>WNGA01011132.1_pt1 | contig 11781 bp, 9 predicted proteins | sample 5400061 | NCBI WGS metagenome assembly WNGA01 (sample SAMN13153366, study PRJNA577476) | soil metagenome | isolation source: 100 cm soil or saprolite under grassland replicate 2 | place: USA:California | collected 2016-06-15
GAACGTGGCGGAACTTCGGTCGCGGGGAGCGAAGCTCCTGATCGCGCTCGCGGCGCTCCCCCGCGGTGAAGCGCTTCGCGCCGCCGAAGCGGTAGCGGAGCTCAACGTGCTCGTCGTTGGCAAGCCACTCGACCGTGGCGAGGCCAACGACGCGCCCCCTCCTCCCGCGCTCATCGGGTCGACGCTGGTCGTCCAGACTTCGAACCATCTTCAAACCGTGGGTGTCATCGACTTTTTCGTTCACGGCGATGACTACAAGTTCCAGGACGCAACGGGCGTTGCCAACGCCGAGGCCACGTCCTCTCTCGCGAAGCGCATTCGCGAGCTCGAAAACCGAGTCGCCGCTTGGGAGCACGATCCATCGGTGCGGCCGGAGGACGTCGCCGCCCGCCGGGCCGACCTCACCAAGCTGAAAGAAGAAAAGGAACGCCTCTCGAACGCTCCCGCTCCCAAAAGCGGAAGCTTCTTTCGCTATGGGTTGGTCGAAGTTCGCGAAAAGCTCGGCAGCGATCCGAAAGTCGGCGAACGGATGGGCTCTTTCTATCGGCGCGTCAACGAGCACAACCGAGTGGCATTTGCCGGTCGCAAGCCTCCAGAGGTGCCCCGCGGCACCAGTGGCTACGTGGGGGCCGAGGTTTGCTCATCGTGTCACGAAGAAGAACGCAAGGTGTGGGATCGCACGGCGCACGCGCGCGCCTATGCAACCCTGTCGCGACAGTTCAAGGAGTTCAATCTCGACTGCGTCAGCTGCCACGTCACCGGCTACGAGAGGCCGGGCGGTTCGACGGTCACGATGAACGAGTCGCTGCGTGATGTGCAATGCGAGGAATGTCACGGCGCGGGGCAAGCGCACGCCAAGGCGCCCAAGAAAAAGGGACTCGTCTTACGCGAGCCGCGGCCGGAGACCTGCGTCAGTTCTTGTCATCATCCCCCGCACGTCGAAGCTTTCGATCCCGCGAAAGCGAAGCAGCTCATCTTGGGTCCAGGCCACGGAATGCCGGACGACGCCCCGTGGCCGGCGTGGGCCGCCGACGCGGGGGCACGGTGAGTCAGGCTGTTCATGCTGCGGGCACATAAGCCCAGGCGAGGGTGAGCTACTCAACCCCAGGCGCGAGTTGCTCATGACCTCACGCCCACATCGCCCGCCCGTTCGAAGCAGGTGTCCGGTACGTTCCCCGTGCGCCGGACGAGCGCGGTTGCTTTGACGAAGCGGTCGGTCACCGGGTCGTGGTAGCCGCTGGCCGAAAGACTCACGTCGCCGTCGTGACCGTAGAACCGCACGATGCGTCCCATCATGACTTCGCGTACCCACTTGCCCACCATCGAAGCCATCGCGACGAGCATGTGGCTCGCGTCGGCATCACGGACGAAGGCGATGGTGCCGAGCCCCGGGAAGCTGTAAGCGCTTCGCTTCGCCCCCTCTTCGATGATCGCGTGCAGCCGGCCGCCGAGCGGCCCGAACGCACTCGAGTACCGGGCGTATCCTCCCACCTTGCCGCAAACCACTTCGAGCTCCCCCTCGATGCGTTCGCGCGCGTCGAGCACGATCCCTTCCATCGTGTGCAAATCGACGTCGAAGCGCGACCGCCCCGCGGCGCGCGCCTCGTTCAGGCGCTTGGTGCACACGACCTTCGAGCGCAGGCCAACGATTTCGACCCCGCGCGCGGCCAGGCGATCCAGATCGCCGGCGATCTGGTCGACGAGCGCGGGTTCGGCTTCGAAAGCTTCGCGATCGGTGTTCCAGCATTGCGCTTCCACGTGCGCCGGACAGATCCGGCGCAACTCGGAGCGGGGGTCGAGCACCAGCGCGTGGATGAGCGCATCGGGATCGACGGCGTCGAGCCCGATGCGCAAAGCGAGCGCGCGCGCCCACGCCTCGCCGAGCGCGACGTCGCCATGGGAGACCATCGCTTTCGAGTCGCCCAAACGCTTGGCCAGCGCGCCTCGAGGTTTGCGTGCGGCGACGATGTGCCCATCGGCCGTGACGCGCGCGACGACCGCGGTCACGACGAGAGGCCCGAGCCGCGGTCCGAGCCCGTTCTCGTCGATGCCAATTCGGAAGCGGTCCGCCATGGTGCGAGGAGTTGTGCCCTCGTACCAGATCAGCTCGCCCGCGAGAAGCAGAGGTGTGGGTCACTCACCCTCCCGCGACCGGAGGGATCAGCGCGATGACGTCGCCGTCGCCGAGGGGCGCTCCGAAATCCACGAACGTCTCGTTCTGCGCCCAGCGCACCGAATCGAGCCGCGCTCGTAGACCGGGGATGATCGTGGCGAGGTGCGCCGCCAGGGCGCCGATCGTCGTTATCTCTGGCGGCAGTTCCATTTGTTCTTCGCTCCGCCCCGCGAGATCTCGGATGGCCGCGAAGTACAAAAGCGTGATCGTCACCGGATGCATCCTCGCATGTCGTAGCTACCACACCGTTCGATCCAAGCAGGCGCTGCCATTCGTGTGCGCTGCGCAAAACCATGCCGGCCCGCAGACGTATTGTTCGATGTCTGATACGTTTGGCCCGGCGCGTCGGATCGCGCGGGGGCATCAAGGCCCAACTCTCATGGAGGCAAAGCGATGGATATTACACTGCGAAACAGGATCTTCGGCTTGGCTGTGACGGCGCTCGGCGTGGCGGCGTGCGGTGGGTCCGCACCGGAACCCACTGCACCTACAACGGGCTCCAATCCGTCCGCCGGATCTCCTGCAGCGGCAGCCACGACGACCACCGCGGATCCTGCAGCCAGCAAAGCGGCTACGCCGGCGACGCCCGCCACTCCCGCGCCGCCTGCCACTCCCGCCGCTGCAGCGGCTCCTGCTTCGCCGGCCGATACCGCGGCGCCGGCAGCCGCTGCCCCCGCCGCGAAGCCCGCAGCAGCCTCGACGAAAAAGAAGAAGCCGGCCGGCGAAGGCAGCTGCGGCGCCGGCTCCTGCGGCGCCAAGAAGTAGTACACGTTCATGGCGGTCCGTGGCGTCGGGCTCGGGCTAAGGTGGGCGCTGATCGACGACATTCTTCAGCGCCCTCCGCCCGAGCTCGCTTGGATCGAGATCGCACCCGAGAATTTCATGCGGCGCGGGGGCCGCTTTCCGGCGGCACTCGCGGCGTGCGCCGCCCGCTGGCCGATCGTGACGCATGGTCTCACGATGTCGCTCGGCGGCGGCGACCCGCTTTCCCCCGAGTACCTTCGCACACTCGCCGAATTCGCGCACGACGTAGGCACTCCCTGGCACAGCGACCACCTCTGTTTCGGGATCGTCGATGGCGTGGCCATGCACGATCTTTTGCCGCTCCCGTTCACCGAGGAAGCAGCCGATCACGTGGCAGCACGCGTCCGGCAAGCGCAAGACGTGCTCGGTCTCCCCATGGCCGTGGAAAACATCTCGTACTACGCGCATCCCGGGCAAGCGGAAATGGACGAGAGCGACTTCGCCGCGCGGGTCGTCGAGAAGGCGGGATGCTCGTTGCTTCTCGACGTCAACAACGTTTACGTCAACTCGAAGAACCACGGATTCGACGCGCGCGCCATGATCGCGAAGATGCCGCTCGACCGCGTCGTGCAGATCCACGTGGCAGGCCACGACGACTCCGATTCCGAGCTCGTCGTCGATACGCATGCCGAGCCCCTGAAGAACGAGGTCTACGATCTCTTGGCATTTGCCCTTTCCAAGATCGGTCGTGACGTTCCGGTTCTTCTCGAGCGAGACGACAACTTTCCCGACTGGGCCGATCTCTGCGCCGAGCTCGCGAGGCTCGACACCATCGTCCCGCACGAGCACGCACCGTGAGCTGGATCGGCTATCAGAAAAGCTTGTGCGAGCTGATTCTCGCCGAGGATGCGCCGGCGGCCGACTTCGCGAACTTGGGACATGAACCTTCCCGCTGGAAAGCGTACCGGCGCATGGTTCGCTCCCGATTTTACGAAACCATCGACCACGGCTTCGAGCGGCTGAAGAACATCGTGGGCAGCGAACGTTTCCACCTTCTGGTCGATCGGTTCCTGGCGATCGAACGCCCGCGATCGATCTACCTGCGGGACATTCCCGGAGAGTTCTTGCAGTTTCTGGAACGTCACTGGGAACCGATCTCTCGAGAGCACGGGCTTGCCGCCTACGTTTTGGATCTCGCCCGCTACGAGTGGGCCGAGCTCGAGACGGCGTACGCGTATGAGGAAGGGCCGACACCCGACGTGGTTCCTCTCGAGATGCACCGCGTGGCGGTCTTGGCGCCGGCGCATCGCCTGCTCGATCTGGAGTATCCGGTTCATCGGCTGGGAACGGATCAAGAGGGTGGTGCGTTGGGGCGCGAACCCATATCGCTATGTCTCTATCGCGATTCCAAGACGCACGACGTCGAAACGCTGGAGCTGACCCCGGTCGCGGCCCGTCTGTTCGTGCTCATCGAGCAGCAAACGACCGCGCTCGATCAGGTCGTCCGAAGCGCCGCCGATGCCGCGCGTTTGCCTGTCGATCTCGCTTTCATCGAGGCGCTGAGCGTGCTCCTGGCGGACCTGCTGGAGCGCGGTGTTCTATTGGGCTCCCTGGCCGACAGACCGAACGCGTAGATTGACGACACCGCGCCGGTCTCACTCGGCTTGTGTCCATATCGCACGCTGTCGAGTTTTCGTTCGCCGGCCTTCGTTCGTTGGGTGAATCAGGCGGGTGCCACATTCCCACGCCCAAAACGGAAAAGCGGACCTGTCGCCAAGTGCATCACGCACGCCGTGCTTCTTGGCCGGAATGGAGACTAGCTGGACGGAATTCGAGAGTGTGAACGAGTGCTTGGCCAGCCGCGGAGAATTGCGTAACCTCGGCCCGTCCCGAGGTCGGCCATGGCGCATCCCATCAACGTCGACATTCGTGCAAGGCGCCCATCCGCACGTAGCATCGACGCGCTCTTCGTTACGATCGATTCCCGCCAAGGCTCGCGCACGCATGTGACTCCAGTGCGCTGCAGACGACGCGAACAACCGAAAATGGTCGTCTCAAACTCGTTGACAACGTTCGCTGCCCATGTCGAAAGTAGGCCCCGTCCATGCGCTCCGTCACCACGTCCCTTCTCCTCGGTGGACTCTTGCTTTCTTGGCCCGCCGCGGCACAGAACTCGAGCACGCAAGGCGGTCCAGGTTCCAATCCCTCCAAGCTGACGGCCGATCCGCTCGCGCCTGGACCGCTGACGGTGGCTCCGCCGCCGGTGCATGGACCTGCATACGGCCAAGGCATCACCGACGAGTTCGCGCTCACTTATCACGGCTATCTCAGCGCGGCGATGTTGGCGGCGCTCGGCAGCAAAAACCCCGGCGATGAGAATCCGCTCCACTCCTCGACGCCGATCCACAGCCTCACCCTGAGTCTGCCCGACTACACGTACAACACTTGGCTGCGCACCAATTCGCAGCCAGGTTCATGGGCTCACGTCAACTTCAGCATTGGCACGAGGCAGGTGTACGGCACCCTGTTCATGGGGTCGTGGGATTTCAATCAAGGTCAGATGACACCGCAGAGCGCGACGCATAGTCAGCTCACGCTTTCGTTCATGCCTTCGCTCACCTTCCTCGTGGAGGATCTGTTCAGAAGCAAGACGCGATTGGACGTGGTCGTCGGTGGCGTGCGCGATCGGTACGGTGGGTCGGGAAAGTGGGATTACGGAGCGTATGGCGCAGTGGTCATCGGCGCGACGGTGGCCACGGGTTACACGGCGGGCCTCGAGAGGGCCTTCGGCGATCTTACGTTACGCTTGGAGCAGGGCTTCGGAGGTAATGGTCATCCCCCGACCGATCCGCGAGGCACCACGCTGCTCGGGCACGTTCATGCGCTTGCCAATTTCAAGGACGTCGTCAAGGGCGGCCTCCATTACATGACGAGCTGGACACAGGACGAGCGCGCGGAGCAGGGCGATCCGGACGGAAGCATTCGTATCTACGGCGCCGATGCTCGATTCAACGGCGGCATCTACGGAGAGGTTTTCTTGGGTGGGTCGTACGTCAAGATGACGCACGCGCAGCATGTCGATGGTGCGATCCAAGTCGTGCACGTCGCGGGCGGGCAGGGGATGATGGATAACTTTCTCGGTCCCGATGCCACCGGCAGCCCGTCGAACAACAATCACGGCACCGGATCGCTGAAGAACGTTCTCTTCCAATACGACTACAGCTTCGGAACGCTCGCTCGATATCCAGAAGCGTTTTGGGGCAATGGCCCCGATCTCAAGGCGACGCTCTTCGGGATGTACACGAAGGTGGCCAGCGCCGACGAACGTTTCAACAACGTAGCCAAGCTCAAATTCGGTGCGCGCATCACCTATTCGCCCCTCGATTGGCTGGCGGTGTCGACTCGCGTCGATCACGTCGTCCCCAACCTGAACACCGATCCCAACGTCGACCCTGAGACCGATCCCGACAACCGCATGCGTGCTCCTGGTCAGCAATTCACGGTTCTGTCGCCGAGGGTGATCTTCCGTTCGAGCTTCGTCGCGCACGAGACCGTCGAACTGCAGTACTCGCACTATTTTTATCCGGGCTACGGCGCGCGCGGCGTTCCGCAAAACCCGAAGGCCGACCTCCTCTACTTCAATCCCCGCTACCAGTCGGACAACCCCGCGCGCCCGCTCGACGCGAACGTCTTCTCGATCGCCGGCACGATGTGGTTCTGAACTGGCGTAGTCGTACGAAATAGCATGACTGCCGCAGTCTTGGCATCGGCAGATCACGATCTGCAGATTCGGCGCCGACCCAACGCAAACTACGGCGAGGCCGTCGGAATCCACCCCAATATGCGAAACGAGCCGCGACGCCGTGGCCAGCCTCGCTCCGCAACACCGAGAAATCCGCCTGTTCGGTCAGTTCACGTGGGCTTATGGCAGCTCCGACGATCGATCTGGTAGCGGAAAATCTGCGGCGGTAGTTAGCGGCGAGACTTCTTCTTCGCCTTCTTCGCCGCGCGCTTCGGCGCGGCTTTCTTGGCCGCGGGTCGCTTCGCTGCCGGTTTTTTCGCCTTAGGACTCGTCTTGAGCTTGGGCTTCGCGGCCTTCGCCTTCGCCTTGGCCTTGGCCTTCGGCTTGGCTTTGGCCTTCGGCTTCGGAGCACGGCTCGATGCCTTGGCTCTGGCTTGGGGCTTGGTCGATGCGGCCCTTCGTCTCTGTCCGGGACTGCCCGTTTGCACGAGGAGGATCGTTTCGTCGGCACCGTTGGTGACTTCGGATCGCTCTTCGGTCCATGCCTCGTCGACGGTTTCGGCTTGCGAGGCTTCCGATTCCTCGGTCTGTTCGGAGGCGGACAGGAGGCTGCGCTCTTGGCCGCCATTGCCGTTCGTCTCCTTGTCCTCGGGTTCGGTGCGAGCGAGCCCCGGGCGCGAGCCGCGGCGCTTGGTCAAGGCACCGCGAACCTTGTCATCGAGCTCGGGGAACGCGAACGGCTTGTCGATGTAGGAATCGGCACCATAAAGAGGCGACGTCAGCTCGTTCAAGTTCTCGCCGATTCCAGTGAGCATGATGATGGCCGTGTGCGCCAAAGCCACGTCCTCACGAATCTTGCGGCAGACTTCCCACCCGCTCATGCCCGGCATCATCACGTCGAGAATCACGAGGTCGGGCAGGTGCTCCTGGGCAAGCGCCCAAGCCTGCTCGCCGTCCGACGCTTCGAGGACTCTGTAACCCATGGTTTTGATGTGTTGGCCGACGAGGGCGAGCATGCTGGGCTCGTCGTCTGCGACCAGAACGACCGGAGTGGCTTCGCTTGTCATTTCGGTGACCATTCGGTGGAGGCTTCAGTGTGTACAGTGATTGGAGTACGTCAGCCGGGAACAGGTCAACCGTTACCGTGATCAGCAGTCCGGCGGGGGCAAAAATTCAACCGAAGCCAGGGTGGACGTGCTCCGAGAGCGCGCTAACGTCTAGTAGAGGCTGCCGAAACGCCCAACGAGAGGTAGGTCAGAAAAGGGCTTTTGCTCGAGCGCGACGGCAGCTGTGCCACTTCTACCTACACAGCACTACGAGCCGTGAAAATCGGGCTTGGTCCCTCGAGGGATCGGAACATTCCAACCGCTGTGAACGTCAACAAAGTTGAATCTCACGCAAGGAACGACGCTGAGGCACCCTCTTGTCTGACAACGCGAGCCGGACAGCCCTTTTGAACCGCATCGCTCGCGCGGCTCGCCGCACCGAGCTCCGGATGCGGATGCGGGCCGGCATCGACGCGCTCGTCACGATGAGTGCGCTTTCCCTTCTGGCGTTGGCCGTGGCGCTCACCTTGGCCAAGATCGTGCCCGGGTTTCCGCTGCGCTGGGTGAGGGATGTTGCGGCGGGCGCACTCATCGCGACCATCGGCAGAACGGCCTACGCCGCCAGTCGCCGACTTCCGAAGTTCGTGGGAGCGCTGGCCCTCGACGTACATCACGGGCTCGCCGATCGGCTGACCAATGCGCTGTCGTTCGCGAGCCTCCCACCCGAGCAACGCACCCCCCTCATGGAGATCGCCATCGAAGACGCGTGCGAGCACGCCGGGCGGCTCTCACCGCGCAAAGCGGTGCCGTTCGTGTGGCCGCGCGACCTCGCCGCCGCGGTGGGGCTCGCCTGCAGCGTCTTTCTCATCGCCGTTCTGCGGGTGCGCGCTGACCGCACGCTTGCCCAGGCCCACACGATCGAGCCCGCCGTACTTTCCGCGGACGACATCGATCTGTTTCGCGAGGTTGGCAAGAAGCTCGCCGAAACGGAGAAGAGCCCAGAAGTGCGCGCCGCGCTGGAGGCCTACAATCAGCTCGTCGAGGACCTGGCTCAAAAGCGGCTCGACCGGACCGAAGCGTTCCGGCGAATGCAGGAAATCGAGTCGCATCTCATGGAAGGACGGGCGCTCGACGCCAAGGAGCTCGAAGAGCAGCTGAAGCAGCGGGCCGCCGCACTCAAGAAGAGCGAGCTGTCGCGCCCTGCGGCCGAGGCGCTCGAAAAGATGGATTTCGAAAAAGCCGAGCGCGAGCTGCGTGAGCTCGCCAAAAAACTACGCGAGAAGCCGGACGCGCTCGCCAAAGCGCAGCTCGAAAAGCTGCGCGACGCGATGAAGAAGGCCGCTGAAGGCCAGAAAGAGCGACTCGCCGCCCTCGAGCAGCGCCGCGAGGAATTGCGCGAGCAGCTCCTTCAGCAAAAGCAGCAGAAAGGGGACGGCGGCCTCGACGAGCAGCAGCAGACCCTCCTTCACAACAAACAGCGGGAGCTCGAAAGGCTCGAGCGCGAGCACGAAACGCAGGAGCGGGCGGGCCGCCAGCTCGATCGGTTGGATCGCGACCTCGCGCAAGCGGCCGAAGACATCATGCGTCAGCTGGGGCTCACGGCCAACGACCTCGACCAGGGAGCCGAAGACATCAACCGCATGGCCGAAGAGAAAATGACCGACCAGGAGCGGGAGGAACTGCGCCAGCGGCTCGAGGATCTCCGCGAGCAACTTCGGCAACAAGGGCAGGGGGGCGCGCAACGGATGGCGAGGCTCCGTCGCTTCGTCCGCCAGGCGCGCGGAGAGGGACAAGGCGGAGGCGGGCAGAGGCAGGCCTGCAACCCTAAGGACGATCCGAACTGCAAAGAAGACGAGGACGGCAACGAAGGCGAAGGTCAGGGGCAGGGCCAAGGGCACAAACAGGGCGAGTCGTTCACGATTGGTCCTGGGGGGCAGCGCATCTTGCAGATGTCGCGCGGGCAGGGACAGGGCCAGGGCCAGGGCCAGGGCCAGGGGCAAGGTCAAAAGGGAGATCAGCCGGGCGGTGGGGGCGACAAGGGCGACAAGAGCCACTCCTGGGGGCAGGGGCACAACCCCAACGTGATGGGCCGGGAAGGCAGCGACCCGAAAATGGGGACGTTGGACGTGCAGGCGGCCGGCATCGATACCGGACAGGGCGCCAGCCGGAGCGAAGTCATTCTGGGAGCCGCCGAGAAGGGGTTTCGCGGGGGCGCCTACAAGAAGGTCTACTCCGAATACCGCACCAGCGCGGAAGAGCAGATCCATCAGGACAAGATCCCTCCCGGCACCAACGATCACATCCGCCGCTACTTCGATCTCATCCGTCCGCGAGAATGACGGCATCTTTTCGAGAGAGGGAAATCAAAGAACCATGGATGACAGCGTAAAGGTGGCGGCAAGGGTAGAGGTGGAGCTGTTCCAGCGGCGCATCGGCGTGCTGCGGGAAGAGATTGGCAAAGTCATGGTCGGCAACCGCGAGGTCGTCGATGGTGCACTCACCTGCATGCTCGCCGGTTCTCATGCGTTGCTCGAGGGAGTCCCCGGTCTCGGCAAGACCGTGCTCGTCAAGACGATGGCCGAAGCGCTCGCGCTCACCTTTTCTCGCGTCCAATTCACCCCCGATCTGATGCCGGCGGACATCATCGGCACGACGGTCATCGACGAAGACGCCAAGGGGGGCAAAGTCTTCGAGTTCCGAAGAGGGCCCATCTTCGCGCACATCGTGCTCGCCGACGAGATCAACCGCGCCACCCCGAAGACGCAAAGCGCGCTGCTCGAGGCGATGCAGGAGCACCGGGTCACCGTCGCCAAAACGACGTACCCCATCGAGGAGCCCTTCTTCGTTCTCGCCACGCAGAACCCGCTCGAGATGGAGGGGACTTATCCGTTGCCGGAAGCGCAGCTCGATCGGTTCTTCTTCAAGCTGCACGTTCCCTTTCCCACCCGCGACGAGTTGCACATGATTCTCGATCGCACCACCGGCAGCGCCGAATCGCTGCTCCACCCCGTGCTCTCGCGCATGGAAGTGCTGGAAATGCAAAAGCTCGTCCGCGAGGTGCCCGTCGCACGCCACGTGCAAGATTTCGTGATCCGCGTGCTCGAGGCCACGCACCCAGGCAACAGCGAGGCTCCCGAGCTCACACGACGGTTCGTCCGTTTCGGCGCATCGCCGCGCGGAGCGCAGAGCGTGCTCTTGGCCGCCAAGATTCGAGCGCTCTTCGAGGGTCGGTTCGCCGCTTCGATCGACGACGTTCGCCACGTCTGCTTCCCGGCGCTCCGCCACCGCATTCTTCTCAACTTCGAAGGCGAAGCCGAAGGCGTCAAAACCGATCAGGTCATCCAGGAGATCCTCGCCAGGACCCCTGAAGCCAAGGCGTGATAGTGAGCCTTCTCGACATTTTCAAGCGAGTGTCCGCGCCGATTGCTCGGATGTCGAAGAGGCCGCCTCCGCCGGCCGCCGAGGAGCTCTTCGACGACGATTTTCAGCGCAAGCTCGAGTACCTGGCCATCGTGAGCCGCCGTGTTTTCGCGGGACGAGTTCGGGCCGAGCGCCGCACCAAAAAGAGCGGAAGCGGCGTCGAGTTCGCCGACCACCGCGATTACGTGCCGGGCGACGACTTTCGCTACCTCGATTGGAACGTCTACCGGCGTTTCGGCCGGCTCTTGGTGCGCCTCTACGAGGAAGAAGAGGACCTTTCGATCTACCTCGTCATCGACGCGTCGTCGTCGATGGGGTTTTCTTCGAAGCGGAAGTTCCGCTACGCGCAGCGGCTCTGCGCCGCGCTCGCCTACGTGGGTCTCGCCAACCTCGATCGAATCACCATCGTCGCCACCACCGACCGCATCGAGGAGCGTCTGCCCACCGCTCGAGGCAAGGCGCGCATCTTCAAGGTGCTTCAGTTCTTACGGGGGCTCGAGCCGTCGGGCACGACCGACCTCGGCGACGCCATGAAGACGTTCGTCGCGCAGCACAAGCGTCGCGGCCTGGTCATCCTGCTTTCCGACCTCTACGATCCTCACGGCTTCGAGAAGGGGATCAACGTCGTCCGTTATAACAAGTTCGAGCCATTCGTG
>WNGA01021833.1_pt1 | contig 11779 bp, 10 predicted proteins | sample 5400061 | NCBI WGS metagenome assembly WNGA01 (sample SAMN13153366, study PRJNA577476) | soil metagenome | isolation source: 100 cm soil or saprolite under grassland replicate 2 | place: USA:California | collected 2016-06-15
ATCCGACGATCACGCCGTACTCGAGGACGTGATGCAGAGGAAAAAGTCCGCTGCCGAGGAAGAGGTTGGAGTTTGGGCAGTGCGAGATGCGCGCGCCGCGACGGCTGAGCAGATCGAGCTCTTCTTCATTCAGGTAAACCCCATGGGCGAGGACGGTGCGCTCATCGAGCAGTCCGTAGTTGTCATACACGTCGGCGTACTCCGCTTCCGGAAACAGCTCGTGCACCCACTCGACTTCGGTTTTGTTCTCGGAGATGTGCGTGTGCACGTAGGCCTCGGGAAATTCGCGCTTCAAATCGCCGGCGCGTTCGAGAAGCTCGGGCGTAGACGTCGGCGCGAAGCGCGGGGCGATCGCATAGCGAAGAAGCCCCCGATTGTGCCACTTCATCAACAGCTCGCGGCTTTGTTCGTACGACGTCTTCGCCCCTTCGAGCAGCGACTCGGGCGCATTCCGATCCATCATCGTTTTTCCGATGATTCCGCGGAATCCGCGACGCTCCGCTTCGGCGAAGAAAATGTCGGTCGCTTCGAAATGCACCGTTGAGAAAATCAACGCGCAGAGCGTTCCGTTGCGCAGGAGCTCGTCGAAAATCGCCTGCGCGATGATTTCCGCGTGCTTCGGATCGCTGAACTTTGCCTCGGTTGGAAAGGTGTAGCGATTCAGCCATTCGAGCAGGTGACCGCCGTACGAGCCGATCATCTCCAACTGCGGCGCATGCAGATGCGTGTCACAAAAACCGGGAGTGATCAGCGCGTCGTGGCCGAGGTCGACGACGGTGCCGCCGGCAGGATGTTGATCCCACGGGCCAACTCCCACGATGCGTGAGCGGTCGATCGCCAGAAAGCCGTCGTCGTACGACAGGAATGAATTCGCGGCTTCGGTGCGAAAGGGATCAGCGACCGGCGTGAAAATCCGCGCGCGAAACAGCTTCACGCGTTCAGACTCCGCTCGGGATTTCTTCTTCCGGTTCTTCGGTCTTGATCAGTTTCTCGAACACGAGCGCCTGCGTCGTCGCCGAGACTGGGGCCTCCGGCTCCGTCGCATCGAGCGCTGCGCTGAGCGCGAGCGACGTTTGCGTGACCGATGCGACGAATGGCGCCTCGCTCGTCGGCACGACAGGGGACTCGTCCTTGCGCGTGCGCGCCTCGCGCTCTTCCGAGTCGCGGAACTCTCTGTTCAGCATCAGGATGGTCGGCGCGATCTTCTCGTACAACTCGAGCGTTGCTCGCACGTCCTCGAGGCAGTAGTCGGCGATCTCGCGATATCTTCCCGAGCGATAAAGCGACTCGACGGCGCGCCCATCCATGCCCTCGCTTTTGGAAGTGGCGATTCCGAATGCTTTGCACGCCAGATCGAGATTGAATTTCGACTGACGCGAATTCGTCGTGCCGTGGAAGTTCAGCGCCTCGCGCAGATCGCAATTCGGATGCATCTGATAGCGATAGCCCACGAGATCGCGTTTCGGAACGACGCCGTTGACCGCGGAGCGAATCATTAGAAATGGGCCGTCGAATTGCCGTCCGTTGAACGTGATGAACCGCGCGTCGCCGTCGAACCAGTCCCAGAACTTCTCGAGGATCTGCTTCTCGGTCCCACAAATGTAGGTGCGCGTTCCCGCTTTCTCCACATGGACATCTGTTTGCCCCGGCACTTCGTAAAGCGCGCACGAGCGACCATCATCAATATTGATCACTCCGATGGCGACGATGCGTCCGCGAAAGGGCGACAAGCCTCCCGCCCGTTTCGTTTCCTCCGCCCCATCCTCGGTTTGCCCTTTGATGAGGTATTCGCGAACGTACGAGTCGTGCTCTTCCCAAGGAACGCCGACAGTCTCAATGTCGATGACGAGTTTTTTCATGGCCGGGATTGGAGTTATGTTAACACCCGATTCTCACTTCGCATGAGACCCTTCCGCTTCGCTTCGCTCGCGTCAGGGCGGCTGTCTACGCAGCCGTCTTCAACTTGTCGACGAGTTCCTTCACGGCATCGGCTGATTTGTTCAGCGCAGCGCGCTCGTCGCCAGTCAATTTGATTTCGATGATCTGCTCCATTCCGTTACGTCCGAGTTTCACCGGCACGCCAACGTAGAGTCCGCTGATGGCGTACTCCCCCTGAAGAAACGCAGCGCAGGGCAAAATCTTCCGCTTGTCCTTGAGAATTGCTTCCACCATCTCGACCGCCGCCGCCCCCGGCGCGTACCAAGCCGAGGTCTTGAGAAGGTTGACGATCTCCGCGCCGCCATTCCGCGTCCGCTGGACAATCGCGTCGATCCGCTCTTTCGAGATCAGCTCGGTGATCGGGATTCCAGCGACTGTAGAGTAGCGCGGCAGCGGGACCATCGTGTCGCCGTGCCCGCCGAGGACGAAGGCGTGGGTGTTTTCGACGGAGACGTTGAGCTCCATTGCGATGAAGGAGCGCATGCGCGCGGAGTCGAGCACACCCGCCATGCCGATGACTCGCTCTCGCGGAAACCGCGACACACGGCGGGCGACTTCGCACATCGCATCGAGTGGATTCGACACGACGACGAGAATCGCCTTCGGTGATCTCTTTGCCACCTCGCGCGTCACGCTGGCGACGATCTCCTCATTTTTCCAGAGCAAGTCGTCGCGGCTCATGCCCGGCTTTCGCGGCATCCCGGCGGTGATCACCACGATATCGGAGTTCTCGGTTGGATCGTAGCTGTTCGAGCCGGTCAGAATGGAATCGTATTTTTCGACAGGAGCGGTCTCCATCAGGTCCAGGCTCTTGCCCTGCGGAACACCTTCGATGATGTCGACCACGACCACATCAGCGAGCTCTTTGAGCGCGATCCCCTGCGCGACCGTGGCCCCGACGTTGCCCCCTCCGACGACTGTGACTTTTGTTTTCATTGCCGAACCTCGCTTCGATTTGTCATTCTGAGCCGCACAGACGGCGTGTCATCCCGAGCGCCGTAGAGCGCGAGGGATCCCCCTTCGCAAGCGCGCTGGGGATTCCTCGCCGTCTCTGCGGCTCGGAATGACAGCCGGTCGCGATTGTATCGAACATGCTTTCCGACTTCACGGTGATTGCCAACGCGATCGGCGCGACCACGAAAAAGAACGAAAAAGAGCGTCTGCTCGCTGATTACCTGAGCGGACTCGATGATGCTTCGCTCGAGCGCGCAGTGGTCTTCTTCTCCGGCTCGCCTTTTTCACGCCGCAGCGAGCGCGTGGCCGGTATCGGCGGCGCGGCGATCAGCGATGCAGTTTCCGAAGTAACCGGCCGCAGCGCGGATGAAGTGTGGGCTTCATGGTCGAAGTATGGCGATGCCGGCGACACGGTCGCCGAGAATTTCCCGAACGATCCATCGCGCACGATCACGCTGTCGGAGCTCGCCGAATACTTCGAGCGGATCGCAGCCACGCAAGGCGCAATCGAGAAAAGGAACGCCCTCGTGGATCTCTTCCGCAAAGTCGACGCGCAGGGCGCGCGCTACATCGTGAAGATCCTCACGGGCGAGTTGCGCATCGGCCTGCAGGAAGGGCTGGTGGAGTCGGCGATCGCGAAGGCCTTTGGCCGCAAAGTCGATGCAGTCCGCCGGGCGAACATGTTCACTGGCGACATCGGTGCCACCGCGCTGCTCGCGAAAAGCGATGTGCTCGAGAGCGCCAAGATGGCGCTGTTTCATCCGTTCGCATTCATGCTCGCGCAGCCGGAGGAGGATCCTCGAGAAATCGTCGCCGCGCTCGGCACCGGCGCATTCGCTGACGACAAATACGACGGCATTCGCGCGCAGATTCACAGCGACGGCACCCAGGTGCGCATCTATTCGCGAACGCTGGACAACGTGACGCATCGCTTTCCGGAGATCGAATCGGCGGCATTGCAGCTCGAGCGTGCAGTGATCCTGGATGGCGAGATCGTCGCGTTCAGCGATCGCATCCTCCCATTCGCCATCATCCAGACGCGCCTCGGCCGCCGCAGAGTCACTGAGGCTCTGTTGCGCGACGCGCCGGTCGCCTTCTTCGCGTTCGATCTTCTATACGAGACCGGCGAGCCGCTTTTCGAGTTGCCGCTGCGCGAACGCATCGAACGTTTGCGGATGATCCTGAGTGTGGCGCCGCCGCCCTCGGCGGCGATTCGACCTTCCGATCAAACCCCCATTCGCGATGCGGCGCACATCGATGAGCTCTTCGACGCCGCGCGGAGGCGCGCAAACGAAGGGCTGGTCATCAAAGATCCCGGCTCAATCTACACGCCAGGCCGCCGCGGCAAGTCGTGGCTCAAATACAAGAGAGCATTGGCGACGCTCGACTGCGTCGTCACCGCTGCGGAGTACGGCCACGGCAAACGGCGATCGGTTCTCTCCGACTACACCTTTGCCGTGCTTCGTGACGGAGAGCTCGTCAACATCGGCAAAGCGTATTCAGGGCTCACCGACGTCGAGATCGATCAGCTCACGCAACATTTCAAAGAGAACACGCTGGCAAGACACGGCCCGGTTCACATCGTCGAGCCGCAGGTCGTGCTGGAGATCGCATTCGATCGCATTCAGGAATCGGCGAGGCACAAGTCGGGCTACGCGCTTCGCTTTCCGCGCATCGCGCGGATCCGCGACGACAAAACGATCGATCAGATCTCCACGATCGACGAAGTCCGGCGCATTTACGAAGGGCAGTTGAAACGCGAGCGGCAGGAGTGACATCCTCGCCGATTCAAATGCCTCAACTCCTTCAGAACACGTTTATCTCGGCGCCGCCGAAGGAGCTCGTGGTGGAGAAGGGATTTCGATTCACGCACGGGCAAACCATCGCGCCGTTCACGATTCGTTATGAGACCTTCGGCGAACTGAACGCCGACCGTTCCAACGCCATCCTCGTGTGTCACGCGCTGTCGGCGAGCGCGCACGCTGCCGGCAAATACTCCGATGGCGAGGAGGAACGCGCCGGCTGGTGGGACGGACTTGTCGGCTACGGGAAAGGCATCGATCTCGAGAAGTACTTCGTGGTCTGCGCGAATCTGCCGGGATCGTGCTTCGGCACCACGGCGCCATCATCCGTCGATCCGTCGACCGGTAAGCCGTACGGCTCGCGTTATCCATGGCCGACGATCGAGGACATGGTCCACTCCCAAAAAGCCGTCCTCGATCACCTCGGAATCACGCACCTGAGATCGATCGCCGGCGGGTCGCTCGGCGGCATGCAGGTGCTGATGTGGACGGTGCTTTATCCCGGCTTCAGCGACTCGATCATCGCGATGGCGTGCGGCGCGGCAGTGCCGGTTCAAGGAGTGGCCTGGCACACCATCGGGCGGAAGATGATCGAGGGCGACGCACGCTTCAACGGCGGCGACTACTACGATCATCACGAGCCTCTGCGCGGCCTGCAGATCGCGCGTATGGTCGGTCACATGACGTATCTCTCCGCGCAGGCGCTGCAATCGAAATTCGGCCGGCGACGCAGAGGGGACACGCGGCAATTCGAGATCGACTCGTACTTCGAATATCAGGGCCAGAAGTTCGCGCGGCAGTACGACGCGAATTCATACATCCGCGTCCAGGCGGCGATGGACGAAATGGATTTAGGCGAACAGTTCGGATCGGTCGAGGCGGCATTCGCGAAATGGCGCGGCGAAACGCTGCTCGTTTCGTTTGATAGCGATTGGCTTTTCCCAGTGCCGGAAGCTGAGCGCGTCGAGAAGGCCATGCGCGCGAACGGAGCGCCGGTGCGTCACGAACGGATCTCGTCGCCGAACGGCCACGACACGTTCCTGATCGACTACGACCTGATCACACCACCGGTGCGGCAGTTTCTGAGCCGGCTTTGATCGGCGCGCGATAGCCACACTCCGGATTGTTGCAAAGCTCGATGTGCCCTTCGCGCTTGGTTTCTTTTTCCATCAGGTACGGCGCCCCGCATTTCGGGCAGGGGCGGGGGACGGGGCGGTTGTTCATCGCGAACTCACACTTCGGGTATCGCGAGCACGAGTAGAAGATGCCGCGCCGGGAGCGGCGCTCGACCAGCTCACCTTCCCCGCATTGCGGGCACTTGACGCCCGTCGGCTTCGGCGGAACGCGCATGCCGCCGCCGATTTTGCGGATATTGCGGCAGTCGGGATATCCCGAGCAGCTATAGAACGGGCCGTACCGGCCGCTCTTGGCCACCATCTCTTTCCCGCAAAGCTCGCACGGCGGCTGCGGCTCGGTCGGCAGATTCGCTTTCAGCAGTCGCGGGTCCTTCGTGCTTTTGCAATCAGGGTAGCCGGTGCAGGCGAAGAACTGCCCGAAGCGCGAGCGTTTGAGCTGCATCGGCTTGCCGCATTTCTCGCAGATGATCGTGTCGTCGCCCGCTTCGGCCGCATCACCTTTCGCGATCTCTTTGGTCGTTTTGCATTCCGGGTAGTTCGAGCAGGCGAGGAATTCGCCGAAGCGGCCGAACTTGATCACCATTGGCGATCCGCAGTTCTCACAGAACTCGTCGGTGACGATGCCCTCGCCCTTGATCTGCTGCATCTCTTTCTCGGCTCGCTTCAGGTCGGCGTTGAACTTCTTCGAGAAATCGCGCATCAAGTCGGTCCACTCGATCTGACCTTCTTCCACTTCGTCGAGCTCTTCTTCGAGCCGCGCGGTGTAGGTCTCGTCGATGATGTCGCCGAACGAGGCTCGCAGGAGATTCGTGACCAGGATGCCGAGCTGCGTCGGATGGAACTTGCCGTCGTGCTTGTAGGTGTAGTCGCGGGCCTGAATGGTCGTGAGGATCTGCCCGTACGTCGAGGGTCGCCCGATGCCATTCTCTTCCAGCGCCTTCACGAGCGTTGCCTCGGTGTAGCGCGGCGGCGGCTGCGTGAAATTCTGTCTCGTGTCCAGATCGAGCAGCGCCAGTTTCTCGCCTTCGGTCATCGCCGGCAGCGCGCGCTCGTTCTCCGGTTTCTCATCCTCGTCTTCTTCACTCTCTTCCTGGAACACCGCGAGAAAGCCGGCGAACTTTTGCACTTCGCCCGATGCGCGAAGGATGTATGTGGGGGCGGCGCCCTCGCCGGCCGAACGAACCGCCGCCGAGGGCGGCGGCGCTACACGAATATCGACGTCGGTGACATCAAAGATCGCGGGCTTCATCTGCGATGCGACGAAGCGGTCCCACACCAACTTGTAGATGTTGTACTCCTCGCGCGTGAGGAAATCCTTGATCTTCTCCGGATCGAATTCCAGTGATGTCGGCCGGATGGCCTCGTGCGCTTCCTGCGCCCGAGCCGATTTCTTCACCCGATAGGCATTCGGCTGCTCCGGTAATATATCTGCACCATATCTAGTGCTGATATATTGTCTCACTTCGCCAAGGGCGTCGTTGCTGACTTGCACCGAGTCCGTGCGCATGTACGTGATCAGGCCGGCGAAGCCGAACGGGCCGAGCTCTTTGCCTTCGTAGAGCTTCTGCGCGATGGACATCGTCCGCTTGACCGGATACTTGTACCGGTTGTACGCGGTCCGCTGCAGCGTGGACGTGATGAAAGGCGGCGCGGCCGATTTTTTCTTCTCCTTCGGCCTCCAGCTTCGCGGCGAACGTCCAGTACTCCTGTGGGAGGAATTTTTTGATCTCTTCTTCGCGGTCGACGATCATCTTCATCGCCACCGACTGCACTCGCCCCGCACTCAACCCTCGGCGCACCTTGTCCCACAGCAGCGGCGAGAGCTTGTAGCCGACCAGCCGGTCGAGGACGCGCCGCGCCTGCTGCGCGTTGACCTTGTTCATGTCGATGTCGATCGGATGCTCGATCGCTTTTCGAACCGCGTTCTTGGTGATTTCGTGGAAGAGGATGCGGCGGACTTTCTTGGCGTCGCCGCCGAGGAGGGTCATGACGTGCCAGCCGATGGCTTCGCCTTCGCGATCGGGGTCGGAGGCGATGTAAACCGTGTCGGCCTTTTTCGCCGCGGCTTTCAGCTCGCTGACGACTTTCTCTTTGCCTTCGAGAATCTCGTAGGTGGGCTCGAAAGTTGTCTCGTCGACACCGAGCTCGCTCTTCGGCAGATCGCGCACGTGTCCCACGGACGCCTTGACGACGTAGTCCTTACCGATGAATTTGTTGATCGTCTTCGCTTTCGCGGGCGACTCGACGATGACGAGGTTCTTAGCCATTGCGGAAGCCCCGAAACGGTCGGGGCGATTGGCAAAATTTCCGAGGCCTACTCGTCCTCGTCCTCGTCTTCAGGACCGGCTGCCTTGTATTTCTTGGTCTTGTTGTAGAGCGTTTTGTACGAGATGCCGAGGATTTCGGCGGTCTTGCGGCGGTCGCCGTCGGTCATGTTCAGGGTCTCTTCGATGACGATGCGCTCCACTTCTTCCATCGGTTGGCCGAGCGGAATGGTCACCCCATTTTTAGAGCGGCGCCGGCGCGCGCCGAGAAGTTTGTCCGGCAGACACTCGACGGTGAGCGAGCCGGTGCGCGCCATGATGAATGCCCGGTTGATCACATTGCGCAGCTCGCGGACGTTGCCCGGCCAGTCGTATTGCTGCAACGCCTCGATGAAATCCGCATCGATGCTGTCGACCTTCTTCTCTTCGGTCTCGTTCAGCTTCTGCAGGAAGAAGTGGGCGAAGAGCGGGATGTCTTCGAGGCGTTCGCGCAGCGGCGGCACCTCGATTGGAAACACGTTCAAGCGGTAATACAGATCCTCGCGAAGCTTTCCATCGGCGATCGCTTTCTGCGGATCGCGGTTCGACGCGGCGATGATGCGCGCATCGATGTTGATTTCTTCGTTGCCTCCGACGCGGCGGAATCGCCCCTCTTCGAGCACGCGCAGCAGTTTCACCTGCAGCTCGATCGGCATCTCGGTGATCTCGTCGAGAAACACCGTCCCGCCCTTCGCCAACTCGAAGTAGCCTTCGCGCCGTTTGATCGCGTTGGTGAAGGCGCCTTTTTCGTGGCCAAAGATCTCGGACTCGATCAGCGTCGGCGAAATCGCGCCGCAGTTGAAGGCGATGAAGGGCTTGTTCTTGCGACGCGAAAGCGTGTGGATCGTGTTCGCCACGACCTCTTTGCCCGATCCCGATTCGCCGACGATGAAAACGTTGGCGTCGGTGTTCGATACCATTTCGATCTCTTCGAACAGACGCTGCATCGCGCGCGACTTGCCGACGAGATGTCCGAGCGCGCCCATCTTCTGCAGTTGACGGCGCAGCTCCAGGATCTCCTGCTTCATCAACTGCTTGTCTTCGACCGATTTCAGGATGACCTGCAGTCGCGGGAGGTCCACCGGCTTGGTCACGTAGTCTTCAGCGCCGACCTTGAGCGCCTTGACGGCGGAATCGACGGTCGCGTGGCCGGTAAGAATCACCACGGAGATGTCGGGATAGGTCTCTTTGATTTTGTGCAGCAGATCGAGGCCGGAGCCGTCCGGGAGCTTCAGATCGACGATCGCGACATCGGGGACGAGCTTCGAGACGGAGGCCCATCCGGCTTTGACCGTATCAGCCACCTCGATCTCGTAACCCCACTCCTCGACTACGTCGGCCATCCCCGCGCTGGTTGCGCGGTCATCATCGACGATCAGGACTCGTTTCATTGATCTCCAAGAGGTAAAGACAGCCTCAGCGTCACCTTATCACGTTCCTGAGTGGCGTTCAGCTCTCCGCCGTATGTCTCGGCAATCAGCCGCGCAGCGGCCAGCGAGAGGTCGGGATCGCCAAGCGGGTCCGTGTAATAGAACTTGAAAATTTTCGTCAGCTCGAAATCGGGTGCGGCCACGCGGCCGGTCATCAGGAGATCCAGCCGCCCATTCGAGTGCTCGACCGCGAACGCGCGGTCGTCTGCATTCAGGATCTTCGATGCGCCCTCAAAGAACATCTTCAGTGCTTGCCGAATTCTTGACTCGTGCACGCGCATCGGCGCAGGCGCGCCGGTCGCCACCTCGAGTCCTGCCGCCTTCGCCGCCTCGGCGCAAATCGGAGCGACATCGACCAGCACAGGATCGCCTTCGTCCTTCGGCGGCGTCGAGAGGAGGAAGAAGGCGTCGAAGATGCGCGCCATACGGCGCAGCTCGGTTTCGATCGCGGCGGCGTAGCCGGCGATCTTTTCATCTCCGGTCGACTGCACCAGCTTCGCCACTCGCATGCGCAGCAGCTCGAGATTGAGCACTGCAACATTGAGCGGCGTCTTGAGATCGTGGGCTGTGTCCGCACTGCGGAGGAAACTCGTGCGCGCGAACTTTTCCAGCCACTTTTCCATGGTTGTCGGTTTTCAGTTGCGCAAGCGCAGTCTACATCCCGCGATGCACGTTGATCATCGCCACCGACTCTTCGAGCCTGGCCTCGACGACCGAGAACTCCGGATCGCGTGACGAAAGATCCGCCAGCTCGCGCTCCAGCTTCGCGCGCTCCGCCTCTGCGGTCGCGGCGTCCATCTCCTGCGGCAGCCGCGCCGTTTCCGCCATGACAATCACGCGTTCGGGCAGGATCTCGGCGAATCCCCAGGATATGACCAGGCTCTGCGCGTTTCCATTCGTCCGGTAGCGCATCACTCCAACACGAAGTGACGCCAGAAGGGCTGTGTGGCCCGGCCATACGCCGATCTCGCCGTCGCTCGCCGGCAACACGACTTCCACCGCGTCGGTCTCGACGATCTTTCGCTCGCGCGTGACCACGGTGAGTCGGAAGCTTGTCGGTAGCTCTGCCATCGTTTGTTAGGCCGCCTGCTTGCGGATCTGCTCCGCCTTCGCCGCCGCTTCTTCGATGGTGCCGACGTTGTAGAACGCCTGCTCGGGAAGATCGTCGTGCTTTCCTTCGACGATTTCTTTGAAACCGCGAATGGTATCCGCGATCTTGACGTACTTCCCTTCCAGTCCGGTGAATTGCTGCGCAACAAAGAACGGCTGCGACAGAAACCGCTGAATGCGCCGCGCACGTCCGACGATGATCTTGTCCTCTTCGGATAACTCGTCAATGCCGAGGATGGCGATGATGTCCTGCAGGTCTTTGTATTTCTGCAGCACCGCCTGCACCGCGCGCGCGACGTTGTAGTGCTCGTCGCCCATAACACGCGGATCGAGAATGCGCGACGTCGACGCGAGCGGGTCGACTGCAGGATAAATTCCGAGCTCGGCGAGCACCGAGGTGATCGATCCGCGCTTTGTCGATGTGATCCGCTCCTGCAGCTCGCCCATCTCCGTCGCGAGGTTTGGCTGATATCCGACGGCGCTCGGCATGCGGCCGAGAAGCGCCGAGACTTCGGAGCCCGCCTGCGTGAAGCGGAAGATGTTGTCGATGAACAGCAGCACGTCGCGCCCTTCGGCGTCGCGGAAGTACTCGGCGACGGTCAAACCGGTCAAACCGACGCGCAGACGTGCGCCCGGCGGCTCGGTCATCTGTCCGTAAATGAGAGCTGCTTTCGATTTCGACGGATCGCCGGGAACGATGACGCCGCTCTCCGCGAACTCGAGCCAGAGGTCATTGCCTTCGCGCGTGCGTTCACCGACGCCCGCAAAAACCGAGAAGCCCCCGTGCGCCTTGGCGACGTTGTTGATCAGCTCCTGAATCAAAACGGTTTTGCCGACGCCGGCGCCGCCGAAGAGTCCGGTCTTACCGCCCTTCGTGTACGGCTCGAGCAGGTCGATGACTTTGATCCCAGTCTCGAACATCTCAATCTCGGTCGACTGCTCGTCGAAGGACGGCGGCTGGCGATGAATCGGCCAGCGCTCTTTGGCGTTGACCTCACCTTTGTTGTCGACGGGTTCGCCTAACACGTTCAGGATCCGGCCGAGGGTTTGCTCGCCGACCGGATCCTGAACGTGTTAGGCGAACCCGTCGACAACAAAGGTGAGGT
>WNGA01011140.1_pt1 | contig 11777 bp, 12 predicted proteins | sample 5400061 | NCBI WGS metagenome assembly WNGA01 (sample SAMN13153366, study PRJNA577476) | soil metagenome | isolation source: 100 cm soil or saprolite under grassland replicate 2 | place: USA:California | collected 2016-06-15
ATCCAGCCGACTCGGCCTATCACCCTGTGATTTCCTCGTGGCTGATCGGGGACTTGGCCGAGGCCGCGCTGCACCTCGACCGCGTCGAGGAGGGCCGAGCGCGCGTGGAGCAGGTCGAAGTGGAGGCGGGCGAGAGCCCCGGCAGCTGGATTGCGCTCGGCCTGAACCACGCCCGCGCGCTACTTGCGGACGACCCCGAGGCAGAGGAGCGCTTCCGGGCGGCGTTCTGTGCCGATTTCGCCCGTTGGCCGTTCCAGCGCGCCCGCGCTCAGCTTGCTTTCGGTCAGTGGCTGAGGCGGCGGAGGCGGATCGCCGATTCGCGGGGTCCATTGCGCGCCGCGCGCGACGCCTTCGACGCGCTCGGCTGCCAAGCGTGGGGCGACCATGCCCGCCGCGAGCTGCGCGCCTCTGGTGAGTCGAGCCGGCGTCGCGTGCCTGAAGCCCGCGATCAGTTGACAGCGCAGGAGCTGCAGATCGCCCAGCTAGCGGCCAAGGGGCTCTCCAACCGTGAGATTGGTCAGAAGCTGTTCGTCTCCCCGCGGACCGTCAGTACTCATCTCTACCGGATCTATCCCAAGCTCGGGATCAGTACGCGAGGCGAGCTCGCGTCGGCACTGGGACACACCTCAGAGGAGTCGACCCCCCGAGGCATACATCGCTAAGGCCTCGACTTCGCCCAAGACGGCATCGCGCCAAACGTGTCGTTCCCCATGCGAACTGTGCCTCCGCCGGCGATGGGCTGTGCCCGTTTCCGCTTGAGCAAAGGGACTGCAGGGTGGCGAAGTTGGATCTGTCACGCCGGAGGTCGCCGGTTCGAGTCCGGTCGCTCGCGCTGATTCGGGCTGCACCTGCGCCAGCGCCGAGCGCCTTCGTCGCTTGGCGCACAACCGAGCCGCGTGCGAGGACCGCGTATCCCGGTTATGCTCACATTTGGCTCGAGAAGCGCTGCAAATCCTCCATTTCTTGCTCGAGCCGCACAGGAGACTTTATGCAGAAGGAGCTGATGGGTCGGCTGTGTGAAAGATGCGCCCGGTGGCTTCCCGCCCCGACCGAGCTGACGTGCATCGGCGTGTAACGCGGCGGAGCTCGAATGGGAGCCCCATCCGCGTGCTCATTGCCGACCGCGACGGCCTTGCGCGACACGCTCTCCGTGACGCGCTGGGCGAGGCCGGGCTGGCCGTGGTCGGCCAGGCCGCGGATGCTCCGATGGCCGTGAGCCTGGTCACGCGGTGCCTGCCCGACGTCGTACTCCTGGACGCCGCGCTGCCGCCGGACGGCGGGGTCGCGGCGATGGGCGCACTGGCGGCAGCGGTACCGCAGGCTCGTGCGATCCTGCTCGCGCGCTCGGACGAGGATCCGACGGGATTGCTCGCGCTCTCGCATGGCGCCATCGGCTACCTGTCGAGGGAGATCGAGCTCAGCTCGCTCGCGCATGCCATCGAAGGCGTCATGGCGGGCGAGGCGGCGATTTCCCGCGCAATGGCAGGCCGCTTGATCGAACGCGTGAGAGAGCTTTCTGAGGGACGCCGGGGCATGCGTCCCGTCAGGAGTCCGCTCACCACACGGGAATGGGAGGTCCTCGACCTGCTGAAGGGCGGCAAGTCGACCGCTCAAATAGCGAAGGACCTGGTCCTCTCCACCGACACCGTGTACACCCATGTGCAGCACATACTGCGAAAGCTGAGCGCACACTCGAGGGCCGAAGCCGTCAGCATCGCGGAGCGGTTGCAGGTTATTCCGAGAACCCCGGCGTAGCGCTCACCATCATGGGTTGGGCGGAAACCTCCCTGGGTTAAGGAGGAACATCACCTTCCGCTTCCCCCTGGGTCCGGGCGAGCCTTAGGGAGCCCCCAAAGGAGGTTTGCATGACCCGCTGGTTGCGCCGCGTTCTCAGCACGGCAGAAGCAGGCAAGGTTTCGGCCAAACGCATCGTCGGCCCTCGAGGCAGCCGGCGACGCCGGCTCACCGTCCTCGCGCCCCTCATCGCGATGCTGGTCCTGCCGGGTCTGGTACTCGCCATCAACCTACCGCCGGCCGGCACCGGCGGATCGTCCAACGAGCCATCGTTCGAGGTCGACGGGAACAAGCTGAGTGAGACGGCCGGGAAGCTCGACTGGTCGGATGGCGGCCCCGGAGATGGCGTCATCACCGCGAGTCGCATCCTGACGGGGGACCATTCCGGCGAGTGCAACCAGACCAACTCGCAGTCACTCGGCGGCCCCGGCGTCATCGGCGGCGGCGTACTGGTGTGCGACGGCAGCGTCGCCACCAACAAGCCGCTCAACAACCCCGATCACAACAGCGCTGCGCTTCTCGGCGGCGGTGGGTTCGTGCAGGGCCAGCACGAGGAGGAGTCGCCTGCCAAGGCAAACCCGGCGGGATCGACGACCGCGGCCTGGAGCATCGCCGACGCCTCGAGCCCGAAGAAGTCCGACCTCGCCGAGGTCATGGCGTACGCCAAGTCGGGCGACAGCGTGTTCGACGGGGACACGGCGAACGACGACCTGTTCTTCGTCTTCGACGCAACGAGGCTCGACATCAACGGTGACTTCCACGTCGACTTCGAGCTCAACCAGGTCGCCCGCACGGACTGCGACGACACGGATGACAACACGTTCTGTCAGACGAGGTCCGCAGACGATGTTCTCATCTCGTTCGACACGTCGACTTCGGGCGATCTCGTGACCTCTGTCTACAAGTACGTGACGTCGGGAAGCCCGACCTGTGCGACGTCGAGCGCCGGCATCGGCGTGCCGCCGGGCTGCTACGAGCTGCAGACCACTCCGGCCCAAGGGCCCAACGGCGAGCCGGCCAGCTTCGCGCTCTTCAACGCGACCGAGATCAACTCGCCGCCCTGGCAGTCCGCCGGTTGCGATCCGGTGACGGGCGACAACAAGCCGGGCTGCAAGCTGCGTACAAAGATGCCGGCGGGCGGCGACATGGAGGGGTACATCGACCTCACGGCGTTCATCCCCACCTTCAACCCATGTCCGGGCTTCGGACAGCTCAACCCGAAGTCACGGTCCTCGTCGGGCATCAACTCGTCCCTGCAGGACGATGCCGGCGCGGTGCCGTTCAACGTCTCGATCTGCAAGTCGCTCCTGATTCGGAAGGAGGGCAAGGACGCCAGCACCGCGGCGACCAACGACCTCCTGGGCGGCGCGACCTTCACGGTCACGCCGAATCCGATCACCGGCTCTGCAACGGGGCTCGACATCACGGACGGCGACTCGAACGACCTGAACACGACGGCGGGGCTGGTCTGCATGAAGGTCTCCGCCGACGGACCGTTCTCGATCGTCGAGAAGACGGCGCCGACGAACTACCTCAAGGACAGCAGCACGAAGTCGAACATCGCACCTTCGAACAGTGATTGCGCCACACGAAGTACGACGGCCGGTAGTGAGGACGCCAAGTTCATCAATACGCCGCTGTCGAGCATCCAGGTGAAGTTCACGTCACTTGCGGGTGCGGGGAAGACGGTGTCGCAAATCGTCTGCAAGGACGCGACGCCGACCGCCCTCGGCGCGGTATCCGAAAATGGGATCGCCGACGCCGATCCGGTTACCGCCGCGAGCAGAGACGACACCGATGAGACCTTCACCAGTCTCAGCCCGGGCGTCTACACCTGCACGGTGGATATCGATCCGTAGAAGCTGTAGCGCGGCGCGGGCAGGAGGCACTTCCTGCCCGCGCCGTGCGCTCAGTCGGTGACGGTCAGGCTGGCGGTGGCGAGCACCGTCTGCTTGTTGCCGCTCAGGTTCTGCATCGCCTTCACGCCGTACGTACCTGGGCCATCGACCCAGAACTGGAACTTCATGCAGCCGTCTGCATCGACGCCGACGGGGAAGCCGGCATTCCAGTACGGCGAGTTGACGACGATGTTGACCTGCTTCCCCACGGTGTAGCCGCAGCCGTAACCCGAGAAGGCGCTCCAGCTCGAGACGGGGTTGGGCGACAGCGTCAGAGTGGCGGACGAGCCGCCGGTCCCACCATGGCCGCCTGCGCCATTGCCGCGCTTTTCGGCGGGCGCGGCGGGGGCGAGGGCGAGTACAGCCGCACAGATCGTGGCGACCACGAGTAGGCGGGTTTTCGTGAGTCTCCCGATCATGTCAGCGAGCCTCCCTGCTCCGGGGTGGGGCCTACCCGGATTTCTTCCCACGCAAACTGATCGGCCTAGGTCAGGAGTGGCCAGGAGCAGATGGGCGCGAAACTGGACGTCCGTATGGTCGGCGCGCGGAGAGCTGCACGTTCGTACGACGGGTGCGCGAGGTTCTGCGCACCAAATGATTCGGGGAGGAGCCAAGCATGCAGATTCGTACCCGCCTGAGCATGAGCGCCGACGGCTACGTCACCACGCCGGACGGGTGGCCGGCGCTGGTGGCCGACCCTGCCTTCGTCTCCGGGCAGAGTCACGGCTTCCCGGAGTTTCAGAAGACTCTCGACGCCGTGCTGATGGGCCGCACGACGTTCGAGCCGGCCCTCACGGCGGAGCGGTGGCCGTGGCCGGACCTTGATGTGTTCGTGCTCGGCTCGCATCGGCCGGACGGCACGCCGGAGCACGTGGCCGTCGACAGCGAGCCCGCACGGCTGCTGGACAAGATCCGGGCGGCCAACCGGGGCGGCGACGTCCATCTCGTGGGTGGTCCTCGCACGATCGAGACGTTCCGTGCCCTCGGAGCGCTCGACAAGCTCGGGTTGCTGGTGCTGCCGCTCCTGTTCGGGGCCGGGATGCGGCTGACGCCGGCGGTCAGCGCGGATAGCGAACTGACACTCGAGAGCGCGCAGGCGCTTCCGGGCGGCTCGGTGGAGATCGTCTACGCGTGCAGTTGAAGGAGCGCGGTCTGCGGGCGCGCTAGATCTTCCGCCGGCGCTCGCGGATCTGCGTGATCCCGAGCCAGACAAGGAACGCGATGACGGGCAGGAAGTAGGCGATTCCGGTGATCCAGTGCCCGGCGTGCGCGATCGGCGGCGTCATGTGTTCGATTCCGACACTAGCCAGATGGCGAGCATCGTGAAGCCGAGCATGACGCCGAGCATCCAGTACTGGGAGCGCACCGTCGGCGCTCACGACTATCTGCACCTCGTCGCCCTTCTTGACCTTGATGTCGGCGGGCCCGCCGACGACCTTGCCGCCGCGGATCTGGATGCGGTTGACCTGGGGCTTGGCCGGGATCGTCTCGTGCGGCTGCTCGTTTGTGGTCTTCGTGGCCTGACTGCCGTTGTCGTCTCCACCCGAGACGGCGATCACGATGGCTACGACGATGACCACAAGCGCAGCGAGGAGCAGCCCGATGCGCTGGTTCCTCGGCATGGCGGCCGCGAAGTATCGCTAACGCGCGCGGCTACTGGCTCAGCACGCCGTCCGCCGGCGCGGGCGCCGGCGCGGGCGCCTCCTCGCGCAGGCTCGCCTCGAAAGCGGCGGCCTCGTCCGGGCCTCCGGGCCGCTCCGGCTGGAAGCGGTAGCCCACGCCGAAGTGCGTGTGGATGTAGCTCCAGTCCGGCGAGGCGGTCTCGAGCTTCAGCCTCACCTTGCGGACGAACACGTCCACGGAGCGGTCGCCGTGTGCCATCGCGTAGCCCCAGACCGCCTGGTAGATCTCCTCGCGCTGGAGCACCTTTCCCTGGGCCTGGGCGAGCAGCTGGAGCAGCTCGAACTCGCGGCGGGTCAGCTCCACGCTGCGGGTGCGCACGAATGCCTGGAACTGGTCGGCGCGGATCTCGAGCTCGCCCGCCACCAGCGGACCGGTCTCGACGCGCTCGGACGCCCGCTTGCGGCGCCGTACCACGGCCTCCACGCGCGCGAGCACCTCCTCCGGGTGGCACGGCTTGGTGACCCAGTCGTCGGCGCCGGCGCGCAGGCCGCGCACGCGCTGCGAGACGCTGGTGCGCCCGGTGCAGACGACGACGCCCATGCCGGGCAGGGCGGCGGTGACCCGCTCGAGGAACTCCCAGGCGCGCGGGCCGAGCAGGCCGAGGTCCACGACCAGCGCATTGATGCGCATGGCGACGAACTCCTCGACGGGGGGCGCCGCCTCGAGGCAGCGGTACTGCCAGCCGAGGTCGGCCGCTCGCTTCACCAGCACCCGCACGAACCCCGAGTCAGAGTCGAGGACCGCGATTCGCAGATCCGCCATCGACCTCGAAGTCTAGGGGGGTCGCCCGACGCGCGATTCCCATTCACAGCCTCTTCACAACCTCGCAACGCCCAGATAACCGGTCTTTGCGGGATCGAATGCGAAAGTCGCGGCCCATGGTCGTCGGAGAGCTCGAGATCCGCCCCACCGAGTACCTCGCGCTGGCCCGCGGGAAGGCGCTTCGGCTGACGGTGCGCGAGCTCGACCTGCTCACCGCGCTCGCCGAGCGCCGCGACCGCATCGTGAGCCGCGAAGAGCTCTACAGCGCGGTCTGGGAGGAGCACTACCGGAAGACCGACAGGTCCGTGGACGTCTACATCGCGCGGCTGCGCCATAAGCTCGACGAAGCGCTGCCCGGACGTGCCTACATCCACACGCACTTCGGCTTCGGTTACCGGCTCTCCTCCGAGTAGAGCCCGGCTTTCACATCCTTTTTACAAGGCGGCCACAGGCGAGTAACAGACTGCGTCGCGGCCGATGCGAGCGTCCCGGGCATGAAGAACATCCTTATTTCAATAGCCGCATGCGGTGCCCTCGCGCTGGGCGCGGCCGCATGCGGGGGCGACGACGACGGCAACGCGAGCGCGAACACCGGAGGCGGCGGCAACCTCTCCGGGAACATCAAGATCGACGGGTCGAGCACGGTGGCGCCGTTCGCGCAGGCGGCCCAGGAGGCCTTCCAGGGCGAGAACCCCAACGTGAAGATCACCGTCGGGACCTCGGGCACCGGCGGCGGCTTCGAGAAGTTCTGCGCCGGCGAGACCGACATCTCCGACGCCTCGCGGCCGATCAAGCCGGACGAGGAGGCCCCGGTCTGCAAGAAGGCGGGGATCGACTACAAGGAGATCCAGGTCGCGAACGACGGGATCGCCGTCGTGACGAACCCTGATCTGAAGGTGGATTGCCTCACCACCGACCAGCTGAAGAAGCTCTGGAACAAGGGCTCGAAGGTCAAGAGCCTCAGCGAGATCGACCCGAAGCTGCCCGACAAGGAGCTCTCGCTCTTCGGCCCCGGCACCGACTCGGGCACGTTCGACTTCTTCACCGAGAAGATCAACGGTGAGGAGGGCGTCTCGCGCGAGGACTACTCCCCCTCCGAGGACGACAACGTCCTGGTCCAGGGCATCGCGGGCGAGGCCGGTGGCCTCGGCTACTTCGGCCACTCGTACTACGAGCAGAACAAGGACAAGCTCAACCTGGTGAAGGTCGACGGCGGCGACGGCTGCGTCGAGCCGACCGTGGACACGATCCAGAGCGGCGAGTACAAGCCGCTGTCGCGCCCGCTGTTCATGTATCCGAGCACGAAGGCGCTGAAGCGGCCCGAGGTGAAGGCCTTCCTCAAGTACGTCGTCGACAACTACCAGGCCATCGCCGACGCCTCGCAGATCGTCGCGATGAGCCCGGACCAGGCGAGCAAGTCGGAGTCCGCGCTCGGAGGCTAGTGGAAGCTGCCAGCACAGCCGCGGCAGCAAGCGGCCGCCCAGAGGCACCCAGCCTCCGGGCGGCCCGTCGCCGTTACGGGGAGCTCGTGATCCGCGGCTTCCTCGTGCTGGCGGCGGCGATCTCCCTGCTCACCACGACAGGGATCGTCTACGCGCTCCTCGAGGAGACGATCGTCTTCTTCAGAGACGTCGGCGTGGGCGACTACCTCTTCGGCACGAAGTGGAGCCCGCTCTTCGAGCCGGGCAGCTTCGGCGTCCTGCCGTTGATCGTCGGCACGTTCGCCACGACCGCGATAGCGCTCCTGGTGGCGATCCCGCTCGGGCTCGGCGCGGCCGTCTACCTGAGCGAGTACGCGCGGCCGCGCGTGCGGAAGGTGCTCAAGCCGATCCTGGAGCTGCTGGCAGGCATTCCCACGATCGTGTTCGGCTACTTCGCGCTGACCTTCTTCACGCCCGAGATCCTGCGTGGGTTCTTCCACCTCCACGTCAGCATCTTCAACGCGCTCGCCGCGGGCATCATCATCGGCTTCCTGATCATCCCGATCGTGGCGTCGATCTCCGAGGACGCGATGCGCTCGGTGCCGCAGGCGCTTCGCGAGGGCGCGTTCGGCCTGGGGGCGTCGAAGCTCCAGGTGACGGTGCGCGTCGTCTTCCCGGCGGCGCTGTCGGGGATCGTGGCGTCGGTCGTGCTCGCGATGTCGCGCGCAGTGGGCGAGACGATGGTGGTGCTGATCGCGGGCGGGCAGCAGCCGCAGTGGGGCGTCGACGTCGGCAAGTCGATGGAGACGCTCACCGCCTTCATCGCCGCGACCGCCAAGGGCGACGTGCCCACCGGGTCGGTCGAGTACAGGACCCTGTTCGCGGTCGGCACCACGCTGTTCGTGATCACGCTCGTGATCAACATGATCTCGATCCGCTTCGTGCGGAAGTACAGGCAGGTCTACGAGTGAGCGCGCACCAGGACGCGATCGGCCGACCCTCCAGCGCGCGCCGCGCCAAGGACACGGCCTTCCGGATGGGCCTCGTGGCATGCCTGGCGCTGGCGGTGGGTCTGCTCGCCGTGCTGCTCGTGGACGTGGCGATCGACGGCGTGGGCACGCTCAGCTGGGACTTCATCAACAACTTCACCTCGATCGACGCCCACAAGGCCGGCATCCAGGCCGCGCTCTGGGGGACGATCTGGCTGATGGGCGTGTGCGCGCTCTTCATCGTGCCCGTCGGAGTGGCCACCGCGATCTACCTCGAGGAGTACGCCGACCCCAGGCGCTGGTGGAACCGCCTAATCGAGCTGAACATCCAGAACCTCGCGGCCGTCCCCTCGATCGTCTACGGCATCCTCGGGCTCGCGTTCCTCGTGCGCGGCCCGATCGCCCTCGGGAACGTCGTTCTCGCGGGCGGGCTCACGCTGGGCCTGCTGGTGCTGCCGATGGTGATCATCGCCGGGCGCGAGGCGCTGCGGGCCGTCCCGTCGTCGATCCGCGAGGGCTCGCTGGCGCTGGGCGCCACGCAGTGGCAGACGATCTGGCGTCAGGTGCTGCCGGCGGCGGTCCCGGGTATCGCCACGGGAGTGATCCTGGCGCTCTCGCGCGCGATCGGCGAGACCGCTCCGCTGATCGTGGTGGGCGCCGTCGCGGTGATCGCCTTCAACCCGACCGGCCTCGACTCGCAGTTCACCGCGATGCCGATCCAGATCTTCGACTGGATCTCGAGGGCGTCGAACGACATCAACAACTACAGGCCGCTCGCGGCGGCGGGGATCCTGCTCCTGATCGTCCTCCTGCTCGCCATGAACAGCGTCGCGATCTGGCTACGAAACCGTTACGAGCAGAAGTGGTAGGTGATTGGAGTTGACCGACCCTGTGACCGACCACCCCGAGATCCGCTTGGACCTCCCCCGCGCCGAACCAACCGCTGAGCGGCCGCGCCCCGAGCCGAAGAGGCCGCGCGAGCCGATCTTCCACCTCGAAGAGCTCGCGGTGGCCTACGCCGGCAAGCCCGCCGTGCGCGGCGTCAGCTTCGACATCGCCCGGAACGAGATCACCGCCCTGATCGGCCCATCGGGATGCGGCAAGTCGACCGTGATCCGCTGCCTCAATCGCATGAACGACCTGATCCCCACCGCCCATGTCGACGGGAAGGTGCTCTACCACGGGCAGGACCTCTATGCGTCCGACGTCGACGCCGTCGAGGTGCGCAAGCGCATCGGCATGGTCTTCCAGAAGCCCAACCCGTTCCCGAAGTCGATCTTCGACAACATCGCCTTCGGCCCGCGCGTGCTCGGGATGAAGGGGAACATGGACGAGATCGTCGAGCGTGCGCTTCACCACGCCGCCCTCTGGGACGAGGTCAAGGACCGGCTCAAGACCAACGCCTTCGGCATGTCGGGCGGCCAGCAGCAGCGGCTCTGCATCGCCCGCGCCCTCGCGGTCGAGCCCGACGTCATCCTCATGGACGAGCCCTGCTCCGCCCTGGATCCGATCTCCACCGGCAAGATCGAGGACCTGATGTTCGACCTGAAGCAGGAGTACTCGATCGTGATCGTCACGCACAACATGCAGCAGGCGGCGCGCGTCTCGGACAAGACCGCGTTCTTCACGGTCGAGCTCGACGAGTCGGAGAAGCAGCGCACCGGCCGTGTCGTCGAGTTCGACGACACCGAGAAGATCTTCACCAACCCCTCCGACCCCCGGACGGAGGCGTACGTCACCGGGAAGGTCGGCTAGCGCGTTCGTGTCCGACACCACCAGAGCCCATTTTCAAGAGGAGCTGGAGGGCCTGGAGCGCTCGGCGCTCGGCGGCCTCGAGCTCGTCACGCAGGCGCTCGACCGCTCGCTCGCGACGGTCCTGAACCAGGACATCGAGCTGGCGAGCATGGTGATCGCCGACGACGACCGCATCGACGGCCGCTATCTCGAGGTGCACCAGGGAATCCTGTCGCTGCTCGCGCTCCAGGCGCCGGTGGCCGGCGACCTCCGCCTCGTCGCGGCCCTGCTCCACGTGATCAAGCACGTCGAGCGGATGGGAGACCAGTGCGTGAACATGGCGAAGCTCGTGCCACTCGACGGCCACGAGCCGCCGGCCGAACAGGGCATGCTCGACCTGATCCAGCGCATGGGCGAGCAGGCGCGCCAGCAGGTCATCCAGTGCGGCCAGGCGTTCAGGCGGCGCGACGTGGACATGGCACAGGACCTTGTGCGCCAGGACGACGTGATCGACGAGCTGAACCGCGAGGTCTTCCACCACGCGCTCGAGCTCGGGGACGATTCCGACAGGCGCGAGTGGGCGATGCACATGATGCTCGTGGGGCGGTGCATCGAGCGGATCGGGGACAATGCCGTCGACATCGGCGAGCAGACGGCATTCGTCGTCACCGGGCTCTTCCGGGAGTTCGAGGACGCCTCGCACCCCGTGACCGCACCCCCCACTGCTTGATCTGCGCCTGCATCGACATCGGCAGCAACACGACCCGCCTGCTGGTGGCCGATGCCGGTGACGGAAGGCTCCGCGAGCTGGTGACCCAGCGCGCGTTCACGCGGATCGGGAAGAGCCTCGGCAACGGGACGCTGATCCCGCACGAGAAGATCGCCGAGACCGCGGAGGTGGTGCGCACGCAGGCCGCGGTGGCGACCGAGGTGGGCGCGGAGCGGATAGTCGCCGTCGCGACGGCGGCGATCCGCGGCGCGGGGAACCGGAAGGAGCTCGTCGACGCGGTGCAGGAGGCGGGCGGCATGGAGCTGAGCATCCTGTCGGGCGAGGAGGAGGCGCGCCTGTCGTTCGTCGGGGCCACGCGCACGCTGGTGGAGCGACCCCAGGGCACGGTCGCGGTGATCGACGTGGGCGGCGGCTCGAGCGAGATCGCGATCGGCGAGGCGGATGGCAGGATGAGCTGGTCGGAGTCGTTCCGGATCGGATCCGGCTTCCTGGCCGACGCCTACCTGCGCTCCGACCCGCCCTCCGCCGACGAGCTGGAGAAGCTCCGCAGGCACGTCGAGGGCACGTTCGAGGGGCTCGAGCCGCCGCCGGCCGGGAGCGCGGTCGCGGTCGGCGGCACGGCGACGTCGCTGAGGCGGCTCGTGGGCGCCGAGCTCGAGCACGAGACGCTCGAGCGCGGGATCCGGGTGCTGTCGAGCACGCCGATCGCGGAGGTCGCGGAGCGCTTCGAGCTCGACGCCGAGCGCGTGCGCCTGCTCCCGGCGGG
>WNGA01011143.1_pt1 | contig 11774 bp, 8 predicted proteins | sample 5400061 | NCBI WGS metagenome assembly WNGA01 (sample SAMN13153366, study PRJNA577476) | soil metagenome | isolation source: 100 cm soil or saprolite under grassland replicate 2 | place: USA:California | collected 2016-06-15
CCCCAAGGAGTATCAAGAGCGAATCTTTGAAAAGTTTTTTCGGGTGCCGGAATCGGGACCCAAGGGGACAGGGCTCGGCCTCTATATCGCCAAAGAGATTGTGCGCAGTCATGGAGGCGAGATCGGCGTCGAGAGCGAACCGGGAAAAGGAAGTGTATTTTGGTTTACCTTGCCCCAATCGCCCGACGGCTCGAAAAGAGCCAGGTCGCACTGACCGTACTTTCGATGCGTCACTCGTAACCTTTGCAACCGCTCGGAAAGCTGGGGTGAAGTTCGTTCAGGTCTCGTACTTTTTCCGTTTTCGCCACAGCGTCGACGCGTCGATGCCGAGAATCGCCGCCGCTTCTTCGAGCGTCGAGGTTCGCGCCGCAACCCGCGTGATGTGTTCCCGTTCGATCGTATCGAGGGTAAAATCGCCGCCCAATTGCGCTGTCGTGGATTTCGCACGCGCGGAAATATGCGCCGGAAAAGCTTCCGGTTCGATCACTGGCGCCGGCCAAAGAATGGCGGATCGCTCGATGGCGTTCCGCAGTTCGCGAATGTTTCCGGGCCAGGCATAGGATAGCAGCGCGTCTTCCGCCGCTTTGGACAACTCCTGCGGTTGGCGCCGAGCCGATTTTGCGAAGAAAGCCAGGAAGCGCCGCGCCAGTCGCAAGATATCTTCGGGCCGCTCGCGCAACGGCGGTAGTTGCAAGTCGATTACGTTGAGACGATAAAGCAGGTCCTCGCGGAAAAGTCCGCGTCGCACGTGATCCTCGACATCGCGGTTGGTGGCGGCGATGGTTCTCACGTTGGCCCTTCGGGTTTTGTTTTCTCCCAAGCGTTCGAACTCCTTTTCTTCGAGGAAACGAAGCAGCTTGGCTTGCAACGACGGCGAGATGTCGCCGATCTCATCGAGAAAGAGCGTTCCACCCTCAGCGGCTTCCACCCGACCCGGCTGATCCCGGACTGCTCCGGTGAAGGCGCCGCGGCTATGGCCAAACAGCTCGCTGGTCAGCAGCTCCTCGGACAGGGCGGGGCAGTTAACCACTGTAAAGGGATGTTTGCTCCGCGGGCTCAGCGAATGAATCGTCCGCGCGAGAACCGTTTTGCCGGTGCCGCTCTCGCCGCGCAATAGCACCGGGACGTCGGAAGCCGATGCTCGCTCGGCGATTTCGAGCACGGCGCGAACTTTGGGCGAGTCACTGTCTAGTTCGACCTCCGGAGCGGCTTCGCGCAAACGGCTCTCGAGGTCGGTGACTTGTCGCGTTAGCTCGCGCCGCTTGATGCACTGGTCGATGACATGGCGAATCTGCGCGGGTTGGAAAGGCTTGGGCAGATAATCGGCGGCGCCGCGCTTGATCGCTTCGACGGCGCTGTCGATGGTCGCGAAAGCCGTCATCATGACGATCATTAGCTCTGCCGATTCCGCCAAGAGCTTGGGAATGATTTCCAAGCCGTTGGCCTCGCCAAGGCGTAGATCGAGGAAGGCCACATCGAAAGATTCGTGTCTCAAAGTGGCCAAGGCACCGTCTACGGAAGACACCGCCTTGACGTAGCAATCCATTTGCTCGAGGCAGAGTGATAAGGTCGTGCGGATGTTCTTTTCGTCATCGACGATGAGCACCCGCAGTTTCCCGATCAAATCGGCTGCTGGCTGGCTCGTGTCCATTTCCCTCTAGTTTTGCTCCCGAGTTGGGCGAGATGCAAGTTAGCAGAAAGGCCGAGAAAAACGCTTCGCAGCCAAGCTCGTGACCTACGGTTCGTCATCAATGGTCCTGCAAACGACAGAGGCGGACAAAACAAATTTCTCGTGCTACGCTAATCATACAGCGCCGAATGGCAGTAATAATACATGGCACCACGTATCGAAGATTACGCCCTCATCGGTGACTGCCAAACTGCCGCGCTCGTGGGGCGCGACGGTTCCATTGACTGGCTGTGTTTTCCGCGCTTCGATTCGCCCGCCTGTTTCGCCGCCCTTGTCGGCACGCCGGAACATGGACGATGGCTACTCGCCCCGGCCGGCGCTGTCCGGTCGATCCGTCGCAACTACCGCAGGGGCACTCTGGTGCTCGAAACAGAGTTCGAGACCGCGACCGGCATCGTCATGCTCATCGATTGCATGCCCCTACGGAACGAGGCGCCCGACCTCGTACGGGTTATCGAAGGAAAACGCGGCCAGGTCGATATGCGCATGGAATTGGCGATCCGTTTTGACTACGGATCGTTGGTTCCTTGGGTGAATCGGACCGATAATGGCTTGATTGCCATCGGTGGCCCGGACGCGCTTCGCCTTACTACGCCGGTTCAGCTTCGCGGGGAAAATTTTCGTACGGTAGCGGATTTCACGGTTTCGGCCGGAGAGAGCATTCCCTTCACGCTGACTTGGTTCCCGTCGCACCGCGCCGCGCCGGCGGAGAGAAATCCCACGGAGGAAATCAGCAGCACCGCCGATTGGTGGCTCGAGTGGTCGAAGCGCTGCACTTATCGAGGAGAATGGCGGGAAGAAGTGATACGCTCCTTGATTACACTCAAAGCACTCACCTATGCACCGACCGGCGGCATCGTCGCCGCAGTTACGACTTCGATTCCGGAGCAGCTCGGCGGCGTGCGCAATTGGGATTACCGATTCTGTTGGCTGCGTGACGCGACGTTTGCACTCTATGCCTTGACGACCGGCGGTTACGCTGAAGAGGCCAAAGCGTGGTGCGACTGGATGCTCCGCGCCGCTGCCGGAAAACCATCGCAAATAAACACGGTCTATGGCGTCATGGGCGAGAGGCGTTTGCCCGAGCTCGAATTGCCGTGGTTGCCAGGATACGAAAACTCCCGGCCGGTTCGGGTCGGAAACGCGGCTTCCGATCAGTTTCAACTGGACGTCATCGGCGAAGTGATCGACGCGCTTCACTTCGCCCGCCGAGTTGGACTGGAACCGGACGAAGCGAGCTGGGCGTTTCAGAAATCGTTGGTGAATTTTCTCGCGTCCGTTTGGCAAGCACCGGACGAGGGATTCTGGGAGGTGCGCGGACCGCGCCGTCATTTTACCCACTCAAAGATGATGGCGTGGGTCGCGCTGGAGCGCGCGATCAAGGCTATCGAGCGCTTCAAGCTCGATGGACCATTGGAAGGTTGGCGCCGTGTTCGCAACAGCATTCACGCCGAGGTATGCGGGAAAGGTTTCGACTCGGACTTGAACTCGTTCGTTCAGTACTACGGCGCAAAACAACTGGATGCGAATTTGTTGCTGATGCCCTTGGTGGGCTTCTTGCCGGTCACTGATCCGCGCGTGCTCGGCACCGTCGCAGCCATTCAAAAATATCTGATGCAGGACGGCTTTGTGGCGCGGTACAACACGCAGCCGGCCATCGACGGTCTGCCGCCTGGCGAAGGCGCGTTTCTCGCCTGCTCGTTTTGGCTTGCTGATAATCTGGCATTGCAAAATCGGCATGATGAAGCGCGCGCCATATTTGAGCGGCTGCTCGATATTCGTAACGACGTCGGTCTTCTGTCTGAAGGATACGATCCCGTGGCGCGCCGGCTGGTCGGCAACTTCCCACAGGCGTTTTCGCACGTCGGGCTCGTCAATACGGCGCGCAATCTAACCCGGCACGGCGGTCCGGCCGAGCACCGGCCGGAGAGCTAGCCAGTTTTTTACCAACGGTTAAAGGCGAAGGAAAATCCGTCATGCCGGCGCACGCCGGCATCCAGGGAGCTGGTGGGGTGAGGGAACAGCAAGCGCAGTATATTGTGCGGCGGCGTTGCCGTAGGGGCAGGCCCCTGTGCCTGCCTTCCGGAAGGGCGACCACGGGGGGTCGCCCCTACATCGTCGGTTATTTTATCGCGCTAAGATGCCAAAGGCCGCAAAGATTCGTCAGGTCTAGGGCGACCGCCGGTCGCCCCTACGTGAAACTATTTTGTCATCCCTAACTCTCTTCTTGCCTTGTCGACAAAGCTGTAGTCGACGACATCCGCGGCGGTGACGGGCTTGGTGACCTTAGCGCTTTCGCGCGCGAGGTCGACGAGCACTTGCACGGACTCCGGCTTGACGTAGGCGTCTCTGGTGAGCACGCGGGTGACGTGCCGAAACATTTCCGATGCTATTTTTTGATCGTTCATTTTCCATTGCTTCATCAAGACGTTTACGACGGCTTCATGATTATTCTTGTCCCAAACGAATTGAAGGCCGCGCAGCGTGGCTCGCACCATGCGGTAAACCTCATCGGGATTTTCGCGGATTTTTTTCTCCGATGTGCCGAAGCCGTTTTGAGGAAATTCCACCACGTCGCCGGCAAAGACCAGCTCGTTGTAGCCTTTTTCGAGAGCGAATATGTTTTCCGGCACCGATAGGAACGAGGCGTCGACGACGCCCGTGTCCAGCACCGCGAACCGTCCCGCGGCCGACCCGCCCATAGGAAGAAGTGAAACATCCCGCCCAGGCTCCAGGCCGAAGTGTTTCAGCACTTTGTCTGCGATCAGCGTCGCTGAGCCGCCCGGTGAGCTGCCGGCGACCTTTTTCCCTTTGAGCTGTTTGACGTCTTTGATTTCCTTTTTACTGACTAGAAACAGAAAGGGCTTGGCGACGGTGAAAAGCAGCACCTTCATCGGTTGCCCGCGTACCGCCGCGCCGATGGTCCCCGTGACCGCGCCGTTGTAATCGATGTCGCCGTTTTGCACCGCGGTGCTGGCGAGATTGGCCGGCATGTAGATGATCTCCAGGTCGATGCCCTCGTCCTTGAAGAAACCGCGGTGCACGGCGGTGTAAAGCGCAAGGAAGGAAACGTTGGTCGAGGAGCTACCCATACGGACTTTTTTTAGGGTCTGGGCCTGGCTCGATGTTGAAAGGAAAGACATTACGGTGAACCAGAAGAATACAAAAAAGAGCGCCGGCATCTGTGTGATGTATTTCATTTCCGTGTTCCTCGTTTCGTCACTCCCGCGAAAGCGGGAGTCTAGGAATGAGAACAGCCCTGGATTCCCCGTTTTCACGGGAATGACGCAGGGAAGAAAAATGCGCGCCCAAGCGCGTGTCACTGTTGATTAGGCCAACAAGCGCTGATCAATCCTTCTGACACCACTCTTGGAATTCTTCCAAGCCTAACCGCTGCAAGGTGTCCATGTACGGCCTGCCGGTTCTCTCGTGCCGCCCGGTCAAGCGATAATACTCGTAGACCAATTCCGGAAGCCACTTGGCGATGGTAAAGCCTTTGTACTTGCCGTCCGGGATGGGCTCTAAGAAACGCGGCCCGACATCCTGCCAATCATGATCCGCGATCCAGCCGCGCTGGGTGCCGAATACGCTCTGCAGAATCATCGCGCGATGGCCGGCGTCGAGCATCTCGTCGAGGCTCACATCCCAGCCGGTCGTCGCGTTCAACGAATCGACCATGCTCTTCAAACTGTCCGGCATCTTATCGTTCAACGCAAACCAGCACGCGCCCATGATGCCGCAGGCTTGGCGAAATTTTTCGGTGAGCATGTGGGAGTGCGTCCAGCCGTCGGGCGTTTGCATGTCGAGCGGGCCCCATTTCTCGCGATAAGCGAGGTCCGGCGGAGGTTCCGCGCCGCCGGCGCCCTGGGGTTTCATGCCGCCGCTGGCGACCAGCTCACGCAGCATCTGGCTCAACAGCGGACGCCACTCATGCTGCGCCGGTGTGCCGCCTTTGGTGTGGACCACCCAGTTCTTGGCCTCGCCGCCGAGCGTTTCCGCCAGCTCCTTCGGCCCGTCGGCGAGAATGTTGCCAAGCCAGGTCTCGCGCCGGGCACAGCGCTCGAGCAGAGCTTCGGCCGCTTCCAAGTTGCCCCATTCCAATTGCAAACCGTCGGTACGATCGGCGCCGAGCACGCCTTTTTCCCAGGCTTCGAATGCCAGGCCGGCGCCGCAAGCGTAGTGGCTGCACTCGATGCCGAGATCATTGATCCGCTCGGAGAGATAGAGAACGTCGTTGCCCTTGAAGCCCAAGTTGTAAAAAGTATCCTGCCACTCGCTGCCGGCGTTGAAGTGGCCGATCTTGCCTTTGTGCCGACCTTCGCCGATCTCGACGTCCCACGGGCACATGCGCGGGCACTGAAAGCAGGGACGCAGGACGACATGGTTTTCGTCATAGCCTTTGGCCTCGTCAGTGATGATTGTGCTGCGCCAATTCAACTTCGTAATGGCGCCCCATGAGTCGCCGTGGCCGACGCTTTTTTTCTTTTGGGTGGGAGTGTACACGCGCGGCTGCAATGCTTTGCGCCAGCGCAGACCGGCGTCGATCAGCTCATTCTTGCGTGCGACCCGCGGTCGCCTGGTGCCCCAGACGACGATGGCCTTCAATTTTTTCGAGCCCATCACCGCGCCCAATCCATGTGCTGCGGTGTGATTGTAGTCGTTGACGAACATCGCTGCTCGAATGAGATGCTCGCCCGCCGGACCGATGGCGCCGACGCGCGCGTCCTGGTGACCGGATTCGGCGCGCAGCAGATCTTCGGTTGCGCGCACGCCTTTGCCCCACACTTTGCTTGCGTCGCGGAGCTCAACCTTGTCTTCGCCGACATAAAGATAGGCAGGCTTTGCTGCCGCGCCACCGATGATCATGCCGTCGTAGCCGGCGGATTTCAGTGACGAGCCAAAGTAGCCGCTGGTGGCGGCCCGTCCCAGGGTATAGCGGGTCGCTGGGCTGAGATAGACGAAGCAGGTCTTCGTACCACCCGGAGTAAAGCCAGTGCCGGTGACCGGGCCGGTCATGCCGATGATGACGTTCTCCGGATCGTACGGATCGATGCCGAGTGGCAACTCATTGAGCAGAATAAATTCCGCCATGAGCTGTCCGCCCCAATACTTCCGCAGCAGCGGCTCCTCGGGAATACTCAAATCGGTTAACTTTCCTGTGCTCAAATCAACCCGCAGCATCTTGCCCATGTAGCCGCCGGGGAGGCGCGTTTTACGCTGAGCCGGGAAAAAGTTTGGGTAATCAGAGTTGGTATTTGCCATCGTTATGCCTCTAGTGCAGCAATGGTTCCAATCGTTCCAAATGTTCCAGCCGTTCCAATCGTTTGGAACCAGTGGAACTGTTGGAACGATTGGAACGTGAACGCCAGGCCTTCGCTAGTCCGCCGCCACCCACAGCACTCGGTCCGCCGGCAAATCGATATCCAATCGTTCCCAGCTATCACCCATATCGCGACTGATCATGAGGTCGCCGGCGCCGCCGGCGCCGTGCGCGTGACCGCGCGCGACGTTGCCGAAGCCGGCGAAGACGGCGCGATGATCGGTCGGATGATGCACCAGTGCCCAAATCATCGAATCGAGATCCTCCGCCAGTCCATCAGTGATGCGAGTCCACGAGGCCGCGCCGTCCGTGCTTTTGAACAATGCCGCCCGCGCGCCGCGATTTTCCCTGCGCCAAAAGCCCGGCGATGCATCGGCAGTAGCCACAAGCATGATTGGTTTGTCGTTTTCTGAATCGAGAAAGAGAAAGTCGTGAAAATAATCACGGGTAAGGTCGTTTTCCGCGCGCACCCAGCCTTCTTCCGGTTTGTCGCTGGTGAAAAAGCCGCGCGCGCTGGCAACGTAATAGCGATCCTTGCGCTTGGGCAAGTTCGAAATCACGTGGATGTCGAGATAGTCAATGCCTTTGCTGACGTCTTCCCAACTCTTGCCGCGGTCGAAGCGGCGTACGATACCGCCGTGTTCGAGGCACAAGTAAATCGTGTTGGGATCGTCCGGATGGATGTGGATGTTGCGTACGTGACCGTGGTGCGGCGGTTGCGGATACCACCAGTTCTTTCGAACAGTCTGGGGCAGTGCTTTGAGCGCGGTGATTTCCTGCCAGTGATCACCGCCGTCTTCGCTGCGGAAAAGGCCCACGGGCTCGATGCCGGAATAAATAACTTTGTCATCCGTCGGATCGACTGTGACGGAACGAATATCGCCGTCGAGCACTTTTGCCCAGCTCTTGCCGCCGTCCGCTGTGCAGTAGAGTCCATTATGCGTGACGCCGACAAAGATTCGCTCGGGCGATTGCTTGCAGCCGTGAATGGAATCGATGATGCCGTCTTCGAAATGGCGGCCAATCTCTTGCCAGCCGCTCTGCCGGGATCGCCAGATGATCAGTCCATGCTGCGTGCCTGCATACAACCGTACGCCTTCGTTCATATTAAATTAACACTCCTTTGTTCCAATCGTTCCAGTCGTTCAAAATGTTCCAATCGTGGTTCGATCAACGACTGAAACAGCTGGAACGATTGGAACCATTGGAACCGTATTTATCCGATGAAACGGTATTTCTCGGTCTACGGAAACAGTTCGCTTCTGCCTGTCGCCGGTTGGCGGTCCCAGCGAGCTTCGAGACTACAAAAATAATTCCAGGCTCTTTGAGCGCGGCGCTCGAGCGCGATTTCCGCGCCAAAGCTGCGGCACTCTCCCGGACTGATCGTGCCGACTTCGCCGAGCGTCGCGGCTTGTAAAGTTTTCTTGGTGTCGTCTTCCAATACCAGAGCGCTATAAAGAACTTCCTGAAGGTTCTGCCCGACAACGACGATGCCGTGGCCGCGAAGTAAGGCGGCGCGCTTGTCGCTGATCACCTTCATCAGAGCGTTGCCGCGCTGTGGATTCGTGATCAGTTGCGCCTCGGGGTAGAGAGGCACGCCGTCGCTAAAGATGGCGCCTTGCAGGGTGACAGGCTGAAACCGGCGTTTGGCGATTGCGAATAGTGTCGCGTTAGGCGTGTGCAGGTGCGCGACGGCGAGGGCGTCGGCACGGGCGCCGTGCAGCGCCGTGTGAATCGGCCATTCCACCGGCGGCCCTTCTGTTCCTGCGAGCGGCTTGCCGTCGAGATCCGTCGGCACCATATCTTCCGGACGCAGACTTCCTTTGTCCGAACCCATGCCCGGGGTGATGAAAACGGTTTTCGTCTCCGGTTGAAACACGCTGACATGACCGAAAAGTCCGATCATGCCCTGCATGGCAAAAATCCGCGTGCAGGTCGCGAGTTGTTCGCGCAAATCTTTTTCTGAAGTCATCGGGGAGTTCTCCTTTGTGCGGCTTCCAGGTCTTTTTTTACTTCTTCGACAAGTTGCAAACTCAGCAAGCGCTCCGGCGGGATGTCTTCCTTGATCTGCATTGGAATTTTGATGTCGTACTCAAGAAAATTCTTGATCCCCTCGGCGGTTGGCAGGCCGGGCACGCCCGGAGACAACGCACGCACATAATTTTTCACGCCTTCGAGGATCATCGAACGAGTCGCGCTGCCGAGCTGGAGTTTTTTTATGCCGAGGTCCACAGCTTCTTCCGGCCGATCGCGCACGAACATCACACCGCGAATGGATCCTTTGAGCCAGCGCTTGATTTGCGCCGAATTGTCGCGAATTTTTCTCTCGGTGGTAACGAAGCCTTGGAACGGCATGGGAAAGAGATCGCCGAGAAAACCGAGCGAGACAAGCCCTTCTTTCTGCGCGAAGACCAGCCCGCCAGGATCCACCGTGGTGGCCTGTGCAGCGCCCGATTTAACCGCCATCACCCGGGTGCTGGTGTCCGCGCCCGTCGAAATTCGGATGATCTCGCGAGCCGCAACGCCGCCGCGCTCGGCAAACATCGTCATGATCCGATCTTGAGTATCGCCCGGCGTGCCGATGGCGATCTTCTTGCCTTTTAGATCTGCCGCGCTTTTGATGCTCGGATCGACGACGAGATAGAAAGTCACTTTGTCGGCCTGGAACATGATGCCCTTGACGGGAGCGCCTTTGAGCGCCGCACGCATGCCGCTGCCGCCCGCACCGCTGTAATCCACATCGCCGCTCAGCAGCGCCGCGATTGACAGCGGTCCTGAAATAACCACGGTTTCGTTATCGAGGCCTTCGTCCTTGAAGAAGCCCTTGGCGTCGGCGATGTAGATGGACAGATAATTTAAGTTGGCTTGCGGAATGGCAGTGCGGATTTTCTCGGCATGAGCCCCTTGAGCAAATATGACTGCGAGCAAAATTAGGATCGTGCTTTGCAATATTTTCATCGGCGGCATTTCAGATCTTAACTTCCTCTCCGCGAGGGGATTGAGGCGAGGGTGATTACGGATCACCCCTCACCTTGGCCCTTCTCGCGCAAGTGACTGTGCCGTAACCTCTCAAACAGAGGTTTGTCATCCCGAGCGAAACGTGAGGGATCTAAGATAGATTTCTCGCTGCGCTCGAAATGACAGAAAAACTGGATACGACATTTCCGTAATTCCAACACAGTCTCCAAGGGAAAGATTTGGCGATTCGCTCCTTCTGCTCGTCATGAAAAATACCGATAGATAAGCCGCCTCGGGTGAATAATCGCTAAATACAAGGCGCGCAATTTCCCCGGGATGCCGCAGCGCGGCGTGAACAGATCTTTGAGCATGAGGCCGAGAGGGATTTTGTGTTTGGGAAATTTCTCCGTGCCGATGTTGCGTACGCCGTATTTCTCCTTATTTTCTTTCAACACGTAGACGACGTTGCCGCCGCCGGCTTCCCTTTCACCGTAGACATAACCGCCGACGGCAGCAGCCTGCTTCCTGGCTTTATCGGAAATTTCTTCGGAGAGACCAAAGTCGAGAGCGTCCACAGGGCAGGCCTGGACGCAGAAAGGCTGTTTGTCTTCGCTGATGCGGTCGCTGCACATGGTGCACTTGCTCGCTTTGCCGGTGATGTCGTTCTTGGTGATGACCTCCCAGGGACAAGCATGGATGCAGTACTCGCAACCAATGCAAACGTCTTTGTTGATGACCACCGGGCCTTCTTCGTATTTCGTAATCGCTTCCACCGGACAAACCGCGGCGCATGCCGGAAAAGAACAATGCATGCAGCTATTGCGCGCCCAGAGCGGTGAAAGGCCTTCCAGCACCGGCGGTTCCATGGTGATCCAGTTGGTGCTGGAGAGCTGATAAAGACTCGTGCGGTCGTGATCGTTCCAGTCTTTACACGCCTGCACGCAGTGGCGGCAGCCAATACACTTGGTAGCATCGAAGAGAATGCTTCGCGGCTTGCCGTCTCTGAGCCGTGCCGTGGGAACGAGATTGCCGTATTCTGCCGTCAGAGTTTCGGTGGGATTTATAGCCATGCGCGTCCTTTCCAGAGTCCGAGAAATTCCAACAGCGGTTGGTGTATCACTTAACTTTTGTGGCCGTCAACTCGTGTCGTGTCTCAGAAGTTCATTGAAAAACGATAAGCCAATTGGACTCTCGCGGTTGGACGATATATGTTGCCGCGTGACCTGAAAGGAGGAAGCAATATGTCCAATGCCAAACTGCGCTTTTATTTCCGTGAGCCGACGATCGACACCAACATTCCTATTACCAACGGAACGGTAAAGATGGAAGGCTTCGACTGGGAGTTCGTCGACAACGAAGACGATGCCGATGCCTGGGACTGCGGCTTCGCGGCGCGGGTGCGCGCCTATGCGATGGGGCTACCGCACATTTCCATTCCGGCGTTTCCGAATCGGAAATTCCGTTTGGCGTATATTTTCATCAACAGTCAAGCGGGCATCGAGACAGCGAACGAGCTGGAAGGAAGGCGCGTCGGTATCATGCAGTGGGACAATACCGCCGGCGTGTGGGCGCGTGGCGCGCTGCAGCATTTCTATGGTGTCGATCTACGCCGGATCAACTGGATGGCGGCGCGCGTGAAAAAAGAAGGCGTGGCCGAAGGCATTCGCATCGAGAAAATCGACGGGTCGGGCGAAACCGATGTGTTGTTGGATAACTTGCTGTTGGCAGGAAAGCTCGACGCCGTCATCGGCCCCAATTTATTGCCTTCGATCTCGGCGCGCGATCCGCGCACGCGCCGGTTGTTTC
>WNGA01012961.1_pt1 | contig 11774 bp, 11 predicted proteins | sample 5400061 | NCBI WGS metagenome assembly WNGA01 (sample SAMN13153366, study PRJNA577476) | soil metagenome | isolation source: 100 cm soil or saprolite under grassland replicate 2 | place: USA:California | collected 2016-06-15
TTCGCCGGCGAATCGAGCGACAAGGACGCGCCGGCCAGCATCTACTTCGACGACGACAGCCCGCTTGGGCTCGAGGGCTGGGTCCACGACCTGCGGCCTCCGCCGCCCGGCGACGAGCTCGGCGTCGTGGAGACGGGCGTCGCGCATTTCATCGCCTGCCTGCAGGGCGAGGAGACGCCGATCCTCACGGCCGAGCATGCCCGGCATGTGCTGGACATCATCCTCAAGGCGTACGACTCGATTCGCGACGGGCAGTCGCACGAGACGGAGACCGAGATCGCCTGATCCTGCGGTATGCTCGGACCGAGCGAGTCGCGGCATGGACCTACTGCTTTCGATCGCGCTTCTGGCCGTGTTCATCGTCGGGGTCGAGCTGACCTCGATGGGCTGGACGGACGCGGGCCTGGCCGGGCGGTTGACCGGACTCTTCGGCAGCCGGGCGGACCTCGGCTGGCCATCCGGCGTCCAGGAGGACGACGATCACCGCTGGCCGGATCGGCTCGAGCTGCCAGCATTCGAGCCCAGCCCGTCCTCGAGCGCGTGGGTCGCTGAGATCCTGGAGGACCACGTTCGCCCGGTGCCGGTCAGTCCCGTTCGGCGGATTCGCTAGGACGCGGACCGCCGCATCGGAACGATCCGGATCCGGTGACCGGCGAGCGGAGAGGCGATTGTCGTGATGACCTGGCCGATCCGGAACTGGCGACGGAAATCGGAGGGCGTCTCGGCTGCCGCGACCCGCCGAAAGCCGAACCGCTCGAAGTAGCTTTCGGTTTCGCGTCGGGTCATGAGGTAGACGACGCCCGGCTCCCGCGCCAGGATCGCTTCGACCAGGCGGCCGCCGATCCCCGACCCCCGCCGGTCGGCGGCCACGGCCACGGAGGCCAGTTCGCGGGTTCCCCTGGCGTGGACCCGAACCTGGGCGCAGCCGACCAATCCGGCGCCGGTGTCAGCGGCGACAACGAAGCGGCGCCAGTCCAGGTCCCGGGGGTTGAGGCCGGCCTCCCGGATCAGCCCGGTGATCGCGCGCTGATCGGACTGCGTAGCCGGCCTGATCGAGATCGACTCATCGAACACGCGATCGAGGATAGAGCTCAGGGCCATCGGCGCCGTTGCACTTTCCGGCATCAGGTCGAGCACAGCCGTGCGTGATCGCGTCAGGAATCCGACGGGAAGCCAAGTCGATCATGCACGTTCTTCGCAGAAATGATGCGCCGTCGGCAAGCGGCGTAGCACGCCGCGGGGTGGTAGCCCGAATTCCGTCCGTGGGGCGCCGATCGGCACGGTGCCGGCGCTGGACCACCGGGTGTACGATCCCTGGGACTGCGTAAGCCGACTCCCTTCGGCCGGCCGGCTGAGACCGCCGACCCACCGAAGCCAAGCGCGGCCGGTCGACCGCCCGAACCAGACGGGCCGGTCGTCATGGTCCGCCTGCGAAAGGGAGACGATATGGCAGCCATCCCCACCGGACCCTCCACGAGCCGTGCGCCGGCAGGCTTCGAGCTTGGCCGCCACGTCCGGGCGAACCTGTCCGTGGCCGAGCTCTACGAGGACGCGATCCGCGCCGGCGAGGGGATGATCGCCGCCCAGGGGCCGCTGGTCGTGCGAACCGGAAAGCACACCGGCCGCTCGCCGCGCGACAAGTTCATCGTGGAGGAGCCGTCCAGCGCGTCGAAGATCTGGTGGGGAGAGGTGAACCACCCGATCAGCGAGGAGCGCTACGAGCGGCTCCGTGGTCGCCTGGTGGACTACCTCTCGGATCGGACGCTCTACGCGCAGGACTGCTTCATCGGGGCCCATCCCGAGCATCGGCGCTCGCTCCGCGTGTACACCGAAACGGCCTGGGCGAGCATCTTCGCGGAGAACCTCTTCCGCCGGCCGTCGGCCGCGGACCTGCGATCGTTCCGCCCCAACTTCACGATCATCAATGTCCCGTCGTTCAAGGCGGACCCGAAGACGGATGGGACCCGGACCGAGACGGCGATCCTCGTCCACCTCCGGCGCATGGAGATCCTCATCGTCGGCACCGAATACGCCGGCGAGATCAAAAAGAGCGCGTTCACGGTCATGAACTACCTCATGCCCGACGAGGGCGTGCTGCCCATGCACTCGTCGGTGAACGTCGGTGCGCATGGCGATGCGGCGGTCTTCTTCGGCCTGTCCGGGACGGGGAAGACGACGCTCTCCGCGGATCCCGAGCGGAGCCTCATCGGAGACGACGAGCACGGTTGGGGAGATGATGGTGTCTTCAACTTCGAGGGCGGCTGCTACGCGAAGACGATCCGCCTGAGCCCGATGTACGAGCCCGACATCTTCCAGACCACTCGACGGTTCGGGACGATCCTGGAAAACGTCGACCTGGATCCGGCGACGCGCGAGCTGAACCTGGATTCGGAGCGGTTCACGGAAAACACGCGCGGCGCGTACCCGCTCGACTTCATCGGCAATGCGGATCCGACCGGGATCGCCGGCCAGCCGCGCAGCGTCGTCCTGCTGACAGCAGACGCGTTCGGAGTCCTGCCGCCCATCTCGCGACTCACCCACGCTCAGGCGGCCTACCATTTCATCAGCGGCTACACGGCCAAGCTGGCCGGTACCGAGATCGGGATCAAGGAGCCCAGGGCGACCTTCAGCGCGTGCTTCGGCGCACCCTTTATGCCGCGCCATCCCGGGGAGTACGCCGGGATGTTGCGCGACCGGCTGGCCGATGCCGACGTACCGGTCTGGCTGGTCAACACGGGCTGGACGGGCGGGCCCTACGGGACCGGAGAGCGGATGAACATCAATCACACGCGATCGATGGTGCGCGCCGCCCTCGACGGTCGCCTGGCCGGAGTGCCCACGGTCACCGACCCCATCTTCGGCATCGAGGTGCCGACCGCCTGCCCGGACGTCCCGGCCACGTTCCTTCAGCCACGCGAGACGTGGCGGGACACGGATGCCTACGACCGCCAGGCTCGAGCGCTGGCGGTGATGTTCACCGAGAACTTCGCCGCGTACGCCGACGGCGTCCCGGACGAGGTCCGGGCGGCGGGCCCGCGAATCGATCCGGCCTGGCCGCTCGAAACGGACGGCTCGCCGGCCACGAAGACTGTCGCGACCGACGGCGACGCCGGCTAGCCTGGCCGACGCCCAACCCGCCACGAAGGAGGCCGGCATGGCCCGCAGTAAGGTCACCGTCATCGGCGCCGGGAACGTCGGTGCGACGACGGCCCAGCGCATCGCAGAGGCCGGCCTGGCCGACGTCGTCCTGGTCGACATCGTGGAGGGCCTGCCCCAGGGCAAGGGCCTCGACCTGGCCGAGGCAGCCCCGGTCGTCGGCCACGACGCTCGCATCGTGGGCACCAACGACTATGCGGACACGGCGGGCAGCGACATCGTGGTGGTGACATCCGGCCTGGCGCGCCAGCCGGGAATGAGTCGGGACGATCTCCTGGCCAAGAACGCCGGCATCGTCCGATCGGTCGTCCGCGCGGCGGCCGCCGTGTCGCCCACCGCCGTCCTCATCGTCGTGACGAACCCGCTCGACGCGATGTGCCATGTCGCGCTGGACGCCTCGGGGTTCCCCCGCGAGCGGGTGCTGGGCATGGCCGGCGTGCTCGACTCGGCGCGCTTCCGGACGTTCATCGCCCAGGAGCTGGGCGTGTCGGTGGAGGACACCCACGCCTTCGTCCTGGGCGGCCACGGCGACACGATGGTCCCGCTGCCGCGTTATTCGACCGTGGCCGGCATCCCCATCACCGAGCTCCTACCGCCGGACAGGGTCCAGGCACTCAGCGAGCGGACCGCCAACGGCGGCGCGGAGATCGTGGGCATGCTCAAGACCGGATCCGCGTTCTACGCACCGGCTGCCTCGGTCTTCGAGATGGTCGAAGCGATCCTTCTGGACCGCAAGCGGGTGCTGCCGTGTGCGGTCCTTCTCCAGGGCGAATTCAAGACGCGCGGCCTGTTCGTGGGGGTGCCCGCCGTGCTCGGCGCTGGCGGGATGGAGCGGGTCCTGGAGATCGAGCTGACCGACGACGAGCAGGCCGCCTTTGACCGCTCGGCCGCGGCCGTGAAGGAGCTCGTCGACAAGCTGGCGAGCCTGTCCTGATCGGCGCGCGCAGCCGTCCCGAAGGACCGGCAGCGACGGTGCGTCGCGGCACCGGAAAACATTTGCGGGACCAGGACCTTATTCCCAGGACCTTGGTACCCTAACGGCCCAGCTTCGCCATCCGCCGGGTTGGATGGCCGTCGTCTCCACCGGTGTGGATGAACCCGTGCACTTGGGAGGCCACGAATGAACCGACGCCTGGCCGCGATCCTTGCCACCGGATTGCTGCTCCTGGCAGTGCCGATCGCCGAGGCCGGCGCGCCGCCGGCGAACTCGGACAAGACAACCTGGGGCGCCGCCCTGGACACGCGCTCGGCCATCGTCGTCCTGCGGCAGCAACCGCTGGCCATCTATGACGGCCACCTCGCCGGGTACGCCAGGACGCGGCCCAGCAGCGGCAAGCTGAACCCCAGCAGCGCCGCCGCCAAGAAATACCTCGGCTTCCTGAGGGCGGAGCATTCGGCCTTCGCAACCTGGCTGCGGGCGAACGTGCCCACCGCGCGAATCACGTCCAACTTCTACACGACCCTCAACGGCGTCGCCGTCAAGCTCAACGGCGCGGCGATCGGCAGGCTCCGCAACAACCGCGACGTGGCACGGCTCGAATACAACGCGCTGTATCACCCGTCGATGAGCGAGAGCCACAAGATCATCAACGCCGCCGCCGCCTGGGCAGCGTCCGGTGGGCGCGCGGATGCCGGTCGGGGCGTCAAGGTCGGCATCATCGACACCGGCATCGACGCAAGCCACCCGTTCTTCGACCCCGCGGGCTTCACTGCTCCGGCGGGCTTCCCGAAGTGCGACGCGGCTGACAGCTCGACGCACGTGGCCAACGCGAGCTGCAAGTACACCTCGGCCAAGGTCATCGTCGCCAAGGTCTTCTACAACAAGGCAGCCGTCAGCGGCTTCGATGCGCGGGCGGCCCAGGACCACGGCACCCACGTGGCGGGCACGGTTGCCGGCGTGACCGGCAAGATCGCCACGGTCGAGGGCGTCGCGATCGATGACATGTCCGGCGTCGCACCCGGCGCCTGGCTGGGCAACTACAACGTCTTCCCGGGCAACGTCCTGAACGCCCGCAGCGAGGACATCCTCAACGCCGTGGACGCGGCCGTGCTCGACGGCATGGATGTCCTGAACCTGTCGCTCGGCGGCGGCTATCACGGGAACACCGACCTGCTGGCCATGGGCCTCGACAACGCTGTGAACGCCGGTCTCGTCGTGGCGGTCGCGGCCGGAAACTCGGGCCCCGGCGCGCAGACGATCCAATCGCCTGGCCGCGCCCGGAACATCATCACCGCCGGCGCCAGCACGAACCAGCACTTCGTCGGGCAACCGCTGACCTATCCGGCCGGCGGTGGGACGACCGTGGGCGCGGCCGTGGGTGACTTCCCGCCACTCCCTGGCGGCTCCTACAACCTGTTCGACACGGCCTCCAATGGGTGCACGAGCGTGCCCGCCGGCGCTGCCGGCAAGCTCGCGATCATCAACCGCGGCGTCTGCACCTTCAGCACGAAGGTCCGCAACGCCATTGCGGCAGGGGCCGTCGGTGTGCTCGTCGTGAACAACGTGGCCGGTGATCCGACGGCCATGGCCAAGGACGGGCTGGGGGGCGACAACCTGCCGGCCGTCATGATCGGCATCGTGGAGGGTGCGGCGCTCCGAGCTTCCGGGGCCACCACGGCATCCGCCGAGGCGTCCTTCAGCGAGTTCATCACGCCGAACGCGGATATCCTGGCCGGCTTCAGCAGCCAGGGCCCGACGAACGTCGACCTGGCCGTCAAGCCGGATCTCACGTCAGTCGGCGTCAACGTCCTCAGCTCCATCCCGTGCTCGGCCAACCCGTGCAACGCGGACGCCTGGGCATTCTTCAGTGGCACGTCCATGGCGACGCCGCACATCGCGGGATCGGCGGCCGTGCTGCTCGCCCTCCATCCGACCTGGTCGCCGGCTCGCGTGAAGTCGGCCCTCGTCAACACCGCCGATCGCGTCATCAAGAACGCGTCGAACGGCAGCGAGGGCGTCGGCCCAACCCAGCAGGGCGGCGGACGGGAGAACCTGTCAAGCTCGGCCGTCGCCACGGTAGCTTTCGCGCCGGTCGCGGCGAGCTTCGGCAGGGTCAGCGGGTCGATCAACACGCCGACCAGCGTGAGCCTCAAGCTGACGAACGCGAGCGCCAGCTCGGCGTCGTTCAGCCTGCAGGCCCTCAAGTTCACGCCGGCCGCCGGCGCGCTGGGCACCATCTGGGGGGCCGGCACGACCTCCGCGGGCGATGCCAGGATCTCGTTCCCGGCCAGCGTGACGGTGCCGGCCAACGGCTCGACCAGCCTGACGGTCAGCGTCAAGGCGAACCAGGTCCTGGGCAGCGTCATCCAGGGCTGGATCTACCTCGACGGCGGGGCGAGTGGCTCCTACCATTTCGCCTACTACGCCGTGGTCGGCCCGTAAGCGGAGCTTCGGCGGGGCCCGCCCGCCTCGTTCGATCTCAGGACCCCGCCCGTTCGTCCGGGCGGGGTTCTGCTATTCGCTAACCGATGGCTCCGTAGGCTGGCCGATCGGTCGTACCGGACCCACCCGGCGGCACGTCGCATCGCCTGAAGATCCCGCCGGCTCCCGTCCGGTAGTCGTAGCGCTGGTCGTCCACGACGAGAATCACGCGGAATCCGCGAACGAGCGCCTGCGTGTAGAACATGCCCGGCTCCGGGCAGCCGAGCGACCCATCGCGCCAGGTGACAGGTTCGATGCTGTCGACGTGGACGTCGGCCGCCGGCCGATCGAGCTCGTCGGCGAGGTCAGCGACGATCCTCGCCAGCAGATCCTGCGGCGGACCGGAGCGGGCGCCATGCATCCCATCATCGTAGGCGGACCGCTCATCCGTGCCTTCAACCGAGATCGGCTGGTCTGCCGATCGGCCGGGCGCCGACTTCCCGTAGGCTGTGGCAGTCATGAGAGGCTGGCGCGTGCCGCTCGGCAGTGGCGAGGTCGAGGTCAACGTTCCGCCCGGCTGGCGGGCCGATATCGCGCTGCCTCCCGAGCACCCGGTCCTGGCCGATCTGGACGCAGCCATCGCCGCGCCCTGGATCCCCGAGGGTGCCGGCGAGGGTGTGGGGAGCGCCGCTGTTACGACGCGTTGGCGTCCATGCGCAGTCCTGCCGAGCTGCTCGACCGCCTGCGACGCGAAGGAACCCGCGGCGGCGAGCAGCCGGCGTTCATCGTCGCGAGTGTCCTGCGGGACGCCGCCATCGTGGTCGTCGGTGCGGAGCGGCCGGACGTTGTGCGCGCCTGCGCGATGCACGCGGCCCCGACGCTGGACGAGGGGCTGGCCCTGGCCGGCGACCTGGCTCGGGCGTCATTGCCGCCCGGCGAGGCCGGCCGTGAGCTGCGGCTCCTGGTGGTGCCCCACGCGATCCGGACGCTGCCGATCGTGGCGGCCTGAGCGATGGCTGATCACGGGGCGTCCATCCGCGGGGTCGGTCGTCAGGTTCGGCCGGCAAACGCCGCCAGGCCGTGCCTCGGGGCGAAGACCGACGAGGCTGCCTGCAGGCGGGACCGCTCGACCGTGGCTGCCAGAGCGAGGCGATAGGCGGCGGTCGTCTGCGGCAGCGGCTCGACGCCGATCTCACGCTCGAGGACGGCGCGCAGCCGCCGGAACTGGCGGTGGACCTGCGATCGCGATCCACTCGCGCCATAGACGCGGATGAGCGTCTCATGGCCCTCCTCGCGGAGAGGGTCGCGGGCGAGGAGCTGGTCGGCCGCGCTGCGCGCACCGCCGAGGTCGCCAGCGCCGAGTCGATCCTGGGCGGCCATGGCAAGGGCGTCTTCGTAGGCGTCCGACAACCGTTCCCGATCGCTGGCGAAGCACTCGTGGCCGAGTCCCTCGGCCAGGTCGCCACGGTACAGCTGCAGAGCCTGCTCAGGCTCGGCGGGCCGGCCGCGGACCAGCCGCTCGAAACGGCTGGCGTCCAGATCCAGGCGTACGGAGGGTCGAAGACCGATCGAATCCTGGTCCGCTTCGAGGACCGAGTCGGGGTCGGCGCCCGTCGCCGAGATGGCACCCCGCACGAGCCACAGTGCCTGGCGCAGCGCAGCCGACGAGCTGCCGTCCGCGTCCGGCCAGAGGTCGGCGGCGATCGCCTCACGCGAGCGCGGCCGGGGCTCCAGGACAAGCAGTGCCAGCAGTGCCTGGGCGTGGCGACCGGTGAGCCGGAGCTCGCGGCCATTGACGGCGGCCGAGATCTTGCCCAGGAGCTTGATCGAGAGCTCAGCCGGAGAGGCGCTACAGGTGACCAGCCGATCCATGTCTCCTCCATGAAGCGAATGTCGATGCCCGGCCCTCCCCAAGCGGGCCGGGAATCGACGGCATCGGGCGGCCGGACCCGATCGCGGCGCCCCCAGGCGCCCGATCCCCCCTTCGAGATCCGGGACGGTCGTTCGAGTCACCCCCACCTGGCTTGGTGGCCGTCCAGGCCGCTCCGGTCAAGCGGATGATCGGCGCGGGCGGGATCGACTCGCCAGCAGCGCGCCGACAGCGACCCTGTCGGCCAGCCGACACCGCCCGGTGATCGCGGCGACAGGCCATGCCGTGGGCCGGCCGCGGTCGCAGGCCATGCCGTGGGCCGGCCGCGGTCGCAGGCCATGCCGTGGGCCGGCCGCGCCGGCAGCGTGCTTGGCTACACTGACCGGCACCGTGCCGCTCGCGATCATTGCCCTGAACTTCGACCCGATCCTCCGCCTCGGCGACAGCGGCGTCCGGCTCGAGACGCTCGGCCTGACCGCGGCGGTGTGCGTGGCGCTCGTGCTGGCGGCGCTTCTCGCCGGCCGGACCGCCCCGGACCAGTTTCGGACCCCGGCCTGGGCCCGGATCGAGGACGCTCATCTCCGCCGGGACGATCTCCTGTTCATCGTCCTCGGGATCGTGCCTGGGGCCGTTGTCGGCGGGAGGCTGGGCTACCTGCTGCTCCACGGTGACTACTACGCAGCCAACCAGGAGGCGATCCTCGATGCGGGGCAGGGGAGCCTGGAGCTGGGCCTGGCGGTGGTCGCGGGCACGTTGACCGGCGCCTACGTCGCTGGCCTGCTCGAGGCACCAGTCGGCCGCTGGCTGCATGTGGCCGCCGTACCGGCGCTCGCCGGACTCGCACTCGGCAAGGTCGCGATGGCACTTGGCGGCAGTGGGCAGGGCGCCCCGAGCGATGCCGCCTGGTCCACCGCGTACGTGGGACCTGGGCCGTGGGGATCGCTCGCGCCGGCGATCCCGGCCCATCCCTCGCAGCTCTACGAGGCGGCCACGTCCGGCGTGGCCCTCATGTTGCTCGTCGTCCTTCTCGGGCTCGGGGCGTTTCGCGCCCGCGACGGCTCTGCCTTCTTCGTCGGCCTGGAGCTGTGGGCGATCGGACGCTTCGTGGTCACCCTCACGTGGCGCGACGACCCGATCCTGGGGCCGCTGCGCGCCGGTGGGCTGCTCGCCATCGGCGTCGGGCTGATCGCGCTGGTCGGCCTGGCGCTGGCTCGCTGGGCCGGCGCCCGCGTGCGCTACCAGGCGCACGAGCTGCCGGCCGGACCGGAATGGCCGGATCCGGCGACGCGACCGCCGTTCTGACGCGCACGTGGCCGATCGGCCGGTCGAGCGTCGGATGTCGGTCGTTTGGTGCGCCACCCGCACCAGGCGGCTCGGAGCGCGCCGCCGGCGCCACTCCCGCGGGCCGGCCAGGCGGGACGGAGTACCCTTGAGGCCGGCCGGGAGCCTCGAGGGCCCGGCCGGCAAGCGCATTGAGGTTTGAGCCATGACCCAGGTCGTCGAGCCGCGGACGGGCGCGAAACCGGCGGCTCCCAGCATCGATCGAGTCCATCACTGGATCGGCGGCCAGGCGGTCGCCGGTGGTTCGGGTCGCCAAGGCCCCGTCTACGACCCGGCAACGGGCCAGCTCGCCCGCGAGGTTGATTTCGCCTCGGCCGAGGAGGTGGACGCCGCCGTCCGCTCCGCAAAGGCTGCCTTTCCCGGCTGGCGCGCGACGTCGCTCGCGAAGCGGGCCGAGATCATGTTCCGCGTCCGGAACCTCGTGGACACCCACCGATCGGACATCGCGGCGCACCTCACCGCGGAGCATGGCAAGGTGCCCTCCGACGCCCTGGGCGAGGTGGCTCGCGGGCTCGAGAACATCGAGTTCGCGTGCGGCATCCCGCAGCTCCTGAAGGGCGGCTTCAGCGAGCAGGCCTCCACTGGCGTCGACGTCTTCTCGATCCGCCAGCCACTCGGCGTGGTGGTCGGGATCACTCCCTTCAACTTCCCGGCGATGGTCCCGATGTGGATGTTCGCGAACGCGATCGCCTGCGGCAACACGTTCGTCCTCAAGCCGTCGGAGAAGGATCCGTCCGCGTCGGTTTACATCGCCCAGCTGCTGAAGGAGGCCGGCCTCCCGGACGGCGTGTTCAACGTCGTCCATGGCGACAAGGTCGCGGTGGACCGGATCCTGGAGCACCCTGACATCGCGGCGGTCAGCTTTGTCGGGTCGACGCCTGTCGCCCGCCACATCTACGAGACGGGGACGCGCCACGGAAAGCGCGTCCAGGCGCTCGGCGGCGCGAAGAACCACATGGTCGTCCTGCCCGACGCGGACATCGACATGGCCGCCGACGCATCTCGATTCGGGGAAGCACCAGGGCGCCGACCTCGTGGTCGACGGCCGGCAGCACGTGCTGTTCAACGAGAGCGACGGCTTCTTCCTCGGCGTGTCGCTGCTGGACAAGGTGACGCCGGAGATGGAGTGTTATCGCAACGAGATCTTCGGCCCGGTCCTGGAGATCGTCCGGGTGCCTACCTACACGGACGCGGTCGCGCTCGTCAACGACAACCCGTACGGCAACGGCACGGCCATCTTCACGCGCGACGGCGGGGCAGCCCGCCAGTTCCAGTTCGAGGCACAGGTCGGGATGGTCGGGGTGAACGTGCCGATCCCGGTGCCGGTGGCCTACTACAGCTTCGGCGGCTGGAAGGGCTCGCTCTTCGGCGACACGCACATGTACGGCCCCGAGGGCGTGCAGTTCTACACGCGGGCCAAGGTCGTCACCCAGCGCTGGCCGGATCCGGGGTCGAGCAAGGTCGACCTGGGTTTCCCTCGCACGCGCTAACGCGCGGGCGAGCTGTGCTCAGGTCCTGGTATTGCGGTCAGGTAGTCGTGGAGAGACTGCTAACCCACGGCGAGGCCAAAATCGCGGCCAGACATGCGTGCACGGACTTGTAGGTCGGTGTGAGCACCACCGAGGCGACGTCCAGGGCACTTCCAACGATCGGCCGAGCACGCTCATGAGACGACCCTCCCACCGATGGTCGGATTCGGTGGCAGCTGTCGGCCCAAGAGTCGCGGGAGGAATACGTGGCCGCAATCGTGGGGCGCCACGGCGCGGCGTCAGGCGGGCGGCAGCACGTCCGGGTCGGCCAGGACGATGTCCCGGATCGCCGCCTGGAGGTCGTGGTAGCTCTTGATGAAGCCACGCAACGTTCGCACGGTCGCGCCGTAGCCATCGAATTCGGTTGGGCTCAGGCCATCGGGCTCGTAGGCGCGGCCGAAGTCCGGGATTCGCTCCGTCAGCTCGGCGACGATCGCCGGGTCGACGGGCACATCGATCCGTGGCCGCGGCTCGATCCCCGACGCGTTGAACCGGACCTGCCACTGGTGCGTCATCG
>WNGA01020111.1_pt1 | contig 11773 bp, 14 predicted proteins | sample 5400061 | NCBI WGS metagenome assembly WNGA01 (sample SAMN13153366, study PRJNA577476) | soil metagenome | isolation source: 100 cm soil or saprolite under grassland replicate 2 | place: USA:California | collected 2016-06-15
AATTCTAGTCCAATTATTCTTGTGGATTTTGATCTTGTGGTTGCTGCTGTACGTTATCGCTACTTTTAGTCTTCTGCTGTAGGTTTGACTGGGATTGATCGTCATTTTGCACATTGTTTTCATTATTTAGTAAGGTTTGATGCTGTTGTTGTTCTGGTTGTTGTTGCCCTTGGTCTGATTTCTGGGCCTCGGCACTCTTTGTATTATTTCCGTTGTGCGTCTTAGTGGCCGAACCCGAATAATCAGGAAGGGAAATTAATAAAGTCGCACAACAACTTACACGAGATCATGACAATGGCTTACAATTATTTTGCGCTAAAAATGGTTTGTAAGAACATCTGCGAAAGGATTCATACTTTAACTAAAGGAAATGGAAGTCCTGGCTACTACCTTGGGAGAAAGTACTGTTCAAAGTGTGCTATCTATCTATTCTTTGAAGGTATCTTTTGTCCATACTGCAACTCTATGTTTAGAAATTCTCCGGTTGATAAGAGATTAAGGGATAAACGGAAGAACAAAATCTAATCTTTTTTAGTGATTTCGATTTAGTATATTTTTTGGCTAATCGCTGCTAACTAATTTTGTTTTTTTTGATTTTATAAAATCTTCAAATTCTGAATGTTTGAATAATGAATCGTACTTAAAAACTCCGTTCCTTAATTGATTTCTTTCGTCCTCTCTGTCTATAACACTAAGTATTCCGATAGGCGAAATACCCGCTGCAGTCAGCGCGCTTATAGCGTCCAAAACACTCTGACCGGTAGTAACGACGTCATCTACCACGACCGTTGGCTCGACTGGTAAGCCTTCTATCTTCTTTTCTAAACCATGTTTCTTGGCTTGTTTTCTAACGAAGAATCCACTTAATTTTGAGCCCTCTCGTAATTGATTACTATGAAAAACCATCGCAGTCGAAACGGGTACAGCACCGGATTCTAATCCTCCGACAGATTTCGCAGTTGGGAACAATTCTATAATCTTTGCTAGCATAAGTTCACCTATCAACACTATCCCCTTAGAATTAAAAATCGCCTTTACATCATAGTAAAAATCGCTTTTAATATCACTAGACAGAGTTACCTCGCGGAAAATTATCGCCTCGTTTTTAATAATTTCTTTAAGTTCCTCGCGCTTTTGTGGTATTAAATCCACGTTTCAACGTATCAACTGGTAGTATATATAATTTGGGAGTAATCTATTGCGTAGCCGTACAGTCTTGCCGAATCTTGGTGCTTCTTGCAATATGCCATTTTATTTCTTCCTGTACATATTGCCAATTATTTCGCTCATCTGCTCAACACAATGATCCCAACGAGCATAGAAGAAGTTGTCAAATTTCATGCATTCTACTATTCCACGACCTTGTCTTTTAGCATTGGGTACGACTAGGAGAAAATTCTATCATGAAGGATTTTACTCGGGCTAACTGGCGGATTCGAACAACCCATCTATTCCTATTCTACTCAGCTAAGGTATGACCAAACTTGGCGTAGCTAGAACATTAGAACTTATTTTCATTTATAGTATCAGAAAAAGGTAACTAGGGTATCTTTAGGTGAATTCTCTCCTTACTTACGCCAAGAGATCGTGAATCATTTATACAATTATGTTTACCATTATTTACATTCTTTACGCATATCAAAGTGACCAGCAGTATTTCTAGGGAATTTCGCTTTAACCTTAACATGATCCGGCCATGCCCTTTTCATCATTTCGTCAAAATCATAGAATTTTGTCTTTTTGAAACCATCGCTATCTTCATAATATACTGAAATCTTCCCCACGCCTTCCTTGTATTGCTTATCAGTGTATTCCAGATTTGCGACAACTTTGAAAGGCTTGGATTTTGACTCTTCTTGATGAAAGGGATTATCTTTTTGGGATGATGAGGTCGCATTTAAAGACTGAGGAGCCATTAAAAAGGAAGATATTAGCACTGAGGAAAATAACAAAAATGAGCAGGTAAACGTAATGCTAAACGCCAAATATAGTCATTTACAACAGAATCAACTAACTAATCCTACCGACTAGTTTGTTACTTTGATGGGAAGATGCCCTATATTACGCTGCTAAGGAAGGTTATTACTGTATATTAGCTTAATTAGCATAACTTATCCATCACTTTTACCTTCTTAGTAATAGTAAGCCAATTTCTTTTTTTACCACCATGTCATAGGTCGTGTCTTATGGCATCCTTCACCCTCGATCGAATAATTTATTATTATAAATACTATTTGCACTTTACAAGATCTTATTATTTTCCTATTACCTATGATCAGTTGATGGAGGTAAAACGGTAGGGAGTAGAAACATAATGACCGATTTGCCAAAGGAGTGGCTATGATTAGTAAGCGGCGCTTATTATTAATCATATTAGTTGCTGAGGATTTCTTAAATTCCATTTAATCTAGAGATAGGTATGAACAAGACGCATACTATCTCAAAAATGGATGAGGAGATTAAAAACGATTCCATAAGACAGTTACGCTTATTGCGGTTACACGGGGGAAAAATAACTAGATCATCTACTAAGGTATCTGAACTTTCAAATGGACTACCGTACTTTTTCGTCGAATTAACCTGTGAGGATGGAAGGCAGATGGGAATTCCTGCGTACGGCGATGAGGCAATAGCCCTATGTGCAGAGACTCTAAACTTGTTGGAGCCTTGTGTAATGGTAAGGTCGAGATAAATGTCCGAATTATTGCAAAGAAAGAAAATTATAGCATGTCCTTTGTGTGGTAAATATTTTGAAGGACCGGATATGCTGAAGGCGCACAGAAGGATAGATCACACGGAGCGGTAGAATCGCCGAATTTGCCCCGGTTAAGGATCTCCCTTAAGTTTCGAAAGCATTTCGAGAGATCAGAAACATGAAATTGAAATGAAGTCTATTAATGACAGAACGGCAAAGATAGACGGAGTACTGAATAAGGTACAGAGATTAGAGAAAGAACTTGGGATTAACTAACCTAAATTATAGATAACAAGTCTTCTTTCTTATATCTAATTTTCAACAATAAATCTATTATTCTTTGAGTAAGCGATTGTTTATCATTTTCATTCTTTATGTATTTATGCGTCCTTGCTAGATTAATTATTGCAAGATTCAACATTCGGTCCTGTACTTCAGGATGTTCTCGAAGCATTGTCCCAATATTCGTTATCTGTCCGGCTATTCGATCATAGTCATTCCTATCATTGTAAATCAGTTTATGACTTTGACCTTTCCGGGCACCTTTTACTGCCCCGATTCTCCTTGATTCTTCTAATTCCTTAAGTATGCCGTAAGTTGTCATTCTAGAAGTTCTGTATTCTTCCGGTTTCACATTTTCCATGTATTTTGCTACGTCGTTCTTGGTTGCATCTCCATCGCGTTTTTTGATATAACCTACAATCAACTCCTTGCTTTCTTGCAATACCATATTGGATACCAGTATAGTGTCTTATACTGGTATTTTAATAGTTCTATTAGTTTCTATTATTGTACGGAAAGCGTTATTATAAGCATGACATTCCCCAAAGATATAATTGCAAAGATTGGACCCCGACCCATACTCCATTGATTACATGAACAAGGTTCCAGTTTTAGGCAACTAGAAATGATACATGCACGACTTATGATTTTATTTTTACTATAGCGATACCCAGATAAACACGAACAAGGAATAGGAATGCAAACCTATTATCCGGAGTCTGGGGCCAGATTATTAGATCTCGACACCCACATCTGGCCTCTCAGAGCGCTTTATTACACATAATTTTTTTCCTAACACTTTAATTTTTTATGCACTTGTCATTATCGCATATCATCTTCGGTGGGCCAGGCCTGCTTCGTCATGGGTTGCGGGTGGGGTGTTCCATCGATTTAGAAAGCAGTTGGTTTGTATTGGTTAGTTAGATAAACTAGAATTTCAATCCATTATGTAAAACTCCGACAGTAATAGTGCCTATTTGTTCGTACCAGTATATCCAAAATTATTAAAGGAATGAACTCGAATATACGGGTGTCGATGTCTTGGAGCAATTTAGTCAAAGATATTAGCATAATCTCCTCCTATGACGCTGTCCAAGCTTTATCTCTGTTTTTATCTAAAACTCGTTCGACTATAGACATGTATTTTGAACCGGATTTTCATCCTATCTCGGGGAAAGAAGGAATTATTGATAAAATTGAACATTTCCCTAAGAATAGCCTAACTATAAGAGCCATAACTAGTGTAAGAGAGCAAGAGATGTCAAATTATGAAAGAAAGAAATCTCTAGAGATCAGACATATGGAAGAAACTACTGGTAATTATATAATATTCGATCAAAGCAATTACGTTTGTTTTCTATCGAGTGAAAGTGAACCTACACGACTGCTTATTATCAGTAACGATATTTTTGTAAAGTCTCAATTACAACTTTTCTCATTGGCATGGAAGCTATCAAGTACATTAAGAGAACGTAGGACAGAGATAACACAAATTTCCGGAGAATTTACTAGAACTATAACCAATCCTTATCAAATTATTGAAGAGCTCAAGATCTCCATAAAGATGTCTAATGAAGAAATATTTTTGCTATGTTCGACTTCGAATGCATTGTTCATGTTGGATTTAGTCGGGATCCTTTCTTTATTGCAGAAAATTGCCCGTAAGGTGAGTGTGAAGTTAATTGTACATGTAGAAAATAACGATATTAGGGACCAGGTAAAATCATTGTTTAAGGAAAAGTTCCCTGATGTATCTTTTCAACTCATGAGAAAACAGTTGCAGACAAAGATCATAAGTATTGTCCTTGACAGACAGGAATTCATTGCAGTTCATATAAATGATGCAACCAAAGAACTAGAATCCTTTATGCAGTCATGCAGTTACTCTAACAATCAACTGAAACTTAATTCGGCTATCTCACTACTAGAATCGTTGTGGATCCAATCAGGCTTCGACAATCAGAATGTAATTAAGCAGGCGTACTTTCAGATGTTCAAAGGGTTTAAAATTAGAGAAGAAGATTACCAACGCAATTGGTCTTTTGATAAGAGTACCGAAAAGACCGATAACATTTGAAGACAAAGACAAAGTAGGTTAGGTTTCGAGTTTATGGATATCAGAACCAAATGTACCGATCACCATCGCATCTTTTGTACTGCCTACGCAAACGGGCCGACTTTTCTTCTTTTGTAGATTTCTGATACAAAGCGTTCGAGGCCACAATTTGAATTTGAAGACTTAACATGTCGGAAGCAAGATAAAATATACTCCCAGGCTAACTGATAATTAAATCTATTCCAGAACGTCTAGGAAGCTATTTTATTAAAAGTATTATTTAACCATCCGTCAAAGATCAGATAAACTAGCCTTAGACCGAATATGACTGGCAGGTTAATGGGAACACTCATTTGCACAAGAATCCCATCACCAACCCACCCTATCCGTTAACCCGAAAGACTAACGGATATTGAACAGCTAATATCCCACATTGAATAAATAGCTTTCAACAGATTTTTCTATCCGCCGATATTAGCTCCGAGCTTTATAAACAATTTTACATATAATACGATGATCTTGACATACATCGATAGCTTGTATTAGGTCTGTGAGAGCTGCGACTTCTATCTCTATACCATCAACTACGATTCGCAACCGATACCATCATAATCTCCATCAAGATTGTGCGAATCTGGTTGCATTTATGGCGCTGGTCCATCAACTATTATAAATCGCCAATGACGACCTTGTTAAAGAACTGTGTATTGCTTTTGAGTTTATTTAGGGTTACTACTTATCGTTATCGGTTTCTCGAATGTTTGTCCGTTATCGCTGCTCTCTCTAAATAATACTTGTTTTTGTCCAGTGTTTTTATCAATATCTACCCAAGAGATATACACATTGTTTCCCTCGGTAGCCATTCTTGCACCTACTGAGCGTGTATCAGTAGAATTGCTTATGTTAATTGAATCTCCAAATGTCTTTCCACCATCACTACTCTTTGCAAAAGATACTTCCCAATTTCCTGTTGTATTATCCCACCATACTGCATATTCATTATCGCCAGATGCAGATACGATTGTATCTACCGAAATAGTATTAGATGGTGGAGCTTTCAGTATTTTGACTGGCGAATTGCCAACACTCTTTAACGCAACTGCATCGCCAAATGTTTTACCATTATCGTTACTGGCTTTAGAGAATACTTGCCAGTCTCCTGTTTTATTATCCCACCAAGTAACGTAAACGTTACTTCCTTGAGCAGAGACTTGACTATCAGCAGAGCCTCCTTTAGCATTACTCAAGTTAATTTCCTTCTCAAAGTTTTTACCAGCGTCATTACTTGCTGCAAAAAATACTTCGTTATTCCCGGTCTTATTATCCCACCAAGTAAGATAGATATTATTACTAGATACAGCCATTGATGCTCTCGCTCCTGAATATAATATCGTGTTAGAAGTGCCATCTGAGATACGAGCAAGTGTTGATGTCGTAAGGTTGACACTTAATAGTACAGTAAAGCTTACTACCATAATGATACCTATTGCTAGGTTTATTCTTTTCATTATGTGCATTTCAGGATGGTGTTATTTAAGAAATTGCTAAAGAGTATGTCGTGCGTTAGCTTAAAATTCTACATTAGGAAACCCTTTTCCTTTTCTCGACAAATATATAGTAAATTTCCATATATTGAATATGTGCTTCGTATATCTCCATTTTAGCCCAACCATTAAACGGGTTGCCATGATAGAATCTACATGAGTAACGCAAAACTGACAACATTAACAGTCTTGTCCATTGTAATAGTAACTTTAGCATTGGTGTCATCTCCGATCTTGGGTGCAGCCTATGCTTCTCATGACAAAGGAAATCAAAAGTCAAAAGACAAACCGAAAGATGTAAGATGCAACAACGTAGAGATACTTGTCAAATTATCGCACATACCAATGGATACTACGGCACTTGTAAGTAATGCAGACTTGAACGGTAAGAAAATATTAAAGACAGTGCACATAGAGGGAGATAATCAAATAGCGATTCCGTTCCAGTTTAAGAAACTAAATCCATGTCCTGTCGTAGGTGATAGCTTCTCTGGAGATGTAAACGGGACTGCATTTAATGGATAACTGACAAGTCTAAAGAAGCCAAATAAGGTAAGCGTGTCGCCGGCTCAATTTTTCTTTTATAGAAGTCAACTCATGTTCCCTTTTTTTACATCTTCGAACCACTAATGAGCGAGCAAGTTAAAAGACTAAGATTCTAAGATCAGGCTTAGTTCTGGCGTAGTTGCTAACGTCGGTTGTATCGACTCTGATTTCAAATTAATTTCTTCTACAAGCGTCAAAAGGATTTCGTAAATAATTTTACCGAACGGCGTTAAAAGGTACCTTCCTTGACTTCGTCTTAACATACCAGCCTTTACGAATCTGGATATTCTTGAATAACATTCTTTACGGGAAACCTTAGTTCCACTTATAAGTTCTCCAGTCCCAGCTTCCGTTCGCCGTGCTATGGAATTTAATATACTCAGTGATTTAAGATCGCTAACAGTCTGCAGGACTTCTAGACATGATCGCATGTTCATCTCAACCCCATCACCTATTTTAGAAACAGTACTACAAATGGAAGATATTTTAACCTCTCCTAAGTATAGACCCCACTTCGGTAACAGAAAATGGTTAAATATCTCATGACTTTAAATTTTATTTAAAATTATTATTGTTTCTCTAATAAGTTTTTGAGATGCTTGGCGATTTCAAATGTCGGACATGGCAGGTCACCTGGTCGAGTTTTATGAAAAATAATTCGCAATGCACAGACACAACAGAAAAATATGGATTACACGACTTCGATTTTAAAAACCCTATAGTTTGAACTTTTCCATCAGTTGCTTGTTCACTTTACTTATTTCAGTACGTAGTACGCAGTTTCATGTCGTCGGGCATTGTATAATTACCTCTTATTGATGTATAATTACTTTGTATTGCGGTGCTGGACTTGGATTTTGATGAAAGAGGATGATGAAAAGAGGCCCCAGCGTAAGCGCAGGCAAATTCGCTAGTAAAAAAAGGGCTCCACAATCAACGACAAGAATGACCGCATAGAATCTTTTGTCTGTGATAGTGAGCTTCAAACCACCATCCGGTCTGTCATATAAACAATCATATTTTCGAACTGGTAGTCCAATTTTCCTTGCAAAAATTATCTTGGGTTTTCACTGGCAGTTGAATGTTCCCTACTCTGTTTATCTCCTACTCTGTTTATCTTATCTAGCAAATCCCTTCCAGGTGCCTTTCGTTCAGTCTTAAGCCAGTATCTAATGGTTAGGGGGAACGCGGCAGTTGACCCACTCTGTTAATCTTTTCTCGCAAACCCTTTTCTAACTTTGCTTTTTCGAGGTCAGAACTGCTTTGTGACTGGCCTTTTTTTAGAGCGGCTTCCTTTCGAAGCTTAACCATCTTCCTCAGCGCATGGGACACCGACGGTAACTCGATCCTCCCTGTGTTGTATAACCACTTGGCGTAATTTTCTAAAAACAGATAATCGTCGGAAGATAACTTGGTAGACACTATTCTTTTCAAATCTTCGCCTTTCACTTTACGTCCCATACCTGAGATAAAAGCAATATATTAATATATTAATATTCCCTTTATTGATAGACTAATATATGTATATTTTTGCTTCGTGCGTGAAAATGGTGGAAAATATATGAGCCAGGATCCCTGGTTATCTGCAGTCGCTGACCAGAACCACTTCTTCGTGTCTTTGCCTCCCATTATCAACCATTTATTCTTGCTGAGCAATAGTTCTGGGCGCAAAAAAATATTGGTCCCGATCTGACAACTTTCAAATCTAAATTGGATTGGAAAAAAGAAGGTTTATAGTGCCAATAACGTATCATTCTGGTAGAATCGTTTGTGTGAAAATAACGTCCTCCTAGGCTGACCAAGATATTTTTTAGGGCTCTGCACGGTCCCACTTTTTCCATTGTTCATAATCCTTGGTCCGGTTGGTATGGGTCGACACTAATTCTAGGATAATTGTTCTTGTGGATTTTGATCTTGTGGTTACTGCTGTACGTTATCGCTACTTTTAGTCTTCTGCTCTAGGTTCGACTGGGATTGATCGTCATTTTGCACATTATTATCGCTATTTTGTGGATTTTGTTGCTGCTGGTCTGATTGTTGTTGTTGCCCTTGGTCTGATTTCAGGGGCTCCATCAAAGCCCTATAATAAGGCCGTTATAATAAGAAATAGGTGGGTAAGTCGCTAGAAGATTTTGTCGAAAACCCAGCTGGCTCACACAAAGGTCCGGGAAGAAAACGAAGCTAATCAGATTTCCTATGCTATCCTAAAAGTTAGTCTACTAGGGCACGAACTCTCAACGATATTGCCACTTCAATCAATGTCCAACTAATGTTTGAAGGGCATGAAATCCCTTTTGTACCCTTTAAGGATTATGAAAATGTCAAGTACCAAGATAAGTCGTTCATTTATGGAAGAAGCGGTTGTGGAAAATCTCGTATTATATACGAGATAATTAAGGAAAAATCAAAAAGATTTAACAGAGTATTTATAATTAATCCTAGACATTTAGTCGGAATAGAATCCCATAGAATTGGTCTTTCAAAATTGATGAATGACGTGAGCGGTGATGATGCTGTAATTTGGGATAACTTTCCCGATGACCTATTAATTAGAGATGTCGACTCCACAAAAGAGGTTTTAGGATTAATTAGTTCTAAAACTGTAGGTTGCCTACTGATAGCCTTAAAACCTAAATATCTAGAATTTTTTCGCAATATTAGCGATATTTTTGAATTCTATAAAAGCGATATCTACTATGAAAGCTTTTTATATGTTAATACTATATATTATTGCTATATGACTTTGGATCGGTCGGAGACCATCTCATTCCGAGTTAGACTCGAAGACTTGAGGGATTCAAACGGGTGGCCGACATACTTTACTTTCAAGGAAAAATTAAGAAACCTAGCGTCGGCTTCATGTCTAAGTTGTTCTTATATGTTATGACTAATCAGTTTAAATTCATTGAAAGCCAAGCAACAGATTTTAGCCGGAGGCAGCGAGGACCGTAAGCTCTCGGATTGGAGTTGCTGTGAACTCACAGTACAGTCATTTGCAGAGGGGCTTATTAATAGAAAGCTCAGAGTTTTTCTCGGTATCTCCTTTGGCAAAATGGTGCACCATAAAAAACTCAAGATGGATGCAGCGATAACAGAATACTACCCATGTCTACAAGCCCCATATTTAATAAGAAAAAATTTAAATATTTTTAATACATTATAGTTGGAGCAACATTGGATCAAATTAGTCAATCGCCAATGTATGTTGCTGTAGTTGATGATGAAGTTGACCTAGTTTACCTGTTTAAAGATGCGGTAAGTCAGATCGACGGAATTGAAGTGTTTGCCTTTTCTGATCCAAATTTGGCTTTGGAACACTTTCGTCTAAATCCTCAGAACTATAGAGTCGTAGTCTCAGACTATAGAATGCCTGGAATGAATGGAATACAAATGTTCGAGAAAATGAAGGTTATCAACTCAGGAGTTATCCGTATTCTTATTAGCGCATTTGAAATCGAAGACAATGTTTTCAGAAACTGTCAATGCGTGGACAAGTTCTTACAGAAGCCAACCCCAATGGTTAATCTGATTGATGAAGTCGAAAGGGGATTAAAAGCAATTCAATTTCAAGAAGCAAAGATAGATAACATCTAATACACATTAACACCCTTAAATTGCATGTCGAACACTATTTGCTATGAGTAGCCTCGTAAATTATGCTGATGCGGGAGAAGGTAGTTCTATAGATCCTGACCCCAATAACTATAACAGGCGACCTAATGAAAATGAAATTGTAGAAAATTTGTTGCATGTGCCAATAGGTCATCATTACCTTATATTATATTCTAATATAGAAACGATGCGAAAGATTTATGCCGGCTACATAAAAAGACAAATGGAAGAACAGCCTAATTCGGTAGTTGTGGTTCTTTCTTATTATGATACAACAGAAAATGTCAGACGCGTTCTTAATTCCAGGGGAATTCTGGTCAAGGAACATGAAAAGAAGGGATCAATTATTATTTTAGATATTGTCAAGGTGATTGATAATCCATTTTTTGAAGTTCCTGATATTGAGCGGTTGAGAGAGTTTGCTAAGAAATTGGTAAATCAGTTTGAAGATAAAACTGTGTTCGTAATTGCAGACATGTCGGTTTTCCATCACATTAAAAAAACTTCTGAACTATTGGAATATGAAAAAACACTGCATAAAGATCTCAAGGTAGAAAAGTGGAAAGAGCTGTGCTTGTACCATAAAAGTGACTTTAAAAGCATGTTTACAGAAGAAGAATCAAACAAATTGATGGAATATCATAAAGATAAGGTCATCTTGGTTTAGCACAGGATTCTAGTTTAAGTGATTTCATGTAACGTAGACACCTATTAGTTAGTTAAAAAAGTTCTGGCGGCTGGTCAAACAGCATTCAAGGAGATGTCAAAGAAAAATTCATAGATCTCACCCTTAGTAACGTAGATTTAGAACTGGATTTTTCTTGTGTCCGTCATAAATTAGATAAATAATTAATGGATTATTTTCTCTCAAGTACAAAATACTTTAGTTCGCTTTTCATTATTTACATATCGATTGATTGAAATTTTCGCTTATTGAAAATTTGTATGCCAACAGAATTCCTAAATTTGTTGTAGACAGTCATAAGGATATCTGTATTTCAGTGTATAGCAGCCGTACTGTCTTGCTGAATCTTGATG
>WNGA01011148.1_pt1 | contig 11771 bp, 9 predicted proteins | sample 5400061 | NCBI WGS metagenome assembly WNGA01 (sample SAMN13153366, study PRJNA577476) | soil metagenome | isolation source: 100 cm soil or saprolite under grassland replicate 2 | place: USA:California | collected 2016-06-15
CCCACCCGTCGGCTCACCCCCGCGATCGCCCGCCCGTCCAGCCGGACCGAGCCCTCGCTGGCGGGGGTCAGGCCGGAGATGATGTTGAGGAGCGTGGATTTGCCGCAGCCACTGGGGCCGACCAGCGTGACGAACTCCCGCCCGCGACCGTCAGCGTCGTCGCCTCGAGCGCGTGGACGACCCGCCTCGGACGAGGAGTCGAGCAGGCTTGCGCTCGTGGGCCGGTTCGACTAGGCTCACGTCCGCGCTCTGGATGCCCAGAGGGGCCCAGGGAAGGCGGTGCGAAACCGTCGCGACCCCGTCACTGTAATCGGGGACGAAACCCGCACGAGCCACTGGCCGCGAGGCCGGGAAGGCGCGGGGAGTAGGACGATCCGAGAGCCAGGAGACCTGCCCGAGCGCCCCTAGCTGATCACCGCTCTTCGAGGGAGGACGCGGATTGGTAGAGCACCACCATCGCCCGGGCCTGGAAATATTCCCCCGTCACACCCCAAAGGAGGTCAGAGCCCTGTAGCCATGTGACTGCCCCGGATTCAGGGAAGCCGGTAAGGCGTCGAGCCGAAGCCGGCACGGTCCCGCCACTGTGAGTGGGGAGCGCCGTCCGATCCGACAGCGGAGCCACTGTCCCGCGAAACCGGGATGGGAAGGCCGGATGACCGCGACGATCCACGAGTCAGGAGACCTCTCCGGGGTGACGCTGCGAACCCTTTCGCGGAAAAGGAGCGAGCCGTGAAGCAAGGTCTCGTGATCTCGATGCTCGTGCTCGGCCTGACGGCCGTCGCGCGAGCGCAAAGCGTTCCGAGCCCGGAGGGCGTGTCGATCGCGCAGGATGTGAAGAAGGTCGAGCCGGTCGTCGTCACGGCCACGAAGGTCGAGACGCCGCAAGGCGAGCTGGGGACGAGCGTGAGCATCATCACGGAAGACGACGTCCGCACCTACAACTACAGTGGCCTCGAGGAGGCGCTGCGCAACGTGCCCGGCGTGGAGATCGCGCGCTCGGGCAGCCTCGGCAAGACCGCGAGCATACGGATCCGGGGCGCCGGACCGGAGCAGGTGGTCGTGCTCGTCGACGGCATGCGGGTCTCGAGCCCGACCCAGGGGATCACGGAGCTGTCCGAGCTGACCCTCGATGGTATCGACCGGGTGGAGATCGTGCGCGGCCCCCAGTCGACGCTCTACGGCGCCGACGCGATCGGCGGCGTCGTGAACATCATCACCAAGAAGGGCCAGGGGCCGATCCACGGCTCGGTGTGGGTGGAGGGCGGCAGCTACGGGACCATGCGAGAGCAGGCCAACGTGCAGGGATCGTTCGGCGGCTTCAACTACAACCTCTCGGGCAGCCGCTACGACACGCGCGGCCATTTCGACAACGACGATTCCAATCTCTCGTCGTTCAACGGGCGGATCGGCTACGATTTTCCCTGGAAGGGCGAGCTGACGCTGACGGGCCGGTATCTGAAGCTCGACAACGGCCTGCCCGTCGCCTCGACGTTTCCGCGCATCGTCTTCGACCCCAACGCGCAATCGCAGAGCGAGACCTATCTCTACGGGCTGACGTACAAGCAGCCCCTGTTCCCGTGGTGGGACCTGAGCCTCCGCTGGGGGCAGTGGTGGAACAACAGCGGGTTTCAGAACCCGCCACCGCCGGGGACCTCGACCACGATCTCCCAGATCGATACGAAGCGACAGGAGGCCGAGGTCGTCAACTCGTTCCGGCTGGCATCCTGGAACACACTGACCGCGGGCTTCGAGAACCGCGCCGAGCAGGGACGGAACGCGGCCGGCGGAACGTTCCCCGGCAGGTTTCGAGCGTCGCTGGAGACGCGCAGCGGATTCGTGGAGGACAGTATCCGGCTGTTCGACCGCATCTTCCTCGACGGGGGCCTCCGCTACGAGTCGAACGACGTCTTCGGCAGCGAGCTGACGCCCCGGGTGTCGGGGGCGCTCGTGATCAAGGAGACGGCGACGAGGATCCACGCGTCGTGGGGGAAGGGCTTCCGCGCGCCCACCATCAACGACCTGTTCTTTCCCGGCTTCGGCAACCCCAACCTGCAGCCGGAGCACAGCGAGAGCTACGACGTCGGCGTCGACCAGAAGCTCTGGCAGAATCGGATCCGGTTCGGCTCGACGTTCTTTCACAACCAGTTCACGAACCTGATCCAGTTCGTGTTCGATCCCGTCACCTTCCTGGCCATGCCCATCAACGTGGGGCGGGCCGTGACCGAAGGCGTGGAGAGCTACGTCGAGGTGGAGCCGCTCGACTGGCTGCTCGTCTGGGCCAACCACACCTACACGAGGACGGAGGACCTCCTGACGCACCGTCCGCTCCGACGCTTCGCGCCCAACCGCTGGAACACCGGCGTGACGGTGACGCCGATCGAGCGTCTCACGGTGTTCGCCCAGGCCCACGTCGTGTCCAAGCAGTTCGAGTCGCCGGCCGCCGGCCGGAACCCGGGTTACTATCGCCTCGACGTCGGCGGTACGCTGCGTCTTCTGGGGCGCGTGGGGAAGATGGATCGACTGGACCTGACGCTGCGCATCGACAACGTGACCGACCACCGGTACGCCGAGACCTTCGGATTTCCCGCCCTCGGCCTCAACGCCCTCGTCGGTCTGCGGGCGTTCGTCCGATGATCCGCGAGTCTCCGATCCCTGATCTCGCGATCGACGTCGATGCCGAGGCCGTCGTGATCCGCGCGGAGCGCCCGCTCCGCGCGGTATCCTCGGCCATCGTTGGCGGGGGCCTCGTGCAGGCGCGCGCCATCGTCAATCTCCACGTCCCCAAAGGCTTCCAGTGTGCCGACAGCGCTGGGCATCTCGCCGAGCTCGCGCGCCGCCGCGCGGTCCCGACACCCTTCGTGGGACTCCTCACGGGCGCGGCGACCGACAAGGCCGAGCTGGCCACCGAACACCTGGACGGACTGTCGGCGTCCGTGGTCGTCACCGTCGGCCTCAGCAACCGGAGCGCGGCCGGACGCAGCGCTCAGGCGATGTGGCGGCCCTCGACCATCAACACGATCGTGATCGTGGACGCCACGCCCGAGGACGCCGCCCTCGTCAACCTCGTCATCACCGCCACCGAGGCGAAGACGCTGGCGCTCGCCGAGGCCGGGATCTCCACGCGCGAGGGCGGCCTCGTCACCGGAACGTCGACCGACGCCGTGGTCGTGGCCGCCACCGGGCGCGGGCCGCGCTGCCGCTTCGGTGGGCCGGTCAGCGATCTCGGATGGCTCGTGGCCCGGGCCGTCAAGTCGGCGCTCGACGCGGGTGTCGCGCGCTGGGTGGCCGAGCCTCGATGAGCCGTCGGCCCTGGATCGGCGTGAGCCTCTCGGTGACGGTGCACGCCGCCGTGCTCGCGCTGGTCGTCGTCTCGTTCTCGCGGGATGACTGGCTGCCGGTGCTCGTGGTCGACCTCCGCGACGAAGTCCGCTCGGGGCCGACGACCTCAGTGGGCGCCCCCGCCGGTGAGGCCTCGGGTTCGCCTGCTTCGCCACCGGCGCCGCGCCGGTCGCGGGCCGCGAAGCGCGGCACTTCTCGAGCGACGGCGGATGCGCCCGAGTCCGCGGCGCCGCCCGCCCCGGCACCGATGCCGACGATGATCGCCGACACGCCATCGCCCGCGACGCCGCCTTCCGCGGCGATCGAGCCCGCGCCCGAGTCGCCAGCGGCGGCGGCGCCCCGACGCGAATCTCCACCGTCGCGATCTCTCGCTGGCGCGGCGCCCGGGGATGCGGCCTCGCCCCACGCAGGTGAGAGCAGCGGAAGGAGCGGGCCCGAAGGTGGCAATGGCGGGTCCGCGTCGTCGCCGGGCCACGGGTCGGAGGGTGGTCCGGGCGGGCGTGCCGGACAAGCGCTGGCGGTGGCCACCCCCGGTTCGGGTAGCGGCGTCGGTGCGGAGTATGGACCCTACTTGACGGCCCTCCGCCAGCGGATCCAGCAATCCGTGCGCTACCCCGCCAGCGCGCGCCGCCGCGGACTCGGGGGGACCGTGAACGTGGAGATCCTGATTCTCTCGAATGGCGCTGTCGGCGACATCCGGCTTCTCGAGTCCTCGAGTCACTCGGTGCTCGACGACGCGGCGCTCGACACGATCCGCTCGCTTCCGCGCATGCCGCTGCCGCCCGACCTCCCCGCGCGTCCACTGCGTGTCCGCGTCCCCGTCGTGTTCCAGCTCCAGTAAGCGATGGGCTCCCTGGCGCGGTGTTTGATGATCCAGGGGACGGCGTCGGGGGTGGGCAAGAGCATCCTCACCGCTGCCCTGTGCCGGCTGCTTTCGCGCGCGGGATATCGGGTGGCGCCGTTCAAGTCGCAGAACATGGCGCTGAACGCGGCGGTCACCCCGGACGGCCGGGAGATCGGGCGCGCCCAGGCCGCCCAGGCGGAGGCCGCGGGTCTCGAGCCGAGCGTCGACATGAACCCGATCCTGCTCAAGCCCGAGGGCGAGAACCGCTCGCAAGTCGTCGTCGCCGGCGTGCCCCGCGCGGTCGTGGACTTCAAGGAGTACGGCCGTCTGCGCGCCGAGCTGTTTCTGGTCGTCGAGGCGAGCCTCGACCGCCTCCGTCGTGCCTACGAGCTCGTCGTCATCGAGGGCGCGGGCAGCCCCGCCGAGATCAATCTGGCCGACGGCGAGATCGTCAACATGCGCATCGCGCGGCTGGCCGAGGCCCCGGTGGTCCTGGCCGGAGACATCGATCGTGGAGGCGTCTTCGCCGCGTTCATCGGGACGCTCGCGTTGCTCGAGCCGGACGACCGAGGGCGTATCGAGGCCTTCATCATCAATAAGTTCCGTGGGGACGCGTCACTCCTGACCTCAGGTCTCGACATCCTCACCAGACGGACCGGCCGGCCAGTGCTCGGGGTCGTTCCCTGGCTCGAGGACATCGCGGTCGCGGCGGAGGATTCGCTGGATCTCGATGGCCGGCGTGGTCGTCCGGACGCCGACATCGATATCGCCGTCGTCAGGCTTCCACTCATCGCCAACTTCGACGACTTCGATTCCCTGGCGGAGGAGCCGCGCGTGGCCGTTCGTTTCGTGCGCCGGCCGGACGACCTGGCCCGGGCCGATCTCATCGTGTTGCCGGGCAGCAAGAGCACGATTGCCGACCTCGCGTGGCTGCGCGACACCGGTCTGGCCGACGCGATCGTCGCCGCCGCGACCACGGGCCGGCCCGTGCTGGGGATCTGCGGTGGCTACCAGATGCTCGGACGCACGCTGCGCGACCCGCACGGAATCGAATCGACGGCCGGCGAGGCCTCGGGCCTCGGCCTGCTGAGCGCCGTGACGACCTTTGCCCCGGCGAAGACGACCGTGCGGGTGAGGGGACGCGCAGACGCGTCCGCGGGACCGTTCGCCGCCGCGTCCGGCTCGCCGCTCTCTGCGTACGAGATCCACATGGGCGTGACGGAGACTGGCGAGGCCCGCCATCCGTTCACCGTGACGTGGCGCAATGGCGCGACGATCGACGAGGCGGACGGCGCGATCAATGCGCGGGGGAACGTTGTCGGCACCTACCTGCACGGTCTGCTCACGAACGACGCCGTGCGCCGGGCGCTCCTGGTCGACCTGGCCGGACGCAAGGGCGTCGATCCCGACCCCCGCTGGGGGCATCGGCCGGGCGCCGACCGCTACGATCGTCTCGCTGACGTCGTGGGCGGCGCGATCGATCTCGCTCTCCTCGCGCGACTCCTGCGGGTCGACCCACGGCGGCTCTCGTCCTCCTGATCGCGATCGCCGTCGATCTCGGCGTCGGCGATCCGCCGAATCGCTGGCACCCGGTTGCGTGGATCGGCCGCGCGCTCGGGCGCGGGCGTGCCGCGTTCGCGTTGGGTGGCCCGACGCGTCTGCTGATCGCCGGCGCCCTCGTCACCCTTGGCGTCGCCGGCCTCGCCGCCGCCGCCGCGGTCGCGCTCGTCGCGGTGACCTCGGGGCTCGGCTGGCTCGGGATCCTGGTCGAAGCCCTCGCGCTCAAATCGATGCTCTCGGTGCGCGGGCTCGCCCGGTCCGCCCTCGCGATCGGCGACGATCTCGAGCGCGACGATCTGGCCGCGGCGCGCGCGGCCCTTGGGCGCGATCTCGTGAGCCGGCCCACGGCGGCTCTCGACGCGGGACAGGTCGCCTCGGCGGCCGTGGAGTCGGTGGCCGAGAATCTCACCGACGCCTTCCTGGCCCCCGTGCTGTTCTTCCTGGCCTTCGGCCTGCCGGGGGCCGTCGCCTATCGCGTGGTGAACACCGCCGACGCGATGATCGGCTACCGCGAGGGCGTGCTGTTGCAGTTCGGTCGCCTGGCCGCGAGGCTCGACGACCTTCTCAATCTCGCCCCGGCGCGCCTGGCCGCCCTGGCGCTGGCCCTCGCGGCGCCCCTGGCCGGCGCCGACGGACGCCGGGCCCTCGCGACGATGCGCCGAGATCATGGGCTCACGGCCAGCCCGAACGCCGGCTGGACGATGGCGGCGATGGCCGGCGCGCTCGGCGTGGCCCTCACGAAGCCCGGCGCCTACCGGCTGGGCGCCGGCCGCGCGCCGACGAGCGCCGACGTCGCGCGCAGTGTCCAGGTGATGGCGATCGCGGCCGCGCTCGCCCTGCCGGTGATCGTCGCGATCTCGCTGGCCGTGCGCTGACGACGATCGTCCGGTCGGCGGACGTTTTTCTGCCGATGCGGTTCGGCGCGGCACGTATCATGGGATCATCGCCGCCAACGAGCGGCGATTCGTATTCCGGGGCCCTGTGCAAAGGATGGCGCGCTGAAACTGACGGATCGGCTGACGGACGGTGTGAAACGGGCGCTGGCGGCGGCGAGCCTGCCCGACGCCGTGGACTGCGCCTGGGAGGTCCCCCGTCAGTCCGAGCACGGCGACTACGCGACCAACACCGCGATGGTTCTCGCGCGGGCCGCGCGCCGACCACCCCGTCAGATCGCCGAGCTGATCGCCACGCACTTTCCTTCGCTGCCCGAGGTGGCGCGCGTCGAGGTCGCCGGTCCCGGCTTCCTGAACGTCTTCCTCGCGCCGGAATGGTGCGCCGAGGCCCTGCGCGAGGTGCTGGCGGCGGGGCCGGCCTGGGGCCGCGGGCGGACGCACGAGGGCGAGCGCGTGCGGGTCGAGTTCGTCTCCGCCAATCCCACGGGACCCCTGGTGATCGTCAACGCGCGGGCCGCCGCCGTCGGCGATGCCCTCGTCCGGCTCCTGCGCTGGCAGGGCGCGACCGTCACCAGCGAGTACTACGTCAACGACGCGGGCACGCAGTTCGAGACGCTCGCGCGATCCTTCGAGGCACGGGTACGCCAGGCCCGCGGCGAGGCGGTGCCGCTTCCGGAGGGCGGGTATCCGGGCGAGTACCTCGTCGACCTGGCGCGGGAGCTCGTCGGGAGCGCGCCTCTCGGCGGCACCACCGAGCTCGGTCGCTACGCCGTCGATCGCATGCTCGCGGGCCAGCGCAAGGTCCTGGCCGATTACGGCGTCGAGTTCGACGTCTGGTCCTCGGAGCAGCACACCGTCCGCGACCTGGGGTTTCCCGAGCGCGCCATCGCCGAGCTGACCAAGCGGGATCTGACGTACGAGCAGGACGGTGCCTTGTGGTTTCGCTCGACGCGGTTCGGCGACGACAAGGACCGCGTGCTGCGTCGATCGAACGGCGAGCTGACCTACTTCGGCGTCGACATCGGCTATCACCACTACGTGAAGTTCGCCGACACCGACCGGCTCGTGAACCTGATCGGGCCCGATCACCATGGCCACATCGCGCGGATGCGCGCGGCCATGCAGGCGCTCGGTCACCCGCCCGACGCGCTGGAGTTCCTCATCATCCAGCTCGTCACGCTGCTGCGCGACGGGCAGCCGGTGCGCATGTCCAAGCGCCGGGGCGAGTTCGTGCTCATGGAGGAGCTGCTCGAGGAGGTCGGCCGCGACGCCGCCCGGTACACGTTCCTGATGCGGCGGCACGACAGCCCGCTGGACTTCGATCTCGGCGTGGCGACCCGGCAGTCGGCGGAGAACCCGGTCTACTACGTCCAGTACGCCCACGCGCGGATCCGATCCATCTGGAGGCAGGTGGCCGAGCAAGCGATCGAGGTCCCGCCGTGGCCCGAGATCACGCTGGCGTCGCTTCGCCTGCCCGAGGAGCAGGCCATCGTCAAGCAACTCCTGCAGTTTCCCGATCTCGTCGCCGGGGCGGCCCGCGCCCTCGAGCCGCACCGGATCGCGTACTGGCTCTACGAGCTGGCGGGCCTGTTTCACCCGTACTACAAGGCGCACCGGATCATCCAGCCCGATCGCGAGCTCATGCTCGCGCGGCTCGGGCTGTGCACGGCGGTGGGTGAGGTCGTGCGCAACGGGCTCGAGCTCCTGGGCGTGAGCGCGCCCGAGGCGATGTGAGCCCGCCGCGCCGCCGCCGCGCGCCGGCCCTCGCCCGCTCGTCGCGGCGGCCCGTCTCGTCGCTGCTCTTCGCGGTGGGCTGTCTGGCCGTCCTCGGCGTGACGTTTGCCCTGGGCATGGCCACCGGGCGACGCTGGCCGAACGGGCTGCCGTTGCCGGGATTCCGCGCCGCCTCGACCGCGACGGCCGCGGCGCGCGACCCGCGGCGCCCGGAAGCGCGCGGGCTCGACAAGGACAAAGGCAAGCCGCGCGCGGAGGCCCCGCCCGTCCTGACCTTCTATCACGAGCTGACGGCGCCGCTGGCCACTCCGGCTCCGCCGACGCGGGCGGCCGCGAAGGCGGAGCGCGCCGAGGCCAAGCCGGCCGAGACCGTGAAGCCGGCGGCCCGGAGCGACGCGATCAAGGCCCCGAGCGCCGTCCCGGCGGCGGCGGACACGTCGCTCCAGGACGTCGAGGGAACGCCGGTGGCCATGACGACGCCGGCACCCGCCAGGAGCGAGCCGCGGTTCACGGTGCAGGTGGGAGCGTTCAAGGTCCGCGCCCAGGCCGAAGCGTTGCGGGTGCGCCTGGCCGAGCGCGGCCAGGACGCGTCCTTGAGCGAGGCCGAGATCGCCGGCGCGACGCAATACCGGGTGCGGGTGGGAGCGTTCGCCACGCGGCAGGCGGCGCAGGACGCGGCCGCGCGGCTCGGCAACGAGCACCGCCTGTCGACGTATGTCACGACACGCTGAGGCCGGCCTGCGCCCGGGACGCGTCCTCATCACCGAGGACGAGCTGCGGGCCCGGGTGGCGGATCTCGGTCAGGTGATCGGCCGCGACTACGAGAAGCTGAACCCGATCCTCGTCGGCGTCCTCCAGGGCGCCTTCCTGTTCATGGCGGACCTCATCCGCGCGATTCCCATCAACCTCACGACCGATTTCATCGGCCTGTCGAGCTACGCCGCGGCCACGACCTCGTCGGGCGTGGTGCGTCTGGTGTCCGACCTGTCGCTGCCGATCGATGGTCGCGACGTGCTGATCGTGGAAGACATCGTGGACACGGGGCACACGCTCACCTACTTGAAGCGCAACCTCGAGGCGCGGCGGCCGCGGAGCCTTCGCGTGTGCGTGCTCCTCGACAAGATCGAGCGCCGCGAGATCGAGGTCGACCTCGACTACATCGGATTCACGATCCCCAACGTCTACGTCGTCGGGTATGGCTTCGACCACGGTGGGCTCTACCGCAATCTCCCCTACGTGTCGGCGCTCGAAGAATCCTGAGCCGCGCCGGCGACAGCGGCCGCCGCGACGCGTCATGGCACGCCTGGTGCTATAATCAATCGCGATGAACCAGGTCTACAAGAACCTCGCCCTGTGGATGGTCATCGGCCTCATCGTGATCCTGCTCTTCACGGTGTTCCAGGGGGCGCAGCAGGGGGGCCAGGAACAGCCGAACTTCTCGGAATTTCTCAAGGCCGTCGAGCAAGGCCGCGTCGAGTCGGTCGTCATCCGCGGCAATCTCGTCACCTATAACCTCAAGGACAGCGCCCAGACCCAGCGCACGTACATCGTCGACTACCCGGACCTCGTGAAGATGCTCCGGGATCGCGGGGTGCGGATCGCCGTGAAGCCCCCGGACTCGAACCCCTGGTACGCGATCTTCCTGCAGTGGGTCCCGATGCTGCTCTTCATCGGCGTCTGGATCTTCTTCATGCGGCAGATGCAGGGGGGCGGGGCCAAGGCGCTGTCGTTCGGGAAGGCTCGGGCCCGGCTGGTCTCCGAGAAGCAGAACAAGATCACGTTCCAGGACGTCGCGGGCGTCGACGAGGCCAAGGAAGAGCTGCGCGAGATCATCGACTTCCTCAAGGACCCCCAGAAGTTCCAGAAGCTCGGCGGCAAGATCCCGAAGGGCGTGCTCCTGGTCGGCCCGCCCGGCACCGGCAAGACGCTGCTGGCGAAAGCGATAGCGGGTGAAGCGAACGTTCCTTTCTTTTCGATTTCCGGATCAGACTTCGTTGAAATGTTCGTCGGCGTCGGTGCGTCGCGCGTGCGGGACCTTTTTGAACAAGGCAAGAAGCACGCGCCGTGCATCATCTTCATGGACGAGATCGACGCCGTCGGCCGGCATCGCGGGGCCGGGCTCGGCGGCGGTCACGACGAGCGCGAGCAGACGCTGAACCAGCTGCTCGTCGAGATGGACGGCTTCGAGACCAACGAGGGCGTGATCCTGATCGCCGCGACCAACCGGCCCGACGTCCTCGATCCCGCGCTGCTCCGGCCGGGACGCTTCGACCGCCAGGTCGTGGTGCCGCGCCCCGACGTCAAGGGCCGCGAGGAGATCCTGCGCGTGCACGCGCGCCGCATCCCGCTGGCGCCCGACGTCGAGCTGAAGGTCCTCGCCCGCGGCACCCCGGGCTTCTCGGGCGCCGATCTCGCCAACCTGGTCAACGAGGCGGCGCTGCTCGCCGCGCGGCAGAGCAAGAAGTTCGTCGAGATGCTCGACTTCGAGAACGCCAAGGACAAGGTCCTCATGGGCGTCGAGCGCCGCTCCATGATCATCAGCGACACGGAGAAGCGCACGATCGCCTACCACGAGGCGGGGCACACCCTGGTCGCGGACTTCCTGCCCGGCACGGATCCCGTCCACAAGGTGACGATCATCCCGCGCGGCCGCGCGCTCGGCCTCACGCAGCAGCTCCCGCTCGACGACAAGTACAACTACTCGCGTGACTACCTCGTCAACCGCATCACGATCCTGCTGGGCGGGCGGGCCGCCGAGGAGATCGTGCTGAACCAGCAGACGACGGGGGCGGGGGATGATCTCGAGAAGGCCACGGAGATGGCCCGCAAGATGGTCTGCGAGTGGGGGATGTCCGACAAGCTCGGCCCGCTGACCTTCGGCAAGAACGAGGAGCACATCTTCCTCGGCCGCGAGGTCACCCGCGCGAAGGACTACAGCGAGGACACGGCGCTGCTCATCGACGGCGAGATCAAGCGCCTCGTGATGGACTGCGCCTCCCGCGCCCGGCAGATCCTCGAGGAGCACCTCGAGAAGCTCCACGCGCTCGCCCGTGCGCTGCTCGAGCGGGAGACGCTCGACGGCGAGGAAATCGCGCGGATCCTTCGCGCGCGTCCGTTCTCCGAGGCTCCGGCGCCGGCGTAATCTCTCCACTTCGCGTGGTGGGCGGGGTGAGGCGGGTCCTTCGGAAACCCGATCGGACCGTGCGGCAGACCGCGAGGAGCGCAGTATCCCGTGAGCCGCGACATCACGTACTACGACGGGTTCCCGAAGGACCCGCTCGCCCCGCCCGCCACTCTCCCCGGGGTTATGTCGGTATGAAATCTCCTGAGGGGACGCTTGCGGGAGTTCGCTTGGGGGGGCAGAGGTCAGTCGTCGTGATGGGTGCGCTCAATGTGAGTCC
>WNGA01027287.1_pt1 | contig 11770 bp, 9 predicted proteins | sample 5400061 | NCBI WGS metagenome assembly WNGA01 (sample SAMN13153366, study PRJNA577476) | soil metagenome | isolation source: 100 cm soil or saprolite under grassland replicate 2 | place: USA:California | collected 2016-06-15
CTTGGAAAAAGTTATGGTGAAATTGCAAGTGAAAGCCGCAGCCAGCACAAGAGCCAGGGCTTTGGAGTGCCAAGGCAACGCGGACAGGCGTTTGAATATTTTGAAACCACAGCAGGTGATGCACCAAAATATAGTTTGATGGATGGAGTGGATACCACATGGCAACGAACAGGAAATAATGAAATAACGACAGAAGTAAATAATATCATCCAGTCATACAATTTTGAACATCCTGAAAAATCTGTTTCTGCTCTTGTTGCTTTATATCAGACCCTTCAAAATTTTCCCGAACAATATTGGAAACAACAAAAATTGCAGGAAGTAAAAAATTTAATAGCTGCTTGTAGTGGCTTATTTGCAGATGCTACTTCAAATAATATATATGGAGTACAGGGAGACACTATTCGTGTACAGTTTTTTATAAATAAAAGAACCAATAGTGATATTGTTTTAAAAAATATTCAACTGCTTTCATTTGATACAACCTTAAGCAATAACCTGCCTTATAATCAAAACATCATCTTCTCCAGATCATTCAATGTTCCTGTTGATGCAAAAATTTCGCAACCTTACTGGCTCGAAAAACCTTTGCAATCAGGTAGCTTTGACGTAAGCGATCAGCAACTTATTGGCAAAGCGGAAAATGATCCTGCATACAAAGCAACATTTACTTTTTCCGTAAACAATGTTGATTTTACTGTTGATCGTCCCGTACAATATAAATTTACTGATCCTGTGAAAGGTGAAGTGTATCAGCCATTACGCATAGTGCCCGACAAGTAGACCTTGAATTACGTACAAAGAAAAAATTCAATGATGTAAACATACACATGACAGCAGGCGAAGGCTGGAAAATAAGCGGCGGCACTTTGGGCGATTCATTAAGTAAAGATGCATCGCAGGATGTGAGAGCAATCATTACAACAAATGCATCAGCAGGGAGTACAGAAATTGGTGTAGCTGTTAATAAGGTTATAGACAATCAAAACACATCTTACACGCAACCTTTAATGGATGAACATACAATCGCTTACGAACACATTCCCCCTATCGTTTATTACACACCACTGAAAGCAAAAGCAGAAAAGATAAATGTAATTATAAAAGGGAAAAATATTGGTTACATTGTTGGTGCAGGAGATAAAGTACCACAAGCTCTGCAACAGATGGGTTACAATGTAATATTCTTACACGCAAATAATATTACTGATGAAAATCTCAAACAATTTGATGCTGTGATTGCCGGTGTACGTGCATATAATGTGAATGATTGGATGAGCAGCAAATATGATGTGCTTATGCGGTACATTCAAAACGGCGGAAATTATATTGTGCAGTATAACACTATTGGATTTGCGCCTCCAACAAAGATAAAAATTGGCCCTTATGATTTTGCAATAAGCCGTACAAGAGTTACTGATGAAAATGCAGCAGTGAATATTCTTTTACCAAATTATATTGCATTGAACTCTCCCAACAAAATAACTCCACATGATTTTGATGAATGGATACAGGAGCGCAGTCTTTACCAGGCAGAGCAACAAGATTCAATTCATTATGAAGCACCGCTTGGCATGCATGATGCAAATGAACCCGAAACCAACGGCAGCCTTATCATTGCGAAATATGGTAAAGGAAATTTTGTGTACACGGGTTTGGTATTCTTTCGTGAATTACCTGCAGGAGTGCCCGGCGCATACAGGCTTATGGCAAATTTAATCGCTCTTCCCAAAAACAAATAACATGGCAGAAAAACAAAAGAGTGACAGAAGAAGAGTAGGCATTTTATTTCTCGTGATTTTAGGTGTTGCAGTTGGTTTAATTATAAAAAATGTAAGGGCAGGATTACTCATCGGTTTGATTATCGGTTTGCTTGCAGGGAGTTTAGCAGGAAGGAAATGATTCTTTTTTTTGTTGATTCGCTGATTATTTAACTGCAATCTTACTGTGCTAATGAAGCAGTTGTGAATCTATAGTAGTGAAAAACTAAATGTGTAGATAACTTCTATTATTGGGTATAAAATAATAGTTAAATTCACACAATAAATTTCAACGTTATGCCCAAATTACTTTTGTTTTTTTTATGCGCAACCATTACTGCATCTGCCCGGCAAACACCCCTGCTTCATTCAACATCTGTAACCACTTCCACCACCCGGGATGTTACGCCTCCAACAGTTCGTTCAGTCACCCCGGCTAATGGAGCAGTTGCTGAAATAACTGTGCATCCTCAGATAACTATGAGTGAGAAAATAGATGTTGCATCTGTTAACACATCAAATGTTCAGTTACTTGACGCATCGTTTAGGATTATTGCTTCTTCTGTAAGTTTATCAAACGGTAACTTTAAAATAATAACGATTACGCCTGCAGCAAATCTCGCTTATTCATCCACCTACTATATTCGTCTTGTAGCAGGAGGGGTAAAGGATTTGGCCGGAAATGCTTTAGCAGCCCAATATCAAACGACTTTCACAACTCCCCTCCTTACTACGTCGGTACTTACACAACACAATAATCTCAAACGAACAGGATGGAATGATGGAGAAAAAATATTAAATGTTGGAAATGTAAACAGGATTTCATTTGGAAAACTTTTTTCAAGAGGTGTTGATGATCAAATGTACGCGCAGCCTTTGGTAGTTGGTGGTCTTACAATAAACGGAGTGAGAAGAAATGTTGTATTTGCTGCAACAGTTAATAACAGTGTATATGCTTTTGATGCAGATAGTGCTCAAGTAAGTGCCCCACTCTGGCAAAAGAATCTTACTTATCCCGCTTACAGAGCCGTTAAAAATACAGATATGACTACTGCCTGTGGTGGCAATTACCAAAATTTTTCCGGCAATATGGGCATCGTTGGTACTCCTGTAATTGATGCCAGCACAAATACCTTATATGTTGTGGCAAGAAGTGTTTCAACAGACACGAACAAAATATTTGTACAATATCTTCATGCTTTGGATATAACTACCGGAACAGAAAGACTTAACAGTCCTGTTTATATCACCGCACAGGTAAATGGAAACGGGAGCGGAAGTGTATCAGGTATAATAACTTTTGATCAACAAATACAAAATCAGCGTCCTGCATTATTATTATACAATGGAATAGTGTACATAGCCTGGTCATCGCATTGCGATTGGGGATTATACCATGGCTGGATAATGGGATATAATGCAAAAACATTGACTCGTCAGTATGTATATAATAACACTCCTGAGGGCAAATGGGCCGGTATCTGGATGAGTGGGCAGGGTCCTGCTGTTGATGATAATGGTAATATTTATGTTACTACCGGCAATGGAACTACCGGCAGAGACTTAAATGCAAATGATACAATTAATCGTGCTGAAAGTTTATTGAAATTATCAGCGGATCTTAAGGTAAAGGATTTTTTTACTCCAAAAAATTATCAATATCTCAATGATTCCGATCTTGATTATGGTGTAAATGGCGTTCTGCTTATACCTAATTCAAACTTATCGCTGTCAGGCAGTAAAGAAGGTGTTTTGTATTTGATTGACATTACTAACATGAGGGGCGCTACAACTGATGATTCACAGGTACTTCAGAAACTTGATGTTAATGCAAGTACTTCTAAGAGAAAACATCTGCATGGAACACCAGTATATTTTAAAGACTCTTTAGGAAAAGAATCTGTATTTGCATGGGCAGAGAATAGCTTTCTAAAAAAATTTGCGTTAAACAGAACCACTGGTTTATTTGACACAAACCGGATAGTTACAGGTAATATAACTTTACCTAACGGTATGCCGGGCGCATTTATGAGCATCTCATCAAATGGCACACAAAATGGAACTGCATTGTTATGGACATCCCAGCCTTTTTTTGGAGATGCAATCAACCAGGTAAGACCGGGGATACTAAGAGCGTTTGATGCAAACGATATTACACATGAGCTATGGAACAGTAACATGTTTTCTTTTCGGGATAGTGTTGGAAGGTTTGCCAAGTTTGTTCCTCCCACAGTGGCAAATGGTAAAGTTTATCAGGCTACCTTCTCCAATCAATTGATAGTATACGGATTAAATCCACCTCCCCTTAATAATTGTAATCCTGTTCCTGCTGAATGGACAACAACAGATATCGGCAACAATGCATTCCCCGGAAATGTTTGTTTTAATAATGGTCAATTTAATATCACTGCTTCGGGCAGTGGAATATGGAATATCAGTGATGCTTTTCGGTTTACTTATAAAAACCAGGCTACAGGCGATGGTGAGATAGTTGCGAGAGTTGTGGGTATTGATAATGCTAATAACTGGAGCCAGGCAGGAGTTATGATAAGGGAAGATCTGCGACCAGGTTCAAGACATGCCTTTCTTGGCGTAACAAGTTCCAGAGGAATTGTATTTGCATATAGAAATGCTTCTAATGGGATTACAGATAGTATCAATATTCCAGGCATCTCTGCTCCCTATTGGGTAAAGCTTATAAAACAAGGAACTCAATATAGTGCATTCGTATCTGCTGGAAGCAACATATGGACAAAAGTCGGGTCAACTATTGATCTTGGCTTTGGTAGCTCTCCCGTATTTGTCGGGATTGCTCATACTGCGCGTACAAATACAAAAACAAGCAACTGTACTGTTGATAATATCAATATATCACTAAATGTAACGGCTCTTCAAATAAATTTTACAGCCCAAAATTTAAATGATCAAAAAGTTAATCTTAACTGGATAGCTTCAGATGAACGCAATATTGATCATTATGAAATTGAATGTGGAACTGATGGTGTTCACTTTACACACAGTATTACAGTTGCAGCAAAAAACAACAAATTAAAAGCAGAAAAGTATTCGACATTTGATAGCAATCCTTTCCCCGGCATCAATTATTATCGCTTAAAACGGTTGGATAAAAATGGTAAATATATTTATTCAAATACTGTCCCCGTAAATATCACGAAAAAATCTTTTGTAGTGTACCCAAATCCTGCAACAACATTATTGAATGTATTTGTTGCTAAAGAGAAGATCAGACAAATAAACATTTTTAGTATGATCGGCGATGTAATCGGTACAATACAATCAAACAGCGAAAACAAATCAACTATAAGCATCAATGCTTTAGCTGCAGGTCAGTATATACTTGAAGTAAGAACCGAAAATAATGTATATAGAACAGCTTTTGTGAAAGCAGGTAATTAATTCATACTTTAGTCAGGAAAACCTTGTGGTCATATCAAGGTTTTCTTTTTTATAATATTTTATATATCCCTCCCTCTTACTAACGCTTCATGATATGCAGGAAAAGGTGGACAGACCTCGCCAAGACTGTCATACGCATTGAATGATTTAACCGCTAATACATTAATAGAAGTAATTATCACTTTTTATAAAAACCTTCACTTCATACAAATTTATACTTGCTACATTTGTTTGTATGTGAGAACTAAACCGGTGCGTGGTGAGTCATTACCATTGAAGATTAACTAATAAAGTTAGAAAAGTACAAATGTGCGACGTACAAATGTGCGACGCAACGAAGCTTGATAATGCTTTAAAAGCCGGGTACATAAAAATAAACCATATCAACTAACATGTCTAACGAGCCAAAAGAAAACATACCGCTTTTTAAAAAATGGAGCTACTGGTATTTACTGGTGCTCATAGTGTTGATTGCGTTGATCGTTTTCTTTAACTGGTTTACCAAAAATTTTTCATGAGTAGCCTTGACTGGATAGTACTGGTGGTAACACTTGCGGGTATTGTTGCATATGGTTTGTACAAGAGCCGTACTACCAAAAACCTTGATGGTTATTTTTTGAGTAATCGTTCAATGCCCTGGGGACTTGTATTGCTGAGCATCATGGGCACACAGGCAAGTGCTATTACTTTTTTGAGTGCACCGGGGCAAGCATTTACTGATGGCATGCGTTTCGTGCAATATTATTTCGGGTTGCCGCTGGCAATGATCATAATAAGCATAAGCTTCGTCCCCATTTTTAAAAAGCTGAAAGTTTTTACTGCTTACGAATTTCTTGAACAACGCTTCGATGTTAAGACAAGAACCTTTACTTCACTTTTGTTTTTGCTTTCGAGAGGATTTTCAACAGGCATAAGTATTTATGCGCCTTCCATTATTTTATCGTCACTGCTGGGCTGGGATATTTTCTGGACGAATATTGTAATGGGCGGCATCCTTATTATTTACACATTCAGCGGCGGCGCCAAAGCTGTTGCCTACACACAGCAACTTCAATTGATCATAATTTTTTCTGCAATGTTTATTGCAGGATATTATATCGTTCATAATCTTCCTTCCAATGTAAGTTTTAGTGATGCATTAAAAGTGAGCGGCGCGTCAGGTAAGTTGAACGTTATAACTACAGGCATAACAGATAAAGGTTTTGAATGGAAAGACAGATACAATTTAATTAGTGGTTTGATTGGCGGGTTATTTTTGGCACTCTCTTATTTTGGTACAGATCAAAGCCAGGTGGGCAGGTACTTAACAGCAAAAAATATAACCGAAAGTCGTTTGGGTTTATTAATGAACGGCATTGTAAAAGTGCCTATGCAGTTTTTGATTTTACTGTTGGGCGCATTGTTGTTTACTTACTATCAATTCAACACGGGACCGATATTCTTTAATAAAGTTATTGATGAAAAAGTTTATTCTTCCAATTACAGAGACAGTTTAAAACTTGTGCAACAACAATTTGGTGAAGCTTCCTCAAAACAAAATTTCTATGCGACAAAATATGTTGATGCGTTGCATAGCAATAAGAACAATGCAGTTTTATATAAAGATAGTTTGCAAAAAAGCAATGCAACAGTAAATGCATTGCGGGTACAATACAAAGATTATTTGAAAAAAGCGGATGGAACAACAGATACAAATGATACGAACTATATTTTTATTCGCTATGTAGTGGATAATTTGCCCAAAGGTTTGGTGGGTTTACTGATTGCTATAATTTTTTTGGCTTCATGGGGTTCTATTGCGGCAGCATTGAATTCACTTGCGTCCTGCACGATGATAGATTTTTATTGTCGCATAAAAAAACATCATCCTCATGTGAAAGTGAGTGATTTGCAGGAGGCGCAACATTATCATATTTCAAGATGGATCACTTTGGGCTGGGGAATATTTTGCATTATCGTGGCGCAATTCAGTAACAGGCTTGGCAGTTTAATTGAAGCTGTAAATGTTTTTGGTTCTTTATTTTATGGTGTAATACTCGGCATCTTCCTTGTTGCATTTTATCTGAAACAAATTAAAGGAAAAGCAGTTTTTTGGTCGGCTGTCGTATCAGAATTAATTGTTGTGCTACTGTTTATTTTAGATAGCAAAGGAATAATAGGACTAGGATTTTTATGGCTTAATGTTGCAGGTGCATTAGCAGTGGTGATATTGAGTTCGGTAATGCAAAAGTTAATGCCTTCGCGACAACCACAAATGGAGAAAATAGTTTTGTAAATTTGGAGCAATGTGAATGCTGATGAACAAACAGGAAAATAGGATGTATATAAATTACTTCCTTTAAACTGAATAAATTTGCCGCATGAATCTGGCTAACACAAATAATATTTCTACTCACTTAACTGATGATAAATCATCAGCATTTGTCATCAATAAGGTAAAAGAAATTGTGCATTGCTATGATAAAAATGCAGAAATAATTTTATTCGGAAGCAGGGCACGCGGTGACTGGGGTGAAGAAAGTGATTGGGACTTTTTAATTCTTATCTCTAAAAAAATAACTCCTGATTTGAAAAAAAGAATTATTTATGACATGCACGATATAGAGTTAGAAGAAAATGTATTGTTACAAGTTCTTATAAAAAACAAAAATGATTGGGAGACGAAATACTTGAATTCACCTTTGTATCTTAACATACAAGATGAAGGTAAAAGCGTATGATTATCGGAGAAAACAGAAATAATATTGTAAGGTTTTATATAGAAAAGTCATTACAAACTTTTGAAGATGCAGAGTTATTAGCGTTAAATGAAAGATGGAATTCCTGTGTCAACAGATTATATTATTCTGCCTTCTACATTGTCTACGCTTTACTAATTAGTTCAATTGACGTAAGATCTAAAACACATAATGGTATCAAATTTTTATTCCACGAAAATTTTATTCATAACGGAAAGATTGATAAAGAATTTTCGAGACATTATACATACTTGTCAGAACTGAGAAGTGCGAGCGATTATGAAGATTTTGAAATACTATACAAAGAAGAGGTTGAACCACTTATTGATAAAACTAAAGAGTTTATTGATACTTTACGAAATTTGATACCTTTAAATTAATTGATTGTATGATTGAAATAAAAGTTCCATCGGTTGGTGAATCTATCAGTGAAGTAACACTATTGAAATGGCTAAAAAAAGATGGCGACTATGTTGACCGTGATGAGGTGATTGCAGAACTGGAAAGCGAAAAAGCAACCTTTGAAGTAAATGCAGAACAGGCCGGCACATTAAAAACCGTAGCAAAAGAGGGAGACACACTTCATGTCGGTTCGGTACTGGCACATATTGATGAATCTGCTGAAAAACCCGCTGCAGGTGCGAAGGAAGAAGTACAAAGTACGAAGGTGCAAGAACCAGGTGCAAAGGTACAAGAAACAAGAGACAAGGTTCAAGAGCCAGTTGCAAGGAAAGAAGAAACGAAGCCTGTAGTAGCAGTGCAACCGCCTCCTTCTGCTGCTCCCGTTACCGCTTTTTCTAATGAAGTAAGAGCAACGCCTGTTGCTTCTGCAATCATTGCTGATAAAAAAGTTGATCCGTCTTTAATAAAACCTACCGGACCCAGTGGGAAAATTTTAAAGAATGATGTACTTGAAGCTTTACAACATCCGGGCAAAAAAGCGTTTGATGGTCAGCAACTCTTTACACGCAACGAACGCCGTGAAAGAATGAGCAACCTGCGCAAGACGATCAGCCGCCGTCTTGTTGAAGCAAAGAACACAACTGCAATGCTTACCACTTTTAACGAAGTGGATATGACACGCATTATGGATATACGTAAGCAACACAAAGAAAAATTCAATAAAGCACATGGTGTGAACCTTGGTTTTATGAGTTTTTTTGCAAAAGCATGCTCCATTGCATTAAGTGAATGGCCTGCAGTAAATGCATACATTGACGGTGATGAATTAGTGTATCATGATTATGCTGACATAAGTATTGCTGTAAGCACGCCGCGTGGTTTAACGGTTCCGGTGATTCGGAATGTTGAAAGTTTGAGTATGGCCGATATTGAAAAGAGAGTGATTGAGCTTGCAGGAAAAGCAAGAGATAATAAATTATCAATGGAAGAATTACAGGGCGGCACTTTCACCATTACAAATGGTGGCGTGTTTGGCAGCTTGATGAGCACACCTATTATCAATCTTCCGCAAGGTGCTATACTTGGCATGCATAAAATACAGGAAAGACCAATGGCAATAAATGGCCAGGTGGTAATTCGACCTATGATGTATGTTGCACTCAGCTATGATCACAGGATTATTGATGGAAGAGAAAGTGTAAGCTATCTTGTAAGAGTAAAAGAATTATTGGAAAATCCTGAGTTGCTGTTGTTTGGAAAAGATCCTGTAAAGACCTTACTGGAGTTGTAAAAATTTTTCAATTGTTTAAAATTTAAAGGCTTCATGATTTTCCATGAAGCCTTTTTTCTCATGTACTACAAAAGCAGAATGGGATAAAAATCCGTAGAAATGAAAAATTAAATTATTTCAATACCTGTTTCTTGGAAGAGCTAAATACAATCTTCCTGTTTTTATCAATCTTATTATCATCCTGGTAATAAGCCGAATCAACTTTACCATTTTTGTGCGTATCAATTTCAGTGTACCAAACACTTACCCAATTTTCATTTTTGTCATCAGAATGCAGAGGAATCCATCCATCCATTTTTATCTCTACTTTAGAAAGGCTGTCCCTGTATTTTGATGCATAATACATTATAGAATCCAGCCCGCCCATGAATTTAAATCCATCGGAAAAAATAAGCGTAACAGAATCGCCAAATGTGTTTTTTAAAGCATTCATATCGCCTGTTTCCCATGCTTTATAATTGTTTAATACAGCCAAAGCATTGCTGTCGCTACCGATGGAGAACTTTGAAGAATAGTCAGCAGTGTAGGGGAACGAAACTGATGATGAATCAGCTTTTGCAATTTCGTGTATTCCGGCAGTTCTGTTTGTGCATGCACTGTAAATGATGGAAACAATAAGAAAAAAAAGTAGTTTTTTCATGCAGCAAAATTTTGAGGTTAAAAAAATAATTTGAAACAACGATGAAGAAAAGTGCTTTCAATGATTGGTTGGTACGGTAAATCGGAGGATAATGAATAGATACAGCAAAACCAAGGTAAAGTATTTAAATTGAAAAATGAAAAGTCTTTTTAGAATATACTTCCGGTGCTAACCTTTGATATTCTCATCAATAATAAATATTAGTTCAAAAAAACCTCTTGATCACAAGCTTCTTACATTACCACGTGCCTTTTTTTAAATTGTGAAGGGTTTTCTCCTGTAATTTTTTTAAACGTTTTATTGAAGTAAGACAAATTTTCAAAGCCACTTTCATAACAGGCTTCGGTTACATTCTTATCGTGCAGCAATAACTTCTTCGACTGGTTAATGCGATACTGATTTACAAAGTCAGTAAAAGTAAGATGTGTTGATTTTTTAAAGTACCTGCAAAAAGCTGCAGTGGTCAAATGTGTAAGTTTAGCGACTTCATTTACGTCAATCGCTTGCTGGTAATGCGTTTCAATAAAGTGATAAATTTTATGCATGCGTTGCTGCTCTTTTAATAAAGATGCATTTGCAATTGGTCTGCTGTGTAAATCGGTACATTCTTTACTTGCGGAAAGAAATTGAAATATGTTAAGCAACTCTATTAACTGTTTAAAATGAGGAAGCGAAGACAGAGCCTTTAATTTTTCACCCACCATCATTTTTGTTTCACCATGAAAAGCAATTCCGCTACTGGCACGCTCAAATAAATTTTTAATTTCATTTATCTCAGGCAATGCAAAAAAATCTTTACCCAAAAAATCTTCTTTCATTTGCACAACCACAATTTCACACGAAGTTTTTACACCATAATCAAAATTCAGGTGCGGAATATTGGGGCCAATAAATACCAAATCACTTTTTTCATATCTCGAAATATGGTCACCCACATGACGTACTCCATTAGTTGCTTCGGCATATACAATCTCATATTCAGGATGAAAATGCCAATAGAGTAAATCGTTCAAATTTGGTGTAAGCAAAATTTTAAACGAACTGTCAACATCCGGTTTTATTTCTTCGAGTTTTACTTTCACTGCAAAATTTTTTGAAGTGATTAATTTTTATTTTTCCAATGTTGTGTATGAGCCTGAAAGGCTGTGAGCTATAAGCATCGAGCTACGATTTTTTTGCTCATAGCTCAAGGCTCAAAACTCGGAATTTAGTTAACATTTGTCCATAAATATACTTTTCTTCCCTAATTCTCATAAAAAATATCAATACAGAACAAAAACTGGTAATTGCAAATGTAGAAATCAGGGCTTGAAGAAAAGTATTTTTGGTATGTCATAATAATAAAAATAAGCCGTATGGAACCGAAAAGCATTACTCCTGTCATTGGCAATTATCCAAATAATTCTGTACACTTTTTAACAGCAAAGATTGTTGCAGATAAAAACGATACTGTTCAAGATAAAAATTCGTCTGAAAAAAAATGTGTGCACAGAACAGAGACAGGCTTTTGCAAACGCAGTAA
>WNGA01012992.1_pt1 | contig 11769 bp, 9 predicted proteins | sample 5400061 | NCBI WGS metagenome assembly WNGA01 (sample SAMN13153366, study PRJNA577476) | soil metagenome | isolation source: 100 cm soil or saprolite under grassland replicate 2 | place: USA:California | collected 2016-06-15
CGAGGGGTGGTGGCGGTCCGGGCGACGGGGAGACGGCATGACCTACACCTACCGCAAGGGCGCTGTCGTCACGTATATGCGCGAGGACGGGCAGCCCGGCCCCGGCGAGTCGAAGGTCTACGAAGCCAGCGACGGGTGGACGGTCCAGATCCAGCTCGAGGGCTGCGTCGAGATCGCCAACTGCGGTCCCCGCACGCCGGCGCCCCGCACGGTGATCCCGTGGAACCGCATCTGGAGGATCACCTCGGTCTAGCGGCCCGCGCCCCGAGCCCCCCGGCCGGCAGCCTCCCGCCCGGCCGGGGCGACACCCGTCTGGGCGTTCACTGTTAAGAATCTTGCCTTATTAATCCACCGCCGCTACGGTGAGCCCTGCAAGCGGCAGAGGTCAACGCAGACGTGGCGCCTGCGGCAGCATTCCCGGGCGCCGGAGCTTCTTCCCCCCGGAGGCGGCAATGACCATTCCCGGCGCGCGGCGGCTCCCGGCTGCGTTTCTCGCCCTCACCGCGGGCATCGCGTCCAGCGCGGTTGCCAGCTCGCCGGCCACGGCGACCACCCTGCCGGCGTCCGCACTGCCGACGGCCGCCGTCCCGGCGGCCACCGCCGTCTCGTTCAGCTCGGTGGTCCCGGCGCCGGTGCAGGCGAGCCCGGCCGCCGGTGTCACCCACCTCATCACCGCCGGCACCACCATCTACGTCCAGCCCGGCTCGGCCGCCGCCGCCGACATCGGCGGCTACCTCGCCGCCATCCTCCGCCGCTCGACCGGGTTCCCGCTGCCGGTCGCGGACGCGCCCAGCCCCAACCCCGCCGACGGCATCTCGCTGCTGCTGTCCGGCGCGCCGGCCACGGTCGGCACCGAGGGCTACCAGCTCGACATCGCCAGCGGGGCGATCGCCCTGCACGCCAACCAGCCGGCCGGCCTGTTCGCCGGGGTGCAGACGCTGCGCCAGTTGCTGCCGCCGGAGATCGAGAGCGGCACCGTGCAGCCGGGGCCGTGGCCGGTGCCCGGTGGGCAGATCGTCGACTACCCGAGGTTCTCGCACCGCGGCGCGATGCTCGACGTTGCCCGGCACTTCTTCCCGGTGGCCACGGTGGAGCGGTACATCGACGAGATCGTGCTGTACAAGGTGAACGTCCTGCACGTGCACCTGTCCGACGACCAGGGCTGGCGGATCGCCATCAACAGTTGGCCGAACCTCGCCCTCTACGGCGGCAGCACCGCGGTCGGCGGCGACCCCGGCGGCTACTACACCCAGGCCGAGTACCAGCAGATCGTCGCCTACGCGGCGGCGCGCTACGTCACCATCGTGCCCGAGATCGACATGCCGGGTCACACCAACGCCGCGCTGGCCTCCTACGCCGAGCTGAACTGCAGCGGCGTCGCGCCGCCGCTGTACACCGGCACCGACGTCGGCTTCAGCTCGCTGTGCGTGGGCAAGGAGCTCACCTACACCTTCATCGACCAGGTCATCGGCGAGCTGGCGGCGTTGACCCCGGGGCCGTACATCCACATCGGCGGCGACGAGGCGTCCTCGACGACCGCCGCCGACTACGCCACGTTCATCAACCGGGCGCAGCAGATCGTCGCGGCGCACGGCAAGTCGGTGATCGGCTGGCACGACGTGGTCAACGCGACCCCGCTGCCCTCGACCGTGGCGCAGTTCTGGGGTACGACCACCCGCAACGCCGCGGTGGCCGCGGCCGCCGCGAACGGCACGAAGATCGTCATGTCGCCGGCCAACCACACCTACCTCGACATGAAGTACAACGCGCGCACCGTCCTCGGGCAGAGCTGGGCCGGCTTCATCGACGTCAAGGACGCCTACAACTGGGACCCGGGCAACTACCTGGCCGGCGTGAGCGAGGCCTCCGTGCTCGGCGTCGAGGCCCCGCTGTGGACGGAGACGATCCGCACCCTGGCCGACATCGAGTACATGGCGTTCCCGCGGCTGCCCGCGATCGCCGAGCTGGGCTGGTCGCCGACCAGCACGCACAACCTCACGGCCTTCAAGCAGCGGCTCGGCGCCCAGGGCCCGCGGTGGCACGTGATGGGCGTGAACTACTACCACTCCAGGCAGGTGTCCTGGCCGGCCGGTTCATAGCCCGCCGCCGGCCCGGTACGCCCCGCTGACCGGGAAGGGTCGCACATGTCATCGAATGCCGTCCGGAACCGCCTGCACGGCAGGGGAATCATGACGCTGCTGCTCACCGTGGCGCTCGCGCTCACGGTCGGCTTCGTCGGTGCCACCCGCGCGCGCGCCGCCACCGTCGGCTCCACCGAGCTGACCGCGGGCTGGGCACTGCGTTCGGCGAGCACCGTCAGCGACCCGGGCGGGACGATCTCGCAGGTCGGCTACGGCACCGCCGGCTGGAACCCGGTCACGCTGCCCTCGACGGTGCTGGCGGGACTGGTCGCCGACAACGTCTACCAGAACATCTACTTCGGCACGAACCTGAAGTCCGTGCCGGACCTGACCGGCCAGAACTGGTGGTTCCGCGGCGAGTTCACCGCGGCGCCGGCCACCGCCGGCCAGGTGTACTGGCTGCGCCTGAAGGGGATCAGCTACCGGGCCCAGATCTGGCTGAACGGCACCCAGATCGACGCCAACTCCGTCGGCACGATGGTGGCGCACGAGTACAACGTCAGCAGCGTGATCCGGCCGGGCGCGGCTAACGCGCTGGCCATCCTGGTCACGCCGCCCGCGCACGGCTGCAAGGACCTGTCGTTCTGCACGGTGGACTGGAACCCGGAGGCCCCGGACATGAACGCCGGCCTCTGGGGCAGGACGCTGCTGGACACCACCGGCCCGGTCGCGCTGCGCGACCCGTACGTGAAGACCGTCCTGCCGCTGCCGGCGACGGACTCGGCCGATCTGACCGTCTACGTCGATGCGCTGAACGCGACGAACGCGCCGGTGACTACGACCGTCAGCGGCACGATCAGCAAGCCGGGGTACTCCTCGATCTCGGTCAGCCAGAACGTCACGCTGGCCGCCGGTGAACGCCGGGAGGTCGCCTTCGACCCGGCCGGGTACCCGCAACTGCACGTGACCGGCCCGGCTCTGTGGTGGCCGTACCAGTTCGGCAGCCCGGAGCTGTACCGGCTGGACGTGTCGGCCACGGCCGGCGGGGCCGCCTCGGACAGCAAGTCGATCGACTTCGGCGTCCGGCAGTTCACCGACTACCGGACCACCGTCCAGGGCACCTCGTTCGTCGGCTACCGGGTCAACGGCAGGAACATCATGTTCCGCGGCGGCGGCTACATCTGGGACATGCTCCAGCGGTGGGACACCAGGACCAACGCCACGCACATCCAGTACGTGAAGGACATGGGCCTGAACACGATCCGGCTGGAGGGGTCGGTCGGCAACGAGGAGCTCTACGACCTGGCGGACCGGGCCGGGGTCATGATCTTCCCGGGGTTCGTCTGCTGCAGCGCATGGGAGAACGACAGCGGCTGGTCGGCCGAGCAGGCGCAGGTGGCCGACGCCTCGCTGGACACCCAGCTCAGGGCGCTGCGCGCGCACGCCAGCCCCTTCCTCTGGGCCTACGGCAGCGACCAGCCGCCGACCGCGGCGCACCTGGCCACCTACAAGGCCACCGCCGCCCGGCTGCACTGGCAGAACCCGACGCTGGACAACGTCGCCACCTGGTCGAACCCGGACGCCGGCATGAAGATGGACGGCCCGTACGTGTGGGAGCCGCCGGTGCTGTGGTGGGACACCACCAAGGCCGGCAGCGCCTTCGGCACCACCGGTGAGGAGGGCACCGAGGCCCCGCCGCCGCTGGAGAGCCTGCAGAAGTTCATCGGCCCGAACGACCTGTGGCCGATCGGCACCGTCTGGAACTACCACTCCGGCCGGGCCAACACCGTGTTCGACAACATCAACGCGTTCACCAACGGCATCACGAAGCGCTATGGCTCCGCCGCCGACGCCGCCGCCTACTCGGTGAAGTCCGAACTGCAGAACTACGAGACCGCCAGGTCCTTCTTCGAGGCCTGGAACTCACATGAGTACACGCAGTCGTTCGGGACCATCTTCTGGATGCTGAACAACGCCTGGCCGTCGGTGCACTGGAACCTCTACGACTACTACTTCAAGCCGGGCGGCGGGTTCTTCGGCAGCAGGAAGGCCAACGAGCCGGTGCACATCAGCTACGACTACGCCACCCGGAACGTGTACCTGGTCAACTCCACGCTGGCGGCGCGGACCGGCCTGACCGCGACGGCCACCGTCTACAACATCCCTGACCTGGCGCAGAGGTACACCACCCAGGTCGCGGTCGGCGCGCCGGCGAACGCCTCGACGCAGGTGCTGACGCTGCCGGCGCTGACCGGCCTGTCGACCACCTACTTCATCCGGCTGCAGGTCAGGGACTCGGCCGGCGCGGTGGTCAGCAACAACCTCTACTGGTACTCCACGGCCCCGGACACGCTGCGCAGCAACAGCAGTTGGTACAAGACCAGTCCCAAGAGCTACGCGAACCTGACCGGCCTGACCAGCCTGGCCGCCAACCCCAACCTGACCGCGACGGCGTCCCGCGTGGTGGCCGGCGGGCAGGAGACGGCCACGATCACGCTGACCAACAACAGCCCGACCAACCTCGCGTTCTTCGTCCGGCCCGAGATCACCGCGGGCGACGGCGGCACCGAGGTCCTGCCGGTCAGCTACACCGACAACTACGTCTCGCTCTGGCCGGGGGAACAGACCACCATCACCGCCACGTACCAGACCAGCGACCTGGGCGGCCGGGCGCCGTTCCTGCGGGTGCGGGGGGTCAACCTGCCCACCACGTCGATCCCGGTCGGGTAGCCGCCGGCGGGGGCCCTCAACCCTTGACGGCCCCCGCGGTCAGCCCGCTGACCAGGTAGCGCTGGAACACCACGGTGATCGCCACCGGCGGCAGCGACGCGAGGATGCCGCCGGCGGCGATCAGCCCGAAGTCCACCGCGTTGCGGCCGGTGAACTCGGCGATCGCCACCGGGATGGTCTTCGCCCGGGAGGTGGAGGTGAAGATCAGCGCGTACAGGAACTCGTCCCAGCACAGCAGGAACGCGTACAGCCCGGTGGCCATGACGCCCGGCCGGGACAGCGGCAGCACCACCCGGACCAGCGCGCCGAGCCGGGTGCAGCCGTCCACCCGGGCGGCCTCCTCCAGGTCGCGGGGCAGCGAGCCGAAGAAGTTGCTCATGTTCCACAGCGCGAACGGGGTGGCCAGCGAGCAGTACACGACGATCAGCCCGGTCTTGGTGTCGAGCAACCCGAAGCGTGACATCAGCAGGTACAGCGGGATGATCAGCGTGATCGGCGGCAGCATGTAGGTGACCAGGAAGGACAGCAGCGTGACCCGCCGCAGCGGGAACCGCAGCCGGGCCAGGGCGTAGCCGCCGAGCACGCCGACGACGAGCGAGACGACCACGGTGCCGCTGGCCACCAGGAAGCTGTTCACCATCGCCCGGCGGAACTCCGCGCCCGCGCTGGTGCCGTGCCCGGCGAAGATCTCCCGGTACCGGTCGAGCGTCACGTGTTCCGGGATCCAGTGCATCGGCCGGGCGATCACGTCGGACTGCCCGACCAGCGAGGAGTACAGCAGCCACCCGAACGGCGCCAGGATCACCACCGACGCGACCGCCGCCGCCACGTGGATGAGGACCAGGTATCCCCGGCTAGGCTTCATTTGCTCGGCTCCGCGCTCGTTCCGCTCCTCGGGCCCGCATTTCCAGCGGATGTCGCGGCGGGTCGGCAGGGCGGGCCCTGCGATGCTCGCTCGCTGTCGCCTCGCTGGGTTTCATCCCAGTGCCCGCATCTCGTTCTGCCGCAGCAGCCGCAGGTAGATCAGGGCGAGCGCGAGCACGGTCAGCACGGTCAGGTAGGCCAGCGCGGCGCCGACGCTGAACCGCTGCGCCGAGAACGCCTGCAGGTAGGTGTAGAAGGTGACCGTCTGGGTGCCGCTGGCCGGGCCGCCGCCGGTCATCACGTACACGATGTCGAACACCTTGAACGCCTCGATCGTGCGCAGCACCAGCACCAGGGCGATGCTCGGCAGCAGCAACGGCAGGGTGATCCGGAGGAAGCCGCGGACCGGCCCGGCGCCGTCCACCCGGGCCGCCTCGTGCAGTTCCGACGGGATCGTCTGCATCCCGGCCAGCAGGAAGAACGCCACCAGCGAGGTGTTCTTCCAGACGTCGGCGAGCACCACCATGTTCAGCGCGACGAACGGGTCGGTGCCCAGCCAGGACCGGTACCCCTCCTGCAGGTGCAGCCCGGACAGCACCGCGTTGGCCACGCCGTACTGGGCGTTCAGGATCCAGCGCCACATCGCGCCGTTGACGATTGTGGGCAGCGCCCAGGGCAGGATCACGATCGCCCGGAACAGCCAGCGCAGCCGCAGCGGCGCGGCCAGCAACTGGGCCAGGCCGAGACCGAGCACAAGCTCCAGCGTGGTGGACACCACGGTGAAGTACAGCGTGTGCTCGGCGGCCGTCCACAGTCGACGGTCGCCGAGCACCTCGGTGTAGTTGCGCGGGCCGACGAACGGGTACGCCCCCGGGAACGGGCTGTCGACGTCCAGGAAGGAGATCACCAGCGCCCGTCCGGCCGGGTACAGGACGACGCCGAAGACCACCAGAGCGGCCGGCAGCAGCAGGAGCAGCGCCAGCCGGAGCTCGCCGCGGCGAGGGCGCCGGACGACGCGGCCGGTGCGGGCCGGCAGCCGCTGCGCCGTCCGCGCCGCCGTCACGTCAGCAGCGAACGGCTCTGCGCGGCCGCGTCGTCCAGCGCCCGCTGCGGCGTCTTCCGGCCCAGCAGCGCGTTCTGCAGCTCGGCCTGCAGGATCTGGCTGATCTCGTTGTACCGCGGCACCTGCGGCCGGGCGATCAGGTTGGCGAGCTGCTTCTTCGCCACCGGGACCACCTGCGGCAGCGCGGAGACCACCTGGCTGCTGTCGTAGGACGCCGACCAGCACGGCAGCGAGCTCTTGGCGTACTTGTCCTGCACCGCGGCGCTGGTCAGGTAGCTCACGTACGTCCAGGCGGCCTTCTGGTTCTTGCTGCCGGAGCTGACCGACAGCGCCATCGAGCCGTTGACCCCGGGGCCGCCGGAGGAGCCGGACGGGGTGGGCGCCACGCCGACCTTGCCGGCGATCTTCGACTGCTTCGGGTCGTCGGCCGCGTTGAACATGTAGGTCCAGTTCAGCGCCATCGCGGCCTGGCCGTCGGAGAAGATCTTCCGGACGTCCTCCTCCAGCGACTCCGTCGAGTTGGGGTTGGTGAGCTTGGAGTCGAGCGACTGCTTCATGAACTGCAGCGCCTGCAGGCCGCCGCCGCTGTTGAACGCCACCGACTTCCCGTCCTCGGACAGGAACTTGCCGCCGAACGCCCCGACGAGCTGGGTGTAGTCGCAGACCAGCGCCTCGGCCTGCTTCCAGCTCCACACCAGCGGGAAGTCCACCACCCGCTTGGCCTTCAGCGCGCGGGCCGCGGCGAGCACGCCGTCCCAGGTGGACAGGCTGGCCGGGTCGACACCCGCCCGGCCCAGCATGTCGGTGTTGTAGAACAGGTACTTGGTGTCCAGGATCCAGGGCACCCCGTAGAACCGGTCCTGGTAGCTGGCGGTGGCCAGCGCCCCGCCGAGCATGTCGGTCTTCCACGACGCCGGGAACTGGTCGCTGACGTCGGCGACGATGTGCTTGCTGCCGAACTCGGCCGGCCAGATCACGTCGATCAGCACCACGTCGAAGGTGCCCGCCGGCGCCGCCGCCACGATCTTGTCGTGCAGCGCCTCGTACGCCACGAACGACGGCTCGACAGTGATCTTCGGGTACTTCGCCTGGAAGTCGGCGGTCATCGCCCGGATGTCGTCCTCGGAGTACCCCGCCTGCTTCATGAACAACGCGGTGATCTTGCCTTCGCCGCTGCCCTGCGTACCGCTCGGGCCGCCGCCGCCACCCGTGTCGCAGGCGCTGAGCAGAAGGCCGGCGCCGGCCAGGGCCGACAACCCGAGCATGCTCCGCCTGGACAGCTCGCCAACACTCTCCGCCATGGTTGCCTTCCCGGTGCCATTTCGTTAAGTAAGCTACTTAACAAAAGCTTCTACTCGGTCCGCGGTACGTGGTCAAGACCGCCGGCAGACCCGCCGGCGGCCAGGCAGGGAGTGGATGGGCGATGGTCCTCGCCGACAGTTCGGAGCGCGCTGTGCTGGCCGCCCTGCTGGACGGCACGCCGATGACCAGGCCCGAACTGGCGGCCGGCTCCGGGCTGTCCCGCCCGACCATCTCCGAGGCGGTGCGCCGGCTGGTCGAGGCCGGGCTGCTGGTCGAGGACGGCGTGCGGCGCGGCCGGCGCGGCCGGGTGCCCACCTACTACCGGCTGGCCCCGACCAGCGGCTACGTCGTCGGCCTCGACATCGGCGGCGACAACCTGCGGGTGGCCGCCGCCGACCTGGCCGGCGTCGTCCGCTACGAGCGGCGCCAGCCCACCAGGGCGATCGGCGCCGCCCGGATCGCCGTGCAGGCCGCCCGGATGACCGCGGCGGCGATGCGCGCGGTGGGCGAGGAGTTCGGTCCGCTGCGCCGGGTCGGGGTGGCCGCCCCAGGCGTCATCCACCCCGACCAGCGCACCATGTCGGTGGCGCACAACCTGGGTGAGGACGGCACCTTCGACCTGGTCACCCCGCTGGAGGCGCGGATCGCGGCACCGATCGTGCTGGACAACAACGTGAACCTGGCCGCGCTGGGGGAGCGGTGGCGGGGGCACGCCCGCGGGGTGGCCACGTTCGCGTTCCTGGCCGTCGGCGCCGGGATCGGCATGGGGCTGGTGCACGCGGGCGAGGTGGTGCGGGGCGCGCACGGAGCGGCCGGCGAGGTGGCGTACCTGCCGCTGCCCGGTTCGGTGCCGCCGGCCGAGCGGGTCGGGCACGGAAAGGAACCGCTGGCCGCGGAGGCCGGCGCGTACGGCGTGCTCGCCGCGCTGCGGGCCCGCCGGTCCTGGCCGGGCCGCCGGCCGGCCACGGTGCGTGAGCTGTTCGAGCAGGCCGCGGCGGGGCTGCCGGCCGCCCGCGAGCTGGTCGAGGCGGAGGCCCGGCAGCTCGGCCTGACCGTGGCGAGCGCCTGCGCGGTGTTCGACCCCGAGCTGGTCGTGCTCGGCGGCGGCGTCGGCAGCAACCCGCTGCTGCTGCCGACCGTCCGGGACACCGTCGCGGCGCACGTGCCGTTCCCGCCGCGGATCGAGACCAGCGCGCTGGGCGTGGCGGCGTCGCTGACCGGGGCGCTGTTCGTGGCGCTGGCCGCCGCGCGGGAGGAGTTGCTGCGCGCCGCCGGCGGCCCCACCGGACGCGCCGTCGGATGAGCCGCGCGATCGGTGCACACCCCGCCGGCCCGGCGCCGGCCCGAACGCGAGGAGCGGTCATGCAGGAGTTCCCCCGGTTCGACCTGGCCGGCCGGACGGCGCTGGTCACCGGTGCCGCCCGCGGGCTCGGCCGCAGCATCGCGCTGGCACTGGCGCACGCCGGTGCCGACGTGGCGCTCGGCCTGCGGGACGCGGCCGGCGGGTCGGACGTGGTCGGGGAGGTGGAGTCGCTCGGCCGGCGGGCGCTTGCGGTGCAGATGGACGTCCGCGACACCGCCCAGGTGTTCGGCGCGGTGGACCGGGCGGTGGCGCACTTCGGCCGGCTGGACATCCTGGTGAACAACGCCGGGGTGGGCCCGGAGAACCCGGCCGAGGAGGTGCGCGAGGACGACTTCGACCTGACCGTCGAGGTCAACATCAAGGGCACCTTCTTCGCCAGCCAGGCCGCCGGCCGGGTGATGATCCGACAGGGCTACGGCCGGATCGTGAACCTGTGCTCGCAGGCCGGCTTCGTGGCACTTCCGGGAGAGTCGGTCTACTGCCTGACGAAGGCCGCGATCGCGAGCCTGACCAGGTGCCTGGCCGTGGAGTGGGGCCGGCACGGCATCACCGTCAACGGGGTGGCGCCGACGTTCATCGCCACCCCGGGCACCGCCGCGGCGCTGGCCGACCCCGCGACGCACGCCGACATCGTGGAGCGGGTCGCGGCGTTGCACCGGGTCGGCGAGCCGATGGAGGTGGCCGGCGCCGTGGTGTTCCTCGCCTCCCCGGCGGCGTCGCTGATCACCGGCGAGACCATCCTCATCGACGGCGGCTGGACCGCCCGCTGAGGTCCCGTCCCGGTCGGCCCGTCCCGGTCGGCCGTCCCGGTGTGGTCAGCCCCGTCCCGGTCCGGTCCCGGTTCGCCCGTCCCGGTCCGGTCGGCCCGGACCCGGTTCGGGTCAGCTCGCCGCCGGCTCCGTGGGCTTGGCGGGCGTCCGGTACGGCACCGGGAAGAACTCCACCGCCGGGTGCCGGCCACGCGGCTGCGGGTACAGCCGGATGAGGTCGCGGACCTCCGTCGGGATCGCGGTGGAGACCCGCAGGCCGAGGCCGGCCGCCGCCTCCGCGGTGATCGGGTGGTCGTGGGTCCAGTGCCCCTCGGACAGCAGCGCGGCGAGCTTGTCGGCCTCCCCGGCGTCCATCCCGCGGCTGGTGAGCAGCACGGTCGCGGCCTCGCGGACCTGGTCGATCGCCTTGCGGGAGACGTCGGCGAGGATGAGCGTCTCGTCGTCCACCTTGTTGACGTCCTTCAGCGCGACGGCCGCCAGGATGGAGGCCGCCGGTTGCTGCCCGAGCTGCGGGTCCACCGGGCCGAGCACCGCGGACTTGGCCTGGTGGCGGGAGAGCGCCCGCGAGATCTGCTCCGCGGCGAGCACCAGGCCGCCGGGAGTGTGCAGGACCAGGTCGATCGGCACCTTCGGCCCGGTGAGCTCGATGGCCCGCAGCACCGCCTCGGCGTCGTCGATGTCGATGAAGCGGGCAAAGGAAAGGCCGAAGAAGGAGAAGCTCTCCTGCCGGTGGATGAGGGTGATGGCCCGGGTACCGCGGGACCGCTCGAGCTGGTGCAGCGCCCGTAGCCGGCGAGCCAGCAGCACCCGCTGCTGCACCACCGGCTGGAACGCCGACAGCAGGAAGATCCACCAGATCAGGCTGCCGAAGTCCATGACACCTCCGTTCCGGGCCTGCCTGCGGATGACGGCGGCGCTGCGTGGTGCCTCCATCGTCCGGGCCCGGCGGTCGCCTCGCCTCGTCCCGACAGGGGCAGCAATCGGCCGGGATTCACGCTGGAAGGGCGAAGTGCCGGCCGTGCCCGGCGGGTCACGCTGTCCGCGCCCCGCCGCGGGCGGGCCGCGGCGGGGCGCGGCCGGCCCGGGCGCCGCCGGCCCCGCTCGGCGGGGGAAGTCACCGCGGGGGATGTCACCGCGCTGGGAGTCGCTGCCCGGCATCGCCCGGCGCCCGGAGTTGGCGGGGCTGTTCGCCCGCCCGGCGACCGGCCCGGCAGCGGCGCCGGTCACGCAGGCGCCGGGCCGCCCGGTGCTGCAGAGCTGGGACGACACGCTGCACATCGCGGAGCTGGCCCGGACGGGTGTGGCGGTGATGCGCGGCTACGGGCCGGTCCGCCGGCCCGGCGTCTTCGATCCGGTCGGCGCCGCGCCGGCAGCCGGCGGCCGGCCGGACTCGGTGGTGGCGCTGGACGGCGGTCCGATCGACTGCGAACTGGCGTTCCTGCTCCTCGACCCGGGCCGGGGCGCGGTGCTCGGCGCGGCCGCGATCGGCGGGCAGGCCGAGGACTGGATCTCGGCGCTGTCCGAGGCGGCCCGCCCCGGGTCCTCGGTGTGGGTCGGCAGCGACGCCGTGCACCCGTTCTGCACGTTCGGTGACGT
>WNGA01036699.1_pt1 | contig 11769 bp, 9 predicted proteins | sample 5400061 | NCBI WGS metagenome assembly WNGA01 (sample SAMN13153366, study PRJNA577476) | soil metagenome | isolation source: 100 cm soil or saprolite under grassland replicate 2 | place: USA:California | collected 2016-06-15
AACCTGTATCGATGGTTACCAAATGGCGCTGCAGGGGCGAGCTGGACCCGCTCTCGGAATTGCTGCCATTGCTTCATTCATTGCAGGTACTTTGGGGCTCATCGGGTTGATCGTGCTGGGTCCGTTGCTTACTAAGGTTGCCTTGAGCTTTGGTCCGCCGGAGTACTTCGCCCTGATGGCGATGGGCTTAACGACCGTCGCTTATCTGGCAGGTCGTTCCATGACGAAGGCCCTCCTGACGACGACTTTAGGCCTGCTTCTCTCGACCGTGGGATTCGATATTTTCACCGGCAAACTGCGCTTCACCTACAATCAGAGCGATCTCTCGGACGGCATCAGCTTTGTTGTCGTGGCCACCGGCCTGTTCGCCGTGGGCGAAGTCCTGTCCAATGTCGGCAGGTCTTCGTCCCAAATGGAAATGTTCCACGTTTCATCGCGACTTCGGGATCTGCTGCCGACCTGGCAAGATATGCGCGACTGTGTTGGCTCATACGGGGTGGAGAAGCGCTTCTCTTCCCACCCCGAGCGCTTCGGCAAAGGTGCGATACAAGGTGTCGCCGGACCTGAAGGGGCAAACAACGCTGACACGGCGGGAGCCATGGTCCCCATGCTTAGTTTGGGCCTTCCCGGATCAGGCGGCACAGCGGTTCTCCTCGGAGCGCTGATTCTCTACGGCATCCAACCTGGGCCCTTGCTCTTTCAGCAGCAGCCAAAGCTTGTTTGGGGACTGATCGCCAGCATGTACGTCGGCAACGTCATGCTGCTCATTCTCAATCTCCCTTTGGTGCCGCTTTTTGCAAGCATGCTGCGTTTGCCTTATCGCTTTCTCTATCCGCTAATTCTCGGCTTCTGCTTTGTCGGAGTTTATAGCGTCCGGCAAAGTACGACCGACCTTTGGCTGCTGTTATTTTTCGGAGTGCTTGGCTACCTGTTTCGCATCTACGATTACCCGTCGGCGCCAATGGTTTTGGGGCTGGTCCTCGGACCTTTGATCGAGCGCGCGCTGCGCCAGTCGATGGTCCTGTCACAAGGAGACCCGACGATCTTTGTTACCCGTCCGATTTCTGCAAGCCTCATCATCGTCTCGATTATTTTGCTTGCTGCGCCTGTTATGCTGGCGTTCTTTGGAAGGAAAGAAATCCCGGGCGTCGAGGATTGAATGGGCAAATTCCAAGCACGAAACCTGTAGGGGCGACCGGCCGGTCGCCTCTTACACGCAAAGGGAGGTTAGCCGCTCCTCAGTGGTAAAGCGTCTTGATAAAACCGCTCTCCTCCAATTCTCTTACCCAGCTTGGATCAATGAACTCTTTCGGCTGGGCTGTTTTTGCCTTCGGTTGCGAGCTAGCGATGAGGTCGAGGATCGTCTTCACACTTTCCTCGGTCGGATAGGGCGCGGGAGGAAGATATTTCAAGGCGAAGATTCTATAGGTTTCTTCCAATGCCGACGGGTCTTCGGACTTGGTGTGTTTTTTCAAAACATCAATAGTGAAGTCCTTATGAGTTTTCATGTAATGAATGCCTTCGATCCAAGCCTTCATGAAGCGGCGCACCGTATCGGAATTTTCTTTGAGGTACGCTTGGCGCACGGAAAGATGAGATTGGGCGAACTTGAGATTCACCCTTTCCGGATCCATTAGCTCCCTGAATCCCAGCCGTTTGGCGTCGCCGGAGAGAGGAGGTGGAAAGAGACCGCCTTGGATGCCGCCGGCTTTCATGGCCGCCAACATTTCGCCAATGCCACCGATCTGCAGTAGCTTGACGTCCCGATTCGGGTCGATGTTGATGTTTCTCAACGCATGCTGCAAACCAATGTCGCTGACCGAGCCAAACCTGACGACTCCCAGAGTTTTTCCTCTGAGCTGGGAAATTTCCGTGATGCTCGGATGGGTCATCAGCGAAAAGATGGCGTGCGTCGTGCTGTTGCCGATGACTACGAGATCGCTGCCTGCAAGGCGGGCCAGCACCGGGGCCGTGCTGCCGATGAGCCCAATGTCCACGTCGCCCGCGATGATCGAAGAGGCAGCTCTGGTGGAAGCCAGGATCAAAATCAACTGGACGTCGAGTCCGTACTTGGCAAAAATCCCCGCGTCCTTTGTAACCCACAAAGACGAGGTGGTGCCGCCGATCGTCGACCAGACGACGTTAAGCCTCTGCAGCTTTTGTTCTTGAGCAGTGGCGAGACCTGTCAAAAGTAAAAACAGATAGACTGTTACTATGAGCCGCGCCATTATTCCCTTGAGTCCTCGTTCAGCTATTGAGTTGAACTTGCGTGTTGGTGCTGGGTGGCTCCGATCTTGTTCGGAATCTCGCGGATCCATAGAGTCGCGCCGGATTGTCCCACAGGATCTTTCGCCTTGTCGCTTCTGACAGATTGGAATTGTTCGCAAGATCCCCCACCGTGCGTTTGGGAAACTTCTCCGCAGCGTCAGCATGAGGATAGTCGGTGGCCATGATGAGGTAATCGTCGCCGACGTGCAGTTCCTCCTCGAGCTTGTCTAGGGTTTTCAGCGCGGCTGCGTAAGTCGCAGACTTTCTCGTGGAGCTTATAGCCGATAAATTCGGCTTGGCCTCAACCGGGCCGCGCGACTCCCATGCCGTCACGAATTTCTATCCTGGTGCCAAAGGGTTTCGATCTCTCTCGCGCCCGCTCGATGACCTGATTGAACTTTTCGCCCTCGGGCTCCGCGAGGCGGGGCACGCTTAACCGGGGCCGGCGGCCGTGAATGATATATTCCTCCGTCGGATGGATTCTTACTTCCTTCAGCGCGGCATTCTCCGCGAAAACAACGGTGTGGACTGCACTGCCGATGCGAGAGAAGGCGTGGGTTTGCCCGCCGGCGTTGACGGCGCGTTCACGGTTGCGCTCTCGATCCTCCAGTAATTCTCCAGCGGTGCTGTCGATGCTCAGGCCCAGGCGCAGCTTCATCGACACGGGAAGCTTGGTTACCTCGTACGTGTTTATGTAATCATGCACACCGATACCGTGGGCCTGGTCGTGTAGCGCCACAATGACGACGTCGGCATGGCGCCGCGCTTCCGTCACATGCTTGTAGGTCCGATCCAAGTCCTCCCGGAAAGGGAAAGTGGCCATGCGAAACTTTTCGCCCAGGACAAACTTCCGGCCCATGAAAAAGAACTCGGTGTCGGTGTCCTTTTCCCAGCCTTTGAGTGAGGAGCCGACGAGGGGCTCGGTTCGCGCCGCCCCTTGGAAGCGCACGACTTTGCCGCGCTTCCAATTCAGTTCCTGGCTGATCCGTCGCAGCTGTTCGAAGGCTGCCCGGTCCACATGTACGACCGCGTCGTAGCGCAGCAGATTGACCCCCGGGCGGCTTTTGTAGGGCGGCAACTCGTCCGAGCCCATGTAACCTGCAGGCCATGGGAAAGGGAGATCCATCATTTGGCGGGGGCCCCAGTCGGCCAAAGCGATCAGCGCGACGCGCGCGTTTTCGGTCTCCAGGTAAGTCGGCTGCGCCGCCTCGGTGAGGCTGGCGCCGATGCCAGCGTAGGGCATCCTGCCGCGTTTCAAATAATTGATCGTGGTCAGAATCCCCCGCTCGGCAAAGTCGGCGACGTGGTTGTTGGCTGCGTATACGGCATCGATACCCATGAACCTGAGCTCTTCGATCATGCTCGGCGGAGCGCCCATGAAAGTCCCGGCCCAACCCATGCCCGAGCCGAATGCAGGCCAATCTTCGCCGTCCTGGATGGCGCATTCCATATTCGCAAAGCTCAAATCGGATGCTTTCAGCAGCTCAATAAGCTTGCGAAAGCCCTCTTTTTCCTGATGCACCGATACCCGGTGCTCGATATAGCAATTCCCCGTAAACGACAGGTGGGTCGCGCCGTTTTCTGCCATGGCTGTATTCTCCAATTTTTTTGAAAGCGTTTTGCTGCGATTGTAAATTCCACAGTTGGGGCGCGATTACAAGAATTTTTGTAGTCGGGTTTCATGTTTCTTGATTGTCTTTATGACCCGAGACACGAAAGCAGGCGCGGCGTGGCTATCAAATACGAGTTGCTGCTTAAAAACGGTGAAGTCATCGATCCCGGCGATAAGCGCCGCGGCCGCTACGACGTCGCATTCACCAACGGTGTGGTCGCGGCCGTGGCGGAAAACATTCCTGCGGAAGAAGCGCAGGAAACCATTGATGTTTTCGGTAAGCTGATAACTCCGGGGCTCATCGACACTCACGGACACTTCTTTTACGGCTATCAACCGCGTTTTGGCCACCCGGATGATTTCTGTCTACCGACAGGCGTGACCACAGCCGTCGATGCCGGCAGCGCAGGCTGCTCGGTTTTTCCTGCTTTGCGCGACCGCGTGATGCGGCAGTGCGCAACCCGCCTTTTCGCTTTCGTTCATCTCTCCTCCAACGGATTGAACAAGGAGACAACAAATCAGGGCGAGTTGATGGACATGAAGTTGGTCAATGTCGACCAGACCGTACGATGTATTCGAGATAACGCGGAAGGTGTCGTGGGTTTAAAAGTACGGATCGACGATAGCGCTTTAAAGCCGCAAAATGCCCTCCCAGCCCTCGAGCTTGCGCGCGAAGCGGCAAACCAGGCCGGATGCCGGATCATGGTTCACGTCAGCCGGTCACCGATTCCGCTGTCACAGATCCTGAGCTTTCTTCGTCCCGGCGATATCGTGACCCATCCGTTTCACGGCTCAGCCAACGGTCCTCTCGACGCCAAGGGCAGAATTCGCCCCGAAGTTTTGCAGGCCCGCAGCAGCGGGATCATTTTCGACAGCGGTTGCGCTAAGGTGCATTTAGATCTCAACGTTTGTCGCGCCTTCTTGGAGCAAGGAGTATTGCCCGACACCATCAGCACCGACGGCAGTCGGTTGGATCGCTCATACAGCCTGCCGGAAGTCATGTCGATGTTCCTCGAGTTAGGCATGCCATTGGAGCAAGTCATTGCCGCGACGACACAGAACGCAGCCGCGGCGATTGGCAGAGACGCGGAGCTGGGCAGCCTGCGAGTCGGCGCCGCCGGAGATGCCGCGGTTTTGGAGTTGGAAGAGGGCGATTTCGCATTCGACGATCGCGCGGGAAATGTTCTCAAATCCCGGCGCCGGCTGGCGCCCGTGCTGACCGTCAAGAGTGGTAGCCGCTGGAGAAAACCTGTTGGGCCATCTTAGCAGCTTCAAGATTTCTGTTCCGCAACAGTAATAATGCTTGGGCCGCGGAAAAAAGCGCAGCACACCATGAGGGGAGAGCCGAAATGATCAGATGGAATTGGCTTTGCGCGGCGATTTTTTTGTTGGCCTTGCCGGGCGGCGGTTGGGCCGCGGACGCAGCCAAGCGTGCTCCTTCTCAGACAGAAAAGATCCTGATTGAGCTTACCAAGCTGCCGCCGAGCGAGCGTATCAAACGGCTCATCGAGGGAGCGCGGAAAGAGGGTACCCTGGTTTGGTACGCTCCTGATCGCGAAGATCTGACGAATTTAAGGATTGAGCTTTTCAAGGAGATCTATCCGGATGCGATTCAAAAATTCGTCACGCCGCGGATTCGCTCGGATGTCATGATCGACCGCCTTTTGACGGAAGAGAGAGCCGGCAAATATCAAGCAGACGTCGTGTGGATCAGACTACCGCAGTTACCGGTGATGCTCCGCGAGGGTCTGCTAGCGAAATACACCGCGATCGAGGATGCCAGCATCCCCGAAAGACTCAAAGTCGGCGCGGAGTGGCGCTCGCTGGGGAACCGGCTTTTTCACATCATGTACAACACCAAACTGGTTTCCGAGAAAGATGCGCCGAAAAATTGGGAGGACCTTCTCGATGCCAAATGGAAAGGCAAACTCGTTCTAGACGACGCCGCCTATGACTGGTTTGTCGGGTTGCTGGATTACATGGGCGAACAGAAGGGGATGGAGTATATGAAGAAGCTCGCGCGCAATGGGCTACAGATCCAGCAGCGCCGGTCCAACGTGGAAAATCTGGTTTCTGCGGGTGAAGTTCCAATCATGGTGGCCAACAGCGGCACTTCCACTGCTGATCGGGCGACGCAGGGAGAACCGGTAGCTTTCGTGAAAGATCCGAAGCCGCCGATTGCCTACGGAGAAGGCTTATCGATTATGCGCAACGCAACCCATCCTCATGCCGCGGCGCTATTTATCGAAGGGCTATTGTCCGAGAGATGGCAGCGTAAAGCAGCGGAGAAAATCAAAATCCGCGCGGCCCGGCCGGGGATACCCGATCCGCTGATCGATGCCACGATCAAACCGCATTTCATCGATCCCTCCAGGTGGTCTGCGCAACGCTACGAATGGGCGCAGCGTGAATACACCCGCATACTCGTCAGAAAAGAATTTTGAAACACGCTGAAACTGCGAGATGCTTCGCTCCGCTCAGCATGACGCTTGTTGTCCAGATTGCGACACAGAATCATTGTGCGAAGAGATAATTTAGAGGAAAGCAGAAAATGGAAACGATAGCGCAGGAACTTGGAAAATTTGTCAGTGGCATAACGGTCGATGATCTTCCACCGGATGTGATTGCCAAGGCCAAATCCTGCCTGCTGTACGGGCTCAGCATTGCCATGGCAGCGCACGACTCGCGCCAGGGTCAGATCGCCGAAGCCGCAATGATCGAGTCGGAATCATTGCCTCTGGGCGGCAGCACGACAATTCTAAACGGCAAGAGGACGACACCCGGCGCGGCGGCATTTGCCAATGGCGTGTTATTTCAGAGCCGGGGACAGAGCGATGCCTACGGGACGATGGCTCACTTTGGCCCGGCGGTTATTCCGGCAGTTTTGGCGCTGGCAGAGGAAAACGATTTTTCAGGCTTGCAAATCCTGCCGGCTCTCGTCGCCGGATACGAAGTCGCGGGAGCGCTGGCCAAAGATCACATCCGTTTGACCGTGGAACGGGGTTGGCGTGGCAGCCCTACCTACGACGTCATGGCTGCTGCCGCTGCCTCAGCCAAACTCCAGGGGCTCGATGCGGAACGGACGGCCAACGCGATAGGCTTCGCTGCTTGCTTCAGCTTCGGCAATGTCGAATGCAACATCGCGCGCACCATGGAAACTCAATTTCAGCTCGGGCTCTCGGCGCGGAACGGCCTGGTGTGCACTGCCATCGCCAAACAGCAGGGGCGCGCCGCCCCCACGGCGATTGAAGGAAAGGCGGGGTTTCTAAATCTTTTCGCCGGAACGACAGAATTCGCCAACAACATTACGGCAGGACTGGGAAAAGAATTTGAAATTCTAAAGGTGACCTTCAAACGCTACCCGACGAGCATGATCGCTCAATCTCCGACCTATATCGCCGCGCGGTTGGCCAGACAGGAGCGTATTCAAGCCGAGACCATCGAAGAAATCGTCGTCGAGTTGGATCCTTTCGAAGCGGAGTATCCGGGACCAGGCCGGCGCCAGAACGAAGAATTGGCGGATCGCGGCGCGGGCACTGCCCAGGGAGTGGCCGCCGCCTTGGCCTACGGGCAGGCAAGCCGCAGTCTGCTGCGAAAACGTGATGATGCAAGAATCAATCGTCTGCTGGAGCGAATGGCCATCAAAGGAAACGATGCTGTGCTGCCGCAGTGCGCAAAGTTGAGCGTTAGAACACCGCAGCGACTCTACCTCGAGGAAACAAAAGATGGCAGCCGCAATCATATTTTCAGCTTTGCCGATACCGTTGAGCTGGTGCGTGACTTGCAACCGGAAATGCGCATTGGCGCGGCCGCATTGGAAAAGATCATCGAAATTGCCGATGGATTGGAGCAAGCCAAAAGCATTAGGCCCTTGATGATGTTAGTAACTGGACGGGACAACTGAACCGATAACAAAGGGCGCCATGTTTGCACGGGTAACTACGATTTTGCTGGCTGTTGTTCTCGCGACGATGTCCGCCGCCCAAGGCGCTTCAGCGGCCAAGTCGGATCTATTGAAGACCGAGCAGATTTTTGCCGAGCTGATGGCACTTCCCGCCAAGGAGCGCATGCAAAAGCTCGTGGAGGGAGCAAAAAAGGAAGCGGCGTTGGTGTGGTACGCGCCGGATAGAGAAGAGCTGACCAATCTGCGCGTCGATTTTTTTAAAGAGCTACACCCCGGCGTCATCCAAAAGTTTCAGACGCCGCGCGTCCTGCCGGACATCATGATCAACCGACTGCTCACCGAAGAGCGAGCAGGGAAACACCAGGCGGACGTCGTGTGGCTGCAGTTTCATCAAGTTTCGGCGCTGGAGCGGGAGGGAATGCTGGCGCGCCACGTCGCCCTTGAGGACGCGGTGCTGCCCGACGGCCTCAAGGTCCCTGGTCAGTGGCGCTCCTTGGGCAATCGGTTGTTTCACATCATGTACAACACCAAGCTGGTAGCGGCGAGCGAAGCGCCGAAAAGCTGGGAGGAGCTGCTCGATTCAAAATGGAAGGGCAAACTCGTCCTGGATGCAGCTTCTTACAACTGGTTTGTCGGAATGTTGGACTACCTGGGAGAAGAGAAGGGCTTGGAGTTCATGAAAAGATTGGCGCGCAATGGACTGCAAATTCAGCAGCGCCGCTCAAACGTCGAGAACATGGTTTCGGCCGGAGAGGTTCCGGTCATGGTCGCGAACAGTGGTACGTCGACGGCAGACCGCATCAGCCAGGGCGAACCAGTGGCTTTCGTCAAGGATCCGAAGCCGCCCATTGCCTATGGAGAAGGGCTGGCAATCATGCGTAACGCCCCGCACCCCTATGCGGCGGCGTTGTTCATCGAGACCGTGCTATCCGATCCGTGGCAGCGCAAGGCGGCGGAGAAGATCAAAATCCGCGCCGCGCGACCGGGCGTTCCGGATCCCCTGATTGACGCCAGCATCAAGCCGCACTTCGTGAATCCTTCCAAGTGGCCCGCCAAGCGTTACGAGTGGGCAGAGCGGGAATACGTCCGTATCCTCGTCAGAAAAGAATTTTGACGGGGAAATTTAATCAATTGAATCGAACAAATTTAATCAATTGAATCGAACGTCAACCAAAAGACTGTTCCCCGCGGGCGCTATTATCGATGAAGTCGTTGGCGCCATCGCGCGTCTTGTTGAGCCACTGCGAGACAGCAAGACGATTGCGCTTTTGCTTTTCTCCGGTCTCCTCGTTTACCTGGTGATCGTGCCGCTCGCCGTCCTGGTGTTTGGTAGCTTCAAGGCGGCGGCGCCAGGAACGCAGGACTATTTCACTCTCAATCTAACCCTGGAAAACTACGAGCGGGCCTTCGCCAGCAGACACCTCCCCAGGGCCACGGTCAACACGGCGATCTTTGCGATCGGCTCTTCAACGATCGCTTTCGTTTTGGGCGCATTTCTCGCATGGGTTACCGAACGCACCAACAGTCCGTTTCGCTCGCTCCTTTACGTCATGGCCATCAGCCGCGTGATTTTGCCCGGCGTTTTGGTGACGTTTTCCTGGATCGTGCTTTTGAGTCCGGAGATTGGGATTTTGAATCGTTTGTTGATAGCCGGATTAGGCTTGAAGGAAGCCCCGTTCAATGTTTACTCGATGGCCGGACTCATTTGGGTCGAAGGTATCGAGCTGACGCCGCTCGCTTACCTTTTAATGGCGAGCGCTTTTCGATCGATGGACCCGTCTTTGGAAGAAGCGGCGATGGTGGCGGGGTCGGGACCATTGCAGATACTTCGCCGCATCACGCTGCCGATGATGAAACCGGCGCTGCTCTCGACCTTGGTGCTGTTGCTGGTTCGTGGCATCGAGAGCTTTGAGACCCCCGCACTGATCGGCTTGAGGGCTAGTATTTTCGTCTACACCACAGAGATTTGGTTAAATTCTACCCGCGCTCCCATGGACTATGGACTCGCGGGCGCTTATTCCATGGTTCTTGTGCTCATCTCGGCGCTTCTCATTCTGGTCTATCTGCGGCTTACTTCGCACAGTGAGAAGTTCATGACCATCACGGGGAAAGGGTATCGGCCGAGACGGGTCGATTTAGGGAAATGGCGATTCCTTAGCGCCGCCGCGTCGCTGCTTATCCTGTTCCTGGTATTCGTCGTGCCAATGATCACCGTCACTTGGATGTCGCTCGTGCCGAGCTATCTGGCTTCCTCGTTGGAGGGTTTGCAGAGAATCAGCTTCAAAGCTTATCGCGATGCCTTGTTCTTTCCTCTCACCCTCCAGGGTATTCAAAACAGCATGATACTTGGCATCGCCAGCGCTTCGGGGGTAACGCTGCTCACTGCGGTGATTGCGTATATTGTGGTGAAGACCAAGCTGCGTGGCCGGGGCGTTTTGGATTTCCTTGCCTTTGTTCCCTACGTGGTTCCGGGCATCATCTTCGGGCTCAGCATTCTGTGGTTCTATCTCAACGTTATGCCCTTTCTCTACGGTACCCTGATGATCCTATTGCTTGCCTACTTGGGAAAATATCTTCCGGTTGCCATGAGGATTAACGTCGCCTGTATGACGCAGGTTCACTCTGACTTGGAAGAAGCTGCGGCCACCTGCCAATCCTCTTGGGGAAGAAGCTTTGTCAAAATTACTCTGCCGCTTATCCGGCCCGGCCTGGTGGTGGCATGGATTTGGGTGTTCGTGCATTCGTTTCGCGAGATACCGACGGCGATGATTCTCGCTTACCCAGGCACAGAACCGGTGGGAATCGTGATGTTTAAGTACTGGGAGGACAGTACCTATCAACGGCTAGCGGCATTTGGAGTGATGCTGTTCAGTGTCCTGCTTGTTACTTCGCTCATCGCGATGCGGATCGGCAAGCGCTTCGGTATCCGCGACACTTAGTTTGCGTATTTGGCGTTGTCCAAAGAATGGCTTAGAAAAAATTATGGACCTAGGGATAAGCGACAAGGTGGCCATCGTCACGGGAGGCAGCCAAGGCATCGGCAAAGCGATCGCCACACATCTGGCAGCCGAAGGAGTAAGAACAGTGATCGGCGCGCGCGATTTGCAAAACCTGCAGCGGGCCGCCGCCGAGATCGAAAGTAAAACCAAAGCTCAGGTCCTTGCCGTGCAAGCGGATGTGGCGGATCTCAACGCCGTAAAAAAATTGGTGGCTAACACGGTCGATGCTTTCGGCGGCGTCGACATTCTCGTCAACAACGCAGCCGGCTCCGGCTCAGGACCGCTATTCGAATTAACCGATGAAGATTGGCTCCATCATCTAAACGTTAAGCTAGTCGGTTACGTCAGGTGCGCCCGTGCAGTCATACCGCACATGAAACAAAAGAACTGGGGGAGAATCGTTAACCTCGGCGGAGAGGCGGCGCGCGGCACAGGCGGATATGTGTCGGGAGCCGCGAATTCAGCCGTCGTTAACTTTACCAAAAAACTCTCGGACGAATTGGCTGGATACGGCATTACGGTCAACGCGATTCATCCCGGCAGCACGCGCACGCAACGGCGCGAGCATGCGGCCGCCCGCAGGGGAATTACGCTGGAGGAATCGTTGAACGATCAGATCAAACGCATACCCATCGGGCGCTTAATCGAACCCGAGGACGTCGCCTACGCCGTTCTGTATCTCGTTTCCGCGCAGGCAGCCGCTGTTACCGGCCAAGTTCTCGGCGTCGATGGCGGATCCACGCGAGGTATCTATTACTGATCTCTCGGTTGGAAGCCGATCACCGGTAGGCTCGATTGCATCCTAATTGCCCCAGTAGAATTCGGAGTCACGTTCGATCCCACTCACTTGTCCCGATTGGGGCAGACCTTGGCGGCGTGTCAACGAAATGGGCTTCGGGAAAGGGGAGGACAGGTAGCAAAAAACGTGTGCTTCGTCCTACTATGCTTGAAAATTTCCGCGCCTTGCGCAATTTTTCACGAATCAA
>WNGA01038340.1_pt1 | contig 11769 bp, 10 predicted proteins | sample 5400061 | NCBI WGS metagenome assembly WNGA01 (sample SAMN13153366, study PRJNA577476) | soil metagenome | isolation source: 100 cm soil or saprolite under grassland replicate 2 | place: USA:California | collected 2016-06-15
ATTCGGAGCGCAGTATTTCCTCGGCCTCGGCCACCTCGCGGGCCTCGAGCACCCGGTAGCCGTCCAGCTCGAGATTGACGCGGCAAAGAAGCCGAAGCGACGCGTCGTCGTCGACGACCAGCACGCTCGGCACCTGGGCGTCTTCCCCCATGCGGAGCGGCGAGTCTAGCGCCGTATCCCCTTCGACGCCGATTTCGTTTATGGCTCAGAAGTGATAAGCGACGTTGACGCTCTTCCGCGCCCGACCGCGCACTTCCGCCGGCGTGCCTGGCTGGAGTTTCAGCGCGCGCTCGACCCGCTCGCTCCGCCCCGGCCGCTGCCGCCGATGCGGGCGAGCGACTCCTCCTTGCCCAGCAGCTCCAGGCTCTCGAACAGGCCGGGAGACACCGACGAGCCGGTGAGCGCCAAGCGGATGGGCTGAAACGCCTCGCGGGGCTTGAGGCCGAGTCGCTCCGCGAGCTCCCGTAAGGCCCGCTCGATCCTGTCCGCCTCGAACGGCTCGACCCCCGCGAGCGCCTGGGCGGCGGCGGGTAGCACCGCGCCGTCTCCGAGCAGGTCCGGATCGGGCTCGACGCGCACGAAGAGGAAGCCGGCGAAGGCCGGGAACTCGCCGAGCGTGGCGATCTTCTCCTGCACGAGCGGCGCCGCCCGGCGCACGAGCTCCTCGTCCCACTCGTAGCCCTGCTCGCGCAGGTAGCCCAGCAGCGTCTCTGCGTACTCCTCCGGGGGCAGCGCACGCAGGTAGACGCCGTTCATCCATTCGAGCTTCTCGTAGTCGAAGGTGGCCGCGCTCTTGCCGACCCGGTCGAGCGTGAAGCGCTCGATCAGCTCCTCGCGGGTCATGATCTCGGTCCGGTCGTCGTAGCTCCAGCCGAGCAGGGCAAGGTAGTTGACTAGCGTGTCCGGGAGGTAGCCCTGGGCGCGAAAGTCCTCGACGGTGATCGCCCCGTGCCGCTTGGAGAGCTTGCGCCCGTCCGGCCCGTTCAGGAGCGGCACGTGCGCGTAGACCGGGATCTCCGCGCCGAGCGCTTCGAGAATCTGCAGCTGCTTGGGCGTGTTGGAAACGTGGTCCTGGCCACGGATCACGTGCGTGATCCCGTCGAGGGCGTCCTCGAGCGGGGAGACGAAGTTGTAGGTTGGGCGGCCGTCGGAGCGCACGAGCACGAGGTCCTCGAGCTTCTCGTTCGGGTACGCGATCCGCCCGAGAACGACGTCGTCCCAGGAGGTCGCGCCCTCGTCGGGCATCCGAAAGCGGATCGCGCCCTCGTCCTCGTAGGCTTTGCCCTCGTCGACGAGCTTCCGCGCGACCTCCTGCGCGTCCTCCATCCGGTCGAGCTGGAAGGTGACCTCGCCGTCCCAGTCGAGGCCGAGCCAGGAGAGGGTGCCCTGGATCTGGTCGACCGCCTCGGCGACCTCCCGGCTCGTGTCGGTGTTCTCGATCCTCAAGCGGAACTCGCCGCGGTGGTGGCGGGCGAAGAGGCAGTTGAAGAGCGCCGTGCGGGCGCCGCCGACGTGCAGGTAGCCGGTCGGGCTGGGTGCGAAGCGGACGCGGACGGCCACGGCAGTAACGTACTGACGTGCCCGAGCGGGTCCTCACCCTCCGGGAGCTGAACCGGACGACGCTGCTGCGGCAGCTGCTGCTTCGGCGGGAGCGGCTGCCTGTCGCGCGCGCGGTCGAGCGGCTCGCGGGGCTCCAGGCCCAGTGGCAGCCGTCGCCGTACCTCGCGCTCTGGTCGCGGCTCGAGGGCTTCGAGCGCTCCTCGCTCGAGCGGGCGCTTGTGCGCGGGGCGGTCGTGAAGGCGCTCCTGATGCGGGCGACGATGCACCTCGTCTCGGCGCGGGATCACCCGTTCTTCGACGCCGCCGTCCGCGAGGCGCGGACGATCGCGCGGGTGCGCGGACGCACGCCGCCGGCGCCGGAGGTGGTCGAGCGAGCCGTCGCCCTCACGCACGAGCGGCCCCGAACGAGGAGCGAGCTGATGCGGGCGTTGGGGTACGACCCGCGAACGACCGACCCGGACGAGCTGCGCGCGTACTCCTGGGTGGTCGCCCTCGGGCGGCTCGAGCAAACGCCCGAGGCGGCGTTCTGGGCGTTCCGCGGCTCGCCGGTCCTGCGGCCGGCCGAGCACGAGCTGCCGCCGCCGCTCGAAAGCTCTGCGCGTCTCATCCGGCGCTACCTGGCCGCTTTCGGGCCCGCGACCCGTGCGGACGTCTCGCAGTGGAGCGGCGTTCCGGTTCGGGACCTCGCGCCCGGCTTCGAGTCGCTCCGTCTGCGGACATTTCGGGACGAGTCGGGGCGCGAGCTTCTCGACCTGCCGCGCGCTCCCCTTGCTCCGGCAGACGCCCCTGCCCCGCCACGGCTGCTGCCGCGGTGGGAAGAGCTCCTCCTCGCACACAAGGACCGCAGCCGGGTTCTCCCCGATGACTATCGGACGACCGTGATCGCCTTGAACGGGGACGTCAACCAGACGTTCCTCGCGGACGGCTTCGTCGCGGGAGCGTGGCGGGCGGAGGGCGCCCGCGTGGTGATCAACGCCTTCGCCCCGCTGCCACGGACGGCTCGCCGCGAGCTCGAGGACGAGGCGGGCCGGCTCGCCGCCTGGCTGCGCTAGCGTCAGAGCCGTGCAGCTCGGCGCCCACGTCTCTTCCGCCGGGGGAATCCACACCGCGATCGACCGGATCGAGGCGATGGGCGGCGAGTCGGTGCAGGTCTTCACGCAGAGCCCGCGCACCTGGCGGCCGACCAACCACGACCCGGCCAACTTCGAGCGCTTCAAGGAGCGTCGCGCCGAGGCGGGGATCGACGGCGTCGTCTGCCACGCCCTCTACCTGATCAACCTCGCGAGCCCGAAGGACGACTTCTACGAGAAATCGGTCGAGGCGCTGAAGAACACCGTCGACGTCGCCTGCGCGATCGAGGCAGATGCCGTCGTCTTCCACGTCGGCTCACATCAGGGTGCCGGCTTCGAGGCGGGCCTCGATCGGGTCGTGCCGGCGCTGGCGCAGGCGCTCGAGCGCTGCTCGGAGCCGACCTGGCTCTGCATGGAGAACTCCGCCGGAGCCGGCGGCACGATCGGGCGGTCGCTGGACGAGCTGGCGGCGCTCTACGAGGCGCTCGAGGGGCATCCGCGCCTGGGCGTGTGCGTTGACTCGTGCCACCTGTTCGTCTCGGGCTACGACGTCACCGACCGTGCCGAGCTGGACCGGCTGATCGACGAGCTGGACGACCGGATCGGGCTCGACCGGCTGCGGTGCCTGCACGTGAACGACTCGAAGGCGCCGCTCGGCTCGAACCGCGATCGGCACGACAACATCGGCGACGGGCTGCTGGGCGAGAAGCTCGGCGTCTTCCTCTCGCACCCGCGGCTCCAGGGACTCCCGGCGATCCTGGAGGTGCCCGGCAAGGACGGCAAGGGTCCCGACGCCGAGCAGCTGCGAAAGCTAAAGGAGCTCTACGCTAGCGCTACCTCCTAGCGTCCTGGGGCGCCGCTGGGTGTGCGGTGCCGGAGGGACGGTGCAAGTGGCACGGCCCCGGAGAGCATCGTGCGGCCAGCGGCGTCAGGCGGCGGCGGATAGCTAGCGCTCCTCGGATCACGCGCGGGAGCCGTTGCCGGTCAGGGCGCTAGGAAGCGCGGAGCTGGGCGAAAACGCGGAACGAAGGCTCGCCGACCGGCAGCTCGTGGAACTCGGGGTTGACACAGCCGAGCTCCTCCAACCGGCTCTCGTAGCACGCCTCCACCTCGACGTGGCACATCGGCAGCGCGGGCGCGGTCGCGCGCACGGCACCGAAGCCGCCGCGCCCGGACTCGGCCTCCTGGAGCAGGTCGAGATCGATCTCGACGTCGAAGACCTTCTGCATGCAGCCGACGTACGTGTGGCCGAACTCCTCGTACGAATAGAGGAACGGGCAGCTCCGCTCGAGGCACGCGCCCGGGAAGACGACCTTGTCGCAGTGGACATCGCAGCGGCGGCACTCGAGCTCGTCCTGAGGCCGGAGCGGTAGCTCGGCCGGGCCGGTCGCCGCCTGCTCGCGTATCTCCATATGTGGATTTTGGGTGCTGAGGCGCACCCCGCGCAAGACTTGACAAACCGCTTCGCTGGCGCTAGCAACACGGGGGAACCCTGGTTCCCCCGTGTTGCCCCCTCCTTGCGAGCGATGACGCAGCTCCAAGGTTCCAGGAGCCGCTTCTTACGATCGAGCTACCTACGTTTCCGTCGTGGTCAGCCTCCCGCCGGGCGAAGCCCGGCTCCGGCGGCTGATCTTCCGGTCGATTCGCGCGCTTACGGCCCGAGGCGGCGCACGATGTTGAGGACGTCCATCTGCGTGAAGGCCTGGTGGTCCGGCTCGCGGCCGTCAGGATGCTCGTCGGCGCGGAACCAGAGGGCCTGCACGGTGGTCATCCCCAGCTCGCCGGCCCCGCGGACGTCCTCGTAGAGCCGGTCGCCCACGAACAGCGCGCGCTCGGGCTCGACGCCGAGTGCCTCGAGCGCCCGTTCGAAGATGGCGGGATGCGGCTTGCGCACCCCGACCTCGGACGAGAAGACGCTGAAGTCGAGTCGCTCTGCCAGGCCCATCTGCTCGAGATCGCGGTGCAGGAGCCAGCCCGGGTCGAAGGCGTTCGAGACGAGCGCGAGCTTGAGCCCCCGCGTGCGAAGGCTCTCGAGCAGGGCATGCGTGTGCGCCGCGAGCCGGCGGGCCGGCTCCCAGGCAGCGTGCTCGGCCTCGAGGTACCGGCTCAGCTCCCCGTCGTCCACGCTGACGCCGAAATCCCGCAGCAGCTGCCGCACCAGCCCGGGGTACTCGATCTCCTCGACCGTGCCGGGGACCCAGAAGAGCGGCTCGTACCGCTCGCGGAAGTGCTCGCCGAGGTCGTCGACCGCGGGGAGGTCGTCACGGCCGATCGCCTCCAATCCAGCGCGATGGCCCGCCTCGAGCAGCTTTGGGTCGTGCACGAACTGCATCAGCGTGTCGCCCCAGTCGAAGAGAACGGTCGAACACGGCTCGGTAGGGTAGCGGCGTGGGCCGGAAGCTCCTTTGGGGGTCGCTCGTTCTGGCTCCGGTCACGATTGTGCTCCGCTACGTCTTCCACACGGGAGACGCGACGTTGTTCGTCCTGTCGGCCGCCGCACTCGTCCCGCTCGCGTGGCTGATTGGCGAAGCGACGGACCATGCCGGCGAGCACACGGGCCCGGGAATCGGCGGCTTCCTGAACGCCAGCTTCGGCAACGCGCCCGAGCTGATCATCGCGCTCTTCGCCGTCGCCGATTCGCTGCCGGAGGTCGTGCGTGGCTCCCTCACCGGGAGCATCGTCTCGAACCTGCTGCTGGTGCTGGGGCTCGCACTGGTAGCGGGTAACGACCGGGAGCGACTCGACCGTTCTTCTCTCTTCGTGCAGCTCGGGCTGGTCGTGGCGGCGGTGCTGTTGTTCCTCGTGCCTGCGGTTCCGGGGTTCGACGACGGTCCCGAGCGTCATTCGCTGGCTGTCGCGACCGCGCCGGTCGCAGCGATCCTCCTGCTTCTCTACCTGGCCGTCACGGCCTGGGGCCTGCGGCGACACAAGCGTCTGCATCTCGCGAGCGGTGCCCAGCCGGGCGAGGGCTGGTCGCTCTGGCTTGCGCTCGCCGTGCTCGCGGTGGCCACAGCCCTGACGGCGATCGCGAGCGAGATCCTCGTCCACTCCCTGGGCGCGTTCGCCGAGGCGGCCGGGCTCTCGGAGTTCTTCATCGCGACGGTGATCGTGGCGATCGTCGGAAACGCGGCCGAGCATGGGGGCGCGATCGTGATCGCGCGGCGGGGCAAGCTGCGGCTGGCGACGGAGATCGCCGTCTCGTCGAGCGCCCAGGTCGCGCTCCTGGTCACGCCCGCGGTCGCGCTGCTCTCCTGGCTGGTGACGCCGGCGCTGCCGCTCTCGTTCCGGCCGGTCGAGCTCGCGACGATGGGCGCCGCGGCGCTGGTGGCCGGGGCCGTGCTCTGGGACGGGCGGGGCCGGCGCCGCGAGGGGTTCTTCCTGGTCGCGCTGTACGTAGCCGTGGCCGCGGTCTTCTTCGCCGCCGGCGACCGCTGAAAGCCGCTCCCGGCCGCTGAGGCGAACGTCACGCTTTCGTCACGGTTCCGTCACCCACCGGCGCGAATTTCCCCGATACGATCGCCTCGGGGAGGAGGCTGGGCGAACCGTATTTCATAAGGGAGCCAGCGGCCCCACCCCGGAAACAGCGCGGCTGGGCTCGGGGTTCGCTGGTACTCACCGGAGGACGTCGGCCGAACCGTCCTCAAGAAGAATCGCCAGGAGAGCCCGGCTCCGTCGCGCCAGAGACCTCCGGCGCACGCGTGAAGGGATAGGTCGCCCAGTAGAGCTTCGTCACCGTGCCCTCCGCGTCGCGGACGACGCGCAGCAGCTCTCCTCGCTCGCCGCCGGAGACGGTGCGGAAGCGATCCTCCCCGTCGGCCTCGAACACCGAAGGCTCACGCTCGGGAGGGGCGGCTGCGAGCCGCGCCTCCAGCCGACCCTTCCGCCACGCGAAGATCGTCTCCTGCCCCTCCGACCACCACCGGCCGAGCAACGGCACGATCTCGGGCGGCGGCGCGCCCTCGGGGATCCAGGCGTCCGACTCCGGCACCAGCTCCTCGAGCGCGGCCATCGCCAGGGCCAGGCCTGTGTCGGCCAGCTTCGGCCAGCTCCCCGAGTTCGTGAGCAGCACCGCACCGACCCCCTCCCGCCTCGAGTACACCAGGATCGAGAGGAACCCGGGAAACCCGCCCGTGTGCCCGGCGAAGATCCGTTCGCCCCGACGCCAGAGCCCGATCCCGACCCCCCACCCGAACGACCAATCCGGCTCCGCCATCACCTGGACGTCGTGCATCTCCGCCACGCTCGAAGCCCGGAGGACAGATTCGTCCGGGTCGCAGAGAAACGCACCCCAGCGAGCGAGGTCCTCGACGGTGCTGAACAGGCCTGACTCACCACCCTTGCCACCGAGCTCGAGCTCAGGCTCGCGTCGAACGCAGTCCGAGTACGGCTCGACGAAGTACGGCCGGGCGACCGGCGCGGTCGGGCCCCAGCTCGTGCGCCGGAGGCCGAGCGGCTGCAGGAGCCGCGCATCGACGTAGTCCCGGAAGGGCGTCCCGGAGGCGTGCGCCACCACGTGGCCGAGCAACGCATACGCGAGGTTCGAGTAGTGCCACGCGGCGCCGCCGGCGAGCACCTGCTCCGCCTCGGCAAGCCGCCCGAGCAACTCCTCCTCGCCGGGAAACTCGAGCGTCTCCCACACTTCGCCGGGCGGCTCCCGCTGAAGGCCCGAGAGGTGCGAGAGCATCCGCCGCAGCGTCGGCGTCGGGTGCGCAACATCGGGCAGGTGCCGCGAGAGCGGGTCGTCGAGATCGACCCTCCCTTCGTCCCGCAGCTGCATCACCGCCGCCGCGGTGAACGTCTTCGTGATCGAGGCGACCGCGTACTGCGTGTTCGACGTCGTCGCGCGCGCCGCATCCAGATCCGCAAGCCCGATCGCCTCCGCCCAGGCGAGCTCGCCCCCTCGAAACACGGCAGCGGAGAGGCTCGGCAGCCGGCCCGCGCGCTGCGCCTCGCCGACGAGGCGCCGAAAACGCTCAGGCGCAGGCAAGTGCGCCGAGCGCGCGCGGAATCAGCTCGATCGCTCGCTCGATATCGTCGTCGTCGACATCCAGGTGAGTCACGGCGCGGAGGCGCGTCGGGTGCGGGGTCATCGACAGACCCACCCCCTGCCGCGCAAGCCGCTCGAGCGCTTCCTCGCGCGGCAGCCCGAGCGGCGCGAGGTCGACCTGGACGAAGTTCGTCTCGACTTGCTCGAGGTCCACTGGGACACCGGCCGCGTGCAGCCCTTCCGCCAGCCGCCGCGCGCGCCGGTGGTCCTCGGCGAGCCGGTCCACGTTGTGCTCGAGCGCGGCCGCGGCGACGATCCCCGCCTGGCGCATCGCCCCGCCGAAGACGTGCTTGAAGCGGCGCGCCTTCACCATCAGCTCTCCCGATCCCGCCACCAGCGCCCCGAGCGGGCAGCCGAGCCCCTTCGAGAGGCAGAGCGCGACCGTATCGAAGTACCCGCCGATCTCCGCGGAGGTCACGCCCGACGCGACCGCCGCGTTCATGATCCGGGCGCCGTCGAGATGCAGGCGCAGGTCGAGCTCGCGCGCGGCCGCGACGACCGCCTCGACCTCCTCCGGCCGCCAGACCCTTCCGCCGGATGCGTTGTGCGTGTTCTCGACCGAGACGATCTTCGTCGGCGGGACGTGGGTACCGTCCGTCCTTCGCACCGCCTGGCGCAGCTGCTCGGGTGTGAAGCGACCCGCCTCGCACCGCAGCGGCCGTGTCATCAGGCCGGAGTGCACGGCCGGCCCACCGAGCTCCGCGAGGAAGATGTGCGAGTTCTCCTCGGCGACGACCTCGTCGCCCGGCTCGCCGAGCGTCCGGAGCGCGATCTCGTTCGCCATCGTCGCCGTCGGGACGAAGACCGCCTCCTCCTGTCCGAGCACCTTTGCGCCGCGCCGCTCGAGCTCGTTGACGGTGGGGTCCTCGCGCTTCTGCTCGTCGCCCACCTCCGCCGAGGCGATCGCGGCTCGCATCTCCGGCGTCGGCCGGGTCTGGGTGTCGGAGCGGAGATCGATCATCAGGCGCCCTTCGGAGCCTCGACGCCGGCCGCCGCGGGCTCGGCGGCGAGATCGGGGTGCTCCTCGAACCGGTAGCGGACGACGGGCCGCCTCGCCGCTCTCACCTCGTCCAGTCGCCCGACCGGGCGGCCGTGCGGAGCGCTCTTCGGCAGCTCCGACTCCTCGGCCGCCTCGCGCGCGATCTCCAGCATCGCGTCGGCGAACGCGTCGAGCGTCTCCTTCGCCTCGGTCTCGGTGGGCTCGATCATCAGCGCCTCGGGCACGATCAGCGGGAAGTAGATCGTCGGTGGATGGAAGCCGTAGTCCATCAGCCGCTTCGCGACGTCCAGCGCGGTGACGCCGTGCCGGCGCTTGAGGCGGCGTGCGGAGAGGACGAACTCGTGCATGCAGAGCCGGTCGAACGGCAGCTCGTAGGACCCTCGCACGAGCGCGAGCAGGTAGTTCGCGTTCAGGACGGCGGCCTCCGACATCTCGCGCAGCTTCGGCCCGTACGCACGGATGAACGCGTACGAGCGGACGAAGACGCCGAACGGCCCGTAGAAGCCACGGACCTTTCCGATCGTCTTCGGCCGGTCGTAGTCGAGCCGGTAACGGTCGCCCTCCGCGACGATCGCCGGCACCGGGAGGTACTGCTCGAGGCGCCCCGCTACTGCGATCGGCCCGCCGCCCGGGCCGCCGCCGCCGTGCGGCTGCGAAAAGGTCTTGTGAAGGTTGATGTGGACGTCGATGTTCTCGTCGAAGAGGCCCAGCGTCGACGGATTCGTGAGCATCAGGCCGGCCGTGCCCTCGTCCACCTTGGCGCGCAGATCCTCCACGTCGATGTTGCCGCGCGGGTCCGTCCGGACCGGGGTCACCTCGTAGCCGGCCATCGTCACGCTCGCGGGGTTCGTCCCGTGCGCGGTGTCCGGGATCACGACCTTCCGCCGCTGCTCGTCCTCGTCCCGCTCGCGGAAGTAGGCGCGCATCAGCATCAGCCCGGTCAACTCGCCCTGGGAACCGGCGGCCGGCTGGAGCGAGACCGCTGGCAGGCCGGTGATCTCTGCGAGCGCCTGCTGGAGCTCGAAGCACAGCCGGAGCGCGCCCTGGGAGCCCTCCTCGTCCTGAAGCGTGTGGAGGTCGCGGAATCCCGGCAGGGCCGCGAGCCGCTCGTTGACGCGCGGGTTGTGCTTCATCGTGCACGAGCCGAGCGGGTAGAAGCCGGTGTCGATCCCGAAGTTGCGCGTCGAGAGCTCGGTGAAGTGGCGCAGGAGATCCGGCTCGGCGAGCTCCGGCAGCCGCGGTGGCGCGGAGCGGCGAAGCTCGCCGGGGAGCTCCGGTACGGCCAGATCGGGAACCGGCGGCCGGCCCGCGCGGCGGCCGCTGACGGATTTCTCGTAGATCAGCTTCAGCTCGCCAGCACCTCCGCGAGCCGATCGATCTCGGCGGGTGTGCGCTTCTCGGTGACCGCGACGAGCAGGACGTCGTCCAGCCCGGGGTAGTCCCGGCCGATGGCGTAGCCGGGGTGAACGCCCTGCGCCCTGGAGCGGGCGATCGCCTCCTGGACAGGCCGTCCGACGCGTACGGCAAACTCCTTGAACGTTGTCCGACCTGAGAACACGAGCGGAAGGCCGAGGCGCTCCCGCGCGTAGGCGGCGAGGGCCATGCAGGTCTCCCCCACCTCGCGCAGTCCCTCCGGCCCGAGCCACGAGAGGTAGACGAGGCCCGCGAGCGCCAGCAACGTCTGGTTGGTCGTGATGTTCGATGTCGCCTTCTCGCGCCGGATGTGCTGCTCACGCGTCTGGAGGGTGAGGACATAGCCGCGGTTCCCCGCGGCGTCAACGGTCTCGCCGACGATCCGTCCCGGCATGCGCCGGATGAACTCGGAGCGGGCGGCCAGGAAGCCGTAGTGCGGCCCGCCGTAGGAGAGGTAGTTCCCCGCCGACTGCCCTTCTCCGATGGCGATCGCGCACCCGTAGCGGCCGGGCGCCTCGAGGACCCCCAGCGAAAGCGGGTCGACATGGGCGACCGGGAGGGCGTCGGCGTCGATTGCGGCTGCGGCGAGCGCAGGGGCCGGCTCGAGCACCCCGAAGAAGTTCGGCTGCTGGAAGATGACGCAGGCCGCGTCCTCGGCGGCGGCTCGAAGCTCGTCGGGGTCGGTGGCGCCCTCGCGGTGCGGCACCTCGACGACCTCGAGCCCGAAGCCGGGCGCATAGGTCTTCACGACCTGTCGTACCTGGGGGCTCGTCGCTTCCGTCACGGCGACCTTGGCCCGTCCCGTCGCGTGCTTGGCGATGTAGCACGCGTCCGCCGCGACGGTCGTGCCGTCGTAACCCGAGGCGTTCGAGACGTCCATGCCGGTGAGCTCGCACACAGCGGTCTGGTACTCGAAGATCGCCTGGAGCACGCCCTGGCTCAGCTCGGGCTGGTACGGCGTGTAGGCGGTCAGGAACTCGCCGCGCTGGAGCACGGTGTCCACGATCGCCGGGACATAGTGGTCGTACAGGCCTGCGCCGAGGAACGACACCTCCGAGCCGATATGGGCGTTCAGCGAGGCCAGCTCCTCGAAATAGGAGGTCAGCTCCTGCTCGGTCATCGCGGGAGGCAGCTCGAGCTCGCGCCCGAGCCGCACCCCGGCCGGAAGGTCGGCGAACAGCTCCTCGACCGAGGAAACGCCGATCGTCTCGAGCATCGCGCCCCGGTCGGCGTCTGTCAGCGCGAGGTAGCTCATCGGCCGGCCTCTGGCCAATGAGCAAGCCGAAGGTAAGCGACGATCACGCCTCTTCGGCCAGCCGGGCCTTGTAGGCCTCCGCGGCCAGGAGCGAAGCGGCCTCGCCCGGATCGGAGAGCCGGACGCGGACGAGCCAGCCGTCGCCGTACGGATCCTCGTTGACCGTCTCGGGCGAATCGGCCACGGCGCGGTTGACCTCGAGGATCTCACCGGAGAGGGGTGCGATCACGTCCGAGACCGCCTTGACGGACTCGACCTCTGCGTAGGACTGGTCCTTCGTCACTGCCGACCCCTCCTCGGGTGCCTCGAAGTGGACGAGCTCGCCGAGCGCGTCCTGGGCGAACCAGGTGATGCCGAAGGTCGCCTCGCCGTCCTCGATCCGCGCCCAGTCGTGCTCGGGGTGGTAGCGAAGCTCGTCGGGGTA
>WNGA01011156.1_pt1 | contig 11766 bp, 8 predicted proteins | sample 5400061 | NCBI WGS metagenome assembly WNGA01 (sample SAMN13153366, study PRJNA577476) | soil metagenome | isolation source: 100 cm soil or saprolite under grassland replicate 2 | place: USA:California | collected 2016-06-15
CGACCGCACTGCTGATACACCCGTTCTGGAAGGAGACGGAGGGTCAGTCGCGACAGATGGAGCAGGTCCAGTTCTTCAAGGACACCGCGCTGGCCGGCGCATCCTTGATGTTGTTCGCACTGTTCGCGTACGTCGGCGATGACCTCGGCCTGACAATCGTCAAGCCGCTGTTCGACCTCGGACACTAGAGCGTGTAGGTGTGGCCCTCGTCGCCCCACTACCGCGGCGAATTCATCGCGCCCACCCCGAGCAAGGTCAGACGGACGTGAGCCAAGGGTCAGCTTTCGGGGTTGCGGGCCCACAGACCGCGGACGTGGCTGATGTGGCGGCGCATCAGCTGCTCGGCGCCTACGGCGTCGCGGGCCTCGACGAGGTCCATCAGTTCGTGGTGCTCGGCGGCGGACTGGCCGAGCCGACCGCTCTCCACCAGCGGCGTCAATCCGAGCAGCCGCGTCTGCGACCGCAGGTCCGAGACCACGTCGACCAGTTTCTGGTTGCCGCTGTACGCCAGCAGCGTCACGTGGAAGACCCGGTCAGCCTCGATGTAGGCGATCAGGTCGCCCGCCTCGGCCGCCACCACGATGTCCTCCGCCAGCGCCCGCAGCCGCGGTAAGTCCTCGGCAGGAATCACCGGTACGACGTCCCGGATCGTCGGCGGCTCGATCAGCTGCCGTAGGGACGCCAGGTTGTCGAGGTCGTCGTCGGACATCTGGGTGACCCGGAAACCCTTGTTCCGCAGCGAGATCACCAGGCCCTCGCGGACCAGGTCGAGCATCGCCTCGCGCACCGGCGTCGCGGACACCCCGAACCGCGCGCCGAGCGTCGGCGCCGAGTACACCTCCCCCGGCTCCAGCTCACCGGAGATCACCGCCGCTCGCAGCGCGTTGGCGACGCTGTCGCGCAGGTTCTCCCGCTGCGCCAGCCGCCGCACACTCGGCAACGGCCCGATCGAATCGGCCGACATCCGCTCACCTCCCTCGCCCGCATCGTCGGCCCCATTGTGAGGCACCCATCTGGCAACGACCGGTCAACCCGCCCGTACGCCGCCACCCACCGACCGCACCAGCTCGGTCAGGTGGTTGAACACCCGGTCGGATTGGAGCCCGTCGTGCTCGTACTCGTTCGTCACCCACGCCTGCAGGTTCCCCACCCGCCTGGCCGTGTCGAGCTGCAGCCCGGAGTCGACGTACATGTCGTCGTAGTACACCGCCGCAGCCACCGGTACGTCGTTCTCCGCCAGCCGCTCCACGTCGTACAGCTCCGACCACTGTGAGCGAGCAGCCAGCGCGTTCACAGCAGGACCGAAGGGGCGCAGGACCCGGATCTCCTCGAACATCCAGGGGTACATCATCTCGCCGGTGAACAGCAGCGGCCGCGCCTCCTCCGCGAAGTCCGGATGCAGGTCGCGCTCCGCGTGAGCCGCCCAGCCGGTGAGACCCGAGCCGGACCCGTAGCAGCTCTCCTGCAGCGCCGCGAACAACGGCCCGTCGCTGTACGACGACCGCGCCATCACCTGGCTCAGGAACGTCTCGGACAGTTCGTCGCCGTCGAAGGCTTCGTCGACCAGCCAGTGCATCCGCTCGTACCCCGGCTTCATCCCGAAGTCGATCCCGAGCGACTGGAACCGGCGTACCGTCAACCGATCGCCATCAGGCAGCCGTACGTCGGACCCCGCGAGCCGGTCCGCGATCGCACCGACTCGCTCCACATTGTGCGGGTAGCGCCGGTAGAACTCGCGGTTCTTCGCCGCCACCCGGGGATACGTACGCCGATAGACCTCGGACGCTGATGGATCGATCGAGGCCAGACCGCCGGTCACGTAGCAGGCAGTCAGACCTTCAGGCGCCCTCGAGAGATACGTCAGCGTGAGGAACCCGCCGTAGCTCTGCCCCAGCGTCGACCACTTGCCGCCGCCGAAGACCGTCGTACGCAGATGCTCGGCGTCCGCGATGATCGAGTCCGCCCGGAAGCAGGCGAGATAGTCGGCACCGGCTTCAGCGGTGGCGAACGTCGACATCCGCCGCCCGGAGATCGGCGTACTGCGTCCGGTTCCGCGCTGGTCGAGGAGGATCACCCGGTACGTCTTCAGCGCCTCACCGATCCAGCCCGACCGCTCCGTCGGCCGCGGCGACTTCCCGCCCGGACCGCCCTGCAGATACAGCAGGCACGGCAGGTCCTCGTCACGCCGTACCGGATCGACGAGCTCTCGCGCGAAGACCGTGATGGTCTCGGACGGGTTCGACCAGTCGAGCGGGACCTCGGCGGTGTGCTCGCGGACATGCATCCCTGGAATCGTGTAGCTCGTCAAGATCGCCCCTCGCTAGAAAGCTGCCGGCGCCTACGATCCCATTCGGGATTGATCCGCGGTACGGCGGCCAGCAGCGTCTTCGTGTACTCGTCCTGGGGCTCGCCGAACACCTGGTCGCGGGACCCGAGTTCCACGATCTTGCCCTTGTTCATCACCGCGACGCGCTGGGAGATCTGCCGTACGACGGCCAGGTCGTGCGCGATGAAGACGTAGCTGAACCCGCTCTCCCACTGCAGCCGCATCAGCAATTCCAGCACCTGCGCCTGGATCGACACGTCGAGCGCTGACACGGCCTCGTCGCAGATCACCAGCTTCGGGTTCACAGCGAGCGCCCGGGCGATCCCGATCCGCTGCGCCTGCCCGCCGGAGAACTGCGCCGGGTATCGCTGGCAGTGGTCCGGGTTCAGCCCGACCCGCTCCATCAGCTCCTGCGCGAAGGCCCGGCGGCCACCCTTCGGTGCGATCCCCTGGTACGTCAGCGGCGCAGTGACGATCCGCTCGACCGTGTATCGCGGGTTCAGCGACGAGAACGGATCCTGGAACACCACTTGCACGTTGTTCCGGAAGCGAGCCAGATCCTTGCCGTTGGCATGCGTCACGTCCTGCCCGTCGAACTCGACCGTCCCGCTGGTCGGCTCCAGCAACCGGGCCGCGATCCGCGCGGTGGTGGACTTCCCACTGCCCGATTCCCCAACGATTGCGAGGGTTTCGCCCAACTCGACCTCGAAGCTGACGTTGTCGACCGCCGTGAACGACGCCTTCCGCGCCAGCACCCCCTCGCCCCGGCTGACGAATTCCTTGGTCACCTCGCGCACGCGCAGCAATGTCATGGGGCCTCCCGGCCTGGACTGAGGAGCGGAGGGAGCGAAGCGACCGGAGCGACGAAGGAAGGCCGGGAGTCAAGGCCCCATGACCACGCCGGCGCCGGAGACCCGGCCAAAAGCACAGTCATGCCGTCACCTCGTCATCGATTCGCGGTACGGCGTCCAGAAGCGTCCGGGTGTAGTCGTGTAGCGGAGCCGAGAACACTTGCTCGGCCGTGCCGTACTCGACCGGATCACCCGCGCACATCACCAGCACCCGGTTGGCGATCGAGCTGATCACGGCCAGGTCGTGGGTGATGAAGATCATCCCGGTCCCCGTCGTCGACTGCAGCTCGGCCATCAGCTCCAGGATCTGCGCCTGGACGGTGACGTCGAGCGCGGTCGTCGGCTCGTCCGCGATCAGCAGCGACGGCGAACAGCACAAGGCCATCGCGATCATGACTCGTTGCCTCTGGCCACCAGAGAACTGGTGCGGATAATGATCGACCCTGCGGGCCGGGTCCGGGATCCGCACCCGCTCCAGCGCCTCGATCGCCACTCGACGAGCGTCGCGGCGCGAACCACCGCGGTGCGCCCGATACATCTCCTCGATCTGCAAACCCACGGTGTAGTAGGGATTCAGCGACGACAGCGGATCCTGGAACACCATCGAGATCGAGTTGCCCCGCACCGACTGCAACTCCCGCTCCGACCGCCCGAGCAACTCTGAGCCGTCGAGCCGGATGCTTCCGCTGGTTCGCGCGCCGGGCGGCAACAGCCCGAGTACGGCAAGGGCCGTCATCGACTTGCCGGATCCCGACTCCCCCACGATGCCGAGCGTGTCGTCCCGGCCGACGGTGAAGGAGACGTTCTTCACCACGTCCACCGGGCCGCGGCTGGTCGGCAGCGTGACGGTCAGGTCCTCCACCACAAAGAGGTCATTGGTGAGCACGGTCATGAGGCCTCCCGGCCTGGACTGAGGAGCGCAGGGAGCGAAGCGACTGGAGCGACGAGGGAAGGGCGGGAGTCAAGGCCCCATGACCCTGCCGACGCCGGAGGCGCGGCCATTACTGAGTCACTCTCACTCTCGGGTCGAGGGCGATGTAGACGAGATCGACCACGACGTTGCCGATGACAACGAAGAACGCGGCCAGCAGGGTGACTGCCATGATCACCGGCTGGTCGTTCTTCGCGATCGAGTCGGCGGCCATCTTGCCGATCCCGTTCAGCCCGAACACGGTCTCGGTGATCAGCGCGCCGCCGAGCAGGCCGGCGAAGTCCATCCCGAAGATCGTGGTGATCGGGGTCAGCGCCGGCCGGAGTGCGTGCCGGCGCAGGATCAGCGGTCGGCTCAGGCCCTTCGCGCGGGCGGTCCGGAAGTAGTTCTCCGACAGCGTGTCGATCACGTTCGAGCGGGTCAACCGCGCGTACAGACAGGCATAACCGACGGCCAGCACGGTCCACGGCATGATGTACGCCTCGAACCACAGGACCGGGTTGTCCGCGAACGCCGGTGCCGACGGAAACGGCAACACCTGCAGCTTCACGACCAGGACGTACTGGAGAACCAGCGCGAGCACGTAGTTCGGCACGCTGACACCGCCGAGCGCGAGTGCCATCGCCGTACGGTCCCACCAAGTGCCTTGCTTGATCGCGCTGATCAGCCCGCCGATCACCCCGGCCAGCAGCCACAGTACGGCGGCTCCGACGGCGACCGTGACGCTGACCGGGAGCCGAGCGGTGATCATCGCCCACACCGACTCGTTGGTCTGGAAGCTGTACCCGAGACAGGGCGCCGGGCAGTGCACGGTGCCGTACTCACGGCCCACGAAAATCCCCTGCAGGAACTCCCAGAACTGCGTCAGGATCGGCTGGTTGAGTCCCAGTACGTCGCGGATCGAGTCGATGCGTTCCGGCGTACAGGTCTTGCCGCAGATCATCACCGCGGGATCCGGTGAGAGCTTGAAGAAGATCAGATAGGTGAACAAGCACACCGCCAGCAGGATCACCACGACCCCGCCGAGCCGGCCGATGACGTAGCGCATCATGCGGCGGCCCCTTGGTCGACGACCGAGCGGATCTTGTCGCCGAGGACTGTCAGCGACAGCACGGTGAGGAACAGGAAAGCGCCCGGGATGGCGAAGAACATCGGGTCCACCGAGTACCAACTGACCGAACTCGAGATCATCTGACCCCACGAAGCGGTCGGCGGCGAGACTCCGACGCCGAGGAACGACAGACCCGCCTCGGTGCCGATGTAGCCGGGGATCGCGAGCGTCGTCATCACGATGATCGAGCCACGCAGGTTGGGCAGGATCTCGCGGAACACGACCTGCACGTCCTTGGCCCCGGACGCCCGCGCCGCCTCGACGAACTCACGGTTGGCCAGCGTCATCGTCTGGCCGCGGATCACCCGCGCCAGGTACGGCCAGCCGAACGCGCTGATCACGACGACCAGCAGGACAGGGCGGTTCCCGGCCGGCAGCGAGGACAGGATCGCGATCATGAAGATCAGCGCTGGGAACGCCATGAGGAAGTCCATCAGCCGCGAGATGACCTGGTCGACCCAGCCGCGGTAGAACCCGGCCAGCATGCCGAGTACGACGCCGAGCACGCCCGTCAGCAGAGTCGCCGACAACGAGATCGTGATGGAGACGCGAGCGCCGTACACGATCCGGGCGAAGATATCCCGGCCGTTCTGCGGCTCGACGCCGAACCAGTGCTTCCCACTGATCCCGCCGAGCGCACCGTGCGGTACGCCGCCGAGGTCGGAATTGATGGCCGCGGAATCGAACTGGTACGGCCCCCAGCCGCTGAGCTTGGTGATCAGCGGCGCGGCCACCGCCATCAGTACGACGATCGCCAGGAACAGCACGCAGGCCAGCGCACCCTTGTCCCGGGTGATCGTGGTGAGGATCCGCCGGGTCGAGGTCGGGGGACCACCGGCCGGAGCCGGGGTCCCCACCTCCTCGACCAGCGCTGTGCTAGTCCCCCCGATTGTCGCGGTCATCGCTTACTTCCCGGCGTCCGCGAGCCCGACCGAGACCAGGTCGATGCCGCCGGAGAACCCGTCGTGCAGGTAGGCGCCGGCAATGTTGCTGCCGACAAGCATCAGGCCCTTCTCGTAGAGCAGCGGGACGACCGGAGCAAGCGCCATGATCTGCTTGTCGAGGTCGCCGTACGCCTTGTTGGCGGCGTTCACGTCGGTCAGCTTGGCGATCTCGTCGATCTTCGCGTTGACGCCCGGGTCGTTCAGCTGGGCCAGGTTCGAATTGCCCTTGGGGGTGATGAGCCGGCCGTCGAACAGCGGCGGCAGGAAGGTCGCGCCGGACGGCCAGTCCGGGCACCAGCCGGTGATCGCCGCGTCCTTCTGCTGCGACGGCGTACCGATCACTTCGTAGTACGTCGAGGTGTCGATCGGGTTGATCTTGACGGTGATCTTCAACGGCTCCAGCGCCTGCTGGATCGCGACCGACATCGCTTGCATCTTCGGCTGGGTCCGGCTGTCGAGGGTCAGCGTGAAGCCTCCTCCGTAGCCGGCCTCGGTGAGCAGTGCGCGAGCCTTCTCGATGTCACCCTTGTGGTCGGCGCTCGGGTACGGGTCGTAGTCCTCCCGCCCGGCGACCGTCGGCGGCTGGATGCTGGTCGCGATGTCGGCCAGCGTCGAACCGCCCACCGCGTCCCGGACCGTCTGCTTGTTGACCGCGTACTCGATCGCCTGCCGCACTTTGAGGTTGTTCAGCGGCTTCTTCGTGGTGTTCAGACCCATGTACGTCGTACAGCCGCTGAGGCCGGACATCGTGCGCTGCTTGAGCTGCGGAGTCTGGATCCGGGCGATCGAGGCGGCCTGGACGGTGCCCGCGATCGCGTCGCTGTCGGTGCCCTGGCCGGCGATCATGCGCTCGTCGATGGTCGCCGGGTCCAGACCGAAGGTCCACTGGAACCCATCCGGGTTGGCGGCGCGGACCGAGTCGGTCTTCTTGTCCCACTTGTCGTTGCGGACCAGCTTCAGCGAGGCGCCCGGCTTGTACTCGGCGAGCTTGTACGGGCCGGACGCGATCGGCTTGGTGTCAAGCTGGTTGCCCGCGCCCTGGCCCTTCGGCACCGGCACGAACGTGTTCTGCGCGACCACGCTGCCGAAGTCGGCGTACGGCTTCTTCAGGTGGAAGACGATTGTCTTCGCGTCCGGCGTTTGGATTGTCGACAGGTCACCCGACTTGTACGGACCCTGGTAGGTGGCCGGCGCGTCGATGATCTGCTTCGCGTACGGCGACCCGATCCCGAGCTCCGGGTCCCACGCCCGCGACACGCCCCACTTCACGTCCGCGCTGGTGATCGGCGCGCCGGTCTCGAAGAACAGGCCGTCCTTCAGCGTGAAGGTCCAGGTCTTGCCGCCGTCGGACTGCTGACCGGTGTCCGTGGCCAGGTCGGGGACGATCTTGGTGCCCTCGGCGCCGGGCGCAGCGCCCTGCGTGGTCAGGGTCCGGTAGATCAGCCGGTAGACGTTGTTGACGCCACCGTCGAAGCCCCGGGCGGGGTCGAGGTGGGAGAAACCCGCGTTCGCGAGCACCTGGAGTGTTCCGCCTTGCGCGGCCTTGCCGCCCGGCCCGGCCGACGAATCGGCTGCGCCGGTCGCGTTGCCGGAGCAGGCGCTGAGCGCCAACGTCCCGGACAGCACGAGCCCCACCAGCATGGTCGTTCTCTTCATGTGCCTTCTTTCAGTTCGCGGCGCGCAGCCATACACGCATGGCCAGGGCCTGACGGTTGCCCGAGAGGAAGTACGGCACGAACGTCGCCGGCACTTCGCTGATGGCGGTCTGGATCTCGTGATCAGTGATCACCGGATAAAGCTCTTGGGACGGCTTGGGCGCAACGCCGGCTGTGAGTCCGAGCACGACAGAACCTTCGATGCCGCCCTCGTGCGCGACGGCCTCGGCAACCGCTGCGGGCGTCAGCAACAGGTCGTCCACCGGTGCGGCCACATCTTGTTGCTCAACGCAATAAACAAGCGGGCCACGGGCAACGGCGATCGCACCCCGGGTGGCGTCCAGATATGGGTGCGACCCATGAGCTCTAGGTGCCATCGGCAATGTGAGCCGAATGGTGTCGCCGGCAACAAACCCCCGACGCACGACCGCCCAGCCGTCGCCGACCACCGCACCGTCGACCTCGGCACCGTCACTCACCACGGCAACTTCGACCTCAGCGTCTGCCGCCCACCCCGGAGCTCGGAGCGCGATCGACTGCTCGGTGTCCGGCGCGCGGTCGACGGTGATGGTGACTTCGCCGTCCCACGGGTAGTTGGTCTGCACCGTGACGGCGACTTCACCCGCATCCATGCGTGCATCGGCGTACAGGCCGATGTAGAGCGTGCCGTCGTTCTGTGCCGCGACGTGGTCCTGGAGTTCGGACATCCAGCGGACGATGTTCGGCGGGCAGCACGGGCAGCCGAACCAGGAGCGCCGGAGCGGATCGCCGCCTGCCTCCGCACCTGACCGCTGCTCGTGGTCGGGCCGACGTTGCAGTGGGTTGTCGTAGAAGAACGCCGTACCATCGGCCGAAAGCCCAACCGCATAAGCGTTGTAGAGCACGGTTTCGAAGACGTCGAGGTACGACGCCTTGCCGGTCGCGAGGAACATCCGCCAGGCCCACTGCATCGTCGCGATCGCGGCGCACGTCTCGGCGTACGCGCGTTCGGACGGCAGTTCGTAGCGGTCGCCGATCGCCTCGTCTGAATGCCTACTACCAAGCCCTCCGGTCAGATAAAGCTTCGTCGCGACCATGTCATCCCACAGCCGCTCCAACGCTGCGAGCAACGTCGGATCGCCGGTCTCGAGGTAGACATCCGCAGCTCCTGCCGCGAGATAGGCCATCCGTACGGCGTGACCCGTGACCGACGGCAGATCGCGGAACGGCGCGTTGTCCTGGAAGTACTCGGCCGGGAAGACCGTGTGCTTCAGCTTCCCCTGGCCGCGGCGGTCGACGAACAACCGCGCCTGGGTCAGATAGTCCTCGCTGCCGGTTTCTCGATAAAGCTCGACCAGCGCCATCTCGACCTCGGGATGCCCGTCGACAACCTCCTCCCCGTCTTTGCCGAACTTCCGTACGACGAGATCCGCGAACCGGCAGGCGATTGTCAACAATCGACGATCGCCCAGTCGACGATTCGCTGCGACGGCGGCCTGGATGAGGTGACCGAGGTTGTACAGCTCGTGGCCCCAGCCGAGGTCCTCCCACGGCTGCTTGATCTGGTCCGAGTCCTGGAAGTACGAGTTCAGGTAGCCGTCCTCGGCCTGTGCCTGCTCGAGGAGGCCGACGACCTCGTCGAAGAACTCGCGGGCGCCGGCCGGCGGATCGTCCCGGTCGAGCTCGTACGCGAGCCCTTCGAGCGTCTTGTAGAGATCGGTGTCGAGGAACGGGTAGCGACCGCGGTACTTGCCGATCGACGGATCACGCAGACGACGCAGATTCTCCAGGTTGCCCGCCTTGCGCAGCTCGGCTATCGCGTGCGGGATCGTCGCATCCCTGTTCCGCTGCTGCCAACTGCCCAGCAGCCCGCCGGTCAGCTCCACCGCACCGACAGGCGTCACCGCGCCGGCGCTCGTCCGGACCGCTCCATTCATCTGCTCACTCCAGTACCGTGTGACATTGCACTGACCCTAGAGTGCTCCCCCACGACTTGCCAAGAGATGACGAAAGACGTTTACACCCCGGACACATCTGCCGTACGAGGGGTCCGGGCCAGGAATGCCTAGCGTCAGAGGCGGGGGTCGACTGGCTCGGACTCGAGGGCTAGGACGGCGAAGACGCACTCGTGGATGCGCCAGAGGGGCTCGCCGCGGGCGACTCGCTCCAGCGCCTCCAGGCCGAGGGCGTACTCGCGGAGGGCGAGCGATCGTTTGTGGCCGAGGTTGCGGTCCCGGAGGCGGTCGAAGTTGGCTGGCTCGGTGTAGTCCGGGCCGTAGATGAGCCGCAGGTACTCCTGCCCGCGCACCTTCAGCCCCGGCTGCGCGAGCCCCTTCGCGGTCCGAGTGAGGTTCGCCGCCGGCTTCACGACCATGCCCTCGCCACCCGCGCCGGTGAGTTCCTCCCACCACGCGATCCCGGCATCCCAGTTGGCAGAGTCGACGTACAGTCGCCGCGTCTGCGTGATCAGAGACGGGCCGACGGCAACCATCCGGTCCGCGATCCCGAGATGCCAGGCGTGCGGCCTTTCCTGGTACGTCGTCCCCTCCGATCCGAGCACCTGAAACGGCGCGAGTCGAACACCGTCGAGCCCATTGGTCGGCCAGCAGTACCGCCGGTACGCCTCGGTGAAGCGCGCGGCGTTCGCCGTACGCCGCCGGAACAGGGCGAGCTGATCACCCACGTCGAGACCGGCCGCGACAGCCGACCCCAGCGCTGCGGTTGCCGCTGGCAACGACGTACGAGCGGCCGCCCCGACAGCGGCGTACTGGTTGCGGAGCAGGTCCTCGGCCTTTGCGCTCCACGGCAGGAGCTCCGCGTCGAGCAGCAGCCAAGAGGTGTCCAACTCCGTCCACAAACCGGCATCGGCGACGACTGCACGCAGCCGGAGTAGAAGCTCATCGGTCAGCGCGGCGTCGAAGAAGGACCGACCGGTGCGGGTGTGGACAGCGCCGCGACCGGCCAAGCCGAAACGCTTCTCGGCGACGTCGTCGTCGCGCGTCAGCAGTACGACGGCACGCGAGCCCATGTGCTTCTCCTCGCACACCAACTCGGTCACGCCCTGCGCGCGATAGGTCTCGAAGGCCTGCAGCGGGTGCTCGAGCAGCCCGGGTTCGTTCGAGGTGGCGACCGGGCTCATCGTCGGCGGCAGGTACAGCAGGACGCGTGGGTCGATCGCGAACCGGCTCATCACCTCCAGCGCGGCGCCGGCCTGCTCCGCCCGGATGCTGAGCCTGCCGTGCGTCGAGGTCTCGATCACCCGACGGCCGGTGACGTCCGTAAGCTCGAGCACGTCGGGCTCGCGAGTCGGCGCGGTTGCCACATGCAACGGTTTCGCCGGTGCGTAATACTCCTTGGCCGCATGCACGGAGACCAGTTCGCGTTCGGGGTAGCGCAGCGCGGTGAGTGATCCACCGAACACGCAGCCGGTGTCGAGGCAGATCGTGTTGTTGATCCACTCAGGCTCCGGCGTCGGGGTGTGGCCGTAAACCACCATGGCGCGGCCGCGGTACTCGTTCGCCCACGGATAGCGAACGGGCAGACCGAATTCGTCGGTCTCCCCGGTCGTTTCGCCGTACAGGCAGAAGGAACGCACGCGACCGGACGCACGGCCGTGCATGCGCTCGACCAGGCCGGCGTGGGAGACGACCAGCCTGCCGTCGTCGAAGACGTAGTGCGAGATCAGGCCGTCGATGAACGTTTCAACGCTTGACCGGAACTCCGGTGGTTCGTCCGCCAATTGCTCCAGCGTCGTCTCCAGGCCGTGGCTGATCTTGACGTTCCGGCCTCTGAGTGCCCTGAGCAACTTGTCCTCATGGTTGCCGGGCACGCAGTAAGCGTGGCCGTCGGCAACCATTCCCATCACGAGGCGCAGTACGCCGGGCGTGTCCGGGCCGCGGTCGACCAGGTCGCCGACGAAGACGGCACGTCGTGACGGATGTACGGCGTCGACCGGGCGGCCGGCGGCGT
>WNGA01014833.1_pt1 | contig 11766 bp, 15 predicted proteins | sample 5400061 | NCBI WGS metagenome assembly WNGA01 (sample SAMN13153366, study PRJNA577476) | soil metagenome | isolation source: 100 cm soil or saprolite under grassland replicate 2 | place: USA:California | collected 2016-06-15
CTTTAAGTTCCATTGGAACCCTCTGACCGCTGTCCAGGATTCTGCCGGTCCCGACAGCCTCGACAATCCCTTCTTGTGGTTTCTCTTTCGCGGTGTCGGGAATGACGATCCCGCTCTTGGTCATCTCTTCTCGATCGACTGGTTTAAGGACTACTCGATCGCCCAGTGGCCTCAGATTCACAGCTGCCCTCCCTTTGTGTTAGGAAGGCCGGCTTCGAGGACGTGCTGCGCTCTCGCAGTCGCGCCTTCCACCTGACTCGCCAGAGCTGGGTTCTGCCGTGCGACTCCGACAGCTCCGACGAGGTCTTTCAGCGCCCGCGTAAGCTCTCCCACCCTTTGCTGTAGGTCGGGTATCACCTGCGTTTGGTACCTGTCAACATCCATTCCGACCAGGATCATGCGGTCGACCGTTTCCCTTTCCACCGAGATCCTTGTGCTCATACCGTTCTTCCTCCAGAGGCCTCTACCCGATCCGTCACCAAAACCTATTAGGACTCCTCTTTCGGGTCAGTAACAACCGGAAGAGTTGCTTGACCGGGCGCTTTAAACACAGAAGCGAAAGGGAGTGCAAGCCGGAGGACGACCTGCCGATATCTCAATCCATATCCTCAACGGATGTCGGATCAGCTTCGCGCCAGGTGCCTTTATGTCTTCTCGGATTGCTCCCGTGTCACGTCTCGAGAATTAGTCTCGCTTAGCCGCGGCCCTTTGGAAGTGGGCTCGCCTTGCTGGCTCCGCCAATCGCGATCCGCACCGGCTCGACCTTCGCCGCCTTCGGCACGAGTACTGTCAGAACACCGTTCTCAAATTGAGCGGCGATGTTCGTGGAGTCGATCTCCTTGGGTAGCTCCAGCTTGCGGCTCCAGTTACCCCACGGCCGCTCCTGACGAATGAACTTGCCGTGGACCTCATACGGCACCGCCTTCACTGCGATGCTCAGCATGCCGACCTCGAACGTCACCTCAACACCGTCCTGCGGAACGCCCGCGACGGTGGCGTGAAGCTCGTAAGCGTCTTCTGTCTCCAGGATGTCGACGGGCAGAGCGTAGGTCGGCGTGCCGTCCTCCTGACTCGCGACTCCATAGCCAAAGAACTGCTCGAATAAGCGGTCGATGGGGCTAGCGCCAGTCACAAGGTTGGAGCCGGGCACCAACATTCGTGTTGCTGTCATCATCAATACACCTCCTGATGTAGGATTAGATGTGAACTGTATTTATAGCTTTTTACCCATCTACGGGCGGTCTCAAACACCATTTTCAGAGCTCGCTGATGCACCTCTTGATGGTGAGGGTCCTCCGAACGAGGCGACGATCAAGCAAGCGCTCCGCTGGAGGGCGATGCTGTTCCACAGCGCGCGACACTCAGCTGCGACGCTGCTACTTAGCCGCGGCGTTCACCCGAAGATCGTTAGCGAGATGCTGGGGCACTCGACAGTCGCGATCACGCTTGACGTCTACAGCTACGTAGCGCCTGCCATGCATCATGAGGCGGCGAGCGTTATGGACCAACTGCACGTGGCTTGCCGTCATAGGCCCGCTGCGCATAAAGCAGGTAGTTGTATTCGTTCCACTCCTGGGTGTCGATAAGGTCCCGGAGTATTGCGATGCCTAGTTGGTCTACTGGCAGAACCTCGACCACGTCGGCACCGAGGGTCAGCGTGGCAACCTCCGGGTAGGGGTCACGGTGGGGGTCAAAGCCACTCCGCTCGCGTGATTTCGAATCAAAGCTGGAGCGGGAGACGGGCTTCGAACCCGCTACCTCGACCTTGGCAAGGTCGCGCTCTACCAAGTGAGCTACTCCCGCTCGGTCAGAGATGAAGATGATAACCCGGGTCGGGCGTCAGGCCGCGCGGCTCCGGCAGTGCATGACCCGACCGCCCCAACGGTCCCGCAGCAGGTTGACCCTCATCGCCGACGCATGCAGCTTGGCCCCGTCGATGCGTCCCGACAGAACGGCCTGGCGGACAGCCGCCAGCGCGGAGCGCTGATAGGCGAGGTCTCCGTTGCCAAGCAGGATCATGTCGTTCCCCGCGGCCAACGCCATGACGGCCGCCTGCGGCAGTGAATAGCGAGCGCCGATCCCGCCCATGCTCAAGGAGTCAGTGATGATCACGCCCCCAAAAGCCATCTCCGTGCGCAGCCGATCGACGAGCGGGGCGTAGAACATCGCGGGCGTCTTACCCGCTCCGAGTCCCGGCACGTAGACCGCCGTGGTCATGACCGCATCCACACCGGCGGCGATGCCGGCTCGGAAGGCCGGCAGCTGGGTCTGCTCCCACTGCTGCTGCGACTCGGGGTCGGTGGGGATCGCGAAGTGCGGATCTCCCGCCGCGCCTCCGAGGCCCGGGAAATGCTTCAGCGTCGCGCCAACTCCACCCTCATGAAGGCCGTCGACCGCAGCCGCCACGAGGGGACCGACCACCGCCGGATTCGATCCGAAAGACCGATCGCCGATGACCTGGTCGCGCGGGTTGGTGCGGACGTCAGCCACCGGGGCGAGATTCAGGCCAACGCCAAGCTGGCGCAATCCCTCTCCCGACGCACGTTCGAGGGCTCTGACGTGAGCAGCCCCGCCGGTCCCTGCGACCAGCTGCGAGGGCGGCGCGAAACCGCCGCTCACGCGATTGACCCTTCCTCCTTCTTCGTCGACCATCACGACGATCGGGTGGTCGACGCAGGCGCGAGCGCCGAGCGCCTGCAGGTGAGCGGTGAGCGCCTTGAGGCCGGCTGCACCCTTGAAGTTGGACGCGAAAAGCAGCACTCCGCCGACGAGGTCATCACTCAATAGCGACACCAAAGCCGGTGTGATCTGCGTCCCACGCCACGAGACGACCATCACCGAGCCGATGTCCTCGTCGAGGCTGCCGAAGTCGGGCTCAGAGCTCGAGACGGGAAGCTCGACGGGAACCTGAGCGACTGGGGAAGAGATGTGGCGTGCGGGGAGCGGGCGGTCGCTCAGCATCGTCCCGGCGATGACGACCGTGATCACGGAAATGGCAACTAGATCTCGGATCTGGTCCCGCGTCACCGGCCGGAAGTGTAAGCCCGGCGTTACCGTCGGTACCGGACGGTGGAGACAGCGGCCCCAACGCCCCAGAGGATCGCCATCAGCGGCAGCACGAACGCCCAGTTCAGGTGCGGCAGACCCGCGCCCTCGAGGAACCCATAGCCAAAAGTGAGCAGCGCCGTGCCCGCCAGCGAGAATCCGAGCGCCTGCAGCTGGATGCGCTTTTGCAGCTCGTCCAGGCGCGCCAGCGCGCGGACAAAGAACCATAGCGTGAACGCTGCCGGAATCGCGGGCAGAACCGCCACGTAATAGCGCCACGCAGCGTCCGGGTTGGCTTTCACGACGTTGATCGTCCCGACCAGCACCATCAGGTAGGCGACGATCGACAGGCCGAACTCGATCTGTGACCGGTACATGACCCAGGTCGACTGAGCGGCTTGAAAGACAGGCCTTTCGAGGATCAGCGGCGTCGGCGCCTCGGTTCTGACGAAGGGCGAGGCGGGATGCGTGTACAGCGGCTCGACCGGGGAGTCGGTCGGGTCAGTCTGCGGGGGCTGCTCGCTCATCTGCCGCCAGAGTAGAGCTTGTGACGCCGGTAGCCGGTGCCATTACATTCACGCTCGATACCTGATCCGAGGAGGGCCGAGATGGCGCGAATGACCCCGGGCTCGATGCCGAAGCCTAGCGAGCAAGCCAAGGCAGCGTTCACCAAGCTGGTGCCAGGCGAACCGGCCGTCACCATGCGTCCGATGTTCGGCAACCTGGCCGCCTTTGTGAACGGCAACATGTTCGCCGGGCTGTTCGGCGAGGACCTGTTCGTGCGCATGCCCGACGAGCAGAGCGCGCCGATCCGCAAGCTCGGAGGTCGCGACTTCGAGCCGATGCCGGGCCATGCGATGAAGGGTTACGTCCTCGTTCCTAAGACTTGGCGCGTCAAGCCCGACCCAGTCAAGAAGTGGATCGCAGCTTCGTTGGAGCTGACGCGGAAGCTGCCCGCCAAGGCGAGCGCGAAGAAGCAGCCAAAAACGAGCGCCGCGCGCAAGTAGAACGGCGCGCGCTAGCGGCGCTTCGGTTTGCCCTTGGTAGCAGCCGGCTTGCCCTTGATCCTCTTGCTGACCTTGCCCGTCGTGCGCGCCGAGGTCGCGCCAGCACCATCCGTCTGAGCAACCACCGCTTCAGCGGCTGGAGCGATCGCCTCCACCGGAGCTGGTTCAACCGGCGCGGCTTCGATGGCCGGCGCCTTCGGCGGGGAGTCGGAGAGCGCGGTCATCGAAACATTGCCGCTGAAAGTCGCGCCGTCTTGCACCACCAGGCGGGGAACCTGCACGTCGCCGATCAAGGAGCCAGAGCGGGCGACGACCAGGCGCTTGCGCGCCACCACCGGACCGCTGACCTGGCCCCGGATGCTCACCTGGCGGGCGGCCACCGAAGCCTTGATGGTGGCAGCGTCATCGACCTCGAGATCGCCTGTAATTTCGAGCTCGCCCTCGACGACTCCGCCCACACGAAGGTCGCCATCGACGTAGAGCAGGCCGACCACACGGTCGCGGGGGCCGAGCGACACCGAGTTGGCTTGTGTGACGGGCGCTGATTCTTGAGGCGGCTCGTCCGCCGGCTGAGCTGTGGGGCGCCTAGCTGCCGGGTGCCTGCTGCTCAATGTCGCCCATCCGCACGTAGCCGTTGAGGGTTGCGCCGTCTTCGATCTGGAGCCGCCGCGCCTGCACGTCGCCGTTCAGCCGCCCGTTCCTGCCGATCGTCAACTTGTCGCGCGCTGTCAGCCGGCCCTCGACCTCACCCTTGACGGTGACGTTCGACGCCTCTAGAAGGGCCTTCACCGTGGTGTTCGCTCCGATGTCGATGTTCCCGCCGACTCGGAACTCGCCCTCTGCGCGTCCGCCATCGACCTGAAAGTGGCCGTCGTAGACAAGCTTGCCTTCGAGGCTGTCATTCGGTCCGAGCACTATCTTTTTCTGTCCATCTCGTTTGGACTCGGCGTGCTCAGTGGTCGCGACTATTTCTTGTGTTTCCATTGGGCGTGTTTCTCCCCGCCAGGTAATTGACCCCGGGAGCAGCCCGGGTAGTCAGAGTGCGCAGCATACTTCAGCGCCCGATCCCTCGCGGCGGCGTACTTCGTTTGTTGCCAGGCAACCGACAGTAGCCCTAACGAGCCGCCAGAACCTCGTCGAGCGCGCGCTCGAAACCAGGCAAAGCACGCTCGACCATCTCGTCGTTTGCCGTCAGCGAGATGCGGAACCAGCCTGGCAGCTGGAACACGTTGCCGGGCATCACGAAGACCTTTTCCCTTGCCAGCCGTTCCGCGAATGCGACGTCGTCAGATATCGGCGAGCGAACAAGCACGTAGAAAGTGCCTTCGGGCTTGATGGTTTCGTAACCCATCTCGTCGAGCGCGCTCACCATCTGATCTCTGCGCCGCTGCAGTGCGCCGACGTCGATGCTCAGCGCCTCGAGCTCTCCGAGTGCGTACTGCATGATGGCGTTTGGAAACGCGTAGCTGCTGACGACCTGCGCGACAAAGATCGCGCCTCGCATCTCCTCCCTTCCCGGCATCGAAGGCGGCATCGCGATGTACCCGATGCGCTGTCCGGGCGTGAGCAAGGTCTTGCCGTATGTATAGAGAAGAAGCGAGCGATCGTAGTACTGCAGCGGCGTGTGGTGCCTGGCGCCGTCGAAGAGGATCCGGCTGTACGCCTCGTCGGAAAGCAGATAGATCGCCTTGCCGTTCTTGAGCGACATGTCTTCCAGCAACGCTGCAAGCGCTTCCAGCTCCTGCGGCTGAAAGATGCGCCCGCTTGGGTTGTGCGGCGAGTTGACGATGATGGCCCGCGTGTGCGGAGTGATCGCTTCCGCGATTGCGCTCACCGGCAGCTCGAATGCCGGTGGCGAGAGATCCACGCGCACTGCTCTCGCGCCGATCGACACGATCATCGGCACGTAGAAGAACCACGGTGGCGAGAGGTAGATCACCTCGTCGCCCGGATCCACGACCGCGCGCAGCGCGGCGGCGATTGCGCCGAAAGCGCCGTTGGTGACCGAGACGTCCGCCGCCTCGAAGTCGATGTCGTAGCGCTTGCGCAATGAATCCACAACCACCGCTACCGCCTGCGGCTCGTTGAACTTGTAGGCGAACCAATCCTTGTTTTTCGGCGTCGCCCAGCGGATGAACGCGTCGGAGATCTCGGGCAGCGGCATCTCGTGCGGGTTGCCGAAGCAGAAGTCGCAAGCGCCCGGCAACTTCCCCTCGCGGGCGTAGGTCGACTCGTTGACGAACCACAGCACAGGCTGAAGGCCGGCCATCATGCCGCGAACGGTGGTGCCGGGACCGTCGTTCATGCGAACTCGCCGAGGAGCCCTTCGGGTGTCAACTGGGGAACGCTCGAGCGCACCGCCACGTACGGCTCATGCCCATAGCCCTCATGCAGCAAGTGAGGGTGATTGCGGATCTCGACCCGCCATGTCTCCAGCTGGCTCTGGTGACAGTCGATCGCCCGCAGCTTCATCTGCACCTCCTCGGGACTGAGCTCGAGCACGACGTCGACGCGCTCGGTGACGACGACGGGCAGAGCGCGACCGGTCTGCCCGTTCAACCGCAGGGCCTCGCGGTAGAAGGCGGCCAGCTGGGCGTCAACGGCGAGATGGTAGAGGGCGGGGCGAACGCTCTCGTCGATCGCGGCGACGGCGGCATCGGTGCAGCGGCCTATCTCGATGTGGTCGGGATGCCCGTAGCCGCCGTCGGGGCCCCAGGTCACCACGGCGGCGGGGTGCAGCCGCTCCGCATACGCGCGGACCTTCTCGGTGATCTCATCCTGGTCCCATCGCGCTGCTCCGCCGTCGGGGTAGTCCCACAGCTCGACCGAAGACAGCGCAAGTGCCGCCGCGGCGGATTCGAGCTCGGCGGCGCGAATCCCCGGCAGGTCCTCTTTTCGCGCGCCAGATGGCTTGCCGGCCCAACCTTTCTCGCCGCGCGTGCAGCAGATGAGGTGGACCTCGACACCCGGGCGCGTGTGCCGGAGGATGAGTCCTCCCGTGCCCATCGATTCATCGTCGGGGTGCGCCAGAACGAGCAGTAGCCCGGGCAATCAACCAGCCTCCAACTCAAGCCGTCGTAACCGCTGAAACCATAGCTAACTGCGGTCTTCGATCTCCCAGGCGTGATCGAGCGCATGCCAGGCGATGCGGCGAGCCGCGTAGCGGGGCGGCCACTTCGTTTCCTGAGCCCCTCTGCCGGCAGATTCGCGGATGGCCATCAGGATGGCCTCCCGAAACGCCCTGATAGCTTTGGTGTCGCCGATGGTGGGCGGGCGCAGCTTCAGCCCGATCTTGGGCGCATAGGCGGACTCGGCGCCGAGGACATGGTCGATGATCTTGTCGCGGTCGCGCCCGCCACCACGCGGGCCCTTTCGCAGGTCGGCTGGAGCTTTCGCCGCCACGCGGTCGAAGGTGGTCCAGCTTGCAACCAGGAGGGAGCAGACGCGCTCGGCCTCGGCCTCGCTCAGCTTGTTGGTGTCGGCGGTCGAGGGGATGGCCGGCGCACCGAAGTCGGTGGTTGCGTTGCCCTTGACGCGCTCGACCACCCTGAATGACGGACTCGCGCCCCCGGGCAACGGGAGACGCGCCAGCTTGGCCACGGGCGCATAGCGCGGCGCGTACGCGGCGAGCGCCTCGAGCGCCGCCTTCTCGTCCTTGCCGGAACGCGTCCAGCCCAGCCAGTCCAGCGCCGACGCAAAGACGCGTTTGGTGCCGACTTCGATATAGACAGGGATGGAGCCGGCAGTCACGCGTCCGATCGCACGAGGAAGCCCAGCTGGTACAGGCGCCGCACCATCTGGATGCCGGCGTCTTCGACATGCTGGGCGTCCTCGGGCGAGAAGCCAAGCTCCTTGGTTGCCTGCGCAACGGCCTGGCCCAAGGTCACGCTGCCGTCGAGCCGGCCCAACAGGCTCATCGACATCACGTCCAGGCCGCCCCGGAAGGCGAATCCTTCGGTCTGTGTGAGCGTCGCCTCCTTCAGCCCCCAGACCCCGTTCTCGGCGGCCAAGGTCTGGTCCAGGCGATGGCCGGGCAGAAGGGAGAACCTGTGGCCGAGGAGCTCGCGGTCAGAGCCCAACGACTGCAAGAAGTCCTCGGCCGCAAAGGCTCGTATCACCTGCTCGCTCGAGGAGCCGATGCGGCTTCGAACCGAGTCCTCGCGAATCCAGTTAGACGTGCCCTCGCGCCGCCGCATGATCACGGCCGCAAACGAGATCTGCTCGATGCCCTGACTGCGGTAGTAGGCCATCCATCTGTCGATCGCCGCCCCATAGGCCCCAAGGCCGTCCGCGATGAGCGGCCCGTTCCATTTGGCGGCTTGGGTCATCGGATCTTCGGTCAGGTAATGCAGCAGCCAGGCGTCGCAGCCGCAGTCCATGAGCCAGTGACGGAGCGGCGCCGCCCACTCCTCCCCCTCCCGCAGCGCGCAGCTGACCAGGATGTGGCCCATGCCGCCCTCTTCGAGGTGGCGCGCCATGTCGGCCACGAGCTGGCGGCACAGTGCGTCGGCCGGCATGCCGCTGTCGCGATAGAGATAGGTCGAGTCGGGCGAGATGACATACGGCGGGTTCGCGGTGATGATGTCGAAGCGCTCATCCCCCACCGGCTCGAACCAGCTGCCCAGCCGCGCCTCGATGTTGTCAAAGCCGTTGAGGGCGGCGTTCAGGTCCGTGAAATCGATCGCCCGCGGGTTGATGTCCACGGCTACGACCCGCTCGCAGTGGTTGGCGAGCAGCAGGGCCTGGATGCCGCCGCCGGTGCCCAGGTCGAGGGCTCGCGGCACTTTTTTGCGGACGGTGATGTCGGCCAAAAGGCTCGCCGGGCTGGTCACGCCCATGACGACGTCGGCGTCGGTCCGCTTGCTGTCTCCGTAGTAGCTGCGATCGCAAGCCAGAAGGATGTCTCCGTGCACGAAGACGCGAATCGGGCAGCGGACGCCGCCGTCCACCTGCTCTGCCAGGCCCATGAGCTCGAGCTCGGCCACGGGCATGGTCGGCAGGCTGGCTGCCAGGTCCATGGCCGAGACCGTCGAGCCGATCAGAAACATCCGCGTGAGAACCTCGAGTGGGCTGGTCCCGGCCAGGCGGCGCTCGAACACGATGACCTCGCCAGGTGATGCTGAATAGTGCTCATCGGTCTTCAGGGCCGCGCGCACCTGCTCGCTGCTGTAGCCCGCCTCGCGGAGGGCGGCCCTGAAGCGGCCCAGGGCTTCCGAGTCGAGGGTGGCCCGGATCACCCTCACCGATCTTGCAACCAACTCTGGTAAGGCCTATGCATGTCAGACAGCGCGGATTATGCTTGGCGCCGTCGCGCGTTTGTTTCGTAAGGAGGAGGGGTCATGGACGGGCCAGGCGCAAGCCGGCGTACGATTCTTCGTTCCGGCGTTCTTGCCGTTGGAGCCCTTGCCGGAGTCTTCGGGCTGGCGGGGATCGCCGAGCGCATCCGGTCCGGCCCTCAGCCCGCGCTTGACACCACCGGTCCCACCATCCTCACCCTCCACGGCACCGACTGGCACCTGAGCGCGCCCGGCCTGCTTCGCGGTGACCTACCGAAACGGGGCGACCGGGTCTTCGTCACAGGCGCTCTGAGCTACGCGCCCGCCGGGGAGAACGTCGGCACGTTCGTGGCGTCGGTGCTCCACGTGGACGCTCCAGGCCACGGTCCTTACTCGGGCGTGCAGCTCGAGACCCACAACTTCCAGCTGCCCGGATCATGGCCACCGACATCTTCATGAAGATCGGCGATATCAAGGGAGAGTCCGCGGACAAGACCCATCCTGGTGAAATCGAGCTGCTGTCCTTCAGCTGGGGCGAAACCAACGTCGGATCGCGGTCAGCCACTGGCGGGGCCGGCGCCGGCAAAGTGTCGTTCACGGACTTTAACTTCACGACCAAGGTCAGCAAGGCGTCGCCGAAGCTGATGCTCGCCTGTGCGAGCGGTCAGCACATCCCGAGCGCCCAGATCACGGTGCGGAAGTCAGGCGGCGAGGCACAGCAGGGGTTCGAGTTCCTGTTCTTCAAGTTCAGCGATGTGATGATCAGCTCGTTCCAGCAGGCCGGGAGCACCGAGGACATCCCTAACGAATCGCTGAGCATGGTGTTCACAAAGGTCGATCTCGAGTACAAGGAACAGAAGGCGGACGGTAGTGTCGGGTCGTCCACGAAGTTCGCCTGGGACCTGAAGAAGAACCAGAAGGCCTAGCCGGCTAAGCGCGCGTTTGGCGCCAAAAGTGCGGAATCCGAGGCCTGATTGCGCGCGTTTGGCGCCAAAAATGCGGAATGAGCGTCGTGAGACATGGCGCGGGAGCGGGCGGTGGGAATCCCCGATGTGAGCGTGTAACTTAGCGGAGCATGACGCCGGCTCAGTTCGCCGCCACCTACCGCCCCACAGCTCGAACCGTCAGCGAGGGCACCGGCATCGACGATGTGGTGCTGCTTGCCCAATGGGCGAATGAAACAGCCTGGGGCACCGTGGTCATCGGCAACAACCTCGGCAACATCCGCTGCAGCCCGACAAGTTTCTGTCGCTACCCATCACTGGCCGCCTTCGCCACCGACTGCATCGCCACCTTTCACAACGGTTTCTACAATGCGGTCCTCGCCGCCACGACTCCTGAGGCTCAGCTGGCGGCGCTGGTGGCTTCTCCGTGGTCAAGCGGCCATTACGGCGGCAATCTGCACCCCTTCTACGATCCATTGGAGGCTTATGAAATGACGCCGGAAGAACATGCCTGGCTGCAAGAGGCATACAAAGAGCTCCGCGGCGACGGGACCTTCGCCAACCTCGACATCATCAAGGCCGAGCTACGGGGCGACGGGCCGCACAGCAAGCTCGACATGATCGTCGGCACCAGTGGACTCGGCGGTGGTCAGTTAGACCGCGTCGAGGCGGAGGTCAAAGCGATCGCCGCTCCGCCGCCCGCCAACGTTGACCTCAAGCCGGTGCTGGACGCCGTCGCGCAGGTCCAGGCCGCCCTCGTGACGCTGCAAGCAGCGGTGACGGCAATCAAGGTCAAGACCGACAAGGATCTCGCCTAGAACTTTCTTCGCACCAAGGAACAGTGGAGCGGGCGATGGGAATCGAACCCACGTGACCAGCTTGGAAGGCTGGCGCACTACCATTGTGCTACGCCCGCTTGACGCTTTAGTCTGGTGGCCCGTACGGGCTTAGAGGCAAGGCTAGCGAACACGAGACTTGCCAGTGGCCGCAACGGCCGACAAATCCGTGGGATAGCGAAACTACCATAGGCACCAAAAGGGCGGTGCCCACTACGACCGCCCGACAGGCATTGACGAAACTGTGTTGTGTCATGCGGCCCGGCCTCACGCTTCTGACTCTGGTCGTCTTCGCAGCCTGCTCCAGTTCATCGCCAACCAGCGTTGCCCCAAGTGCGGCACCTACCGTCTGCCATGGCGGGACAACTCCTGAGCGAGGCGAAGGGCCGTATCACAAGTCTGGATCGCCTGAGCGAACATCGCTTCTCGAACCAGGCGTTGTCGGTACCCCATTCGTCCTTACCGGGCATGTGCTAACGCGTTTATGCCAACCGATCGTCGGAGCTGTCCTCGACTTCTGGCAGGCAGACGGCAATGGTGTTTACGACTCGACCGGCTACAGTCTCCAGGGTCACCAGTCGACTGACGCGCACGGTCGATACCGGCTGGAAACTGTGATCCCGGGCGAGTATTGGCAGCACATCCACGTCATGGTCCA
>WNGA01021158.1_pt1 | contig 11762 bp, 7 predicted proteins | sample 5400061 | NCBI WGS metagenome assembly WNGA01 (sample SAMN13153366, study PRJNA577476) | soil metagenome | isolation source: 100 cm soil or saprolite under grassland replicate 2 | place: USA:California | collected 2016-06-15
CGCCGTCGTCGCGACGAGGCCAGGCGCGCCAGTAGAGGATGAACGGCTGGATGGGCTCGAGCCAGGACGGGCTGCCGTAGGGGTCGAAGATGGCGACGAACGGTGAATAGCTCACGCCGTCCTCCTCCTCGACTGGATACAGCTGCGCTTCGCGCCGCGGCTCGCCGTTCTGCCACGACTGCCAAACCGACGGCTCGGCGGCGTTGAACTGCAGCGGCCACTCCGTGCTCGCGAGCACCGTCTCCTTCGCCCCGCGCACGTGTGCAGGGCAGGCTGCCGGCCCGAGGAACCCGCCGAGCTGCCCGACCGGCACCCAGTAGCCGCCGTAGACGTCGCGGGTCAACCAGTCGCGAAACGGGTTCTCATCGCGCACGCGAGCCAGTGTAGGAACGCGGGAGCGGCGGGGCACGCCAAGCCGCAGCAGAGCGCCTACCCGTCGCGGCAGCCGTGCAACTCCTCGATCCACGCCGGGTGCGGCGGCGATCGCGCTGCGGAGCTTGGTCAGGAAGGTCGCCAGAGCCCAGCCGGTAGCCGGCCTCGCGAGATGTGATGCGCATCGGCCGTCTCATCGGAACATGTCGTCCAGTCCATAAAGGAGTTTTCGAGCACTCGGCCAGCCCGCTTCGACGAAGCTTTCGATGGCGCCGACAAGAATGCGTCTGCTCTCGCGATCTCCCAAGAGCAAATCCCGGTGCGACGCGAGATATCGCTCCACGAGTTGGACGAATTCTCCCTCGGCAAGACCCTCAGCCTGGTATCCCCACTCGCGCCCGGCATCGAGCACTCCGCCGACACGGACAAGAATCCCACGCGGATCGATCTCGATGTATGTCGCGAGCGTCTGCAACACGTGATGCGCGATCGCAGGGACGCCGACAGTGGCGAGCACGTTGATGATTCGATCTGCTTCGCGATAGAAGCGCTCGCGGACAGCCGGGGTCAGCTGTTTTTCGGCGTTCGATTGCTCCTCTCCATACGCGCCCGATCCAAAGAAGAGTTCCGTCGCTGACGTGTCCAGGAGTTGAGTAAGGGCGGGGATCTGCGCGCGCATTTCCGCACTGAGCGGTTGGTCCGTCCGAATCGTGGCTTCAATCGCTGCGAGCGCGTCGCGTGCCGCCCGAGTGAGATCCGCCCACACCGCTATTGCTCGTTGGCGAACACCAGTGTCATCAGCGTTGTCCCCACCGTGCGTGACTGGCCCGCGGAGTGAGTGGAACGTGGCTTGTGCTACTTCCGCGTATTGCTCGATGTCCTCGATCCATTGGTCGACAAGCTTCCGGCCAGACGGGTGCGCGCGCCAGATCCAGAACTCGACTAGGAAATTCGTGAGCGCCCGCAAGAGCGCTTCGTGTTGCCGACTCGCGATCTCGACGTCGTAGAGCTTCCGAACGATTCCAATCACGTCATCAAGACGCTCATTGGAGAACTGTGCGAGCGGGTGAAGGAGCGCCTGAAGGACCTGTGCGCTCGGATCATTGGTCAACCGCGTTATCAATGCCCACGCTGCGTCTGGGTGGGTCTCGCGGGCGAGACCAAGATCCCTCGCCACCACCCATCGAACGGCTGGGTGTGGGTCCTGCGCGAGGACTTCGATGGCTCCCATAACCTCAGGGTCGGAAGTCTGGGGATTGCGGCTGAGACGCAGTAGCGCCCGGGCCGCGTCGATCCGGCCTGACGGAACGCCCCATGCTGGCCCACTTCGATCGAACTGCTCTAGGCTCTCGGGCTCCCGCGACGGGCGCGTCCCGCTGGAGCCTTCGAGGGCGAGCTCTCTGGCGAGTACGACCGATTCTTCATCGACTGGAAGAGGCGTTTGCGATGCGAGCGCCGCCGCCGCTTCGGAAAGCCACGCTTGGGCGTCTTCGAGGAGCGTTGGATCAGCCTGCCGGTTCGCGTACGCGTCTCGTAGCCTGATGATGTCCACGAGCGCGTCGCGGGCCTCTTCACTGGATGGAGCGGTATTGATGTGTGCGCTCACGAACGCCGACACTGGCTCGATCGCGTCCAAGAGAGTCCGGTTGTGGGCTTCGGTCGGGTCAATTCCCCTCTCGCGAAGCTCGTGCTCAGCATCAAGCGCTTCCCATCTCGCCCCGAAATCGCCGGGTTCCGGTTGAGGTTCAGCGAGCCTGTCCGCCTCCAGTGCAGCTCGAATCTCACGTGCGGCTGCCGTCTCGAGCATTTCCTGCGGCATGCAGCTGAGCAACCGGTCGCGCGCGTGTTCGCCCGCTTCTCGGCGGGCGGCCGGATAGCGATCCGGAAGGCTTACGATCGCAGCCTCGATCCGCCTTTTCGCGTCCCGATCCCAGTACGCGGGGCCGACGTGCAGGAATTCGCACAGAGGCTCGCGCAAGTCGTTGCTCACCAGGACCTCAGGGCTTGCTGCAGGGTCTGCGAGATGCGGCGCCAGCGTCTGGGGAGCTCGTTCGGCTGCTCGAAACACACGGCGCCAGATGCCAGCTGGTCGTGGATCGCCGTGCAGCGCTTGCAAGATGGAGTCAAGCGCTTCGGCACCGTTGGAAGCGGATGAAACTAGCTGCTCCTCGAACGCGTCCAGCATGGAGCCGACCTCCCGGTGGAGCCCGGACGAGTCCCAATAGGTGCTGCCATCCGAGATCACGCCAGCTTCTCCTCCAAGGAACGTGAAGCGTCCGATCTCTTGTCGCCCATCGCTGGAATAACGCTGAGCTTCGTGTATGCACGCGGCGGCTAGCGCTCGGACGGCGGCTCGGGCATCTCGCTGGAGCAGTTCCGGGAACTCCTGTGCGAGGGTGTACTGCACCATGCTCCAGTCTTGGCGACGTGTGCTCGTGAGGCGAAGGATTTGCCCGGGTCCGAGCGGAGTCGTCTCTTCGGACTCCTCGTCGTAGCCGAATGCGGCTTCATAGAGTTGCGCGGCGAAGTCCGGAACGCATGACGCGAGCGACGGAAGCTCGTTCGCCAGCGGCCGGAGTTCGACATACCCGTGTTCGGGTATGCGCTCCGGATCGACCGCGCGTGAGAGCAACGCCTGACTCGCCGAAGGATCAGAACGACAACTGCGAGCGACAGCCTCGAGCCCCAGCATCAGTTCCTGCGCCGGAGCAGGTTCTTGTGCCCATGCCCAAGTCAGGAGCGCGCGAGCCGAGACGCCCAGGGCAGTCATTTCCGTGGGCGCGAGGCGGTCCAGCTCGGCGCTTAGGCCCCATACAAGGAGGCGCAGCGGGTATGCGACCTCATAGGAGATGCGCTCAGACAGGCTGACGGCCAATTGACCCCAGAGCCCGAGGTCTGCGCCTTCGAGTGGACGACTCGGCGATCCCGAGGCCGCACGTGCGCCCACGATGTGTCGCAGATTGAAGAATGCTTCGGCCTCTCGGCGGTCAACCGCCGCTAGCAGCGGCTCGAAGTCGAGAATTCGTGATGCCCGTTCGACCGCGACCGTCGGGCCGACTAGCCGAGCTGCCATGGGTACTTCGTCGGCGGCCAACCGGAGCGCCAAGCCCCAGAAGGCCCGGCGCGCCTCGTCTGCTTCCCACGAAGCGACGAGTGTGTAGACAAGGCTCGGTCGGGCAAGCAGCACCAGCTCGTCGGAGGCAGTCAGCCGCTTGGCGACCTGATCCGGACTCCCCGTGAGGAGAAGGCGGTGGATGGCGTAGTCGAAGAGAACGTGATGCGCGAAACCGACACTCTCCTGCCGTGTTCCAGCAGCTCGAGTTTCGACTAGAACGCCGGCACCAAGAAGTTGTTCAAAACCCGGAGTGTGGATCGCTGCCAGTTCCCGAAGTTCTGCCCGCGGCACCTGGAGGCGCATCGTCTCGATCGCCACATCGCAAACCTTCGTGGCGAGCAGCTCGCGCGCATCTCGGCCGCTTGCCGGAGCTAAGACCCTCCGCTCCCAATACAGATCGAGTAACTCAAGCTGAGTGCGTATGGCATGCAGGCGGTCGAGTTCAATGCGATCGCGCTCGAGCAAACCTGCGAGCAGGCTGAGATTGAACGGCACGCGAAGGAGCTCCACCAGCTCTCGCGAGGCCGCACTCAAGAACTCGTGGATGGGCGGTACGGATTGCGCGAGACCAGCGAGTTCCTCATCCGAGAGGCCGCCAACTGCTACGTGTCTCAGGAACGCAAATTCGGGATCCGTATATGCGCGATCGTTCTCTTGCGCCCGGACGGGAATGGCGCTCTGGAGATCAGGGTTGTGACGCAGGTCGAATGATCGCACCGAAGCCACCACGTGCCAGCGACCGCCTTTCCCTGCGACACGCTCGATGATTTCAAGAAGGACGCTGGCGGCCTCACGCCCGCGCGCTGCGTCAAGAGCATCGATCACCAGGAACCCGGGCGCTCAGCAGGTCGGCTGCAAGAACGACCACATCGCGACCAGCGTCGATGAGGTCACGAGCTAGCCGGTAGAGCGCGCCCGACTTCCCTGACCCAGGCGGCCCAACCAGGAAGAGCGAATCCCCCTCAGCCCGCCGATGGAGCGATTCACCGACGGAGCGGCCGATCTCGAGACCTTCTCCCAGAGGTAGGACGGCGTGCTTAGCAAGATGCGACAGGTGTTCCTCGGTGATGCGGAGCAGAGTCTGTCTGTCCGCGCCTGGGTCAGCCCCTATGGCGCTGGCGCGATCGACAAGAACGAGTTCATGGGGGTCGACCCCGTCCTTAGCAGCGAGTTGAGGGGTGTCGTGTTCGTCGAACCCCTCGAGGATCAGAGCCGTCCGCGCCTGCTCAAATGCTCGGCCGACTGAATGGCCATATCCCAGGGCTGAATAGAACGCTCGGGCGAAAATACGCGCCGCGTCATCGCCAACGGGGCGATCCATCCCTACGGCGACGTCGACATGCTCGGTGAGGCTGTCCGCCAGTCCCGACGAGAAACACGCGTTGAGGACAACAACGCGGACACTGTCGCCTGCAGTCGCCAACGTAGAAGCGATGGCGGCGCCGTTGACGGGTTTCGCATTGCCTGCTTTGTCAACGAAGACGAGTCGCCCGTCGGCCAATCCGTGTCCACTGAAGTGCAAGACCGCGGGCTGGTACTCGTTTAGTTCAACCAAGAGGTCGACCGGCCGCATGGCCCATGCCGTTCGAAGGTCGACGATGTCCCGTGCAGGGGTCCCACGGAGCCCAGCGGTCAGCTCCCTTACCTCCTCGTCCAACGCGAGTCGACCTGTATCCAGAGGATTGGCAGATGCGACTAGCACAGTGATCGTTCGCGCGGGCCGCGGACCTCGCGGTTGCTTCGATCGTCTGCGAGAAGGTGGTGTTGCCGGAGTGGCTTGAGGATTCTCGAGAGCTGCTCGCACCTGGCCAGCGAGTTGGGAGTCCTTTGGAGCGACGTTGAGCCACCGAGTGAGCGCTACGTCGCGCTCCGGACCTGGTTCGAAGGTGTCCGCCAACGCCCACGCCGCCCAGTCCCGGACGTCGCTATTTTGGTCGTCGACCAGCGTCAGCAGTGTCGAGAGAGCTGCCGAGTCGTGCTTGCCGTACAAGCTCACCGCGACCGCTCGACGCACATCAGGGTGCGAATGCCCGGCGAGTCTCGTGAGCGCGTTTGAAGATGCGCTCCCCTCCAGCTCACGGAGCGCCTCTGCTACGGCTACAAGTACTCCGGGGTCCTTCTCCTCCTCTACAGCAGTGAGCAAAACGTCCACGCCCCCGTCCGGCAGGCCAGGCGCGAGGAGAGCCGCGACGGCGCGTTCCTCCGGTTTCGTGCTCCCGCGCATCCGCTCGATGAGACCTACCAACGTCTCCGGATCGCTTCGGCGGAGCTGTTCGAGCGCAGGTCGTGTCACGCTCCGGCTTGGCGGGTCGAGGACGTATCGGACGCTTGCCGCGATCGCCTCGTCGAGAGTGAACGACTGTGCGTTCATGCCGCAGGATCCGTCAGCGAGCCGAGGTGCTCGCCGGTCATCTCGTGGTATACGTCACCCGTCCGGCCGATCACCACGCTGGTTGTCGGGCTGACTCCCGACCGCTGCTTGATGCGGTGCAGGCGGTCGGAGGCGGTCCCAGGGGAGACGCCGTGGTAGGCCTGCAAGTGCTCGTAGGCGCGCGACGGTGCATCGCTTCCACGATAGGGGTTACCGGGGATTTCGGGCACGGGAATGATTGGAAGGGCCTGTGCGGAGGGGGCACCGGCGAGACACTCAAGCATCAGATTCCCTTTACTCGCGCCGGCGCCGAGGAGTAGCACGTGCGGTTTCCGGCCCGACGTATCCGCGATCTCTTCGTCGACCGCCACCTCACCGGGGCCGATGCTGTCCTCTACCACGATCCTCTTCTTTCGTTTGCGCGTCGGGCTATTTCCGAGGAATGCGTTAGCCGAAGACCTTTCACATGCTGGGTACCGCTACTCCTGGAGTCTCTCGCGCAGAGATTGAACCGGCGACCAATAGCCGTCATCAATCATTCGCGCAAGGAGCCGGTCGCCTTCCTCGATGGTCAGCTGACTCTGCGCCACGGCGGCTCGGAGTAGCCCCACGGTTCCTGTGATCCGGCTTGTGCCCAGGTCCTGCGCGGCGATGCGACGCGCGGCGCGTTCGTCGACGGCGATCGACCAGCCTCGCGTGGCGGCTGCCGCCAGGGTTGCAGCTTCTCCGGCGTCGAGGCGCAGCGTGTACGTCGCCCAGCGTTCGAGCTCGTCTCTTCCCTCCAGCGTCGACGCTGCGAGCTCGTCTTGGGCGAGGAGTTCATCGACCTGCTGACCGCAATCAGGCTCCAGCTCCTCGAGCACGTCCGCGAGGACGTAGCGAGGCGGCGGGCATGCGGCGACGAGGATGTCGAGTCTGCGAACGGCGCAGAAGTTGATTAGGACTGAGCTGTCAAAGCCAATTGGGCTCGGCGGCAGGGGCACGGGCTGGCCTCGGCTGGGGGTGTTCAGGGCGACTCAGGACGCGTCGCAACTCGCCCTTGGGCACACCGAGGAGCTCTGAGAGCTTTCCGAGCGAGATTTCGTCGGCTCGCCAGGCTTCAATCGCGATGTTCCGTAACCGATCCGGCTCAGGTTCGGCGGCGCCCGGCTCGTCCTCGTATCCGAGTGCTCGGTCCAGAGCGGTGGGCGATACGGCAGCTAGCCGCTGGCGCTGCTGACTCGTAATCCAACCGAGATTCAGCAGGCGCCAGAGAACGGCGTCATAGCTCACGCCGAAGTGATGCATGAGATGGACAGCGTGCTCCGCTTCGACTCGATTCCGATCGGCGCGCAGATCCATGAGCGAAGCCTCGATTCCGCCCTCGGGTAGCAGGAAGGCCGCGGCAAACGCGTTCGCCCGCATCTCGAACGGTTCTCGGTGTCGGCGGGTGTCGCAGATCTCGCCCTGGATCTCGTCGCCACGATCGACGAGGAAGTGGCCATACTCGTGCGCGGCGGTGAATCGCTGCCGGCTGGGCCTTTCCTGGCTGTTGATGACGGCGCAGGGGCCAAGCTCGGGAGAGAAGAAGTAGAAGCCGGATACCGGCGAGCCCGGCGGAAACGGCCGGACGAGCACTTTTACGCCCTCGTGCTCGAGCAGGTCGATCATCGACCGCACAGGGGCGTCGCCCAACCCGAGTCGTCTCCGCTCCTGCTCTGCGAGATACGCACCTTGGTCGATTGCGAGCCCTCGGGGCACTGGATAAGTCGGCAGCTCATAGTGCTGCTCACCGAAGGTGGCTTGCTCGAGCAGCGCGTAGTACCTGCACCACTCGACCGCCTCGCCCACGACTGCGCGGTCACCTTCCTCAAGAGGAGTAGCGGCTCGGAAGTACTCGAGCACCGGCTCGTCGTCTGGCTCGAAGAGGAATGAAGTGGCCGGCTTCCCGTATAGCCGCGCGAGCTTCGCGAGCTCGACGCTGCTGACGGAGCGCTGGCCCGATTCGATTAGCGAGACCGCGGGCCTGGGGATCTCAAGTGCTGAGGCGACGTCGGCCTGGGAGAGCCCGGCGGCCAGCCGTGCGCGCTGAAGCCTGCGGCCGATGGTCGCTTCATCCAAGACGGGCACGGCGCTCACCTCCTGGTAGTAAGATAATCATACACTCTTATGATAGTCTGTTCGAGCCGGCTACGGAGCGTTGTTCGAAATTGTGACGGAGGCGGCGGTCAGTCGCCGCGCGTGGAAAGGAGAAGCTGATGACTAAGTCAACCCGCAACACCGGTAAACCCTGGAGCCCGAGCGAAGTCAAGCAACTCAAGGATCTGGCTGGCGGTAACACACCAACGCGCGTGATCGGGCTCAAGCTCGGCCGCACCGAGGACGCCGTCCGCAACAAGGCTTCCGAGAACGGGATCTCACTGAAGCCGACCAATCAATCCCCCTACAGCCGCCGCAAGTAGGCAAAGGGTCCGTTGATCAGCGACGAGCAGGCGCCCTGGTACGACGAGGAGCAATGGTGAACAGTTCCACCGCAGCTGAGGCTTCGCTCCAGCAACCGGCCGAGTCTGGGCGATCGCCTTACTTCCGCCCCGCCCGAGCCTTGATCGGCTGGATGCCGCCCGAAGGTGCCCATCAGCTGCTGGTCACGGCCCTCGCTAGCCAGACGATCGGGCCCGATGTCGTTGCGCGGGCACGGTCTGCCCGCGACTTCGCCTCGAAACGGGCTCCCATCACACAGAAGGACGTCGTTGGCGATCTGCCGAGCGGAATCGGCGAACACCTCGCTCTGCTGCGACAGAACGCTCAGAACCTCTTTGACGAAGGCTTCCGTGTTTGCACCGTCGACCTGTCGCAGCTTTACGCGATCCAGCCGACGACCTTCATGGACCACCACGCGATCTCAGTCGCAACGCTTGATCCAGACGACACCCTCGCGATTGCCAAAGTGACGCTTCCGCACGCAGTCGAGGTGCAGCTAGCTGTGGGACAAGATCCGGCGCAGAAGACGATCACGTTGTCCTCGTCGAACCTCAACCTGCAGGCCGTCGGCTTCCTTCAGCCTCAGATGGGTCCCAACGGGTGTGCAGTCGGCTTTCAGACCACGGTTTCAAACTCACTCCTACAGGTCGCTCGGTTCGACGGCCACTACTACTGCCGCGATGGTCACACTCGGGCGGTGCAGCTCTTGAAGCGCGGAATCGCACGCGTTCCTGGCCTCGTCAAGGAGTTCACGAGCTACTCCGAAGTAGCACCACGGCCGAACCTGCTTCCTGAGGAAATCGCCCATGGAACGAACCCGCCAACGCTTCATGACTTCCTCGATGATCGCGTGTCGGCCGACGTTCTCTTGCCCATGACGCGCAAGGCGATCGTCATCTCGGCTAGCGAGATCGAGATTCCGGTCTAGCGTCCGGGACGTGCGCTCGTTGAGGCGGCTAGATCGGTAGGTCGTTGGCGTAGACCTCGGGCCAGAAGCGATAAAGCTCGCGCGCCTGCTCGAGGATCAGGTCGGCGATCTCTTTTCGCTGCGGCGCGCGGCCACCACCTGCGGGCGGCTTGTAGCCGTGACGCCGAAGCAGGTGCTTGATCTTCGTCCGGATCGCGGCCTCGGTCGATTCGTGGTCGGCCCAATCGACGGTGAGGTCGGCCTTGACCGACCGGACGAGGTCGCGCGAGATCTCAGCTAGCTGTGGATACGCGACCCAGTCCTCGGAGCCGCCGGCGAGCGCGTCATAAAACGCTGCCTCCTCGACGGAGAGCCCGAGCGCCTCGTGCCGGCGGCGCGCCTCGCGTAGCTCGCGAGCGAGCTCGACGAGCCGCTCGATCACCTGCGCGCTCGTGAGCTGGCGCGCCTCGTAGCGCCCAAGCGCGTCCTCGAGCTTGTCCGAGAACAGCTTCGCCTGCATGCGGTTTGCGTGCTCCCGGACCCGGATCTCGTCGGAGAGGATCTTTTTCAATAGCTCGACGCCGAGCAGCGGCTGCGCGGCGAGCCCCTTCGTGACCTTGTCGAGGAACTCGTCGGACAGGACAGAGATCTGCGGCCGCTCCTCGCCCGCGAGCTCAAAAACGTCGAGTACTTCGCCGGCCGAGAGGCCTTCGGAGACGAACTGCTTAACTGCCTGCTCGGCCTCCGGAGAAACCTGACCGCGAGGGGGTGCGATCTTGACCACCGCGCCCGCGATCTTGCGGAAGAACTCCTCGTCATCGGCGACGGCGAGTCCGGCCGGATTGGCGCGCAGCAGCTTGTAGAGACGGGCGAAGACCCCGTATTCGGCGAGGAAGCGTTTCTTCGTCTCGTCGTCGGCGATTACGCTCGTGACTGCTTGCGCGAACTGGTTCGCTCGCCGCCCCGGCTCGAGCCGGTGTCGGGCGCGGAAGTCGATCCCATGGAAGAACTCTGCCACCACCTCGTGCTTCTCGCGTAGCCGCGCTATCGCGATGCCGATCGGGATCGCGACGTCGTCGACGTCGGTCGCGCTGTAGGAGGTGAGTGACGCCTTGAGATCGTCGCCGATGCCGATGTAGTCGACGACCAGGCCGCCGGGCTTGTCACGGAAGACGCGGTTGACGCGCGCGATCGCCTGCAGCAGGCCGTGGTCCCGCATCGGCTTGTCGACGTAGATCGAGTACAGCGACGGCACGTCGAACCCGGTCAGCCACATGTCGCGGACGACGACGACCCGCAGCGGATGCTCAGGATCCTTGAAGTCCGCCTCCACCTGTCGGCGCTCGTGACGGGAGCGGCGCCACCTCGAGATCGCTGGGTCGTCGGTGGCTGATGCGCTGATCACGCACGTCACCGCCTCCTCGCCGAGCCGCGTTTTGAGCAGCTCCACAAGTTCGGCGGCGATCCGCTGGCTCATCGCTACGACTAGCGCCTTGCCGCCTTCGTTCGCGGCTCCCGCTCGCCAGTGGTCGGCGACGTCGTCGGCGACCCGCTCGAGCCGCTCGCGCGTTCCGACGACGCGCTCGAGCCGCGTCCAGGCGCTGACGAGCTTCGCAGCCGCCTCGTCCTCCTCGCCGGAGAGCTGCTCCTCGACTTCGCGTAGCAGCGTCTCGTCCTTGACGTCGAGCCGGATCCGGCGCGACTCGTAGTAGATCGGCACGGTGGCGCCGTCCTCGACTGCACGCTCCATCCGGTAGACGGAGATGTATTCGCCGAAGACAACCTGCGTGGAGCGGTCGGCCTGCTCGATCGGCGTGCCGGTGAAACCGATCCGTGTTGCGTGCGGGAGTGCGAGCGTGATGTTCTGCGCCAGCTTGCCGTACTGTGTGCGATGCGCCTCGTCGGCCATCACAATCACGTTCCGCCGCGTCGACAACACCGGCATCGCCTCGCCCTCGGCGGATGCAAACTTCTGGATCGTCGTGAACACGATCCCGCCCGCCGGCCGGTCGAGCCGCGCGCGCAAATCGGCGATCGACTCGGCCTGCTCGACCGCGGGCTTCAGCGAGCGCTGCCCGACGAACGTCTGGTAGAGCTGGTCGTCGAGGTCAATCCGGTCGTTGACCGGCACGATCGTCGGATTCGAGAAGCGCGGATCGGTGCGTAGCTTCCAGACGTAAAAGACCATCGAGTAGCTCTTGCCGGAGCCCTGCGTGTGCCAGACGACGCCCGCGCGGCCGTCCGACGCCATTGCCTCCGCCGTTGCGTCGACCGCCCGCTCGACCGCGTCGACCTGGTGGTACTTCGCGGCGACCTTGATCAGTTTGCCGCCGGTCTCCTCGAACAGCACGAAGTTGCGGACTAGATCGAGGAACCGCGCGGGCGCGAAGACGCCCCCGATCAGCACGTCCAGCGCCGAGCGTCCCTCCATCTCCGTCGCATCCATCGTCTTCCACTCGGCGAAGTGCTCGGCTGGCGTCGTGAGCGTGCCGATCCGCGCGTTCACGAGATCCGACACCGCCACCAGCTCGACGAAG
>WNGA01011165.1_pt1 | contig 11761 bp, 3 predicted proteins | sample 5400061 | NCBI WGS metagenome assembly WNGA01 (sample SAMN13153366, study PRJNA577476) | soil metagenome | isolation source: 100 cm soil or saprolite under grassland replicate 2 | place: USA:California | collected 2016-06-15
TAGGATTGAAGACTTCAGCGTCGGGTTGCAAAGCAGAGCGGTTGTTCGGCACCCCTTCCCATCCCCATAGCGCTAGAACCGAACCGTCGCGGAGGGGGGCCCAACCAATCTCCCAGTCCCACCCGCGAGGGTGAACCAGCCCTGTTGAAAGTGCGCGGAAGCTCGAGCCGCCCGTCCAACGGTACATCGTTTGGAATTCGTTCGCATCTGACCCGCCGAAAAGGAGGATATTAGGCGAGGTCGCACTGAGGGACACAAGCCCCTGGGCGAGACGCCCGCCGCTCAGGGTCGGGCCATCGAACCACCGGTTCTGATTCGGGTCGAATAGGAATGTCCGTTCCGGATAGTCCGGGTCGTAGTAGGGTTGGCCCTCCCTTCCACCGGTGACGAGGACCCTGCCGTCGCTGACGCGCACGGCCCGATGAGCCGCCCGGGCGGCTGGCAAGTCGGGACCGCTTGTCCACTGATTGAGCCGAGGGTCGTAGATGTCCACCCATGCCCGAGGAACAAAGTCCTCGCAAGCATCTCCTGCGACAACGAGAATCCGTCCGTCAAAGAGCACCGTTGCTGTCGCGTTCGCGCGAGCATGGGGAGGATCCACTGCAGGGAACGCCATGTCGGTCCAGTCGTTCGTGGCGGTGTTGAAAAATTCGTACCTACTCACGCAGCCGCCAATGACGGTATTGAGCCCATCCATCACGTAGAACCGGTCGTGGTGCGCGATGCCCAGAGAATAGGCACGCGGGCCACCTTTCATCGGGGCCGCGGCTGTCCACACTTGCGTTCCATCCGGTGCAAGCCTAAAGCGCTCGGCGGATGCGAGGACGCCTAGCCCCAATGCGGTGTAGCCGCCTGCCACAATAACGGTGCCGTCGCTGAGAAGGCCGCCGACATGGCCCGCACGTGCCGTCGCGAGCGATACCGTGCTGCTCCACGAAGGGTCCAGCAAGGCTGGGTAGGTGACCGCGGCGCTGATCCAGCTCACCGTGAGCGTGCAGCTTTTGGCTCCCGCCGCCTTGGGCGGATGGTCCCAAGGTGGGGCAGCGCTTGTGTCGGCCGTACAGCCCGAAAGCGCGAGTGAAGCCTCGTGCCGCTCGAGCTTGGCGTCCAGAAGATAGGGAGGACTGACGCGAAGCCGCGGCATCCCTTTCGAATCGAGCAGCTCGAGTGTATTGGCAAGCAGGCGCAACCCGGCCACCTTGTCGCCGAGCTCGATCTTGTACGACACCGAGGTTGTTTCCGGGCCGTCGATCGTGAGAAGGTCCTCGGTTCCCGTCGGCTGAGGGACATGGATGATGTCAATGCCGTCGGGTAAGGCGTTCTCGTAAATGACGTAGCCTTGTGAGCGCTCGCCAGCCACTGGACGAGCACCCACGAGCCGCACGGCCACGCGGAGTCCCGTCTGCGTTTCCTCGAGCTCGAAAGCGGAGTCGGCATGCTCAGGAAACGTGACGGTCGTTCTCCCGGGAATGCCGGAGATGTCGGTCGCGAAAACGGGGCTCAAACGCCCGCATTCTTGGGTCACCGATGCTGCAACGGAAGCCGGAAATAAGGAATGCTTCTCCGTCGGACGCTTCCCTGAAGGGGGAGCGCCGCGCGGCATGGAGGCGCTAGGGTCGGCCATGTAGCGCGCTCGCAGACTGTCGATCAATCGATCGGCTTGCGAGGAAGGTGCCAGCGGGCCGCCGTCCGCAGCCCCGCAACGGCCCGCGCCGGGCGCTATACCGGATGCTGCCCCCGGCCACGTTCCGATGGACCATCCCCGCCGCTTGAGGATAGCTGTTTCCCTCAGATCGGTTGCTCCCGCGTCGGAAACGCCCGCTTCGCGAGCATGTGCGCGAAAATCATCCGACGCCCCATCCGCAGTGCCGCAACCAGGGGCGCAGAGGATGGCGCAAGCCCCTAGACCGACGAGAGCAGCAACCGTGCCCCTCAGCGTGCTCGCCTCGGGCGCCTGTCGTCCGATTCTGATCTTTTCCCAACTCATCTCAAGGGCTCCACGTCGCGACAACGGCTACTTCCTTACAGTTCCGACGGCAAGGAGCGTGCTTCGCGGGCGTGGCTCTGCGGCCCCAACGCGTCATACGCATTGCGTCATTCTCGCGCTAACCCTTGTTGCCAAAGTGTTTCACTGAGCCATTTCGCAGACCATCGCTCCTACATTGAAGGCGACGGCTTTGGACTTTGCCGTATGGGACTCCAAAAAGCACTTGGAAAAAAAAGGACTGATGATCAGGCACTCTTCTCGCCTCGGCGTCGGGCCGTCAAGAGACTCCGGAAAACAAATGCATGAACGCTTGCGTGACCTCTCCGGCAGGCAGCCCGCGCGCGGACATAATCGCGCAGCGACCACTGCTCAGGTCGGATATTCCGCTAGGTGGTGATCCACCAAGAAGAACTGTCTCTTGTGGAGGCTGCCTTCGCATTCTATGAGACTTGTTTATCAACAGTGCCTGACTGCGCGGGCGCGACGCGATTTTTCTCGAGCCGCCACGAAGTAGTCGCTTGACGCGAGGGGAAAAATCAGATGTAAGCGAATGCTTCGGCGATTGCCGGGCGCTCGCCGTAAGGGCCCTTCCAAGGAGGGTCGTGGATGCTTTTCAGTTCTCGTTCCTTCCATGGCGGCTTGACGATGTTCGCGGTAGTAACCAACGCCCGGCGGCCAATGCTCGACGCCCCCATTCCGGAGCACACCTCACGGAACGATACGTTGCCTGCAATGTCGAACGTTGGGCAGGTGCCGTGATGTGGACGTGCCACTCGAAGGGTTCGTGGTTCGGATGCTCCTTTTCTGGACTCCGATCTCGCCGGCTCGTGGCGGTTACGGGCGTGCTTGTCGCGATGGCTGTGGCGCGGCCGGCACGCGCCTACCGCACCGCGGCGGATCAGCCACAGTTCGCGGGCACCGAGCGCGTGCGCTGGCCGGAGGGTGCCATCAGCTTCGAGATCCATCAGCAACTTCCCCCCGGGTTGACCCGAGAGGAAGTCGACGCCGTTGCCGCGCGCGCCCTCGGCACCTGGACGAGCCAACCGTGCGGTCGGCTGATTTTCGGTTTCAGCCAGCACAGCTCGGTACCCGCCGCCTCCGGCGACGGCATCAACACGATTCAGTTCCTCACCACAGGATGGAAGGCCCGAGGCTACGACCCCACCGCCGCCGGCATCACTGACATTCAGTACGCCAAGGACCATCTCGGGCTGTGGACCATCGTCGAGGCCGACATCTATCTCAACGCCGAGAACCACGGCTGGATCGCGAGCGGCGCTCCGACGGATGCCAGTCGCGACCTTCTGAGCGTACTGACCCACGAAGGAGGCCATAGTCTCGGACTACTGCATCCGTGTGAAATAACTGTAATAAATGGCGCTCCTGATTGCGCATCCAACCCGTCGTACGCCAAGACGACGATGTACCCCATCTACAGCCCGGGCGAGGCGACGCTCTCACCGGACGATGTGGCGGGGCTTTGCTTTCTATACCCCGGCGTTTCGTGCGAAGTGAGCGGCTGCCCACTGGGCATGGTCTGCCGCGCCGGAGGTTGCCTCACGACTTGCGCAAAGTGGTGTGCGCCGCCAGCGAGCGTTGCACTCCAGACGGCTGCCGGCCAAGTGACAAGTGCTGGGGACCGGAGTGCACCAGGCCTGCTTGCGAGCGCGACAGCGAATGCGCGTCCGGCGAGCGCTGCCTTGGACAACACTGCGTTCGTGGCAGTGCGGACGGCGATCCCTGCACGGTCGGGGACGACTGCGCCGGCAAGATCTGCGCGACGGGCGGGTTCTGCGTCAGCTCTTGCGATAGCTGTTCCGCAGGAACCTGCTCGACAACGGACGCTGGCGCCGCGACGCAGTGTTCCTCGAGCAAGCTCCCGATCGGGTCGGTGTGCGCTTCGCCGGACGATTGCCTTGGCCAGCAATGCCTTGTCGGTGCGGACAGAGCGCCCATCTGCACGCGCCTTTGCGGCGGCGAAGAGCCAGCGTGCCCGGCGTCGTGGGCCTGCGAGGGTGTGGAAGGGAAAAACGTTTGTCGCCCGATGAACTTCGGCGCGGGTGGTGGTTGTGCGGTCTCCACGGGTTCGCCACCGCGCCGGACGTTTCTGGCGTGGCTTGTCTTTGCGCTCTCTTTCTTGCGCCGCAATCGCGCGATTCGTCCGGCCACTCCGCCGCGGCTGTCCCTGTACGCTGCTGCCTCAAGGAGGTAATCGATGATTGAAAAGATTGGCATGACGCTTGGCTCGTTCATTGGGGCAGTCGTCGTCGGCGCGGCCCTGGCAGCATGCTCGGGCCAAACGTCTCCGACGGTCGAAGGACAAGCCGGAACCGATGCGACGGGCACTGGAAGCGGCGCGGGGGAAAAGGCGGGAGGGGGAGGAACGGCAGGAGGAGGAATGGCATGCGTGCCTGGCCAGCAGGTTGCCTGCGCGTGCCCGGGCGGCGCAATGGGGGCCCAGGCGTGCAACGCAGAGGGGACTGGTTATCTCGCCTGCGAGTGCGGCGGCGCGGGCGCGGGTGGAACTCAGGAAGCAGGGGCCGACAGGCAGTCTTGGCCTGACTCGAGTGACGCCTACGCCGCGAGAGAAGGTGGACCGCAAGACGATCCGTGTCCCACCGGCACGTTCATCAACTGCTCCACGAGCTGCGACAACCAGCAGGTCTGCCCGGCGTCGAAGTGCAGAGACTTCGAGTCGCCGTTCGTGTCTCTATCCGGTTACACTCTGCCGGTCGTCATTCGAACGCCTACCGTAGTCGTGCGGGACGAGAGCTGCACCGGCGGATGCACGGTCTACGGCTTCCTTCTTTCGGTGCCCTTTCCGGCTCGAGTGGAAGTGCAGCCGCCATGGTACTTGGCTCCTCCCAGGCGCCACTGCATGTCAGAGGGTCAATGCTTTCAAAACCCTTTTAACGACTTCAGCGTCGGAGTGGTGACACGAGAACCGAACCCGCCGGCGAGAAACGTGACTGTTACGACCGCCGCGCCGTACGGCGACGAGACCGGACCACCGTGTGATTGAGATGGAGCACGCCCGATCATTCCCACACCCCGGCACGCGATCAGCATCGCGCCTGCTGGCACGCAAAACAGTCTTCCTGTTTCTTCCAGCTCCAGATCCGGATCCATGAGGCTCCCATGAAGTCATCCAGCATCGCGTCCCTTTTGGTGGTCATCGCCTTCCTGTCACTCATGCCCGCGTGCGGCGATAGCGGGCCGCATCTCAGCTTAGTCGAGTCGGCGCCGTCACCTGGGGACGACGACGCCGAGCTTGCGAGGCTCCGGCAGATGGAGATGGTGCGCGTGCTCGATTTCTTTGACCCCGCGACAGGCCAGGTCCTCGATATGCCGGTCCAGCGAGAGCTTCCGCCGGACCAGCTAGCCGGCACCATTTACGAGGTTTGTGCAGATGAGCTGTTCGGTAGCCCGACGTCACAGCTGCCTTGCTCCAATAACGTCCCTCAATCCAACACCCCCGATCCGACGAATGCGTGTTTCGATGCCGTGTGCGAGGCGTCGAAAGAGCTCTGTGCGGCCCAGCGCCTGCTCGACGCGGCCGGGATTCGCGCGGCCCCCATCCGCATCGAAGGTCGGCTCCCAGTCGAAGCGGGATACGGGCCTCAAGTCAACATGGTCGTTCCGCCCCAGTCCACCGCGACGAATGCGGCGCTGGCGCGCTTGGCAGCGCGCAAGCATGCCGCGCGAGCCATGATCATGTCGTTCAACGGGCTCCGCAATGCCGTTGGACTCTCCAATATCCCCGGTACTCCTAAGAGTTCACTTAGCTTCGGCATCAACCAGAACCACATCGTCGGCCAAGGGTGCGTTCCGGACGACATGGCCTACCGGCCAACGCCCACCCTGCTCGTCCCTCCGCCAGCTCTCGGAGGACCTCCGCTCGACCCGAAGAACCCGAACGACATCACCGTCGGCGCTATTCTCGCGAATCGCGCCGTCGAGGCCTACCACGTGTTTCAGGAGGCGACGCTCAAGGCGGTCGATTTCACGCTCGCGGTTGCCGACAGCCAACGCGCCAATCCTTCCCTTCAGCTCCAGCAGAGCCGGTCGGTGGCGGGCCTCGATCTCTCGCGCGTGGAGGCGGCTCACCTCTTGGTCGGAGGTGATCGAGGGTTGCTCGGCTCGACGCAAAGCCAACCGCGCCCCGGACTTTGCTCGGCACCGGAGCTTTCGGCCCAGGCGCAGAAGGCGATCAGCGTCTTCAGGGAATCGGGCGTCTCGCCGAAAGCCATCCTCGCCATCCCGGAAAGGCCGGGAATGACGTCGACCGGAGAGATCACGCTCGACAAGCTTCTCAATGGCATCGCCGTTTCCGTAGCGGATGGCGGCGTGAGCGATGGGGGCGACGGAGGAGGGGCTTCCGGTGGGGCCGATCAAGTACCCGACGGGAGCGTGCGACAGCGGCTCGCGCAGCGCTGGGGCTATGACTTCGATCACCCTCCGGCGGGGATCAACCCGAACCAAAGTCTCCTCGAGTACTTCCATCTCAAGGAAGAAGACTTCGCCCAGGCCCGTGAGTATCTCGCAAATGAAATCCTCGCCTTCTCTCGCCCGCTCGACGCGCAAGTCGACATGACTGGGCTGCCGGCTGGTGTCACCCCGAAATACAAGCTCTTCGTTGCGACCGCGGCACCTCCCACCACCTTGCCAGCGACGTACTACGCAACCGTTGCGCGACATGCGGTAAGCCCGCCCCCGAGCCCTATTTTGGAAATATTCGATCAACCGCTCTTCGATCTGTCGCAGCAGAGCACGGACGCCGATCCAGCGGGAAGCTTCCGATTGAGTCTTGCTCCGGGCATCGACGCCGCGCTTACGCAGGCAGGGATGATCCTCCAAAATCAAGCGGCTCTCAGCTTCTCCGGCTTTTCGACGGGCTTCAATGCTCAGATGCGAGCCGATGTGATGAGTGCGCTCTCTACGGTCCTGTCGGCGAAAGAGCGTACAGGTAGGGTCACCATTTGCCGGTCTGACGAATCCTGGGGCGAGGAAACCGTCTTTGTAGTCGCCAATGGATTCGCAGACACAGATTGGCTCCGCGTTGTCAAAGGCGAGGACGGTCTACGCTGCGCCGTCAGCGGGAGCCTCGAAGGTGCGAAGTGCGCGGATCGGCTCGCGGGCGATTTTCGGTTCGCGGGCGACTTGACGCTGGCCTTTCTCTTCAATCCCCAAGAGCCCGCTTTCGAAAGCTTCGACAACGCCGCATACGGGTTCTTCACCATTCCTATCGGCAGTCTGGATGGGACGCGCCTTTACCTAGTTCGCCCGAGAAGTCCGAGTCCGAGCGACACTTCGTTCGTGCCCCTCACGGGTACCGACTTCACCGCAGGCCAGCGCAACAGCTGCTGGGACATCCCGATCATTCCGGATGTCGAGCGGCGAGCCGCGGCCATCATGGCCCCCAGCACCAAGTGGTGCACGTCTCCGAACATGAACTGCGCCGGCACGGCCTTCGATGCGCGGCTGCCGCTGGATGACGAGCTCACGAAAGACACGAGCGGCGTCGAGTCCTCGTGGAAGCACTATCTCACGCTCGCGCGGCAGGCAGCTCGGCAAGCGGACGAGCTCGGTCAACAGTTTCTGCAATCAGGACTGGCGATTGACGAGCACCAAGAAACCATCGAGCTACGCAACGAGCAAAAAGAGGAGCTCGTCGAGGACAGAGCGCTTCACGCCATCGGCGAGCTACAGGAAACCTGCGGGACAGCGGTCGATCCGGTTCGGCTGCTGCACATCCTCAGCACCGGCACCGACGGCACGACTCTGGATCTCATGCGGACCGACCAGCACTGTGGCTCGCCCGTCGACAGCGCTTGCCCCAGCAACTTCCTCTGTGTCGCAGGCGCCTGCGTCGCGGACCTGAATCGGCTTTTGGCCAGTTTCCAGAACGACCCGATCTATTCAGACCTGAAACGCCTGGCAAACTGTATCAACGGGGACGACGTCAAGGACTACGTGCACCTCGGGAGCAAGAAACGCCCGCTTTGCCTGTGGCACGCATTCAATGACAAGCGAAGGATCTGCGAGGGTGCGGACAAGGATCACCCCTGCCCCATTCTTTCGGCCAACGGCACTTGCAACAACCTGAACGTGCCGGCGGGGAAGGTCAAGGTCGTCGTCACCGAAAGCCTCGCGTTTGTCGACACCACCGATTTGCCGACGCCCGGCCTAATCAAGCTAAGCGTCTGCGATCGGATTCGACTGCTTCGCGCGAACCCCAGACAGGGAGACGATCTGAACGCCATCGTTCGCTCCAACCGTTTCAACTGGCTGAAAGCTCGGCAGCTCGCCAACCGGATCGGATTCGAGGCCAAGTACGGGGGCTTCGCGAGCGTGCGCCTCAACGGAGCCGGCATCTTCACGACCGGCAGTCCTTGGGACCCGCCTCTGGTGAAGGTCATGCCGACCGATCCGTCCCCTCCCTGGCCCTGCGGGCCCGCAGCGGTACAGGGTTGTCCGACGAGCGGGCCGGCGCCGGGCCTGCTCTGCAAAGTCGCCAACTGCGGTGACCTCGACAGCCGCAGCGACATGAACGATCGTCTTGCCCGCGCGGTCATTGCGATCGCCGCCACGCAGGTGGGAACGACAGAGCATAAGGGGTTCTCGGCGTGGCCCGTCGGTGTCGACAACGGCATTCCGGTGCTGGACTCCTTTATTTGGCCAGTCGCCCGAACGCAAAGGACGTCGCTCAATTGCGACGGCCAACACCTTCGCGTGGGCCTGACGCTCGCCGAGGTGCAGTACTGCCTGCAGGCTCGTGGAGAGCGTCTGGCATTCGACGGGCAGACCGCGCGCGAGTTATTCGTCGGAAGCAGCCGGATTCCCATCATCGAATATACGAGCGGCTGGCTCGTAGGTCCCCCCTCCGGCGAAGGGGACAACCCACCGCCCGAGAATTTGAAGAGCGGCCTTCGGATCTACGAACCCTCACTCAATCCCGATGGCGTTCACGCCTACCGTTACCGTGTGCGAGCGTCCGAGAACCTCAAGAACTACGACACCAATGTGCTGGCCAGCCTGAGTCCCGGCAACGATCCGGGCCCGTGGCGTGTCAGCTTCGAAAGCTACTTTCCAGCCGACCTTCAGCAGAGCCTCACGCCTCTCCATTTCTACGGGGGGCTGAGCAACGACGGCACTAAAAAGACCTACTATTGGCAAGCGCTGGCGGGGAAACTCCCGCCAGGCACGTACGTGACCCAAGACGCTCAGAACAAGACCCAGGGCTTTCCAAATTCGCCCCCTACGTCGCCTGGCCTTGGCGATCTCTACTTCAACTACGAGCCACAAGCGCTGCTCGATGGCCTCGAGCTCCTCTGTGAGATCGAGCAGCCGAGCGACGTTTGCATTCCCCCGCCCAAAGTCGAGAAGGTCGCAGACCTGCCTTTGGTCGAGCGCTTTCTCGAATGTGTCGGCCGCAAGATCGAGGGGGCAGCTGCTTCCGTCGTGCTGGCCAACTTTCCAGTCGCCGCGCTGGACCCCCAGCGCAGGAACTCTTTGCTTGGTTCTTTCCCCGCGATCGGCGGCAACATCGGGGTCGACATTTCCCAGCTTCGCTCCGCTCTGCAGGACGTGGCGGAAGTGCCGGATCTCATCAGCCACAAGATCAGCGACATGGGAACGTTCATCGACGATCTGCACTTTGCGATCATCAGTGCCGACGTTAGTAAGCAGCTTGCCGACGTGCAGCTCGAAAGCGCCATCGCGAATCAAGTCGCTGGCTGCAATGCAGCTTCTTCTCCCACCGTTGGGTTAGGAGGCGGCGCCGGGGGCGTGGGCGTGTCCATCTCGCAGAATCTCGGCTTCATTAGCATTTGCGCGAACTCCACCTCACAGATCACATTTGCCAGGGAGACCAACGAACTGAACAAGAAGTTGGCAGACCTGGGTGTCCAGGTAGCGCTCGACAAGTTCACGCGGGAGTTCTCGGACACGACCGAGGCCCTCGCCAGGTACGCGCAGCGACTCTCGCAGGCGCTCGACAACGCCGACGTTCAGCTGCAGAAGTTCGAACAGCAGAAACAAGCGGCTCAGCTGGCGCTCGCAAAGGCGCTTTACGCGAAGTCGTTCCATTCCCAGGCCGAGGACAAGGTCAACGCCATTTTGCTCGGGCGGTTTCAACTCGATCGCCGACGCTACGAGGAAGCGTTCACGACGGCGCAGCGGATGGCGTTTTTGGCCAAGCGCGCCATCGAGATGCGGCTCGGCGTCAAGCTTTCGGAGATGACCGACGACCTGCCGCTCGTGACGGCGCCCACCTCGTGGGAATCGGGCATCTGCACTTCGACAGGAATCAACTTCAGCGACGTGGACCCGAACGGGACCGTCGCCCTGGGCCAGTTCACGGATCCCTTCATCGGCGACTACGTCACCAAGCTCGAGAACGTCGTCGAGTCGTATCGGCTGGTCCATAACTTCCACGAGGGCTCCGATACCGCCGTCATCTCGCTGCGAGACGATGTGCAGAATGTCCGGGCCTCGTGCGAAGTCCCCGTCAACAATCTGCTCTATAACGCAGGCCAGCTCGATCGGGCAGGAACGGGTAGCAAGCTCGGTTGGAGCCGAACCGGGTGCGCCACGCGTACCGTGAATGGCGCCGCAGAGCCCATTCCCAACTGCATCGGCGTATTGGTGCAAGACGAGCTCGCGTTTCCGGGAGCGCCCGAGCTGTCCGATGCCAAAGCGTACAAGCTGCAGTTCGGATCGGGCAAGCCCTCGTGCAGCGGATGTGTCGATATGGGCAACGGTACATGCGATCCGGTGTTGAGCTGTGGCTTCCAGGGCGGGGCCTCACTCTTTCAGAGCGTGGACGTCGAGGCGGGTCGCTACCGCGCGTCGGTGTACCTGCGCGATCTCGAAACGGTTTCCAACCCTGCAGCTTTCAAGGATGCGGCGCTTCAGATCAAGGTGGGCGGAACGCTCATCACCCCGATCGAGCCACAGCCACCGGTCCCGGCTACGCCGAACAGCTGGCCTCGCCTCTACAAGATTTTCGATGTCCCGACGCCGCAAACCATCTCGTTCGGGATCGGTTGGCCGACGAGCGTGTCGGCTACCGGCGGCAACCTCGTGCTCGCCGCCCCCATGCTCGAGAAGCTTCCAAGCTCGGATCTGGAGACGATCGGCCGCGAGCCCCTGCCGTTCGCGAACACGACCGACAAGCGGACCCGCAAGCTCCCTGTCTGCGAGGACACCGATGGCGCGGCCTTCCGGGCGAAGGGCTGGACGCGTGGTAGCGCGCTCCTGTGCGAGGATGGCTTCAGCGGAAACTGCGCGGGGTCTACGGCGAAGCCTTTCGGCTACTGGGAGACGACGTTCACCATCAACCAGCGCGACATCGAGGCGGGGCAAATGCTCGGCAACGCCGGCTTCGCCCGCGGCAACTTCAACTACCGGATCGATTCGATCGCCGTCAATTGCGTCGGCACGGGCGTTCATGATTGCTCGAGCTCGCCGTTGCCTTCCACCTGCAACTCCGCTGGTTTCGTGCCCTACACGCTCATTCACAACGGCCCCTATCTCGTTCGCAACCACGAGGGCCGAGATTTCGAAGCGCACCTGTTCACCGGTCGCATCGAGAACGCGCGGGGGCTGGCCACCGAACGGTATATCACCAATCCCCTTTCGAGCACAGACCAGAGTCTCATCAAGGACTACACGAGGCTCGAGCTCCAGGGCCGACCGCTCGACGGCAATTTCGTGCTCCGCGTGTGGGACGCTCCCGGCGTCAACTTCGATGCCATCAAGGACGTTCAGATC
>WNGA01011166.1_pt1 | contig 11761 bp, 10 predicted proteins | sample 5400061 | NCBI WGS metagenome assembly WNGA01 (sample SAMN13153366, study PRJNA577476) | soil metagenome | isolation source: 100 cm soil or saprolite under grassland replicate 2 | place: USA:California | collected 2016-06-15
CGCGCCACGGGTCTACCAAATGATCGGCACCAGACCACCCGCGACACCCCACATCAGCGCGATACCACCCATCAGCGAACGCGGCGAGGCCCTGGCGGCCGATCCCTCACACGACGCAACCAAAACCCCGAAACACGAGACGTGAACATGGCGTGATCAATCGTCCGACGACATGAACAATCCTGTGCTGGTTGGGCTTCTGGGGGCACTGGCTGTCATATGCGCGGCATGACCTCGACGCGTAACGGCTATGGAACCCGACGTGATTGTGCGCGGCGAGCTTGGAGGAGGACGCCGCTCGTGTTGAGCCGGAAGCGAGCCATGGGAACGCTGACCTGGTATCTCTCAGCGATGGACGTGGCGTCGGCTCCTGCGAAGACTTCCCGGAGTAGGAGGGGGCGTGGAAGCAGCAAGCATCCGGCGAGCCAGTTCGCCTCCTCCTCTTGTTCTGGATCGCAGGTAAAGAAGGTGTGGCCGCCGAGTTGTTGGAGTTCCCGTATCTCGTGGTCGAGCAGGACGTGTGCGAGTTCGTGGGCGATGTCGCTGTTGGTGCGAGCCGGATCGTTGCAGGGGTTGTAGACCGCGACGGTGCGCCCTCCAGGTAGGTGGAAGGTGGCGGCGGAGAAGGTGCCAGGTTGGAGGCGGTTGAGATCCTCGAGCTTGGCGCGGTTGACGAGCTGATCGGCGGCGAACACCTCGACCTTCAAGTGGTCAGCAAGGTCGCGGATGGCCAAGCGGTCGACGGGCTGGAGGCCCATCTGGGCCCGGGTGCGATCGGCCAAGCGTTCCGCCTCGGTCTTGAAGCCTCGTCGCATGTCGCTGCTACCTGTGGGAGTAGGTCAAGGCTGCGGCTCGCGGGAGGCCACCAGAGCCTGCTGCATCTTCTGGAGTAGATCGCCGAGCATCCGCGATGCGTCGGGCGTGAAGGTGGGTGCCACGCGCAGATGGACGCGAACGTCCTGGTCGACCCTTGCCAGGCTGACATAGAGCTCGCGGACCAAGCCGGCGATCCTTTCGGCTGCCACGTCCGTGAGGTTCGGGTCGCGGGATAGGTGATAGGCGATGACCTCCGGGGTGGTCTCGGTTCGGACGCGAGGTGGCTGGAAGAACCGCTCCGGTGGCAGGCCGAGCCAAGCGACGATCCTCCGGAAATTGGCCAGATCCGGCAGATGTCCCTTTTCGACACGGGCGAGGGTATTGAAGGGCACGTCGGCTTGCTCGGCCGCTGCGCGCAGGCTCAGCCCGCGTTGTTCACGGTGCTTCCTGACGAGGGTCTGCAGCGCCTCGATGTCGATGGGATCGTCCAAGGCCGCCTCCTTCCCTCTTACCAGACCGGTCTCTGCGGATTCGGTTGCCGGGTAGTTTGAGCGGTTATGCGGGTGCGTCCTCCAGAGTTTGTACCTCGATCGGTACACGCCGTATGATCTGCCCGCGCTGATCCTAGCCCCGGGACGGGGCGGCGTCGACCTGCCCGCTGGCGGGAACCGCGTTTGAATCTGGAGGAGCTTCCGTATGACCGAACCTGTCCCGATCGGGCTGGCCAGCCGCCGTCTGCCAGACCCGGTGTCCACGCCCGGCATCGCTGACGCACGCATCCTGCCCGACGAGGAGTTCGCGGCGGCCTGGTCCGCCATCGTCCTTCCCGGCGACATGAAGGGCAGGCTGGTGCGCACCGCCGTCGCCGGCATGCGCCTGCGCTCGACAGTGCCGTTCGAGGCGCTGCCTCTCCACGGCGTACTGCTTCTGACCGGGCAGCCCGGTGTGGGCAAGACCACCGTGGCCCGAGGGCTCGCAGACAAGATCGCGCGCACGATCGGCGGCATCGGTCAATGGGTTTTCGTCGAGGTCGACCCCCACGCGCTCGCCAGCTCCGCGCTGGGCCGCAGCCAGCGCAGCGTGGAGCAGCTGTTCGGCACGCTACTGCAGGAGCAGGCCGAAGCCGGGCCGCTGATCGTCCTGCTCGACGAGGTCGAGACGCTGCTCACCGACCGAACCGCGCTGTCGTTGGAGGCGAACCCGGTGGACGTTCACCGCGCCGTCGATGCCGCGCTGGTCGGTCTTGATCGGCTCGCGCAGCGGCACCGCAACGTCCTCATCGTCGCCACGAGCAACTTCGAACGGGCGATCGATCCGGCGCTGGTCTCCCGCGCTGACACGGTCGTCCAGGTGCCAATGCCGGACAGCCAGGGGCGGCGGGTCATCCTCGAGCGCACCATCGCGGCGGTCGCTGCGGCATTCCCCGGTGCTGAACGGCTGCTCGCGCCGCACGTCCTCGACCAAGCAGCGGAGGCCGCGGACGGTCTCGACGGACGCAAGCTCCGCAAGGCGGTGGCGGCAGCGTGCGCGCACCGCGGTGACGGACACGGCGACCCAGACAAGGTGACCTCCGAGGACCTGCTCGCCGCGCTCGACACCATGAGGAGTGGCTGGTCATGACCGTCATCGCCCGCCGTATCGCCTCCGTCCCGGTGCGCACGTCTGTTGGCACCTGGACCGCCGTCACCGACCTGCTGACCCCTGTCGGCAGTGCCCCGCGTTCCGAGCTTGAGGCGGTGACCAACATCGCCGCGATGCTGATCAGCGAGGAGTACACCCAGGATGCGCCGATCGTGGTGACCCCGCGCCAGGGTGCGCGGATCCGGATCTATACCGTGCACGGGATCGACGCGGTGGATACGCGCAACGACGAGGCACCATTGGCCACCTACCCTCTCCAGGAGCCCGGGTGGGCCATGTCGCTGCCCTGCGGCATCGACGATATCGATGACATCCGCGCCGCGCTCCACGCCTACCCCAACATCACCGTCCGCGACGCCACCGAAGGGATCACGGTGGAAGCGACCACGGGCGCCTCGGCCGCCGGTTCTCTTGAGATCGACTACGACGAGATGGAGCGCCCGTGAACACCAGTGTGCGCGTCAACACCAGCGCCTACGCCACAACGCATGTTGCGACCAATATGCTCCGTGGCCTGCGGCAGATCATCCGCGGCAGTGGCCTGAGCATCGACCGGATCCGCGACGAATGGCAGGTCCTTGAAGACGGCGTCGCCACCTGGCTGGGCTCCGGCCACCTCCAGGCGCTGACGCTTGAGGTCTTCGACCCCCGCAAGCCTGCCGGCGCCGACCTCGTCGGCCGGTTCGACTTCACCATCGACTACGGCTACTACAGCGACGGGGACGGCGAGCTGTGGCTGGACTCCGACACCGTCGCCTTCGCGATCCGCAAGAACGGCTCGTACGCGCCTGGCTGCGACTACCGCTTCGTCGCGACCACCGCGCCTGGCCACCCGTACGTTGCCGGCTGGTCGGACACCACCCTGCGGTCCACCGCCGGCTTCACCCGGCACGCGGTCGGCACCGCCATCGGTGGCGGCAGCCTGGGAGCCGGCCTCACCTACTACACCAGGAGCCGCTCGTGATCACCATCAACGAAGCCTTCACCAAGTTTCGCAGCCGCCTTGAGACCACCGACACCGAGGACCAGTCCGCAAGCCGCCGGCAGCAGAAGCTGCGAGAGCAGCTCGACGACGCGCTCGACATCGCCCACGACTTCCTCACCGGCGCGTATGCCCGGCACACCAAAACCAAGCCGCTGCGTGACGTCGACATCATGATCGTCCTGACAGACACCACCTACCTCGACCGGCACCCCCACGATGTGCTCGAAGCGGTACGTGACCCGCTGGTGCCGCACTACGGCGCGACGCGGGTCTGCTGCGATCGGCGCGCCGTGCGAGTCGACTTCGGCGTCATCCTCGTCAACGACCTCAGCGACGAAGTGATGTCCTTCGACGTCGTCCCCGCCTTCAAGGACGGCGACCACTACAAGATCCCAGACGACGTGCAGGGCGAGTGGGTGCACACCAACCCCGAAGTCCACGCCGAGCAGGCGACCAAGGCCAACAAGAACTTCGACGAGCAGTGGAAGCCCTTGGTCAAGATGATCAAGAAGTGGAACGAGGTCAGCGGCCATCCCATCGAGCCGTCGTTCCTCATCGAGGTCATGGCCTTGGAACTGATCACCGGACCCTGGACCGGCAGCCACGCCCGAGAGATCCGGCAGTTCTTCGCCAGCGCAGCCGACCGGATCGCAGACGGCTGGCCCGACCCCGCTGGCGTGGGACCAGACGTCTCCGACGTCCTCGACACTGACAGCCTCAAGGTGGCCACGGCCCGCAAGGCGCTGCGAGCCGCTGAAGCGGCCTGCACCGAGGCCATCCGGCTCGACCGGGCCGGGCGGACCGGTGACGCCCTGGCCGCATGGCGGGCGTTGTTCGGCCCCCTGTTCCCGATGTCATGACGACGGACCCTTCGCTTCGCCCGGTGCCGGTCGGCGCCTCCGCCCGCATCACGGAGCGACAGGACCAGCCCGAGCACCTCCATCGGCTGCTGGCCTACAGCCACCTCTACCGCACCGCGCAATGGTGGCGCCGCGCCCGCGCCGCCGGCACGTTCGCGCTCGCCACCATCGCGCCCTTGGTCGCGCTCCTGATCCCAGCGACGACCGACATCTTGGCAGCGATCAGCGCCGGATGGTTGGTAGTCGGCCGGACCGTCCTGACGTGGCTGGAGCAACGCAGCACCCTGCAAGCCGTCCGCGTCCAAGAGCTCTACGACACCAAGCTGTTCCGCCTCCCTTGGAACGCAGCTCTCGCAGGCCGACCACCCATACCCGATGATGTGGCCGCCGCCGCCCGTCACATCAAGGACGAGGCCCGCTACCGCAATTGGTACAGCATCGACCTGGGTGACACGCCTTGGCCTGGAGATGTCCTGTTGTGCCAGCGGCAGAGCATGGTCTGGAGCCGGCGTGACCACCGCGCATACGGACCGACCATCCTGCTGGTTGGCGTGTTGTGGTTCATCGCCGGTGTCGTCCTCGCGCTCATTCGTGATCTCACGCTCGCCGAATATCTGATCAAGATCTTCCTGCCCAGCTCCCCGGCCTTCCTTGATTCCGTGGAGCTCGCCCGCTGGCACTGGCACCACGCCGCTGCACGTGAGCGCGTCGAGAACGACATCCATGACCTCTGGGCAGCCCACCGAGCGGATCCTGCCAGCCTTCCCGTCTCTGAATGCCGCAAGATCCAGGACTCGGCGTTCCTGCTGCGCCGAGACGGGCCACGCGTTCCTGACTTCTTCTACCGGCTACGTTACGAAAGGTCCATGGCGATTACGGCCGCCGGAACGACGGCTCTACGCGATGGCGCCGACAACGACAGCTGACCCAGGAAGAATCCGGCGGTGGCAACCACCGGCCGCCTGGATCCGCTACGCCAATGGCTCGACCCGGCCGGTTCCGGTGAGCCGGCTGCTCCTGAGCAATTTCGAGGGGTCGGTGCCGTGGCGGACGCTGCGGTCGCGGCATGGCCAGCAGCACCTGTCCGGCAGCTATTGGGCGGCCACCACGGGCGGTCACGTGGTCTACGAGAGCCGCTTGGAGCTGGCGAGGCTGCTGCTGGCCGACTTCGACCCCGATGTCACTGGCATCTACGCGCAGCCGTTGCGGCTGGTTGCCGTGGTGGACGGGCGGCGCCGCGCCCATGTCCCCGACTTCCTGCTCGCTTCCGACAGCGGGGTGGTGCGGGTCGTCAACGTCAAGCCCGCCGACCAACTCGCCAAGCCCAAGATCGCCGAGGCGCTGGCCTGGCCCGGTGTGCTGGTCGAGCGGCACGGCTGGCGCTACGAGATCTGGTCGGGCTGCGACCCGGTGGTGTTGGACAACGTCCGCTTCCTTGCCGCCTACCGCCGCCCCGGGATCGTCGCCGGCGGGGCCATCGAGCAGGCGTGGGTGGTGGTGCGTGACGGCGAGCAGCTCGCCGTGGCCGAACACCGCCTGGCCATGGCGCGCGACCGACCCTCGCACACCGTTCGCCCGGCGCTGTTGGCGCTGCTGTGGTCGGGACGGCTGGTCACCGACCTGACCCGACCCCTGTCGGGCGCCTCGATCCTTCGGAGGAGCAGATGAACGAGCCCGCCACGGGCCTGACCGCCGTCCTGCGTGCTGGCAGCTGGCTGGTGCATGACGGCGAGCGTCACAAGATCGTCGAGCTTTGCGGCCGGCGGGTGCTGCTGCAGTCGGTGACAGGAGCGCTGCGGCAGGTGGACATCGCCTGGCTGCTTGCCCACCCCACTACCCGCGTCGGCGACGGTGGCATCCCGCCCGAGCCGAGCCTGGCGGCGGCGTTTGGGTCGCTTGGCGCCGAGCAGGATGCCGAGCTGACCGCCAGGATCGGCCATGTCCAGGAGGTACTGACCGGCTACAAGCATGGCAGCGCCGAACTCGCCCAAGCCGGCGAACCCCGCCGCCAGTATGCGCCCGGCACCCCGAAGATGGCCCGTTACCAGGCCAAAGCGGCCGAGCTTGGCGTCAGCGTCATGACCGTGCGCCGCTGGGTGACGGCGTTTGCCAGCGACGGTCCCGCCGGGCTGCTGCGCAACCCCAGCGGCCGGGGCGCCGGCCCACTTGGCCGGACCGACCCGCGCTGGGTCGACATGGCCCGCGCGGTGCTCGCCGAGCACGTGCCCGCCAGCCGCCCGACCCGCGACATCGTGCTCGCCAGGATCCAGGCGCGGCTGGTCGAGGTGCACGGCGCTGGCACGGTGGCGGTGCCGGCCCGGTCGACCGCCTACCAACTGCTGCGCGAGCTCAGCAGGGGCACCAGTGCGTTCGAGGGTGCCACCAAAGCCAAGCGGTCGATCGCCAACCGGCCGCCGGGCGTCTACGGGCGGCTGCGCGCGACGCGTCCGGGCGAGTACGTGCTGCTGGACACCACCCGGCTGGACGTGTTCGCGATGGAGCCGGTGACCTGCCGCTGGGTCCAGGCGGAGCTGACGTTGGCCATGGACTTGTATTCGCGTTGCATCACGGGGCTGCGGCTCACGCCGATCTCGACCAAGGCGGTGGATGTGGCCGCAGTGCTGTATGAGACGGTCCGGCCCCGCGCCGACGACCCGGGCGCTGATCCCACCGACGGCCTGGCGTCTGGCCGCGAGCCGTTTCCCTACCACGGCACGCCCAGCGTCGTGGTCGTCGACGCCCGCAAACTCATCGACAACGCTGGCAGGCCGCTGCTGCCAGCCGTGGCGGCCGAGACGATCGTCTATGACCACGGCAAGGTCTACCTCTCCAACCACGTCCAGGGCGTCTGCGAGCGGCTGGGGATCTCGCTGCAGCCCGCCCGGCCGCAGACCCCAACCGACAAGTCCCCGCTGGAGCGCTGGTTTGCGACTCTGGCCGACCAGCTGCTGGTCGCGCTGCCCGGCTACAAGGGCGCCGACGTGCACAGCCGCGGCACCGACGTCGAGCAGCAGGCGTATTTCTTCCTCGACGAGCTCGAGCAGATCATCCGTCGGTGGATCGGCGACTGCTACCACCGCAACCCCCACCGCGGCCTGGTCATCCCTGAGGTTCCCGGTCTGGAGCTGAGTCCGTTGGAGATGTTCGAGCATGGCGTCACCCGCGCCGGGCAGCTGATGGTCCCGGCTCGGCCCGACCTGGCCTACGACTTCCTCAAGGTCCAGTGGCGGCCGATCCATCACTACGGCGTGGAGGTCAACACGCTGCGCTACAACGGCCCGGCGCTGAGCCCCTACCGCAACACCACCAGCCCCTACCACGGCGCCCACGAGGGCAAATGGCCGGTTTCGATCGACCCCGGCGACATCAGCCGCATCTGGTTCCAGGATCCCGCCGACAACCACTGGCACGCCCTGGAGTGGGAGCACGCCGCGGCGCTGGGCAAGCCGTTCAGTCAGGAAGCGCTCGTCTACGCGCGGGCGCTGGCGGTCAAGACCCACCGCTTCCCCGACACCAAGCGGGCGCTGGCCGAGCTGCTGGAGCGGTGGGGCGCCGGCCTGACCGCCAACCCGACCGAGCGGCGCATGGCCGTGCGCCTGTCCCAGGAGGGGTTGCGCCTGCTGGAGGGGACGGGCACCTTGCCGGACCCCCCCGTCGACCACCACCGAAACGGTGATGAGGATGGCGGTGAGGTGGCGGCCCTGCCATCGGTGCGTCGCCTCGCCGCGCTCAGCACCAGCACCGAACCTGACAGCGGCAGCGCCGAGTCGCCCACACCCGCCCCCGCAGCGCCGGCCCAGGCGGCGTTGCACGCGGTCGCGGCCGCTTCGGCCGTGGAGGACGACAGCGGCGGCGACGATGACGATGACGAGGAGGTCGATGCTGGCTTCCCGGGCGACACAGGCGACCTCACCGATGAGGAGTACTACGCGGACGCCCTGGAGACCTCATGAGCGACACCAGCGACACGGGCGATGGGGTCGACGGGGACGAGCGCCACTACACCCTCACCCGGCTGCAGGGCTGGCTCCAGATGGTCCAAACCCCGCCACGACCGCAACCCCCGCTGCTGTCAGCGGCCGAGCTGACCGCCCTGCCACGGCGTGAGCGGCTGCGCTACGACGACCAGCGGATGGTCTGGCATGCCAACCTTGGGCCGATCAGGACGCCGCAGCTGCTCGCCCTTCACGACCATCTCGGCGAGGTGGTCGAAAGCAACCGCCACGACGGCGACAAGGTCAAGCCCGGCGTGATCGTCGACGCCTATCCCGGGCTGGGCAAGACGACCGCGGTGCTGGCATTTGCCAGGCAGTTCCACCTGGACCAGGTCGCGCTTCGCGGCGAGACCACCCCCGAGGGGCACCGCCGCGTCCCGGTGGTCTACGTCGCGCTCACCGCCAACACCTCGATGCGCTCGCTCAACGAGGCGATCTGCCGGTTCTACGGGCTTCCCTTGGGCGGCAACGCCGACCAGCTCGCCGCCCGCGCCGCGGATGCGGTCCTCAGCTGCGGCAGTCAGCTGCTGCTGATCGATGACATCCACTTCCTCGACATGCGGCGCCACGACGCCCGGATCATGGCCAACCACCTCAAGCATCTGGCCAACACCTTCCCCCTGACCCTTGTCTGCATCGGCGTGGGCGTCGAGGAACGCGGCGTGCTCAGCGAAGGGCTCGCCCCAACCGACGCGGCGTTCGCGCAGTCCGCCCGCCGCCTGACCAAGCTCACCCTGCCGCCGTTTCTAGTCGACACCCAGCAAGGCCGCCGGGACTGGCGGCGGCTGCTGCTCACCATCGAGCGGCAGCTGGTGCTGGCCCAAAAGCACCGCGGCATGGTCGCCGACGACCTCAGCGACTATCTCTACGCCCGCAGCACCGGCCATTTTGCGTCGCTGATGACCCTGGTCTGCCGCGGCTGCCACCGGGCGATCCGTAACGGCCGGGAGCGCCTCAGCATCGACCTGCTCGACCAGGTCACCAACGACGCAGCCGCCGAGGCAGCCCGCAACGAGCTCACGGCCGCGCTGGAAGCTGGCCTGTTCACCACCCGGCCGCAGCCGGGAAGGACCAGGAAGCGCTCGGCCTGATGCCCTTTGGCCCTCGACGGCTTCCCATCGTCCTTGTGCCGTTGCCTGGCGAGGCGCTCGACAGCTGGATCGAGGCCTACGCACGCCGGCTGTTGTGCACCTCCGCGGAGTTCCTGGACTGCATCGGCTTGCCCCGCGCACGGGTCGGGCAGATGCTCGTCGACCTGGTCACAGCCGAGCGCGACGCGCTGACGCACGCCACTGGCGCCGGCCACGGCACGCTGGCCGCCATGACCCTGCGACCATTCCACGGGCTGGCCGTCACCATCAGGCCAACCACTCGCGGCCTGGCGCGCCCCCCGACCTGGCGCCGCATGGCGGGAAGCCGCTACTGCCCGGCGTGCCTGCAGACCATGGGCGGACGGTGGCCGTTGGCATGGCGGCTCCCGTGGTCGTTTGCCTGCCAAGTTCACGGCCTGCTGCTGCTCGACACGTGCCCGTCGTGTCGAACCCGGCCCCTGCCTTCTGGACGGCGGCAGCTCGGCATGACCCGAGCGGGCACCTGCACGACCCCTGTTGCTCCGGACGAAGGACGGAGACGGCGCCGTCGCGCATGCGGCCAGGCGCTCACCGACAGCACCGCGGTGCCGCTGCCAGACGACGGGCCCATCCTGGGCGCTCAACGCCTGGTTGAACGACTGCTTCGAGCGGGTGTTTCGACGCCAACCCAGGCGACGGGCTCGCTCAAGGAGCTGTTCATCCTGGCCTGGCGGGCGCTTGCGGCCCTGCAGACCCAGCTCGGATCGGCACCCTGGATCGTCCACCAGGTCCTCGACCAAGCCGGCGCGACCCTGCCACGGCCGTTGATGCCCTTCGACGCTGAGGACGCCCACGCCGTGGCGGTGGGAACCGCCCTGGCAGTGATCGCCCACTCCCACGACCATCCCGACCGCGAGCTCGTCTTGAACTGGATCGTCCGAGCCGACCGAACCAAACGTGATACCGCCAACATCGGTGGTCTGCTCCAGCCGTGGCGGCCCGCGGGACCCCAGCTGATGGGCAGAGTTCTGGCCGCGATGGACGACCAGATGCTGCCGGGCGTGCGGCTGCGCTACGCCAGCACCACGCCCAACCCACGGCTGCCGACGCTGGTCGAGGCGCAGATCCGCCAGCGCGCCGCGATGGTGCCGGCCACCCTGTGGCCGTCGTGGGGCATGCGGCTGCTCGACGCGGATGCGTCGGTGGTCACCAAACCCGACGGCTTCCGCGCCGCGCTCAGCGCGATGCTGCTCCTGCCCGGCACCAAGATCACCTACGAGCACGCGGTCGAGCTCCTCGGCCACGCCGATCGCAGCGCGATCAAGTTCATCAAGACCATCGTGGGCAGGTTCGACGAGGCGCACCTCAAGCCGCTGCTGTCCGGCCTGGCCCAGCTTGCCGCCGCGCTCGACGCCCACGGGTCACCGATCGACTACGCCCGACGCCGCAGCAGCTTCACCACGACAACCACCGTCATCGACCGCGACGCCTACCAACGGCTGTGCGCCCGCCTGGGCTGGCCACGTCCCTCCCAACATCGCCTGCGGCTGCTGGACCGCTACCTGCTGGCCCTGCTCACCGGCACGCACCTGCCCGCCACACCCGGTGACCCGAACCTGACCCGCGGCAGGGCGAGCGCCTCGTGGAACACCCTTCGCTACCGCATGCCCGCCGAACTCCGCGAGTTCCTCCACGCCCAGGCGATCGCCAACCTGCACGGCCGCCGCATCGACGAGCCCCTCCAGTGGGAGCCACCCCCGCACTGGGTCACCGGCGTCGCCTGGCGCGGCGTCGACCCTGACCAGGTCGACCAGCAGCGGTTTGCCCGCCACGCCGCACAGGGCACCCCTCTGATGCAGATGACCCTGGCGATGCGCATGAGCACCGAGCACGTCAGGCTCTACGCCGAGATTACCGGCATCACCGCACCCGACCAGCAGGAGCGCAAGCAGCCGTTCCGAACCGCCCATCAAGGCGTGCTCGCCCCCAACCAACTACGACACCTCTACCAGCAGCAGCGCCTGTCCATCCACCGCATCAGCGAACTCGCCGGATGTTGCAAGCAGGTTGTCCATGCCGCGCTCGAAATGGCCGGCATCACCATCCGCGAAGCACACCGCCAGCGCAGCCTCCTGATCACCCGCGAATGGCTCGAAGAGGAGTACGTGAACAAGCAGCGGACCCTCGTCGACATCGCCCGCGGACTCGGCACCAGCCGACCCCGACTGACCAGCTACGCCAAGCAATGGGACATTCCGCTCTGGCCCCGTGGCCACACGCCCGACCCGCTCGGCCCGGTGAGAGCCCAGATGCACCCATCGCCCGACATCGAAGCAGCGTTCGCAGGCCAAGACGCTGTCGAACGAATCCGCCGCATCGTCCACCTTCCCGGCC
>WNGA01011171.1_pt1 | contig 11758 bp, 10 predicted proteins | sample 5400061 | NCBI WGS metagenome assembly WNGA01 (sample SAMN13153366, study PRJNA577476) | soil metagenome | isolation source: 100 cm soil or saprolite under grassland replicate 2 | place: USA:California | collected 2016-06-15
GCGGAGGAGAATTCACCCCGGGGAAGCCTCTCTCCCTCTTTCAGAGCAGCAGTCACAAAGGTAACTCCCCCGGGAATGAGAATGAAAGCTTCGCAAATATGAAAACAAGAACTCCACCTATCAGCAATTCAATGAAACATCCGTCCCGCGACTGCCGTTCGGTCGCAAGACTCCTCATTCCGCTGGCGCTCGTCTCCTTTGCGCTTTTATCGAGAGCGCAAGCTACAGACCTGGACAGCGTTTTACCCAATGGCAATACGGCCGATGGCAGCGGAGTGCTGGTCAGTCTGACCAGCGGAGTCTGGAACAGCGGCTTTGGTTTTGAAGCGCTCAATCACGACACTGCCGGCAAGAACAATACGGCAACCGGTCTTCGGGCCCTGTTTAGCGACGTCAGTGGCAGCTACGACACGGCCAATGGCGTTTATGCGCTCTACGCCAACACCACCGGATTTTTCAACAATGCTATTGGCGCTTTTGCGCTCGCGAACAACATTAGCGGCAACTACAACACCGCCAACGGTTATGGAGCGCTCTATCGCAACACCGGCGACGCTAACACGGCCACTGGTTTTGCTGCGCTGTATCACAACACCACCGGAAGCGGCAACGTGGCCAACGGGTATCAGACCCTCTTTAGCAACACCACCGGCGTCGATAACACAGCCACTGGTTTTCAGGCGCTTATGAGCAATACCAGTGACGGCAACACTGCAAACGGTACTGGTGCGCTCCAGAGCAACACGATGGGTAGCGACAACACGGCCATTGGTCGCAGCGCGCTCTTTCTCAACACAGCGGGCAGCAGCAATACGGCCACCGGTGGCTCTGCGCTCTTTAGCAATACCCTCGGCAATGCCAACACGGCTAACGGTGACGAGGCGCTCTTTACTAACACCATCGGCGCCGAAAACACGGCCATGGGGACCGCAGCGCTCTTTAGCAACACGAGTGGCGTCGGCAACACGGCCAATGGATTCGTAGCGCTCTTAAGCAACACGGAGGGCAACTTCAACACGGCCAGCGGTGACAGTGCACTCTTTAGCAACGACACCGGCAGCGAGAATACGGCCAGCGGCTATCGAGCGCTCTGGCTCAATACCACCGGCGACGACAACACGGCCATCGGTGTTAATGCGCTCTTTAGCAACACGACGGGCGACAGCAACACGGCCAATGGTCGTGCTGCGCTCGGAAACAACACCGAAGGCAGCAACAATATCGCACTGGGCTTGAGTGCCGGCATTGAGCTCACCACGGGCGACTTCAATATCGATATCGGCAACCTTGGTGTTGCTGGCGAGGCAAACACCATCCGCATGGGTACAAGCGGACCTAATGGCCAGACAAGAACCTTTATCGCCGGCATTCGCGGAGTGACAACGGGAAACAATAACGCGGTCAATATCGTAATCGACTCGGCTGGCCAGCTTGGCACGATCAGTTCCTCGCGCCGGTTCAAGAAAGAGATCAAAGCGATGGACAAAGCCAGCGAGGCGATTCTGGCACTCAAACCGGTCACGTTTCACTACAAGAGCGACAGCGCCGGGACGCCGCAATTTGGTTTGATCGCCGAGGAAGTAGCTGAGGTGAACCCCGACCTGGTGGTGCGCGATGAAAACGGCCAGATCTACACCGTGCGCTATGACGCGGTGAACGCAATGCTGCTCAACGAGTTTCTCAAGGAGCGTCGCAAAGTCGAGGAACAGCAAGCAAGCATCACGCAACTCAAATCTGATGCCGCTAAGCAGGAAGCCACGATCGGCCAGTTGAAGAAAGGGATGGAAGATTTCGCTGCAACTATCAAAGAGCAGGCCGCGCAAATCCAGAAGGTGAGCGCGCAGGTTGAAGTCAATAAATTGGCGCCGCAAATGGCGCTGAATAATCGTTAAAGCAGCGCTTCAACAGTTTTACTCCCGCCGCTTGCGAACAAGCAATTTACCTCTTGGACAAATCAGCCATCGTGCTTTGAAGCAAGTTCAATAATAGTGTAGCCGCACGAAAGCGCCGTAGCCGCGGAAGAGAATAGCGCTAGGGCGGCAGCCCGGGGTTTTCGCGATTAGTCTGATTCCAGCCCCCGGAGGGGCGTACGGAGTGACGGCGCTATTCGGTGCATTTTGCCGCCCCTTCCGGGGCTCAATCGCCTGTCCACGCCAATCCCCGGGCGCACGCCAGGCGCTAATATCTATCGCGCCTCCGGCGCTTCGAATGGCTACAGGTTTCTTTAAACCGCTCTAGTGGCGTCGCCGCAGCGAGCAGCTTTGATCCATTCGCTATAAGTCGCGGGATCTTCGAATCAACAGCAAGTTGAACATTTGCCCTCTTTTTCATCGCAGTTGCTCGCACGAAGCTTGCTGTCTATCGTAGTGCTCGGACAGCGCGTTTTCTATTTATGCAAAAAATTGGATTTGCCGAAGCTCTTGATTCGATCGTAGCCAGCGACCCGCGTTACCAGCGAGACGCGTATGTTTTTCTGCGCGACGCGCTCGATTTCACCACGAAACAGCAGAAGAAAATCAAGGGAGCGACTGTGCGTCATGTGAGTGGTCCGGAATTGCTCGGAGGGGTGCGGCAGTACGCGCTGAAGGAGTTCGGGCCGCTGGTCATGACTGTTTTCGATAACTGGGGCATTCATTCCTGCGAGGATATTGGACACATGGTCTTTAACCTGATCGGCGCCGGAATATTTGGGAAAACCGAGGAAGATTCGATCGAAGATTTCAAGAACGTCTATGATTTTAAAGAGGCTTTTGTGACGCCGTTCGCGCCTGAAAGGCCAATCGCAGTCAAGCCGGCGCCGGAGAGCCAGCCCATAATCCAAAAATGAAGAAGCACAAATGACGAATGACGAAGCACGAAGGAAGCCCGAATGCTCAAAATGATAAGAGAGCGATCGGAGATTTCGTCTCGCCATTCCCCCTTTGTTATTCCTTCGGCATTCGTGCTTCGGCCTTCGTCATTCTTTGCACTGGTCATCGCAATCATGTTTAGTTCTGCCAATTTAAAAGCGGCCTCTGTCGACAATTCGCCCGTCATCACGTTTCCGCCTAGTTCGGCGCAAAAATGGATTTTGCCGAATGGACTGACAATCATCGTGCAGGAAGATCACAGCGCGCCGGTGGCAAGTGTGCAGGCATGGTGCGCCACAGGAAGTATTGACGAGGATCAACATCTCGGGGCGGGCTTGTCCCACATTCTCGAACACATGCTGTTTAAGGGAACGAAAATCCGCGGGAAAAATGAGATCGCGCAAAAAATCCAGGACGTAGGCGGCTACATTAACGCTTACACCTCTTTTGATCACACTGTTTTCTGGATCGACGTGCCGAAAGACGGCGTCGCCACGGCACTCGGCGTGTTGGCCGATGCGATGATGAATTCGACTCTGCCGCCCGAGGAGTACCGGAAAGAACAGGAAGTGATCCGGCGCGAATTCGCAATGGGCATGGATGATCCCGATCGCATGGCGGGGCTGCTTCTTTTTGGCACCGCTTATCAGCGGCATCCCTACCGGTTCCCGGTGATCGGCGAGATCGAAATCTACAATCAACTCACACAAGAGCAGGTGATGCAGTATTACAAAACGCGCTACGTCCCGAACAATCTTACGTTCATCGTGGTGGGTGATGTCGACGCGGAAAAAGTCCGGCAACAACTGACTGAACTGTTCACGCCTTATTCCGAGAAATCGCTCAAGCCGGTATTCATTCCTGCGGAACCGCCACAACTTGGCCGGCGTGAAGTGCATCGGGAATTTCCCACGGAGCTGACACATCTCTCGCTGGCGTGGCATATTCCGGAGGTCACGAATCCTGATGTTCCCGCGCTGGATCTTCTCTCGACCATCCTCGGCGACGGGCGCAGCTCTCGCTTGTATCGGCGCGTGCGCGAGGATGCCGGTCTGGCGTTCGGCATATCGGCATTCTCGTACACCCCGGGCGATCCGGGTTTATTTGGCATTGATGCCATGGTCGATCCAAAGAAACGCGAAGCCGCAGAGCAATTAGTCTTGCAGATTCTTGACGAGGTGAAGCAAAGCGGCGTCACAGCGGATGAATTGACGAAGGCAAAAAAAATATCGCTGAGTCATCATCTGGGCGCGCTCACTACCATGCGCGGCCAGGCCTCGGACATCGGGTCGAATTGGTTGCTGACGCGCAATCTGAATTTCAGCCGGGATTATCTCACTGCTGTCCAGAAGGTGACGCTCGACGACATTAAGCGCGTCGCCGCAAATTACCTGACGGACAGCAATCTGACGGTCGTTTCGTTGAACCCCAAGGGTTCGCTGGCCGCCAAAGCCGAGGGCCCGAAGGTCACCGCGGCAGGTGAGATTCAAAAATTCGAGCTCTCGAATGGATTACGACTTTTGGTGCGTGAAGATCGGCGTCTGCCGCTGGTCGCGATGGGCGCGGTGTTCCGCGGCGGCCTTCTCGCGGAGACTCCGCAAACAAATGGCATCACGCGCTTAATGGCGAAAGTGCTGTTGAAAGGAACCAAAACACGCACCGCGGAGCAAATTGCAAATCAGATTGAGGCGGTCGGCGGCTCCATGTCGAGCGATGCTGGCAACAATAGCTTCAATGTTTCGCTCGATGTCACCAAGCCCGATGTGAAGCTGGGTGTCGAATTGCTTTCGGATGTTCTGCTCAACGCAACCATGCCGGAAAAAGCAATTGCGCGCGAAAAAGAAATCCAGATTGCCGCCATTCAGCAAGAAGAAGAGCAGTTGACGTCCGTGGCGCGCAATATCATGCGGCAGGCGCTCTTCCCGCAACATCCTTACGCCTTGCGCACCAACGGTTCCGTCGAATCGGTTCAGCGGCTCACGCAAAAAGATCTGCTCGAATTTCGCGATCGTTACATGGTCGCAAAGAACGGCGTCATTTTCGTCTTTGGTTATGTAAAGGCGGCGGAGGTGAAGGAGCTTTTCGAGAAAGCGCTCGGTAGCATGAAACCGGGCGTGCTCGCCTTGACCGATGTGCATCCGGCGGAGCCCCTCAGCGGGATAGAAACTGTTGAAAGCCGGAAGCAGAAAGCGCAAGGCGTGATTATGGTCGGGTTTCGCGGCGCGAGCATTTCGAGTCCAGACCGCCACGCGCTGGAATTAATAGACGAGGCGAGCAGCGATCTGGGCTCGCGCTTTTTCGTTCGCATTCGCGAGCAGATGGGACTGGCCTATTACGTAGGCGCGAGCCAAATGCAGGGGCTCGTGCCCGGACTTTTCGCCTTTTATTTGGGCACCGACCCGCAAAAAATCGAGCCAGTGAAAACGGCGTTGCTCGATGAAATCCACAAGGTCGCCAATGACGGTCTTACCAGCGAGGAGCTGGCACGGGCGAAAAAGAAGTTGATCGGGCAGCAAGAGATCGCGAACCAAAGTAACGATGCTTTCGGTTATCAGTGCGCCCTCGAGGAGATCTACGGGCTCGGCTTCGATTATTACAAGCGGCTTGAGCACGATGTTGATGCGGTGACGCTCGACGATATCAAGCGCGTCGCTGCGAAATATTTTCGCGATCAACCGTATGTTTTAGCGACGGTGCGACCGCCAGAAGGCTCCGCAGCCGCGAAACAGAAATAAGCCATGGCTGAAGTCCAAAAAACCACACTGAGCGGCGAGCTTTCACAGCGCTTTATTGAGTTCGTCATGATGCACGCGCAAAACGCTGCTTTGTTTCTTGGGCAAATCCCAAATCCAAAAACTGGCGAAGGCGAAGTGAACCTGGATTTGGCCAGGATGTTCATCGATCAGCTGGCGATGATTCAGGAAAAAACGCGCGGCAATCTGACAAACGAAGAGTCCACCGTCCTGCGCAACGCCCTATCCAATTTGCAGATGGTCTATGTCGAAGTTGCGCGGGAAACGCCAAAAGGCACTGCGCAGTCAGCGACTGCGAAACCCGAGCCAACGGAACAACCCGCGCCCGAACAGAAGCCATCGCCGCCGCCAGAGGCGAGTTCAGAGACAGCTCCGCCTGTCACTTCGACTGAATCCGAGAGCGAATCGAAAAAGAAATTCACCAAGAGCTACGGTCCGTAGGGTAGCGCGCAGCTATCGCCTGCTGCTGCGCGAGGCGGGAGTCGCGCTCGCGCTCGGCCTCGCTCTTGCGCTCTTACGGACTGTAATCGGTCGTTGCTGGCCGGTCGTGGCCACTTGCTGCTGTTCCTGCGGATATTTCTTCGTGCTCGGCCAAATCAGACGCCAGGGCTGAGTTTTTATTGTCTCGCTGAATTCCTTGAGATTTTGGCCGACTGGACCGAGGTCGGTAACGGTGATTTTTAGTTTTTCTGATGACGTCCGAAGGTTTTGCAGTGTGATTTCAATGTTGTTGTTTTCCGTAAGGCTGGTGCTGATCTTTTCAATGTTGGTGAGCGAATGCGAGAGCGAGCTATCTGGCGCGGTTATATCGACAAGATGTTCGCCAAACGTCTTGAACTGGCCCAGCGCGAGGGTTAACTCGGAATTTTCGTCCGTGAGACGGTTGAGATTTGAGGCGGTCTGCTGAAGGTCTTTCATTGTGTTAGTGGCTTCGGCAGCGACCGGTTTGATGACTTCCAGCATCCTGGCTGCGGCTTCGCCCAAGTCAGGAGTGCGTTCTCCCGCGAACATTTCGTTATTCTTTGCGCGCCCAGAGCTTTCGGTGCCCGAGGTGAAATCGATAGCCATGTCGCCAAGCAAGCCGAGCTGCATTAATCGCGCCCTGGCGTCGCGATAGACTTTGGCGTTCTTGTCCACCTGAACATCGACGCGCACTTCGAATCTCGGCTTGTTTGGCGACGGCGCAGGACTAGCGCCGGACTCCGGCAGATGGACGGCCGCGGCCGCCTCCTGCGCCCGCTTTTCTTCTTCCGGTGAGACCGGCGAAAAAAGTTTCTGGACCTGTCCAATCTTGCGACCTGCCAGCATGACCGGCGCGCCCTGCTTAACTCCGACGGCGTTGTCGAAATAAATCTTGTAAGTAACAAGCGGCCGGAACAACCCCGGAGCGCCAAGCAGAACCAAAAGGAACGCGACCACCGCGATCGTCCCGATCACGAGCAGCCCGGTCATGATTTCATTTCTTTGTAATTGCATCTTGGCTGCCTTCCAGAATGGGACCTTTCGTGCTCCCGCTCAAGAACTGAGCGACCACCGGATCTTTGGATCGTTTGAATTTTTCAGGTTCGTCTTCTTCAATGACTTTTCCCTGGTACAGCATAGCCATTCGCGTAGCGATGCGAAAGGCACTGTCCATTTCATGCGTGACGGTGATCGACGTGACTTTTGATTTTTCCGTAAGGCTGATAATCAATTCGTCGATCACCGAAGCGATGACCGGGTCGAGTCCAGCCGAGGGCTCGTCAAGAAGGATCAATTCGGGCTCAAGCACGAGTGCGCGCGCGACAGCAATGCGTTTTTTCATGCCGCCACTCAGCTCCTCCGGCAACAGGTCTTTTGTATCTTTCATGCCGACGAGGTCGAGCTTTTCATCGACAATCTTGTCAATCTCGCTCCGCGACTTATCCGTGAGCTCTTCCAGCGGCAACGCGACATTGTCGCGCACATTGCGCGAACTCAGCAGCGCCGAGTATTGATAGACCATTCCCATGTGCCGGCGAACTTGCTGCAACTTCCGACGCCGCAGCCGCGTGATTTCAAATCGCTTGAAAAAAATCGAACCAGACCTGGGCCGGAGCGTGCCCAGAATCAACCGTAAGATCGTGCTCTTGCCACTGCCGCTTTGGCCCATGATAACGAGACGTTCCTGCGGTTCGACTTTGAGGGAAAAACCGTCGAGCACTTCTTTGTCCTCGAACTGCATGCGCACATCGCGCAGTTCGACCATATGCGGCGGCGTGCTCAAGTTGGGAAAAATACAGTGTAAATGACGTTGTAGAGTGTATCGAAGCCGATCACGGCGGTGATTGCGGTGACAACACTTGAAGTGGTCGATGTGCCGACTCCAGCGGCGCCGCCCTTGACTGTCAGCCCCCGATAACAGGCGATCGCGCCGATGAGCAGACCGAACAGAAAGCTCTTCAAAATGCCGGTGATAATGTCCCGAATGAGCAATGAGTCCTTTACGAGGTCGAGAAAATAGGGAAAGGCGATGCTGAAATAGGCTTTGCTGACCAGGCTGCTCGCGAATATTGCCGCGATGTTCGAAACCGTGGACAAACACGGCATCAGCAGAAACAGCGCTAGCAGTCGCGGCGCAACAAGGAAACGCAGCGGGCCGATTCCCATTGCCTCAATCGCTTCAACTTCTTCGGAAACCTGCATGGTGCCCAATTCTGCCGTAAACGCCGCGCCGATTCGCGCTGCGAGCATGATGCCGGTGATCAGGGGCCCGAGCTCGCGTGTAAAAGCAATTGCCACTAAACCTGGAATCAACCGCTCCGTCCCAAAGCGTTGTAACTGGTAGCCCGTCAACAGCGCCATGGTCAGACCGAGAAAAAAGGAAACCAGCCCGACCAGTGGCACCGAATCGACTCCGGCGCGTTCGGTATGACGGAAAAAGCTCGCTGCGCGAAATGGCACACGCCCGCGTTGCACGCGCTCGATCGTTTCCCCGAACGTATGCGCGATGAACCAGAACACGCTCCCCACTTCGCGCAGAAAATTACGCGCGACCTGACCGATTTCCTGAGCAACGACAACGGGCGGATGAGCGTTCGCCATTTAGGAGAAGTTGCCTTACTTCGCGATGGGGAAAAGAGCAAACTTTGCCGAAGGGTTAAGCGTTGCTTCCGGCGTTGTGCCGACTGGGTGACGTGTAGCCGTCGCACTGTGGGCGACGCGATACCCGCGCGTCAAGCACATCAGCGCCGCGCTTCCCATAGGGAAGCAACCGCAGCAAACGCTTTCGACGTTCAGCTTTGGATGTTAAGATCAGAATTGCCTGGCGCATTGACCGAGCGCGATATGAACTTGTTTCGCATACGGAATTGCTTCTTCGCCACCGTGCTATTTAGTGCCGGGGCGCTCGCGGCCGCACAGGGCCAATCCGGTCTGGCGAAGGCTGTTAGTAAAGGAAAACCAGATGACCAGCCAAACATGGAAATAAAAAAAATCGGGCTCCTACTGCATGGCGGCGCTGGGACAATTGAGCCCAGTAAAATGACACCAGAACGCGAGCATGAATACCGCGCCGGCCTGGAGCGGGCGCTAGCGGCAGGTTACGAAATTTTGAAGCGCGGTGGATCGAGCCTCGACGCAACGGAAGCCGCGGTGCGCGTGCTCGAGGATGATCCGCATTTTAACGCGGGCAAAGGCGCAGTGTTTACCAGCGTTGGCACCAACGAGATGGACGCCGCCATTATGGACGGCAAAACGCTCGCGGCCGGCGCGGTCGCTTCGTTGAAGCACATCAAGAATCCCGTCAGCCTGGCCCGGCTCGTCATGGAAAAATCCGGACACGTAATGATGGATGGCGAGGGCGCGGAAGTTTTTGCCAGGGAGAACAGGATTGAACTGGTGGATCAAAAATATTTTTACACTCAGGAGCGCTGGGAGGCTTTGGAGAAAATTAAAGCTGCCGAAAAGAGTCGGGGCGCCGGCGCGAAGGCGTTTATCATTACCGATCAAGATCGACATGGCACGGTCGGGGCGGTCGCACTCGATCGGAATGGCAATCTCGCCGCCGCGACTTCAACTGGCGGCACGACCAACAAGCGCCCGGGGCGTGTGGGTGATTCCCCGGTCATCGGCGCGGGGACTTATGCAAATAATGCGAGCTGCGCCGTCTCTGCCACGGGCGACGGCGAATACTTTATTCGTGCGACGGTGGCGCATGATGTTTCGGCTCTAATGGAATATCGGGCAATGTCGCTGAAGGAAGCTGCGCAGAGTGTTCTTGATAAGGTCGCGAAGCTTGGCGGCAGCGGTGGCTTGATCGCCATCGATCGCCAGGGAAACATCGCCTTACCGTTTAACACCTCAGGGATGTACCGTGGGTATGTGAATCCAAACGGCAAATTCGTCGTTGAGATTTACAAATAGTTGGCTGCTTTCCTTATTTTGCGCGTTGAATTCCGCGCTGAGTGGTCAGATAAACCGCAAAGCTGCCGAGCCAATGTCCGCCTTCATAATGCTCGCCGGTGACCGCGGCGAGCCCAGCGCGGCGATGGGCGTCCGCCGCGGCAGCAAGCGCTGGCCGGCGGAGATCGTCTGCAGGAAGCGCCGAGATAATTCCCTCCAACATCCACGCGCGGCTCAAATTCAATCCGTCAAGATGCGCGAGCTTCGGGTCGCTGCGATCGGGTGAGACTGCGACTGGCAGCCAATCGAATGTGGGCCTTTCACTTTGTGGAGGCGCCGCTGGGATTTGCGGCAGAAAATCTTTTAGCCACTTCGCGAATTCCGCCGAGGAAAGCACGCGGTGCATTACATCTGCCTCGCCCAGACAGGGAGAAAGAAAATCTTCGCCGGAAGGCTCATAATTGAGCGGACAATCTTTATCAGCGAGAAAGAACTTTTTCGCCGAATCAGTGACCAGCTTGGCGAACGCTTCGTTGCCTGTTGAACGCGCGTAATCGAGCATCAGTCCAAGCGCGAACGCGGTTTGATCGTGCTCGCCGATTCGCACTGGATGCGAGAGTTTAGGCAGCCATGTCTTAAGGCGCTCGACCGCGGCCTCTTCAAGCGGCTTGAGGTTGGTCAGCATTTCTCGCGCTTGAGGGTCGTCCCATTCACGCAGCTCGGCGCACAGTTGCAACAACCACGCTAATCCATATGGGCGCTCGAAGCTGGCGCGACCCTCTCCCCGAACATAAGCAGCTTCCTTTTTCAGATTTTCGCCGGAGAGGCTTTTTCGCAACGCCTCGCGGGCCGGTTTCGCAAATGATGCATCGGGAAACGTCCGTAGCAATCGCAGCAGCAACCAATGTCCATGCACGGACGAATGCCAGTCGTAACAGCCATAAAACGCTGGGGTGAGCTTCCGTGGCGGGGCGACATCGGCGTCGCTATTTAAAACATGACTGATTTTGTTGGGATACTCTTTCTCGACGCACGCGAGTGCCAACTTCGCGAACCGCTCGGCGGCATGAACATCAAATCCGCCAAAGGACGCGTTCGCCGTGGCGAGCTTTGGAGCAGTGTTCTTCTCCGCCGCAATGCTGATTGACGAAACCAATAACAAAGCAAAACCGAGAGACTTCATGTTGCTGCTGATTATTGCTGGTGGAACGAGACGAAGCCAGCCCTGAGCGAAGTCGAATGGGTGAGCTGACGAATTTCTGTGGTCTCGACCGTCGCCAGCCGCCGTTGTCCACTGTCACTCGGAGCCGTGCTGGCCAACTAACCAAGCCACACGGCTCCGCGCGTGACATTCGCGGCGAACGCACTCGGTTCGGCCGCGTTGAGATCGAAAACCGCCCAGTAATCCTACGATTTCTCGACGACGATCGTACCTGTCATCTTCGGGTGAACGGAGCAAAAATAGGTGTAAGTGCCGGATGCACCCGCTGTGATCGTGAATTCTTGATCCGTGTCTAGCGCGGCCGATTTCTTAAACTGTTTCTCGACGCTCACGACCGTGTGCGGCTCCTCGTCCCGGTTGATCCACGTGATCTTCTCCCCGGATTTCACAGTCAAGGTCTTGGGATTAAAGTTAAAATCCTTAATCACAATCTGGTTGTTCCTTGCGCTGCCGGCCGAAGCCTCTTTCTCACCCTGGCCAAGAGCAAGGTTGGCTAGGAATAGCAAGCTGATGGTAAACAGTACTGGTGAATACTTGTGTGTCTTAATAAGTGTAAACATAAATCTCCTGGA
>WNGA01027994.1_pt1 | contig 11758 bp, 6 predicted proteins | sample 5400061 | NCBI WGS metagenome assembly WNGA01 (sample SAMN13153366, study PRJNA577476) | soil metagenome | isolation source: 100 cm soil or saprolite under grassland replicate 2 | place: USA:California | collected 2016-06-15
TCAGCACCGCACCATCACGCAGCCACGACTACGCCGTAGCCCTGGCGGCGAGACGACGCCATGCCCCGTCACCGCGCCTATTGGACCGAAGTCGGCTGGCGAGCAGCGATTACGTGAAGATAAGCCCATGCATGTGCGCTGGTGCGCTGTAAACCAGGCCAAAAAGGTTGCCGACGGCGAGGAACGCGAACCGGGCTGCCTTGAGCGCGGGCTCCAGTGGCTGCCGCTCGACGAGCAGGAATCGGTGACCAGCGGGCAGACATCCACTCGCTCAATGGGCACGTCAGTTGGCAGCCCGATCTGGTACAGGCAGGTCCATGGGATGGTGAACGTAACATTGCGCGGCCGGGTGATGGACAGCAGGGGGCGAGGCGCCGGCCGGATCAGCGGGCCGAGCACCTCCGGTGCCTGCTGGAACAGCTTGCGGTGCAGTTCCAGTCCGACTGGGGCCAGCCGCCGCAGGTCCTGGACGAGATCGCGCTTCCTGCGCATCCTGCTCGACGACACCATCTGCGTGAGTCCGGCCCGCAGCTTGGAGATCAGTGGCCCGACCGACTCGGTGGGCAGTGAGACAGGGACCGCGGGGTGGTCGGCGGGAACCGCCTTCGCTGGTGGCCGAAGCACGAGCTGATGGGTGGTGCCGGGTCCATTGTTGACCAGTATGCTGAGCCGCGGAGCGGCAGGGATCTGCTCGAGGCCGTCCAGCATCGCGGACGCAGTGTAATCGGTGACCACAGACACCAACGTCTGCTGTAGGGCGACGGAAGGGTAGGCGTCGAGCCGCTGGGACTGCACCAAGGCATCGCGGTAGTAGTAGCTGATCCGCGCCCGCGCCGTGCTGAACACCCGCGGACGGAGCGCGAACCGCAACTGCGGTCGCCCATCTTCGGTGAGTGACGGTGACCCGTCGGCCGGTAGCAGCAGCGACTGCTCTACGCCTGACGCCCCGCGTGCCAGGTCGTGGAGATCCCTGCCGACGATGAAATCGGTACTGCTGACGAGCACACGCAGCCACGCGTCCTCCCGAGGCTGGAATGGGAAGGGCACAGGCTGCTGCACCAGGCTGTCACGGTCCAGCGGTCCGATGCTCACTCCCAGCACCAGGTCCTCCATTGGGGCGCGTCCGCCCTCTTCCCGCGCCCAGGCTCGACGCACCTGTGTCACGCTGACGTTGGCATAGCGTGGCTCCGGTCGCACGGGCACTGATATGTCCCCCGGTGGCATATACCCCGGCACCTCTGCGTTCTCGGGCGTGCCTCGCCACCTCCGCTCCCTGAGACCCTCCCACGTTAGGTGTCGGATCCGGCGCCCCTCCCTTCGCCTGCCGAGCGTCCGCCACGCGAGCGTCCACCACAACGCGACGGCAGCCCCGCCGACGGCGAGACCCAGCAGGAGGAGGCCGACGCGGTTCAATCGCGGCTCAGCCAGTTGACGTCCCGGAGGAGCCTGACCGCAACTATCAGGTAGCTGAAGAAGCCGATCGCCAGCCCGATCGAATACCACGCAAAGAGGCGCCCTTGACCGAACAGGCCGGCCACCGCGCCACCACCGACGGCGCCGATCACGGTCGCGATGTCGGAGAGCGCGACCGCGTCGTTCTGCCGGCGTAGCGTGCGATACGTCACCCAGCCGATGACGACGCCGAAGCATCAAGCGCCCAAGCGCCCAGGACATCCATTCCTCTCGGCTCCTCTACTGTCGAAGATGGGAAACCTACTAAGGAGAATATAAGTAAGTGGACTGATTAGGCGGTGATGTAACGCAGGTTCAGATCCCGAAAGAAGCTCTGGACAAGATGCGGTAGCTTTTGCAGCCGATGCAGCGCCGCCAAGGCCTTGGACTTCAAGTCCGCAACGCTATCGACCCCACTCCGACCGAGCCGATCATGCTTGATATTCTTCCACACCCACTCGTCAGGGTTCAGCTCCGGCGAATAGCCAGGCAGGAAAAACAGCCGCAGCCGCCCGTTGGTGGCCTCAGCGAACTCCCTGACCGCGTTGGAGCGGTGCATCGGATGACCATCGAGGACGAGAAACACCGGCCCAGGCGCATCGTGCAGCAGCCGGCGGCAGAAATCGATGAACACACCCCCGTTCAGGTTGCCGTCGTAGACCGCAAACCGCAGCCCACCCCTGGTGGTCACCGCGGAGATCAGGTTGACCGCGAACCGGTCGCCGGTGGCCGCCACCACCGGGGTCTGCCCGACCGGCGCCCAGGTGGTCCCGGCATGGTAGTCGGAGCGCACCCCGGCCTCGTCGGCGAACCAGATCGTGGCGCCCACCTGCTGGGCCTGGGCGCGGATCTGGGGGTAGTCCTCGACCTTCCAGCGTCGCACCGCCTCGGGGTTTTGCTGGTAGGCGCGGTACAGCGGCCGTTGCGGCGACAGGCCGAGCTTGCGGAGCAGCCGGCCGACGCTGACCGCCGACAGCCGTACACCGAATTCTCGGCGGATGAGGTCGCGGACCATGTCACGGGTCCACAGGGCGAACGCAAACCGCAACTGGCGGGGGTCGTTGCCGACGACCAGCGTGTAGAGCCGTTGCAGTTGGGCGCTGGAGAGTTTTGGTGGGCGTCCGGGCACGGGGCGGGCTTTGAGTGCGTCCAGCCCGCCTTCCCGGTATTTCGCCAGCCAGGAATAGACCGCCGCGCGGGTCATCCCCAACGCCGCTGCAATGTCCTCGGGGTGGACGCCCTGTTCGATTTGGCGGACCGCGCGGATGCGCAGCTGCTCTAGGGTCTTGTGGTCGAGCTTGCGACCGTCGTTATCACGCATGCGAGAATCTAACCAGATTACTACAACAAAGTCAACCTACTTAGGTTCGGCTTGGTAACGCGTTCGCGTCCTTCAGTACAGGTCGCGAGGCGGGCGAGAAAGCTGCAATAGGCCTCAAGCGGATGGCGGAGACATCATCACATTATCCAGGTCATGAGCGGCTTCGAAGTCAACCACAGACTCAATGATCGATGCGCTGCAGAGGCAGCGGGTTTCGGGGGTGCGGCCGGCCCGCCGAGTGAACCTATAGCTCTCCCAGACGGGCCCGGGTTGGAGAAAGCGCCAGCAGGCGCCGCGAAATTCAGGTATCTGGCGGGTGGCGCTGTCGCTCTCCTGTTCACGAAGACCCGCTCCCGAAGGAGACCGACGTGGCCGACGAGCACGAGCCAGGCACCAACGTGGTGCCGTGCTGTCCAGAGCTTCCGCCTGACCGGCACTGCGATGTCATCGACATCCGCTACCGCCTGCCCCATCGCACCACCGTGGCGCCGGAGGGCCGCGCCCCGGTCGCCGTCGTCGTCGACGTGACCCTGCACGTCCGCATCGAGCGCTGCCCTGGCCCGCTCACCCTCGGCGACCTCACCTACTCCACCACCCTGCTGCCGGGTGAGAAGGTGCGCCTGTTCACCGCCGACCGGCGCACCCGCTTCAGCTTCGACAGCGAGACCAACCTCAGCTACCGCAGCGAGCAGACGTCTGAAGAGCAGTTCTACATGTCGAGCATGAGCGACTTCATGTCCGACCTCACCGTCGTCAACCGTGGCAGCACGACCAACACGTCCCAGGGATCGGCCCAGGGGCACGCCCATGCGTCAGGCGCGATCCAGAGCTTCTTCCTTGGCCCTTCGGTCGACGTCAGCGGCAGCTACAACGCCTCGTCGACCAGCTCGTTCGCGAACGAGCTCCAGCAGCACGCCCGGGCGTCGGACCGGCGCTCGGTGCAGGCCGTCCGCACCGCCAACTCGGTCTCGGTCGGGGAGGTCTCCAGCCGCAGCCACGCCGAGGGCCAGTCCGAGGACCAGTTCGAGTCCTCGTCGCGCGAGTTCTCCAATCCCAACCGGTGCCACGCGGTCACGTTCTTCTTCTACCGCATCAACAAGACCCAGATCGTGCGGATCGTGCTGGAGCGCATCGAGCGCCGCGTGGAGGACCCGGTCGCTCCCACGAAGATCGCCAACAACGAGTTCCTGGCACCTGGGGCCGTCGAGGCCATCCCGTCCAGCCCCCTGGCGACCAGCGCGACCCGGCTCCAGACCGAGGAGGTCGGCCGCGCCAGCGAGCGCGCGGCCCGGGCGTCCAGGGACCTCGTCCCGGTGAGCCCCCTGCTGCTGGCGCCGGCCACGGCGCTCGGAACGACCCAGGCCCCGGAGCCGCTGCCGCCGGACATCCACGACCTCGCCCTCGCGCAGGTGGACGAGGAGCTCGTGCGCGAGGGGCTGCTGGACAAGGTGGGCGGGCAGGTCAGCGTGGAGGCGCAGCGGCGCTTCCTCGTCGAGCAGGAGTCGTCCCTGCCGACCGCGGGCCTGATCGTCAAGGGCTGCCTCGACGACTGCGACATCTGCGAGGACACCCTCTCCCGGGAGATCGAGATCGACCTCGCGCGCAAGGACCTGGAGAACCAGCTCCTCAAGCGCCAGATCGAGCTGCTCGACAAGTCCCAGGAGTACCGCTGCTGCCCCGAGGGCGAGGAGCACGACCACGACGACAAGGGCAAGAAGTAGTCCGACCCGCCCGGGGCCCGCGGGGCCCGGGGCCCGGGGGCTACGGCCCGGAGCGCGGCAACGCCTCCGGGCCGTCGGCTGTCCGGCGGGCCTTCAGGTGAGGGGGTGCGGGTCGGGGTTCAGCCCTTCCGGGGTGGTCGGGGCCGGCGTGAGCCCGAGCCGGTACGCCCGAAGTGCAGCGGCTGGAATCCGGGGATCAGGACCCGGGCGGTGTGCAGCCCGAGGGCCGCCATGTCCGGTGGGGTGCAGTTGACGTAGAGAAGATCGGCGCCCAGGGACCCCAGATGCTCGGTCAGGCGGCGCAGCCGCGAGGCCGCCTCCGGCGGGCCCGGCGCCTCGGGCTCCTCCGGCGGGTCGGGCGCCTCCGGCGGCGTCCAGTCCAGGTCGGCGGCGCCGCCGCCGTCCAGGAACTCGAACGCTGGCAGGCTCCGGCGGTCCGCGTACAGCAGGCCGTGGTCATGCACGGTGGTCACCGAGCGCGGGTCGGCGACGAGCCGGTCGATGCGCGCCCGCACCTCGGGCGCGCTCGTGTGGACGCCGGCCCGCGCCTGGCCGACCTCCAGCACGGCGGCACGCGCCGCCCGGCCCGGATCGAGGTCGCAGCCAAGGCCGACCACCGCGGCCGGGCCGTCGCCGCCGGAGCGCTGGACGCCGAGGGCGAGGAGCACGTGACAGGGATGGTCGCTGGCGAGCCGGTACAGCCGCAGCTCGACCCCGAGCCGGTCATAGGCGCGGCACAGCCTGACGACCTCCGGGTCCGGGTGGCCGCTCAGCTTGACGCGCTCGGCCGGCAGCCGGTTCATCCAGGTCACCAGGAACCCGTCCCGCTCCAGCACCTCGTAGGCCGCGGCCAGCACGGCGCCCGCCAGGGTCGCCCCGGCGGCCAGGCCGTTGGAGGTGGTCGGGCACAGCAGCTCCTCGGGGCTGGCCGGCCGGTAGCCCAGGAACACCGCGATCGCGGGCACGAGCACCCGCAGCCCCGTGACCAGCGAGCGCGCCGCGACCCAGCCAAGCCGGGTGCCGTCGGCGTAGGGGGCGTAGGCCAGCCTCGGGTACTGCCCGGACCCGTGCCCGAGTAGCGCTCCACCGCCTCTCCCAGGGCGCCACGCAGAGCCTCCTGGCGCGCGAGCCCCTTGCCCACGCACACGCGCGCCGAGGCGCTCGGCTCGTCGAGGAAGCGATGGTTGGCCAGCTCGGCGGTTGCCAGGTGGAGGCCGGCGGCCGCGCCATCACCGGCCGGCCGCACGTCCCCGAGCGAGGTCACCACACCGCTGACGGCGCCGACCAGCGACGGCGCGGCCCGCAGGGGATCGCCGGGCGGCTTCCTGGCATGCGCCAGCTCCGCGAGGGACGGGTGTGACCGGACCGGCGGGTCCTGCCCGCACGAAGGGCATTCCGGGACCGGGAGCACCACGTGCGCGGTCGTCCCCGGCCGGGCCGTGCCGATCTCGTCGACCTCGCCGATCTCCAGGACCCTGCCGGCCAGCGCCTGCCAGCCTGAGTGGAGCAGCTCGCCCAGCGCCTCCCGCGCCAGGGCGGCTCCGACCCTCCGGGACAGGGCCGGCGTCACGGCCCGCTCGTGCAGGGCCGGTCGTCGCTGCCTGGCCAGCAGCTCCTCTCGGGCCATGGCCGCGGAGAAGTCCTTCGCGCAGGCGACCAGGCGCATGCGCCAGCAGAGGTAGCACGCGGTGCGCCCAGGCAGGACCAGCGGGCCGACCAGCGCGCCGCGCCCGTCGAGTTGCGCATACATCGCCGGCACCCGCCAGCGCAGGCTGGCGCTGTTGAGCCAGTGCGTGGCCGAGGCGAAGCCGGTGTCAAAGCAGCCGAGCAGGAGCTGGCAGTCGCGCGCCAGCGCGTGGACGCTGTCGCGGGTGACCGCCGGCAGGCGGCTCGCCTCGGCCGGGGCGCCGCCGCCCCCGGCCTCCAGCGCCCGCTGGACGGCCAGCTCGCGCGGCAGCCCAAGGGCGTCCGGGCCGAGCGGGGTCAGCGGCAGGTTCCCCCGCTCGCAAGGGTAGGGGTCGACCAGCAGGAGGCTGCCGATCCCCCAGGAGGCCAGGAGCGCCGCCGCATGAGCGCCCGGTCCTTCGAGCCCGAAGACGGCGACCCGGAGGCCGGCGAGCCTGCGGCGGGTCCCGGCGGTCGGCCCGGAAGCCTCCAGGGAGGCGGGTGCCTGGTCCACCGGCGCGACCCGCTACGGCTCCGCGGCCTCCGAGGCTTCGTCCTCCAAGCGGGAGAAGCGACGCACGCCCCTGACCTCCTCGCAACCCACCGGCACCGCGATGATGATGAAGCACCTCGAGGTGAGGGGTCCGAGGCCGTCCAGGTGGGAGCTGTCGGACGCGCGCGACGCCTCCAGCTCGCGCAGTGCGCTGCGCACCTCGTCGCGTATGTCCCTGCGCAGCTCCTCGCGTAGCCGCTCCAGTCCCGAGGGGCTCTCTTCATCGGGCATTGACGTCCTCCTATCGCTGTGCGAGCACCAGCTCGGCACGGCTCGCCGACACCAGGTTCCCCTTGCGCGTGTAGCGGTCCAGCGCCCGCTGGACCGCGCCGCTCACCGCCTGCCCTGGACCGCCCGCCATGCGGAGGACCTCGGCGCGGCCCATCCACGTGTCGGCCTGCTCGTTGAGGGCATCGGTGCGCTCCGCGAGCTCGACGGCCTCGTGACTCATCTCGAGCGCCTCCTGCACCCGGTCTCGCCGCGCGAGCGCTTTTGCCCCAACTCTGCGCCAGAGCAACTGGGACAATACGTCATCGGTGCTCGCAAGGTGCGCGCTCAGCGCCACCAGCTCCTCCGCCTCGTCGATCGCGCCTCGCCCGTAGGCCAGCTCGGCGAGCAGCGCCGCCTCGGTGGACAGCAGGCCGGCCGCTCCGGGCCGCTCCAGCTCCGCATGGTTGCGGCGAAGCGACCGCTCGGCCCGCTCGTGGTCGCCCTCCAGGACGGCCACGAAGGCGACGTCCTCCCGGTGGACGATCCACGGGACCCAGCCGACCGCCTGCCCGAGGTCGCCGACCGTGGCGTGGACCTCGTCGAGCAGGGCCCAGGCCCTGGTGAAATCCGCACGCATCGCCTCAAGGCAGGCGATGTGCCCAAGCGCTGCGGCACTCACGACGCGGTTGTCGCCGGCCTCCTCCCTGAGGCGCTCACAACAGCGGACGGCCTCGGGCACGGGGGTGGGCCCGATCAGGTAGCCCCAGCCGAGCAGGGCAAGGGCCGAGCGGGCGCGGCCACGGTCTCCCACCAGCCGGGAGTAGGACGCGGCACGCCGGAAGGGGGCCTGCATCGCCGCGCACCGCAGCATCATCAGCTCGAGCCTGCCCGCGAGCAGCCAGGCGGCGGCCAGGCCGCGCGCGTCGCGGTCGCGCTCGAGCACGGCGATGACCTGGCCGAGCTCCTGGCGCACGTCGTCAGCGGCCAGGTCGCTGGGGTCGACCGAGCCCATGAGCTGCTGCTCGATCCAGATGCGGGCTTCGAGCTGGCGCTGCCCGCGGGCGCGGGCCTGCTCGACGCCGCGGGCGGCGAGCTCTTCGGCCGCCTTCCGCTCGCCCTGATAGCCCAGGTTGGCGACGAGCAGGGGCACCAGCTCGAGGCCGCCAGGGTCGTCGGCGGGCAGCAACGCGCGGGCGCGGGCGAGGTAGCTGCTGGCCGCACGGTGCTTCCAATCGTTGCTCGCCCGCTGCCCGCTCCGGGCGAGACGGTCGGCCGCCCGGCGGAGCAGGGGCTGCTCGGCCAGGCCGAGCTCAGCTCGGTACAGGCACGCCTGCTCGAGGTGGTAGGCGACGAGGTCGTCGGTCTCGCCGAGGGCCTCGCCAGCTTCCTCCAGCCAGGTGGCGAACCGCTCGTGGAGCTCGGCGCGCCGCCGCTTGGACAGCTCGGCATAGGCGGCGTCGCGGATCAGCAGGTGGCGGAAGCGGAAGCGGTCCCCGCCGCCGGGATCGGAGCGGTCCGGGCGGACCAGCTCCTTGCGGGTGAGGGAGAGCAGATGGCCGCCCACGCCGGAGCGCCCAGGCTCCGGAGTGAGCGCGACCACGGCGTCCTGGTGGAACACCCTGCCGATCACGCTCGCCCGCTCCAGCGCCGCCCGCTCCCCCGGCTCGAGCTGGTCGAGCCGCGCGGCCAGCAGGGCCGAGACGGTCAGCGGCACCGGCACCGCCGTGAGGTCCTCCCTGGCCACCCAGGCGCCGCCTGACCGGACCAGCACGCCGTCGTCGATCAGCATGCCGACCAGCTCCTCGAGGAACAGGGGGTTGCCCTCCGCCACCTCGCAGATCCGGCGCACGGCGGCGCTGGACAGCTCGGCGGCGCCCAGCAGGTTGCCGACCAGCTCCCCGCATTCCAGGTCGCCAAGCGGCTCCAGCAGGATGGAGGTGGCGTTCGGCTTGCCGCCCCCCCAGCCTGGGCGGACGTCGTACAGCTCCGGCCGGGCGATGCAGCAGAGCAGGATCGGCGCGTCCCTGGCCAGGTCGGCGACGTGCTCGAGCAGGTCGAGCAGCGGCGGCTCCGCCCAGTGCAGGTCGTCGAGCACGAGCAGGACCGGCGCGGAGCGGGCGAGCGCCTCCAGCGTCTTGCGGACGGCCCAGGGAAGCTCCTGGAGCGCGGCGGTGGCCTGCGTCACCCCGAGCAGACCGGCGAGCTGCTCGGCGACCGCATGGGCGTCGTGGTCGCCGCGGAACAGCGCGGCGACGCCGACGCGGACCGCTTCCGGGGTGGCGGGCGTGGCCATCGCCTGGCGCATCGCCTCCACCAGCGGCCAGAAGGTGATGCCCTCGCCGTAGTCCAGGCAGTGGCCGCGCAGCACGGTGGCGTCCTCGCCGATGTCGGCGACCAGCTCCTGGACCAACCGCGACTTGCCGATCCCCGCCGGCCCCATGAGCGTGACGAGATGGCACGTGCGCTCACGGGCCACGCGCTCGCAGACCTGCGCCAGCAGGGCCCGCTCCGTCCCGCGGCCGACCATCGGGGCGTCCAGCCGCCGGCTGTGCCCGGGCACGCCAGGGCTGACCGCGGCCAGCCGCCACGCGGAGCGGGCGGCGGCTGGCGCGGCCCCCCGCACCGGGCTCGACCGGCCCGACCGGCTCGGCCCGCACCGCATCGCGCACCAGCCGGTAGGTGACGGGCCCGAGCAGGATCTGGCCCGCGCCGGCCGCGTGCTCGAGCGCCACCGCCGCTCTCGGGGCCATGCCGGTGAGCTCCGCCTGCCCGTCAGGCTCGAAGACAACGACCTCGCCGGTCTCGATCCCGGCGGACACCGACAGGCGCACCCCTCGCTCCAGCTCGAGCGCGGCGCTGACGCGCTCCAGCAGCGAGCGGACCTCGGCCGCCGCGCGGACGGCGCGGAGCGCGTCGTTCTCGTGCGCGGTCGGCACGCCGAACACGACGGTGACGGACTCGCCGGTGAGCCGCTGGACGGTGGCGCCGTGGGCGAGCAGCGCGGTGCGCACCTCCTCCAGGTAGCGACCGGCAAGATGGTGCAGGGACTCTGGGTCCACCTGCCCGCCGGCCCCGCCGGCGGCGATGCCGACGCAGGCGACCGTCACCGTCCTGCGGGCCTCCACCGGCGCGGGCGGGGCGACCGCGGCCGTGACCGGGGCCGGCGCCGCTGCCGCGCCCGGCGCGGCGGCCGTGACCGGGGCGGTGGCCGGTGCCAGATCGAGCGCCGGGTCGTGCCTGAGGACCGCCTGCTCCAGCCGCTGCAACCCGGCGTCGGGGTCGATGCCCAGCTCGTCCGCCAGGTACTGCTGGGTGCGGCGGTACACCTCGAGGGCGTCGGCCTGCCGTCCCGCACGGTACAGCGCCAGCATGAGCTGGCCCCGCAGGCGCTCCCGCAGGGGATGCGCGGCGACCAGGGCCTCCAGCTCGCCGGCGAGGTCGTGGTGGCGGCCGGCGGCCAGGTCGGCCTCGATGCGGTCCTCGATGGCGGCGACCCGCCGCTCCTCGAGGCGGACAACGTGCCCGCGGGCGAACGGCTCGGCGGCGAGGTCACCGAGAGCGGGACCACGCCAGAGGGCGAGCGCCTGCCGCAGCAGCGAGCCCGCCTGCCCGGCGGCTCCGCCGGCCAGCGCACGGCGGCCCTGGGCGACGAGCCGCTCGAAGCGCTCCAGGTCCAGCTTGTCGGGCTCGACGTCCAGCAGGTACCCGCGCGCGTGGGTGACCAGCACGCTGCCGGGCGCTCCCCTCGCCCGCGCCGGCTCGAGCACCTTGCGCAGGCGGGCGACGTGCACCCACAGCATGCTGCTGGCCGCCTCCGGTGGCAGCCCGCCCCAGAGGTCGTCGATCAGCCGCCCGGTCGGGACCACGCGGCCGCGGTGCAGGAGGAGGATGGCCAGGAGGGCACGCTGCTTCGGCCCTCCCAGGGGCACGGGCCTGCCGTCCGCCCGGATCTCGACCGGGCCGAGGATCCCGAACTCCACCTTCGCTTCCTTCGCGATATCTTCACAATTACGCTATCAGGCGCCCCTGCTTTGGGGGAGCGAATTCGGGCGAAATTCGGGGCAGCGCGCGTCATCTGCCCTGATCGTCGCTGGCGCGGTGCGGACTGGCCCTGCGGTGACCATCTCGCTGCTCAGCGCACGATCCGCAGTACCGCGGGGGCCGCCGCGCTGACGCAGCGTGGCAGCCGCCCGCTCCCGACAGTGTCGACGCGGCGGCCGTTGTGCAGCAGCCAGACCTCGATCTCGCTTTCGATCACCCGGAAGCCGTCGACGCGCGTGGCCTTGGCGGCGCACCAGTTGCTCCACTCCCAGGTCGCGGTGAAGGCACCGGACCCGTCGGCGCCACCCTCGGGCAGGTCGCCGTCGAGCAGCACGCCGGCGCCGTTGCCCCGCACCGGCGCGAGCCGGGTGATGGAATGCGTTGCGACGTGCGTCCGCGCCTCGGTCTTCGGGTCGTTCTCGACCCACCAGGTCTGGAAGATCTCCACGCTGAGCCTGGTGTGGACGTGGCAGGGGATGACCCGCCACGACACGGCGCCAAGGGTGAACCGGACCGCGTTACCGCCCCGGCCGGCGTCGACCTGCTGGTAGGGGTTGAGGAAGTCGCCGTTGCGGCCGGTGCGACAGGGAGGGTGGGGGCGCGCCGAGCCGTCGACGGCATTGCCGATCGGCTGGACCGTCCTGACCATCCGCTCGACCGCCCCGCGCGCCCGCGGCCATGCGCTCGCCTGCCCGGCGACCTCGAACACCAGGACCCGCAGCCTTGTGAGCGCCGGGCAGGGCGTGCCCGGCGCGCAATGGTACGGCCACGCGATCATGTAGCGGGCGGAGATCC
>WNGA01028116.1_pt1 | contig 11757 bp, 9 predicted proteins | sample 5400061 | NCBI WGS metagenome assembly WNGA01 (sample SAMN13153366, study PRJNA577476) | soil metagenome | isolation source: 100 cm soil or saprolite under grassland replicate 2 | place: USA:California | collected 2016-06-15
TCAACCTCGGACATCTCTCGCTCGAGGACCGCTCGAAGGGAGAGATCCTTTTCTGGCAGATCTGCGAGCGGATCCACCGGGACCTGAAGACATTGAAAGAGATCCCCGAAGAGTTCGAGGACATGGAGACGATGCTCGCCGACAAGTACGTTCTCAACTTCTCGGTGTTCCAGTCGCTGCCCGATTCCTGGGCAATCGACCAGCTCTTTCCGATCCTGCCGATCCACCGCCTGAACGAGAAGCCGACGGCGTTCGCGACCCTCGCGGACATCACTTGCGACTCCGACGGCAAGATCGAGCGGTTCATCGACCTCCGCGACATCGACGAGACGCTGCCGCTCCACCCCTTCCGCCAGGATCGCCCTTACTACCTCGGCTTCTGCCTCATGGGGGCGTATCAGGACGTGCTCGGCGACCTCCACAACCTCTTCGGCGAAGCGCACGAGGTCCTCGTCCGCGTGGACGAGGAAGGACGCTCCGAGATCGAGGACGTCCTACCCGGCGAGACCTGCGAGCGCGTTCTCGAGTACATGAACTACGACCGCACGCACATTCTCGACTCCATCCACGAGCAGCTCGTGCGAGCCGCCGGCTCGGGGATGAAGAAGGGCGAGGTCCAGTCGATCTACCGGGAGTTCGAGGCGGTCTTTCCGCGGTATACGTATCTCGAGCGTTGAAGCGGAGGCGACACCATGCTTCCCATCGGCGACGACAACTCGGACCGGACCCTGACCCCGGTCGTCAACTACCTGTTGGTCCTGGTGAACGTCTTCGTCTTCGTCTTTTTTCAGGGTTTGGGCGCGAACGAACGATTCACCTACGCATTCTCGACGGTCCCGAAGGAGATCGTCACGGGCCGCGACGTCGCGGAACCCGTGACGATCAAGGATCCGGTGAGCGGCGACGTCGCCGGGACGGTCGAGCTCGAGCCGACGCCGATTCCGGTCTACCTGACGCTCCTCACTTCGATGTTCATGCACGGGGGCATCGCGCACATCTTCGGAAACATGCTCTACCTGTGGATCTTCGGCGACAACATCGAGAACACGCTCGGTCACCTGCGATATCTGATCTTCTATCTGGTCTGCGGAGTGATCGCCGGGCTGTCCCATGTCTTCTCGACCGTCGCGTTCGGCGGGAACCCGTACCTGCCGTCGCTCGGCGCGTCCGGCGCCATCTCCGGCGTGCTGGCGGGATACCTCGTCCTCTTTCCGCGCCGCCGCGTCCGCGTGATCATTTTCCGGACGATCCAGGAGGTCACCGCGATCTGGGCGATCGGGATCTGGTTCGCTTTCCAGCTCATCTCCGGAATCGGGATGCTCGGCGGCGGCTCGCAGGCGGGCGGCGTCGCATACGCCGCCCACATCGGCGGGTTCATCGCCGGATTGATCCTGGTCAAGCTCTTCGCCGCGGGGAGGCCGAGCTACCGTTTCGCGTGACGCGCCGCAACTTCTCTTCGGGGACGCCGTGGGAGCCGGTCGCCGGCTACTCGCGCGCCGTACGGGTCGGCAACGTCGTCTGGGTGTCGGGCACGACCGCGACCGACGCTTCCGGATCGATCGTCGCCGGGGACGCGAGCGCGCAGGCGCGCCAGGCGCTCGCGAACATCCGCGCGGCGCTCGAACAGGCCGGGGCGTCCCTGTCCGACGTCGTGCGCACCCGGATGTACGTCACGAACGTCGCCGACTGGGAGAAGGTCGCGCGCGCGCACGCGGAGTTCTTCGGCGAGATCCGTCCGGCAACAACGCTCGTCGAAGTCTCCGCGCTCGTCTCTCCGGAGATGCTCGTGGAGATCGAGGCGGAGGCGGTGGTCGGCGAAGAGACTCAACCGAATCGCGAGACCCTACGAGATCGTATTCCGGCAGATCGTGAGAAGACCTAATCCCCCCAGCAAAATCGCGAATACCAGGAATCCGGTCCCGGAAAGAGTTGGCACATCCGCTGGGGCCTGAATCTCGTAAACGAACGTGCCGTCGACTGAGAATGACACGGCAATGAGAAATCGGCCCGTCGAATCGGCTGCCAATCGGCGAATGCTTCGGAATTCGATCCCGACGTCGAATGCGGCCACGTGTTGCCTTCGTCAACGCTGCGAAGCACGCTCCCAGGAAATGGCGGAATGATCGGAGGCAGTGGGCCGGAGTGCGCCGCGGCGTAAAGCGTTCGAGAGTCGGAAGGCGCGATCAGAACGTCTTCGATCTGCGACGACGGTAGGCGGAGCTGCTCCCACGATTCTCCAAGATTGAATGTTTTCCAGATCGTGGCGCAGCAGTATGCGGCAGCGTAGATCTTCGACGGATCACTCGGGTCGACGGCCACGTCGACCATCGGGTGGCCGGAACCTTGGAGCAGCAAGCCCCAGGTTGCCCCGGCATCGAGCGTCGCAAACACCGGACCGTTGGAGCTCGCCGCGTATACTCTTCGCGAATCCGTGGGGTCAATCGCGAGAGCGGTCACCCAGTGCACCCCCTGACTTACGAGTGACCACGTCGAACCCGCGTCTGCTGACTTGAAAACACCCCAATCGCCTCCCCCGTAGAGCGTCGATGCATTCGTGGGATCCACGGCGATCCTCAGGAATCTGCCGGGCGGGATCCCGGTATTCGAAGCGAACCAGGTCCTTCCAGCGTCGATGCTCTTCACGACGTTCGGAAGATTCGCTCCCCCGCGGCTTCCGTACAGAGTCGTGGTCGTGGTTAGGTCGATCGCGATCTCCGAGAGTGTGCCTTCGAGACCGCCGGAGTTGACGTATACGAGTGTCCACGTATTGCCGTGGTCGTTGCTCCGGTAAACCCCCGCTGGAGTACCAGCATAGACAATTCCCTCCGGGCCCGGATCAATGGCTAGTCCATACACCTTGCTCGGAGGACCACTTGGTGTCCAACGGTTCACTCCCGCCGCAAGCGGACACGTTGAAGCGAACCAGATCAACGCGGCGAGTATCCGTCTTCTCATGCTGAAAGAACTAATAGCACCTCGGCTCTCCGGGCACACTGAACTCCAGCGATTTTTCGCTTGCAAAGATCTCGAGCAGCGCCGCCAGCGCGCCTTGAGAGGTGGGGCGATGGCTCTTGCTTACGCCAACGAATCGGCGTCCGGCGACGCCGGATAGCTCGTATCGAAGAGTCCGAGCGAGGCCGAAGCAATCGTGTGCGCCAGATAACGGGAATCGCTTCCCTTCCCCAAAAACGACAGAAGCCGAACGCGAACCTGACGCTTCTCTGACAGCAGGGACGCCCGGCGAGGGTCGCCGACACCACCACGTTCCCGACCTAGCTAGACGCCGACCACTCTCATCCCGTGGGCCCGCGCGGCGGTCGCGAGTCCGCTGTCGTGCGTGGCCATGGTCAGGTCTTTCTCCGATTTCTCGCGCCAGACGAGAGCCGACACTAGGTGAATCGCATCCAGGGTCCTGAGAGCCGTCGAAAAGGGTTGGGAGGCGCGGGCGAGCACGGGACGATCGAGCTCGACGAGCTTCATCGGGGCCACCAGGCCATAGAGCGCCTCGCGGCGCTGCGCGACCTGCTCGTCGGACAGACCCTTCGCGAGACGCAACCGGTCGATGGCCCGGAGACACTCGACCTCCACTATGACGCTGCCTACTCCGGTCTCAACGGAATCCCACTCCCGGAGAGTGCCGCGTTCTCGCAGGATCAGCCGCAGAAGAACCGAAGAGTCGAGGTAGGCGTTCATCGGTCGCTTTGCCTGTCCTCGAGCAGTAGCGCGACGATATCGGTCTCGAATGGCAGCGGCGGCGGCAGAGGGACGTCCTGTAGTCGGCCGGCGCCAGGAAGCGGTTCTCGAATTCGCACGCCTCCTTTGTCTGCTCTGTACGGCACGATCTGGGCAATCGGTTGGTCGCGATCGAGGACCGTGATCGTGTGCCCACGCCGCACGGCCCGCAGGTGCTCGGAGAGCTTCGCCTTGAGCTCTGCGATCCGGATCTGTCTCATGACCAGATTATAACCAGAAGTGGTCATACCGTCCGGCTTCGCATTTCCCTGTCCAGATTTGTCTCGATATGAACCGAAGCCGAAGCGCCGACTGGAGGTTATCGCGTCGCCGCGGTCCCAGGATCCGGCGTCGGGTTAGGAAGGCGAGAAGCGCAGCCATCACGACCTAGTAGAGGAGAAACCTCGCCCGCCGTTTTCGAAATGCTTCGAGTCCGTTTTGCCAGGAGCGCACGATCGCGCCGGCCGGCCCCCCCTTCTCCAGCCGCTCGAACGTGTCGCGGTTCGCCAGCAGGTCGAGGAACTTTTCCCGCTTCCAGTCCACGGGATGGAGATCCCGCAGCGCGACCGCGATCTCGAGGCCGAGCGCGACGGGATAGAGGGCGTCCCGGTCGGTGACTGTGAATCGCACGCCGCCGCAGCGCTCGCCGGCGAAGGTCGACGAAACGGGCGTGAAGTGGATCGGCGTGAAGGCGATCCCCGGGATCTTCCGTGCGGAAAGGGTCGCTGCGAGACGCCCCCCGTCGAGCCACGGCGCGCCGATCACTTCGAACGGCGTGTCGGTGCCCCGCCCGACGGAGAGGTTCGTCGTCTCGAGGAGCCCGATCCCGGGGTAGAGCGTCGCCTCGGCCGGCGACCGCATGTTCGGCGACGGATTGACTCGTCGTACCAGAGATCGCGCGCCCAGCCGCGCATCTTCACGACCTCGATCTTCGCGCCGATCCTCTGCTCGGCGTTGTAGAGGAGAGCAAGCTCGCCCGGCGTCATCCCGTACCGGACCGGAATCGTGTGCGGGACGGTGAAGGAGATCCGGTCCGGGTCGGCGAGAGGCCCTTCGACGCGCGCCCCGCCGATCGGGTCCGGACGATCGAGAATGACGAGCGGGATCCCGGCGCGCGCGACCTCAGGCTGCAGGTAGGCCGAGGTCGTGACGTAGGTGTAGAACCGCGTTCCGACGTCCTGGATGTCGAGCACGAGAGCGTCGAGCCCGGCGAGCTCTTCCGGCAGCGGGCGGCGGCGTTCGGCATAGAGCGAGTGAATCCGGAGGCCCGTCGCCGGGTCCACCTGGTCGGCGACCTTCGCGTCGGACTCCGAGAGGATGCCGTGCTCCGGGGAGAACAGAGCGGCGAGCTTCACTCCAGCCTTCTTCGCTTCCTCGGAGACGAGAACCGCGATCGTCGACCGCCCGTCGCGCGCACGTCCGGTCGCGTTGGTGACGAGCCCGACCCGTTTTCCCGCGATCGGCCGGAAGCCGTCCGCGACGAGCGCGTCCACGCCGGCGAGGACTTCCCGGCGGATCGGCGCCCGGGTGGAAAGCCGCCTCGCGGCGCGCCGCGTGTCTGCCTCGATCGACGCCGCTGCGATCGTCGAAACGATGCCGCGGATCCGGCCGACGTCCCCTTTTCCGTCCGGATGGAGCCGGTTCGACAGGAAGACGACGTAGGTCCCGCTCGACGGATCGAGCCAGAGCGACGTTCCGGTGAAGCCGGTGTGCCCGAAGGAGCCGGGCGGGAAGAGGTCGCCGCGGTTTCTCGAATACGCGGTCGAGACGTCCCATCCGAGCGCCCGCAGGCCTTCGTCGCCGAAGAAGCGCGGCCGTGTCATCGCTTCCACGCCGAGCGGCGACAGGATCCGCGCCTTTCCGAGCCGGCCGCCGGCTAGGATCATCCGGCAGAACCGGGAGAGATCGTCCGCCGTCGAGAAGACCGTAGGCGCGTGGATCGTGCACTTCGCCGCGCAGCCACCGGTCGTCGCGGCGCTCCGTCGGGGCGATCCGCGAGATCCGAGCGCGCGAGACGCCGGCGAGGTCGATCTTCTCCCCGAGGAACCGCGACGTGGCCAGGGGCCGGAAGTGCGTGTCCCTCATGCCGAGCGGCTGAAAAATGTTCTCCTCGGCGAATTCGTCGAGAGGCATCCCGGCCACTTTTCGCACGAGCTCGCCCAGCTCTTCGTATCCCGCGTCGGAGTATCGGAAGCGGGTCCCGGGTGGAGATTCGAGCGGCAGCCGGTCCTTGCGGGAAAAGATCTCCTCGGAAGTCCCGGTGTAGAGGTCGAGGGGATCATCCGCCGCGAGGCCCGCCCGGTGCGTCAGGAGCTGCTCGATGGTGACTTTCTCGCGATCACCGCCGCCCGCGCCGAACTCCGGCAGGTATTTCACGACCGGATCGAGAAGCGCGAGCTCGCCCCGCTCGACCAAGATCATCACCGAGGTCGCGGTGGCGACGGGCTTCGTCAGCGAAGCCAGATCGAAGACCGTGTCGAGCGTCATCGGCTCGCGCGCCGGCACGATCGCCCGACTCCCGTACGCCTTTCGGAAGAGGATCCGGTCGCCGCGACCCACGAGGACCACGGCTCCGGGCAGCTCGCGGCGCGCGATCGCCTCCTCGACGGCCGCGTCGATTCGCGCGAGCCGGGCGGCGGAAAGCCCCGCCTCCGCCGAACGCGCGAGGACGGCCGCGAGCAGGAGCGCGATCACGTTTTCTCGCGGACGAGGCCCGCGAAGAGAAGACCTCCGGAGATCGCGAGCGTCGCGCCGAAGAAGATCGCGCGCGAATGCTGTCCGAAAATGACCGCCCCGGCGGCGAACATGATCGAGTACACGAACACCGTCCCGAGCCCCCAGAACGCGAAGTTGCGCGGGATCTCCCCCCTTCGCGCGGCAACGGCGGACGCGCCGGCAATCCTCTTCCAGCCCGGCCCCGCGGGCCGAACTTTTTCATAGAAGGCGGCGAGCTTCTCGCGGGGCTCCGGTTTCGTCGCGAACGTCGTGACGAGCCAGATCGCGGTCGTGACGGCGGTGGTCGTCACGAGCGTCATCGCGAAGCCTCTCGGAGTCGCCGGATCGAACGCGGCGTAGTGTGACCCGAGGGAGCGCAGAGAGACGGACGTCACGAGCGCGGATGCCATCGCCGCCACTTCCGACCACGCGTTGATGCGCCACCAGTACCAGCGCAGGATGTAGACGAGACCGGTCCCGGCGCCCAGCGTCAGGAGCAGCTCCCAGACCTTGCTGATCTGGCTCATGAAGACCGTCGCGACGAGCGAAAGGACGACGGTCAGCGCGGTCGCGATACGCGACGCGAAGACGTAGTTCCGCTCTGAGGCTCCTCTTTTGAGAAATCGGCGGTAGAGGTCGTTGATCAGGTAGCTCGAGCCCCAGTTCATCTGCGTTGCCTGCGTGGACATGTAAGCAGCCGCGAACGACGCGAGCATGAAGCCGCGCAGCCCCGGCGGCAGGTAGTCGACCATCATCCGGACGTAGTTCAAGCCGGGATCTTCGACCCCCGCGGCGTTTCGTATCGAGCCACCGAACAGCGCGAGTGAGCACAACGCGGTGACGACCCAGGGCCAGCTTCGGATCGCATAGTGCGCGACATTGAAGTACAGCACCGCCGCGCGCGCGTTTCTCTCGTCCCGGCACGCGAGCATGTTCTGGGCGACGTACCCGCCGCCGCCCGGTTCCGCGCCGGGATACCAGGAAGCCCACCAGGAGACTCCAAGCAGGGTGGCGAACGTGATCGCCGGAAGCACCCAGATCCCGTCGACGCCCGGCGGCCAGACCGCCAGGATCCCTTCCGCGGACCCGAACCGGGCTCCTTCCGGCGCGAACGCGGGATGAGCGGCGCCGACGCGCGCTTTCATCGCTTCGATTCCGCCGACCGCGGCGACCGAGACGAACGCGAGGACGATCGCGCCACCCATCTCGAAGAGATACTGCAGTCCGTTCGCGGATGCGACGCCCCAGTACCCGGCCAGGACGGTGTAGACCGCCGTCAGCAGGAGGCAGATGACGAGCGCGGTCCACTTCGAGACGCCGAGCATTCCCCCGAGCACCTTCGCCATCCCGAGGTTTACCCAGCCCATGATCAGGATGTTCACCAGCAGGCCGAGATAAGCCGCCCGGAAGCCGCGCAGGAAGGCCGCGGGCCGTCCCGAGTAGCGCAGCTCGGCGAGCTCGACGTCCGTGACGACGGCCGCGCGCCGCCAGAGCTTCGCGAAGAAGAAGACGGTCAGCATCCCGGACGCGAGCATCGACCACCAGAGCCAGTTGCCTGCGACCCCGTTCTTCGCGACCATTTCGGTCACGGCGAGCGGCGTATCGGCGGAAAACGTCGTCGCAACCATCGCGGTGCCGGCGACCCACCACGGCATCGACCGCGCCGAGAGGAAGTAGTCGAGCATCGAGCGGCGAGCCCGACGCGCGAAGTAGAGGCCGACGACGAGCGTCATCGCGAAATAGCCGGCGAGGACGAGCAGATCGACGGCGCCGAGGGTCACGGGCGAGCGCTCCGCTTCTGGATCCCGCTCCCCCGCCCGGCAACTTCCGGGATCGTGACGGGCAGGCGACCCGTGACGTCGGCTTCCCCGAAGAGCGCCCGCGCGGCGGCGACCTGCATCACAGTCTGATCGCCGTAAGCCGCCAGATACGTCGAGAGGGACGGGAGGTCCGCCGCAAGGTAGGGATTTCCAAACGAGACGCCGACCAGAGGCTTTCCGGCGGAAGCGACCCTCTCAATCGCGCGACGCGCCGGCTCGGGCAGGACGAGCTTCCCCGTTCCCGTGCGGACGCGCACGAAGAGCGAGACGAGCACAATGTCCGCGCTCGAGGCTGCTTCGACCAGAGGCTCGACCTCATCGGGGCGCGACCTCGGATCGAGGACGAAGGTCTCGGGCTCGCGGCCCAGCCGGACCCCGAGCTCGCGCGCGAAATCCCGGCCCGGCGGATTTGCGGCGGGAATGTCGTTGACGATCAGATGGACGAGCCGGACCGAAGGCGAGAGCGGCAGCGCGCCCGCCGTCTCACGCACGAGCGTCAGTGCGCGCCTCGCGATCTCTTCGGCGAGCGCGCGGTGGCCGGGGCTGTCGACGACCCGGAACGGCGCCTCCGGATCGGGGCGCGGCGCGGGAAACCGCCGCTTGACGTCCAAGATGCGAGCGATCGAGACGTCGAGACGCCATTCCGGAATGCGGCCGGTCTCGACGGCGCGGCGCACCGCCGCGATCGCCGCATCGGTGTCGGGTGACTTGGGTACCTGGTCCGCGCCCGCGAGGATCGCGCGGACCGCCGCCTCGCCCGGATCGAAGTGGTCCACGATCCCGCCCATGTCGACGGCGTCGGTCACGACCAGACCGGCGAAGCCCAAGTCCTTCCGCAGGAGACCGTCGACAGCCGCCGGCGACATCGAAGCGGGCAGCGTGGCATCGCCGGCGACTTCGGAAGGGTCGAGCGTGTACGGGTTCTCGCCCGGCGAGAACGGGCGCTGCGGAGCGGGCGTCGGATCGATCGCGGGAAGCGAGAGGTGGCCGGTCATCACGGCTCCGACTCCCGCGGCGATCGCCGCCCGAAAAGGTACGAGCTCAAGCCGATCCAGCCGGGCGCGGTCGGCGAAGAGGATCGGAAGAGAGCGATGAGAGTCCGTATGCGTGTCGCCGTGCCCCGGAAAGTGCTTGACGGTCGCGAGGACGCCTCCCGACTGGACCCCGCGGATGAACGCCACGACGAATCGGGCGACCGTCTCCGGGTCTTCCCCGTAGCTCCGCACGTTGATGACCGGGTTGGCCGGATCGACGTTGATGTCCGCCACCGGAGCGTAGATCTGGTTGAGGCCGATCGCGAGGGCCTCCTCGGCGACGATTCTCCCCTGCCGCTCCGCCAGAGAGGGATCTCCGGTCGCAGCGACCGCCATCGGCCAGGGCCAGTAGGTCGTCTCCTGGAAGCGCATCCCGACGCCCGCTTCGAGGTCCGCGGCGATCAAGAGCGGCACGCGGGAAATCTCCTGGAGCTTCCTCGTCAGCCGGGCGGTCTCCGAGACCTCTCCCGCGAGAAACCAGAGGATCCCGCCGACCCGGTTGTCCTTCACCTGGTGCACGAGCTCCCGATAGTCCGGCGATTCGTCGTTGACGAACCGGCCCGTCGCCGGGTAGATGAAAAGCTGCCCGATCTTCTCCTCGGGGGAGAGATCGGCCGGATGGTGCAATGCCACGGTCGCGCAAGCGGACGCGAGCAGGATCGCGAGGAAGAAAAGGCGCTTCTTCACGAGGTCCGCTCGGACCGGGAGGGTTGGACCGACCCGAGGAGAGCTCCGACCGAGAGCGTCGTGACGCTCCCGACGAGCGCGTACCAGGGCCAGGCGACGGGTGTGAACCTCCAAACCGCCAGCACCGCGACGAGTCCCGCCGCCATCCCGGCGAATGCCGCCGGCGTTGCCGCGCGGCGCGAAAACGCTCCCAGGAGAAAAACGCCGAGCACCGGGCCGTTCAGGATCGACGCGACCGAGAGCGCCGCGTCGAGCGCGGAACGCGTCATGCGCCGGATCGCGAGCGCGACACCGATCTGCGCGATTCCCGCGACGAGTGTCAGCCAGCGGGAGACGACGAGATAGTGCCGGTCGTCGCGGCGCGGCGCGAGCGGGCGGTAGAGGTCCGTCACCGCGGTCGCCGCGATCGAGTTCAGAGACGACGACATGGCAGCGGCGAAGATCGCCGCGACCACGAGTCCCGAGATCCCGGAAGGCAGGTGCCGGGTGATGAAATCGGGAAAGACCCGGTCGCCGCCGAGCGTCCATCCATGTTCGAAAGGACGGTAGAACGCGAAGAGGAGCAGCCCGATTGCGAGAAACCCGATGAACTGCGCGAGCACGACCGCTCCCGAGGTCAGGAGAGCGGCCTTGGCCCGGCCGGGGCGATCGGTACACAGGTAGCGCTGGACGAGGTACTGGTCCGTGCCGTGCGTGCTCATCGTCAGGAAGCAGCCGCCGATCAGGCCCGACCAGAACGTGAAGGGCCGGGTCACGTCCCACTCGAAGTGGAACAGTCGGAACTTGCCGTGCGCTTCGCCGAGCGTCCGAGCCGCCTCCCAGCCCCCCGGAATCTTTGCGAGCAGAACGGCCCCCGCCGCGATCGCGCCGGCAACGTAGATCGCGAGCTGCACGACCTCGATCCAGATGACCGCCTCCATCCCGCCGAAGAACGTGAAGAGGATCATCACGATCCCGAGAATCAGGATGGACGCGACGACCGCGGCGTCCACGCCGAGGGCGCCCGAGAAGGCGGCATACACGGCGGCCAGGACGAACGCGGTCAGGAGCAGTCGCACGCCGTCCGCGATGGTGCGCATCGTCACGAAAAGGCCCGCGGCGAGCGCCTTGACCGCGCCGCCGAACCGCGTTTGCAGGAGCTGGTAGACGGTCAGCAGCTCGCGGCGGAAATACGAGGGGATGAGCAGGACCGAGATGACGACGCGGCCGAGCAGATAGCCGAAGACGAGCTGGAGGAATCCGAAATCGCCCCCCTTGCTGTAGATCAAGCCCGGGACGGAGATGAACGTGATCGTCGACGTCTCGGTCGCGACGATGGAGGCGGAGATGGCCCACCACGGGACGTGCCGGCCGCCGAGAAAGTATTGCGCGGTCGTCTTCTGCCGCCGCGCGAAAAACGCGCCGGCGGCGACGACTCCCGCCAGATAGCCGAAGACGATCGCGATGTCGAGGACGCGCAACCGCGAGAAGTCTAACGGGGGGAACCGATCCGCTCGCCCCTTCGCCTCCCGACCCGGTCGGGCACGTGCATCGCGCGTTTCGGTTCAAAAAATTGTACCGAAATCCCGTTGCCGATGTCCGTGCACAGAAGCTTGTGCAAACACTGGCAACTTCGCGAAAACTTCGGATAGATTTCGCCGGACATCCACCTCGTGCAGAAATCTTCCAGCTGGAATCTGTGAATAAGGAGGAATCCATGCGACGACCTCTGCTCGCGCGCGGCGCCCGAGCGCTCTCGGTCCTCGTCGCGCTTTTCGCGTTCGTCCTCG
>WNGA01039808.1_pt1 | contig 11757 bp, 5 predicted proteins | sample 5400061 | NCBI WGS metagenome assembly WNGA01 (sample SAMN13153366, study PRJNA577476) | soil metagenome | isolation source: 100 cm soil or saprolite under grassland replicate 2 | place: USA:California | collected 2016-06-15
AATGTGAGCCAGCGGCAATTCCGCAGCTACAGAGATCAACTGATCCAGCACATCTTTGCCGAACACTTGATACACGCGCTCGCTGTAGCCAGCAACTGGAGGCGCTACCAAGACCGCATTCGTCGCGGAATGCAATTCAAAGTGTTTGTCGGGATGCGCCAGGGCATAGTGGGTGACCAGGGAAGCAATGTGCGAAAGCTCGGTCGATTCGGCCTTCAGAAACTTCTTGCGCGCCGGCGTATTAAAGAAGAGATCGCGAATGGTAATCGACGTCCCGGCAGGCAGGCCGCCTTCTTCCACGCGAAAGATCTTTCCCCCAGTGATCTCGATGATGGTTCCCGAATCCTGGTCAGGCGCGCGGGTTTCGAGGCGCAGGCGGCAAACTGATGCGATTGACGGCAACGCCTCGCCCCGAAAACCCAAAGTTGAGATGTTTAGCAGGTCTTCGGCATTCTTGATCTTCGAAGTCGCATGGCGCTCGAAGGCGAGCAGGGCATCATCGCGCACCATACCGCTGCCATCGTCGGTGATCTGGATGAGCTTCTTGCCGCCAGCCTCGATCTGAATTTTGATTCGCGTGGAACCGGCGTCGAGAGCGTTTTCAAGCAGTTCCTTCACGACCGAAGCAGGGCGCTCGACCACTTCGCCTGCGGCGATCTTGTTGGCAACCTGCTCGGGGAGGACGTGAATGCGGCCCATGGGTGAGACCAGTTTCGCAGAGAAGTAGAGCGAAGACAAAGGGTGAAGTCGCCGCCTACGCCATAAGTGCGTGAACGGGTTCACTCCGAACGCCTGATTGATGCAAATATATATATTGGTTAGGCGAACAATTTGCGAAACCGTGACGCCGGGAATAAAATAACCGAATGTCACCTCTCTCCTGGGCGCACCCCCTCGTAGCCGAATGGTTCACCCACAAATTCGGCACGCCCACTGAGCCTCAGGAACTTGGCTGGCCTCACATTCTGGCGGGCCGAACGACCCTGATCTCTGCGCCCACCGGCTCCGGCAAAACGCTGGCTGCATTCCTCGCTTGCATTGATCGGCTGGTGCGTAAAGCGCTTGATGGCAATCTCCACGATCGCACTGAAGTTCTCTACATCTCCCCGCTTAAGGCTCTCGGCAACGATATTCAGAAAAACCTGGAAATACCGTTAGGCGAGATTCTGCAAATGGCGGGCGAGCGTGGACTGCTCATGCCGCAGATTCGTACAGCAGTCCGCACCGGCGACACGCTCATGCACGAGCGCCGGGCCATGCTGAAGTGTCCGCCTCACATTCTGGTAACTACGCCCGAGTCGCTGTACATCTTGCTCACGGCGGAGAAGAGTCGCGCCATTTTGCGTGATGTCGAGACCGTCATTGTGGATGAAATTCACGCGGTAGCTGACGACAAGCGTGGCGCCCATCTGACGTTGTCCCTGGAACGGTTGGAGGCACTCACCTATCGTCCGCCGGTCCGCATCGGCCTCTCGGCTACGCAGAAGCCAATTGAAGATGTCGCGCACTTTCTTGCGGGAAATGGCCGGCCCACTCCAGTCATCGTCAATATCGGGCACAGGCGCACACTCGATCTCGCGGTCGAGATTCCGTCAACCCTGTTGGGCCCGATCGCGAGCAACGAGATGTGGGAGGAAATTTACGCTCACATCGTGGAGCTTTCCGAGCAGCATCGCTCGACGCTGGTTTTCGTGAACACCCGTCGTCTGGTCGAGCGAATCGCACACCATTTAGCCGAGCGTCTGGGGGAAGACAAAGTGGGGGCCCATCATGGGAGCCTCTCGCGCAAGCTGCGACTTGCGGCGGAAAAGAAATTGAAAGAAGGGCAGATCAAAGTTCTGGTGGCGACGGCTTCGCTCGAACTGGGAATTGATATCGGCACGGTTGATCTGGTCATCCAAATCAGTTCGCCGCGCGCCATTGCGGTTGCCTTGCAACGTGTCGGCCGCTCCGGCCACTGGCGGGGCGCGGTCCCCAAGGGACGCTTCTTCGTTACTACTCGGGATGATCTGCTGGAGTGTGCGGCACTGGTGCGGGCCATTCGTCATGGCGATCTCGATAGGCTGATGATTCCGGATGCGCCATTGGATATTCTGGCGCAACAGATTGTGGCAATGTGTGCGGCAGGAGGTACACATGTGGCGCGGACACTCTTGTCCGCGAATGCTGCGGATACGAATTCGGGGAGCGCGTCTCTAGCGGGCGAGAATGATTCCTCCCCCGAGACGCGGACAGGGGTGTCCGCGCCACACGAGTCGGAGCAGGGATGGGATGTTGATGAGCTGTTTGCATTGGTTAAGCGAGCTTATCCCTACCGCAATCTTTCGCGCGAGCTTTTCGATTCGATTGTTGAAATGCTTTCCGAAGGCATTGCCGCTCGTCGTGGGCGATACGGGGCGTACCTGCACCACGATCGCGTGAACCGGCAACTCCGCGCGCGTCGCGGAGCTCGCTTGGCGGCGATTACCAGTGGCGGCGCAATTCCCGAGACCGCATTGTTCACTGTAGTGGCTGAACCCGAAGGCATTATGGTGGGCACGCTGGACGAGGATTTCGCGGTTGAGAGCAACGCGGGCGACATCATGCTGCTGGGGAATGCTTCCTGGCGCATTCGCCGGGTGGAAGGAAAGTCGGGCCGGGTGCTGGTCGAGGATGCGCATGGCGCTCCGCCTAGTGTTCCATTCTGGCGCGGAGAAGCGCCGGCGCGTACGGAAGAATTGTCGTTCCATGTCGCTGAATTGCGCAGGGAAATCAGCGATCGTTTGATTGATGTTTCTCCTCTGTGTTCCTCTTCCTCTGCGCCCACTGAAGCTCAAAAGCTTTTAACCACAGAGGGCACAGAGCTACACAGAGGCGAGCTAGCTGAAACAATCTCCTGGCTGATGCAGGAATGCGGGCTGGAGGAATCCGGCGCATCGCAGATGGCGCAATACATTCTTGAAGGTCGCGCCGTGCTCGGCGATGTTCCTACCCAGAGCACGATTATCGCGGAACGTTTTTTCGATGAAGGCGGCGGAATGCAGTTGGTCATCCACGCTCCCTTTGGCGCGCGCATCAACAAAGCCTGGGGACTGGCGCTTCGCAAACGTTTCTGCCGCAGCTTTAATTTTGAGCTGCAGGCAGCGGCGACCGACAACGGGCTGAACATCGCGCTGGCCGAGCAGCATAGTTTTCCACTCGGCGATGTCTTTCATTTTCTGAATGCGCAAACGGTCCAGCCAGTTCTGGAACAAGCGGCTTTAGCTTCACCGATTTTTGCGACGCGGTGGCGTTGGGACGCTAACCGGGCCCTCGCGCTGCTTCGTTTTCAAGGTGGAAAGAAAGTTCCTCCGCAGATCCAGCGCATGCGCTCAGATGACCTGCTGGCTTCGGTCTTTCCCGATGTGGCCGCCTGCCAGGAGAACATCACCGGCGACATCCAGATTCCCGACCACCCGCTGGTGAACGAAGTGATGAAAGATGTCCTCACCGAAGCCATGGACATTGAGGGAGTGAAAGAACTCCTGCGCCGGATGGAGGATGGCTGCATCCGCTGCATTGCCGTGGATACGCCGGTGCCGTCGCAGTTCTCGCACGAAATTCTGAACGCGAATCCTTATGCCTACCTTGACGATGCGCCTCTCGAAGAACGGCGCGCCCGGGCGGTCGAGATGCGGCGGATTCTGCCGGAGTCGGTCCTCGAAGAAGTTGGCAAGCTCGATCCTGCAGCTATCGAGCAAGTGAGGGAAGAAGCCTGGCCGGATGTGCGCGATGCGGATGAGCTGCACGATGTACTGCACACGCTGATTGCATTGCCAGAACCCATGTGGGGACAGCCGCCCTCGGCTGTCCAGTCGAGCGAAGCTCGACTAGGTTTTGATTTAGCCATAGGAGAAGAGAACTCAGCTTCGCTGAGCCGGACAGCTGAGGGCGGACGTCCCCACACGGTTCGAGCTGCAACGGAATGGCGTGCTCACTTCGACCGCCTGGTTGATCACGGTCGCGCAACCTGTGCGACTAACAAAGCCCGGAAATACTGGGTAGCTGCGGAACGAGCGAAAACATTTGCTTTGCTTTTCCCAGACGCCAAATTCGAGCCACCAACACCTGACCTTGAGACTACGATTACCACGTACGACGATGCCCTGCTGGCCACGATTACGGGATGGATGGGGCACATAGGTCCGATCACAGCAGGCGACCTTGGGGATGCGCTCGGTCTTCCAGAGACGGAAATTGAGAAAGCCCTCCTGCGTTTGGAAGCTAGTGGGGCAATCTTGCGCGGAAATTTTACCGGCGTCCAATCGCGGGCGGCCACCCCGTTCGACTTCGCTCAGGGCAGGTCCGCGCCACACAAAACCGAATGGTGCGACCGCCGGTTGCTGGCGCGGATTCATCGCCTTACTGTGGCGACGTTGCGCAAGCAAATCGAACCCGTTACCGCTGCGCAGCTCATGCGCTGGTTGTTGCGGTGGCAGCATATCGCTCCCGGGTCACAGGTCCAGGGCGATCGGGCATCTCTTCCCGCCAATGCCTGGGAGCGGCAAGTGCTGGCACGGCGCATCGCCGACTACGATCCCAAATGGCTTGACCAGCTTTGCCTTACCGGAGCAGTGGGCTGGGGACGGGTTTCACCGCATCCCGCAACCCTCGAGTCCTCTAGTAGCAACGCTAGTACCAATGGAGACCAATCCAATCGCCGGCGCGTGATCCCCACCAGCGTTGCGCCGATTACTTTTTTTGTTCGCGAAGAAGCTGATTGGATGATGCCGCACCATTCCATAGGCGATTCTCAAGGACTAGGACTCAGCCCGATTGCGCGCCAGGTGCTCGAATATCTCCGGCAGCGCGGCGCTTCTTTTTTCCCGGACATCGTTCGCGCCACCGGCAAACTCAAAGCCGAAATCGAAACCGGATTGTGGGAGCTGGTCGCAGCAGGCGTAGTCACTGCCGATGGTTTCGACAACCTACGTTCGCTTATTGATCCCAAACGCCGCGCTGGGCAGGGAAGTGGCCGCACCACTCGGCCGCGCCACAGCGCCGGGCGCTGGGCGGTGCTGCACACAGATTCCGCAGTCGAACGCGAGCGCGCCGTCGAAGCGACCTGCTGGATGTTGCTGAAGCGTTACGGAGTCGTCTTCCGCGATCTGCTGGCCCGCGAGGCCAATCTCCCTAAATGGCGGGAGCTGCAACTTGCATTCCGCAGATTGGAAGCGCGCGGTGAGATTCGCGGTGGCCGTTTCGTAGATGGATTTCTAGGCGAGCAGTTCGCATTGCCGATTGCAGTTGAGTCCTTGCGCGCCACACGCCGGCTGCCGGGAACAGCGGAGGTTGTCACCATCTCTGCTGCCGATCCTTTGAATCTAGTCGGGATTATTGTTCCGGGTGAAAGAGTTCCCGCCATCTCCGGCAGAAGCGTCAGTTATCGCGATGGAGTTGCCGTCGAACCAGGCCGCGAAGTTTTGACCGAGGATGTTGTGGCGAAGGTCGCGGTACTTTAATCCAAAAATTATCGGGAGCTTGATTGAGGGGGTCTCTCCAAGTTCCCGATAGCTTTCGTCCAGGCAAATTCTGAGCGCTTCCCCACGCTTATATCCTGACGAGTAAGCCACCACAGCTTTGCACAGAGTGGCAATTTGCTGCTTAACGAAACGTTTTTGTTACGAATTCGGAACAAGAATTATCGGAGAATTGACGCTCAGTCCCCAGGCACCTTAAGTTTCATGAGGATAGCGGGGTTCAAATACACACCTTGCCAGCGGATGGCCAGGTGTAAATGGGGTCCGGAAGCCCGGCCTGTTCCGCCGCTCAAACCTAGTACCTGCCCAGAGGCAACTTCCTCTCCCTCTTTTACCGAGATTTCGGATAGATGGAGGTACAGACTCAGAAGGCCAAGGCCGTGGTCCACGACAACACATCCGCCTTCAAAAAAAAGCTTGCGGGCTAAAATCACCGTGCCGTGATTTACAGTGCGGACCTCAGTTCCTGCGGGCACTGCGAAGTCCAAACCCAGGTGCCTGCTCTGGACGGCGCCATTGAAGATTCGTTGTGTGCCGAAAACGCCAGAGATTGGCGCCGATGCTGGAGCAACGAACGCTCCCGCCCACTGTTGCTGGGTACTCTGCGTGGCGAAGATTTTTTGTTTGAGGTCCCGGTCGGCAGATATTTCGCTGAGTTGCTCGGGGCTTGGTTCGGTGTATTGTTTGGGGACCTTCACCGTGACTTTGGGAAAAAGCGCGCGTGCGATCTTGATCTTCGCTCGAATTTCAATTGGCTTGCCCTGCGAACGAGTCTGGGTTATTAGCAGATCGTAGGTGCCGGGAACAGTTTCCGCGGGAACGCCGGCCAACCCATACCACATCGCAGAGGTCGCTCTTCTCGTTGCGCTGGAAAAAACTATTTCATGACCGAGCCAAACTGCCGAGACTGCCTGAGTGGTAGCAGGCGCCTGCAACTGAAACAGAACGGGAGATCCTTGCAAGAGCTTACTGGGCTGCCAGACGAGCTGCCTTTGAGGCGGAGTTTTCGACGCCCCTAGTGCAACTTGCTGAAATTCCAGCGCCAGCAGGATCAACCCTGCCAGAATTTGCGTTCGTCGGATTGCGAGTCGCATAGATGATTACTAATTGGTAATCAGTATAACCCTGTATGGCAAAGCAGAAGAGCTGCTGTAAGACTACTTACAAGCGTCATTTTTGAGACTTAATGCCACTCGTCTCCACGTCAGCTTGCCCTGCGATGAAATCGGCTAATGCGATGAAATCTGCTAAAGGGGACCCGTTTGCGCTGACGCGCTTTCTCGCCGCGGAAAGCTGTTATCTCCTATGTCCACCAAATCAAAAGCACTGATTGTCGCTGCATTGGGAGTGTTAGCTGGCGGTCTCCTTGTTCTGCGTGAGCCCAAAATAGTTTCCGGAGTCGCCTCTTCATACGGGTCGGCCCACGCATATTCTTATCTGAATAACACGGATCTTATCTGGCTGCACGTGATCAGCGACTCTGTGATTTTTTTATCGTACGCCGGGATCGCCATTGTGTTGGCTTATCTGGTTTACCGTACGCGGCGCGAACTGCCATTCAGTTGGATGGTCCTCGCCTTTGGAACTTTCATCATCGCGCTCTCCCGACGTGTGCTAACTCTGCAAGACGAAGAGAGGCGGCGTCTGGGCCGCGAGCTGCACGATAGCGCCGGCCAACTGCTGGCCGCCATCCGTCTGAATCTGGGAATAGTTTCGCAATGGACGAACACCGACCCCAGAAGCTCCGCAAAACTTGCCGATACTGCGGCTCTCGCCGATCAGGCCATTGCCGAAATTCGAACATTGTCTTATCTCTTGCACCCACCCATGCTCGATGAAACCGGGCTCGCCGGCGCAGTGGAATGGTATGTGCACGGCTTCGGTGAGCGCAGCAAGATAGCTGTGACCCTCGAGATTGATCCCGGTCTGGGCCGATTTCACAGAGACGTGGAAACGGCGATCTTCCGCATCGTGCAGGAATGCCTGGTAAATATTCACCGCCACTCCGCCAGCCGGACCGCATTCATTTCTCTCCAATCCACTTCATCCGGAATTTCACTCGCCATTCGGGACGAGGGCAAGGGAATTTCGCTGCAAGCTCTCCGTGAGGAGGGTGGCGACCTGGGTGTGGGAATTCGCGGAATGCGTGAACGGGCCAGGCAACTAGGTGGCTCTCTTGACATTCAAAGCGCCAACCCTGGTACTTTGGTCGCCGTGACTCTGCCTGCAATCAAGGCCGCGCCTACAGGGGACATTGCCCTGAGTGAGGCTGCGGGCTAGGCCAGCCACATCGTCTTGGTTTTTCCTAACGGCCCTATGCTAGTATTTACCGCGCCAAAGGGCGATGCCTGGGATTCCTTAATTCTCTGGGACGGCTCACAGGAGCGAGATGAAAGACACCTTAGGAGTCCTGCTGGCAGGAGGAGCCGGGGAGAGGCTTTATCCGCTAACTCGCGACCGCGCCAAACCCGCCGTGACCTTCGGCGGAATTTACCGCATCATTGATATAACTCTTTCCAACTGCATCAACTCTGATCTTCGCCGGGTGTACATTCTCACGCAATACAAGGCGCTTTCACTCAATCGCCACATTCGCGAAGGCTGGAACATCGTAGCTCGCGAACTGGGCGAGTTCATCGAAGTGCTTCCGCCCATGAAGCGGGTGAGTGACCAGTGGTATCAGGGCACGGCCGACGCGGTTTATCAGAATATTTATTCCATCGGATCCGAGCAGCCGCGCCACGTGCTCATCCTCTCCGGCGATCACATCTACAAGATGAATTACGATCTGATGCTGAAGCAGCATCTCGATTCCGCGGCCGACGTAACCCTCGCCACTATTCAGATTGATCCCGACGAGACCTACCGCTTCGGAGTAATGGCGGTGGATTCCGATAACCGCGTAACCGGATTCGAAGAGAAGCCTACCTTCACCAAACTGCGCTCGCCCTATAACCCGGAGAAAGTCTCGGCGTCCATGGGCATTTATCTTTTCAACACCGATGTGCTCATTCCCATTTTGTTGAAAGATGCCGAAGACGAGCACTCCGCCCATGACTTTGGCAAAGACATTCTTCCGAAGATGGTGGACGACTACCGCGTGTACTCGTTCGATTTCGTGGACGAGAACAAGAAGGAAGCGCTCTATTGGCGGGACGTGGGAACGCTCGAAGCCTACTACGAAGCCAACATGGATGTGGTCTCGATTTCGCCGGTGTTCAATTTGTATGACGAAGCCTGGCCCATTCGCACTCACCAGCGTCAGTATCCGCCGGCAAAATTTGTCTTCGAGGAACTGGGGCGCACCGGCCAGGCGCTCGATTCAATCGTTTCCGCGGGATGCATCGTCTCGGGAGGTACGGTGCGTTACAGCATATTGTCGCCGGATGTGCGGGTGAACTCCTACACCGAAGTGGATTCGACCATCATGTTTTCGCATGTCAACATCGGCCGCCACTGCCGCATCCGCCGCGCAATCATTGATCGCGATGTACACATCCCCGAAGGAACTACAGTTGGATTCGACCCCGAATCTGATCGCCAGAAATATTTTGTTACTGACAGCGGAATTACGGTGGTGACGCGCGATTATTCGCTATTTGAAAATCCGGTCACGGTGGATTATTTCACTAGCGAGTAGGAGATTGGGGATCCGGTAAGCGATGAGGTCACGGATGAACATCGCGGCGTCGCTCAAGAACCCACCGTTCGAAAACCGCGAAAGTGGGCCAACCGCCCGCTCCCCTAAAACTTCCTCGCCCGCAACCACCGGTCATTTTTCTTCCGTGGTCTTGGTCACTTCCCGCGCTGGCTCTCCGGTCCAGAAATCACCGGGGGCTTTGGGAACATAGATGATTTTTGAGAACACCGTCGCGCATTGCTCACCCGATGGCGACTGCGACGCAAAACCAACCCTGAGCCCTCCCTTGCTTGGAAATTTGAAGTATCGGATGTACTGCCACTTCTGTCCGTCCGCGGAGTAGTAGAAGGTGAATGCATCCTTGGACTTGGTGATGCGCAGATCCACTTCTTTTCCCGGCACGTCGGCATTCACGCTGTCATCGGAATAGGTATTGGTGACGCTCGAGCCGACCGACAACTGCCCATAATGGCTCTTCTCGAAAAGCAGCTTGGCCCAGTGCCCCTGGTCAACGTAGACCACCAAGAAGCCGGCATCGAACTCCTGCTTGAAATCCGGCGTCACCCGCGCCGTCAGGACAAATGCATCGTCCGGCGGGAACGTCAGCATCGGAGCGCTGCCAGCGACTGTGCCAGTCTCGTTGTCGTTATACAGATCTGTTCCCTTGGACGCCGTGATCGACAACGAATCATCGGACAACACCCGGTAATCCTTCTGCTTATTGATCCACGACAACGGATGCGGAACGGCCTTGACCTTAATTTGCTCGACCGCTGGTTCGGTTGGCGTGGCCTGAGTCTGGGCCTGCGCCCCTGGTATCAAGGCGATCATCATGAGCGTTGCCGGTAACACGAGGTGGCGTAGGTTCTTGAGGCGTGCAGATGGATGCATTTCGTTCCCCCTTCATACTTGGCGGGGTGGCCCACCCTTTGCCTTACCACCATTTTAGGCTGCCCCACCCTTTGTGGTTTTCAAAGAGTGGGTGACCTCGATCTTCCGCGCTACTCAATTCCGTTAAACAGGATCCACCGACATGGTGGCTCCGATCGAAAGCCCACGCTTCGAAAAGCACGAAGGGTGGGGCAGCCTCACCTAGGGTGAGTTCAGAGTGGGTTCATTTCTAGTAACTTCATTACCAGACTTTGCAAACTTTATCCGACGCCTTGCTCATTGCTTGACCCGCCTTGCACGAGAAAGCCTGCGAAAATTCCGGCATGTTGACCACGACTCCGTTGATGCGATAGACCGCGGGCGAATGTGGATCGGTTTGGGCGCGGAGACGCAAATCCTCGGGACGCTCATTCGCGCAATCCCACTGCGCGAAGCCAATAAAAAAGCGCTGCTCGGGAGTGAGCCCATCTATCGGCTGCAGGTTCTTGTCCTTAGTCGCATCTTTCCAGGCCATGTAGCCTAAGATCTCGCCGCCCAAATCGGCGACGTCCTCCCCAAGAGTTAGCGCGCCGTTGATGTGAACATCGTCCACGACGACGAACTGTGAGTATTGATCTTGCACGCACTTTGTCTTGGCGTCGAATTTTTCGCGGTCTTCTTTGGTCCACCAGTTTCGCAGATTCCCTTTGGCGTCGAACTGGCTGCCTTCGTCATCGAAGGCGTGAGTCAATTCGTGACCAACGGTGCCTCCGGTATTGCCGAAGTTGGGCGCGTCGTCCATTTTCGCGTCATATAGCGGCGGCTGTAGCACGCCGGCAGGGAAGTTGATGTCATTCATCTGGGGGTCATAGTAGGCGTCCACCGTGGGCGGAGAAATCTGCCATTCGCTGTGGTCCACCGGCTTTCCGATTTTGCTGATGTCGCGATGACTTTCAAATTCGCGAGCGCGCTCCATGTCTCCGCTGAAATCTGTGCGAACCATTTCAAGCGAGCTGTAATCGCGCCACTTATCGGGATAGCCGATTTTGTTGCGGATACCGTCCAGCTTGGTCAGCGCCTGCTCTTTGGTCTCGGGACTCATCCAGTCCAGCCCGCGAATGCGCTGCTCCATAGCTGCCTCGATGTATTTGACCATGTCCAATGTGCTCTGCTTTAGCTCGGGAGAAAAAACTTTGGCCACATAAGCCTGGCCTAACGCTTCGTCGAGATTTTGGTCCGCATAGGAGACACAGCGCTTCCAGCGGGGCTGCTGTTCTTTGGCTCCCCGCAGATACTTGCGGTAGAAGTCGAAATTCTCTTCCACAAACTTTGAGGAAAGATACGGAGAGGCGGAATTAGCCACATGAAAGCGGAGATAAGTCTTCCAGTTCTCCATCGGTTCCGAAGTTAGCAGCGCGTTCACTTCTTTGAAAAAATCCGGCGGGCCAACGTTGAGAGTCTCAAAAGCTGGGTAGTGCGCCTCGCGATAGTATGCCGGCCAATCAAAGTTCGAAGCCAATAGGTTTAGGTCAGCAAGTTTCATCTTGTGCTTGAGCTTGTAGGGATCGCGGCGCTCCACCTGGGTAAGGGAAGCCTTAGCCATCGCGGTTTCCATCCGCATCACCGTCTCTGCGTGGGTTTTTGCACTTTTACTAGCGTCGCCGGCTAGCTCGAACACCTTCTGCACATGTTGGACATAGCGCTCGCGAATTTCTTTGGATTTGGCATCTTCCTTGGTGTAATAGTCGC
>WNGA01011175.1_pt1 | contig 11754 bp, 8 predicted proteins | sample 5400061 | NCBI WGS metagenome assembly WNGA01 (sample SAMN13153366, study PRJNA577476) | soil metagenome | isolation source: 100 cm soil or saprolite under grassland replicate 2 | place: USA:California | collected 2016-06-15
CCGGTTCGCTTTGTGTTGTGATATATTCTTCTGCAGCATCACATAAATGGCTTGCGTTGGTGACGTCAACGAGGTAAATGTCTTTTGCTGTTAATACTTTTTCTGTTTCGCTTTCAAGATCACCGTAGCTGCCGTCATCGTTCTTGCTGAATTTTTGTTCCTGCCAGGCGATTGTTACATGTTTGCTTTTGGGTATATAAAGCAAGTGGTTAAGCATTGCTTTTCTTTTCATTACTGTTACTCCTTTTACTATGTCGGTAAGGTCTACAGATAATGGGTCATGGTTGAATGTTATTTTAGGCATATTGATTTATTTTAGAGAATATTGTTTTGAAAATTTATTTTTAGAAATAAGTAATTACGATTACTATACCATCGCCCCCGTCTCCGCCTTTTCCGGAATTACCTACATTATCGGTAGCCGCACCGCCACCGCCGCCACCTGCACCATACTTACCGCCGTTGCCACCAGCACCGGCGTTTCCGGCAGTTGAAGCACCGCCACCGCCGCCGCCAACTCCGAGTAAAAATTCAGGATAAGAAACCCCGCTTCTACCATCACCACCAGTTCCTGTTGTAGATGCTGAGCCCGCTGCGGATGCGGTTAATGATGTACTAATAAAAAGTATAGAACCTGAGACACTGCCTCCGTTATTAGGAACATTCGCGTTAGTTATTCCACCACCGGAAGCGCCGCTTGATGATGCAAAGTTTGCGGTAGCTCCATTGTTTCCGATTCCACCAGAGGTACTTGAAGTAGTACCAGATACTCCGATAGATTTTGAACCGTTGCCATTCGCACCAGCAGCCCCACCTGAAGCGGTTCCACCGCCTCCGGCAGAAGCCCCTATTGCTCTTAGATATATTCCAAATAAAGCAGCAGCGCCCCCTCCGCCATTATTTCCATTTGAACTGTTGACACTCTGCGCAGCCCCGCCAGCCCCTCCTGCTGGAACGTTAATAGAAACAGTGGATGGAAGATTGTTTGCCAAAAACGCAGCTTCAGAGTAACCACCGCTACCGCCACTGCCAGCACCACATCTTACTGTATTTACAGCACCTTTTCTACCAGATCCTCCACCTCCTCCACTTGCTATACAGATCACTTCTACCGTCTTAGCTCCCGCTGGTTTAGTCCATACCCATCCACCGGGTGTATTATATATCTGTATATCTGGGCTTTTAGCAAGGGTAGTGGTTTCACCTGCGGTATTTGATTGTGATAAGTTTCCAAAGTTGTCGGCGAATATCTTTACTCCGCTTACAGGCGCTGAGGGATTTATTGACTGGGCGGGGAAGCCGATAAATCCATAGCCGATAGTACCCGTTAAGGTGTCGCCCGCTTTATTAAGTTTTAAATTCAGTGCTGTTTGCTGAGAAGTGCTTACGGGTTTATTTGCGTCACTTGTATTATCTGCGTTGGATAATCCCACCTGGGATTTTGTGACCGTATGAGGATTGCTTGTGTCGTTCTTATGATCGGTGATTTGCTTCTGCAATTTGCCCAGTGCACTTAGCACTGTGTCAGTTGCAGATATTACAGCGTTCACGGTGAGATCAATGCCGGTAAGAATTGTATTTTTAACCGCATCTGCAAAATCAGATATGAAGGAACTTGTTTTTGTTCCTGTTATCGTGCCTGCATCCTGGGCGCCTGTATGGTTTGCACGTTCAAGTAAATAAGCATCGGTTTGATTTGCGGTTGCACCGTCTGTTATACCGGCAAGCTTTGTTTTTTCTGTTGTTGTATAATCTTCAGTGGATAGCCCTTTGGCTGTTATCTTGTCAACCTTTGTATTGATTTGCTCTTGCAGTGTTGTATCAGCACTTGTTCTTGCAGATGTTTCTGCATCTATGTTGTTTTGCAGTGTTGTATCAGCACTTGTTCTTGCAGATGCTTCAGCATCTATGTTATTCTGTAGTGTTGTATCAGCACTTGTTCTTGCAGATGCTTCAGCATCTATATTATTCTGCAGTGTTGTATCAGCAGTTGTTCTTGTGGTTGTTTCTGTATCTATGTTTTGCTGTAGTGTATCGTCTGCATTTTGCCTGGCTGTTGTTTCAGTGTCGAGTAAGGCGTTAGTTTCTTCTTTAGAGTAATAAGGGCTTAAATCAGTTTCCTGCAATATAACTGCAGTAACAACCATTATTTCAACCGTTTCTTTTCCGGTTTCATTTACTGTAACAGAAGCGGCATTACCTGTGGGGACTATAATTATTTCGCTCATTGTGTTGAATCGGGGTTTATTGTGAAGCTTCCGGCAATGCGGGTGATCACTGTGCCATCGGCAAGAGTTTGTTCGAGGTCGTATTGATATTTGCCCGGCCTGACAGTCTTCATATTATCTTCCGACTTGTATAATTCAATCGTGTTGCCAGTGACGGTTATATTCTCTTCGCTAAAATCAAGGATGATGGTAGTTGAAAGTCTTACCTGCATTTTGAATGCGCTGCCGGTGAAGTCTTCCGGGTTTCCATTTAGTGTGAAGATCAATGCCCGGTAAAAAGTATCACCGCGTCTGCAAATAATATCAAGTTTAGCTGCTAAGTCGCTGTTGGAAGTGGCCATGGTTTAGGGTTGATTGGTTGAAAGGTTGATTAGTTGATTGGGTTAAACAAGACCTAAAGTTTTATCTGTTAGATAACGCATGAGTGGCGCGGCACCTGTTGACTTGCAAACAGTATCATAATCGAACTTGTGATCTGCTACGTAATATCCCTTTTCGTAGTGATTGGTACAGTTCCACAAGTAAGGTGAATGAATGTCTTTTGATCTGTAGCCAAAGCCGTTGTTTGCTTCGAGATGATAGAGCATGATCGGTAATATCCAGGCACGCACTTTATCCCATTCTTTGAATTTTATCAGATCAAGTGCAGACTCTTCGAATGTATAGCCTGCAGGATCTGCAGGGGTGTGAAGAGGTCTGTTCATGGGAACATTTGTTGTTTTGTGTTTGAGTGGATCACCGTTGTGCATGTGGCCACGAAAGTTGCAGCCTTCTTCACGGAAATAAACAATGCCCAGAAAGTACCAGGGAATTTTGTTGCCTGTTTTTTCTGATAGCGTTTGAAAGCGCTCGCGATAGCGCAAAATTTTTTTTGCATCATTAATCACATACTGCAGTTTGGTTTTGTCAATGATCATTGTGTCCCAAAGCTGCTGGTACTCTTCAATGCTTATGTACTTGCCTGTGGCCATTACTTATTTTTTTGCTTCTTTGTAGATTCTTATCGCGTTGTAAAGGATTGTTGTTAACACTGCAATAAGCGTTAGATATTTTGATATCGTTGAGAATGTCGGATCGCTGTTGATCTGTAGTAATACAGATGTAATGCATAAGCCGATGCTTGGCTTGTCAACTTCGATGGGAGTGGTTAAGTTTGTCATTGTTTTTAAATATTGTATCATAAACCGAAGATTCCTGTTCTTGATGCATTGGGGTTAATAAATGTTGTTGATGGCGCAGTGTAGTAGCTGCTGTTTTTATAATTAGAAAATATTGTGTCGCTTGCAATGCTGTTTAAATAATTGGTGAGTTTTAGTAAGTATAACTCGCCTGTTCTTTGTGTGCTTTGCCTGAGTGCGCTCATTTGTGTGTCGGGGGCCTGTGCATGTCCCTGGGAAGATTTATCGTATGCATCGAGCAGGGTTACAGTGAAGCCGTTTACGCTTATTCTTACCGGCAAAATTTCTGTTGCTGTTTTGATAGTAAGGTTTGCCGTAGCTGCTCTGATAAATGAAATTGCTTTTGCTTCTTCTGCAGATGGAGTTGTGTTATCGCGCAGGCTTTCGAAGAAAGCATCGCCAATTGTTGGTCGGATAAACTGGTCTTCGATTTGTTTTATAACTGGCCGCAGGCTTTCGAATGTCCTGAATGGCTGATATATGGGAAAGAAGGAAGCGAACTGTGTGCCTGTAAGAAAAATTGTTTTGTAATCCGTTGGTAATTCCCATGCATAATCATCTTTGTTTTCGTTGAGATACTGCAGTAATTTTTCGAGTGCGAAGCAACCTTTTTCTGCAAGGTTTTCGCGTAGTTCATCATATTCCCATCTGTGCAGGGGTTGCATGTTTTCACTTGTGAAAGTGGCTGTGCCTCTGTCTGTGATTTGTGCCTGTATGTTTGGAAGATCAAGCCAATAAGCGAGTGGTGCCAATGCTCTTTGCACCTTTGCAATCAGTTCATCGTATTCTGTATCTTCTGCATCAATCTCAGTGAGTAGTGTAGTATATAGTTCTTTGCGCAGGATCGGTTCAATGAATCTCTCTTCTGCTGCAGTCATGTCTGCAAGAGAAGTGGTGTCGTTAATGAATTGAACATTAACTCCATTGAGGCGAACTGTTGTGATATCTTTTATGAGTGACATTTAGGGTTGAGGTTGAAAGGGTTTAGTTGGTTATCGGTTTTGTGGACTTACCGGTATCGAGTGTTGTTAGTATACTCGAAGAGTATCTGAATACCAGGCGTGGTATAATTATGCCTCCGCCCCCTGAAGGGGGTTAGGATCATTAATTGCGAATATTTTGTTTCTCGGTTTTTCAAGTCGTTCACTCCAGCCGTTGTATTTTTTTATAAGGTTAAATGTTGTGAGGTTTTGCATTCTTTCAGGATGCAATAACATAAGAAGGACCAGTGTGGCTTCTCTGATATCGCTGCCACTTCCTGCGCCGCCGCTTGCACCATCGCCCAGGAGATTGCCGCCCCAGATGGCAGGATTGAAAAACATGGAGAATAAAATTTGTTTATCTGCCGCGGCGTTGTCGGGCAGCATTTTACCATCTTTTATTTTATCGTCGATTACAGTGATAGTGATATCGTCAACCATTGTTTTGGAAAAGGGGTCAAAGTATTTTCCGGCCATGATGGATTTTCCTGCGTTGAGTTCTCCGGTAAGGAAATCGTTGATATCGTTGTATTTTTCATTCATTGCGTCTTCACGTTCTTCCGGTGTTTGGTTGGTCCAGTTGGGAAACACACGTTGCCAATAAGTATCTGCGATGACAATCAGATACTTTATAATCATTTGGTTTTTATTGATTGCATTTTTTATTGCAGGAATAGACCTTGAAATTGTTGTCCATGCTTTTGCGCTGCGGTGCAGGGGTTGTGGATAGTATCCACGCCCGTTTCTTAGCAGTCTGTGTAAAATGCCAAATTCAAAACCTGTAGTTGAATTGAGAAGCTGCTCTAATTCGTAGCCTTCGGTGAGCAGTTTTATTTTTTTGATTTTGTCATTGTCGAAAGCTGAAGGAGCGGTTGTCCAGTCAGCACATAAGTACATATTGTTGATGTAGCCGTTTTGTTTTTTTTCAAGTCTTGCGGTGTAGATGTCTGTTGCAAGAATGCGGTTTATTTTTTTTCTGTTTTTGCTAAGTATGAATTGAGTAGCACCGAAGCCGTAGCCGAGCTGGTTGTAGATGTTTCTATAACCGTATTGATATGAATTATTTAACTCAAGGAAGTCGTTTATTTCGGGGTCGCTTATCCACTCTAAAGTTTCGTTGCCGTCCTGGTCTTTATCAACGAGCAGGTAAGGGTCAAAACCTTTACCCATTGCGAGTCGTGTTTCACTTTCTATGCCTGCGCTTAGCACGCCGCAATTTTCGATATCATCAGCGATATTTGCGGGCTCGTCGTTGTTATCTCCCCAGTAACTCCATTGTGAGCTATCAAGTGTATAGGGGTCTGAAGGGGTGTTGAATTTTTTACCGTCTATTGCGGATTTGTCTGTATAAAATACGGCCTGTGTTCCTGTGCCGTAGCCTATAGCATCTTTTACTATTAGCATTACAATACTACTTTAGAGTTGAAGCGCCTTATAAGGCGTAAATGCACCTTCATGATGTTGCCTTCGGGGAGCACAACAAGGTTTCGCGTGCTGTTGTCGAAGTGCTTTGGGTCCTTGCGTATTGTTGTCTGTGAGGTAGTATTGGTATGAGAGGTTGCAGTTTGAAATTTGCTTTTATAAGCTTGTTCAAATGCTATCCATTCTCCGCCAGTATTTTCACGTTTGTTGAACGATATAAAGGCAATAGAGAAAATTTCGCCTTTATCCATGCGTTCAATGACTTCTTTAAGGGTAATAGTATCCATAGCACCGAAGCAAAAGTGCTAATAGGTGATCAGAGTAGAAAGGACAGTGAAAATGTGAGCGGTGAGTAGTGAGTGAACTTAACTTATAAGTTAAGTATGCATTAAAAGTTTTATGGTTGTTTCCAAACGATATTCTGTGTGATTTTATAGCCTGCTTTTTGAAGCAGGCTTATTTTGCGATCAAGGGTTATACTCTTGATATTGTTTTTGAGGTCAAAGCGTATTTTTCCTACGCCGCCTTTGGTTAGGCCGAGTGTTTGGTAAATGGAGCGTGTGGTTATCATTTTTTCGAATGCTTGATCTGTGGTCATGATATCATGGTTTTGAGTTGAAGATGAAGTTAAGAAGAAGTTTGCAAAAAAGCAAACGTATAAAAAACAAAAAAGTCCCGCATGGAGCGGGACTATTGTGTAACTGAAGGCTTATGTTAATGATTGCCTGCTGCCTTAATTATTGGGTGGAAAGACTTTGTTGGATAGCTGTTTCAAAACGGTCTATAATATCCTGGTTTATTTCGCCGGTTGGCTGTTGTGTCCAGTTGAGTGGAAATGTATATTTGATTTGTGTTATAGCACCGGCATCACTGGTCGTTGTAGCGGATGCACTTTTGCTGGTTACTTCTTTCTGACATGATAACATTAGTATCATCAGTGAAGAGGATTGTCTTTCTCATTTGTGCTTGTTTTTAGGGGTTACTTGCATTCAATATTCTTCGTAAACGAATCCAATACCACCGTACCGTCTTCTTTGATAATAAAGTGGAAGTTAATTGTGTACAGTGAGTAAATACCACCTGCTGATATGAAGTACAGTTTGAAAACCCTAACCAACTTGTTGGCAGCCCCGTCGTCTTGTAACTTCAAGAAACCCTTTTATCTGCACATCTTCCTGTGCGCACTCATCCCATTCAATGTCATCTACGGGAACGGAAAAGTGCCAAGTAAGAAGCGCTGCGTTGCTTTGCGATGTAGCGCTTACTGCGCTTGGCTGTGTTGCTTGTTTTTGGCACGAAAGCAGCGTGGCTGCTACCAGTGCTACGATGGCGACCTTAGTCGCGAGTGTTAGAGTTCTCATTGTTTTGTTTTTTGAGTTCACGTTTGTGGCTTAAAACGTGGCCTCTCATTGGGTGCTGGATTGGGGGTTACTGTATTTCTGTCCTTATCCTCGTTAGTATCCTGCCTAAGTGATTCTCTCCTGTTCCTTTGCATACTCCGCAGTATGTGTCATTCCACCAGTTAGTCTCTTCCAGATACTTGCTTCCTGTTCCTAATAGCTTATCCTTGGGCTCGGGGTGCCTGGTGAACTTGATTAGGTTCACTTTGTACATAATTCTTAGCTTAATATCTCTTCCCAGTCTGTTCTCAGTCGTATTGTCCTACCTAGGTTCTTAGCTTCTGAAGGGCCTTTATCCAATTTTCAATATAATATTTTTTTCTCAAACAAAGAAATAAAAAAGCAGCATAGAAATGCCGCTCGTCTATACTATAAACTAAACCCCGCTGTTATGCGGTTATATCAAAAATAGGGTTATAAATTGCAGGGGTGATTAAATTAGATTTAAAGTGTAATAAGTATTCTTAAGATTCGTATAAATAAAAAACAACTGTATTCAACAGATAAAAAAGGCTTATTAAACCCTTTAAAATTGACAGAGCAAATATAAAGGTTGTTACCATGACCGGATTGAGAACAGGTTTATTTAAAAGTGGCATTTTCGAGGATACGGTTTTGCATCGCTTCTGCATCCTGAATTTTTTTGAGCGGCACTTCTGCCTGCAAGGGTTGCTTGAGTTGTGCGTGAAGTGAAGCAACTGTTTGCATGAGCTGCATGTTGATTGCCTGGCTTTGCTGCAGTGTCTGCAGTAATGCGGGATCGGTTGACGGGTTGACAGGTTGATTAGTTGATTGGGTTGATTGGTTGAATACGCCGCCTTCTGCGAATTTCATTGCAGTAAAGCTTTTTGCTATTCTGTTCACGTCAACGGTGTGGAAGGGATTTCTTTGATATGCGGGGCGTATCATTGCTGTTGAATCCCATTTTATACCACCGTAAGCAGCATTCAATGTGCTGGTGATCTGGCTTGGTGTGCCGGTGAGCGTGTAGGATTTGCTGCTGAGCATTGCGCTCTTTTTTAAGATGCCTTCATCTCCTTCAAGCTCTGCAACTTTTTGTCCTGTTTGCGGATTGATCACCGGCAAGCCGCTTTGAGTGTGTGAAGGACCCTTTGTTCTACCACCGAGTGCGTATTTTGAATTTGCAATGCTTGCTACCTGTGCGGCTGTTGTTGCGATGGTGAGTGCAATATTGATTGCACGGAATAAGCCCAGTGAAATAATGTCTGTTGCACCAGGTCTTGCGGCCAGGACAGAAGTAATACCCATTGCACCGTTTACAAGTGCCTGGGCGATTTGCATTTTTTTGTTTCTTTCAAACTGCTTTTTTTCGAGGTCTTGTTTTTTCTTCTCTGTTGCTTTGTCGAGTGCTGCAATCTTTGATTCATATTCCTGTTGGCTAATGATCTTGTTATCGAGCATTCTTTTGTAGGAAGTCTTTTTTGCATCGTTGGATTTTAGCTCTTTGTTGAGTGCAGCATTTTCTTTTGCTTCTTTTGCAGAATTGAATTTTGAAAGTACTTCAAGAGTTTGTGCACCGAAGTTTAAGACTTGTTGAATGCTTTCGATCTGAGACTGGAAAAATGTGAGTTCTGCTTCGCCTCTTTTTTGTCTGTACTGTTCTTCGATTAATGCTTTTTCGTTTTCAGTATGTTCTTTGCTTAATAGCTCCTGTTCTTTTTCTTTATCGAGTAATGCGAGCTGTGCATTTAATCTGTCGCGTCCGTGTGACTGCAAAACATCTAATGATGCTTTTGCAAGTGCGTCACGTTGCTCTTCATTCAGATGCTTTTTTATCTGCTCACCTACTTTGCTGATTTCATCATTGTCGAGCAGATCCAAATGAGGTGCAAGATGAAGTTCAAACGGTTTTTGTTTTAAGTTAGAAGAGTTGCTGATAAGTTTTTGAACAGTTGCAAGTGTTGATTCTTCAACCAACAGTTTTGCACCTGTAATTTCTTTTGTTGATTTGCCAGCGTCTTTGCCAAGTTTATCAATTTCTTTTAGTTGATCAATTCGGTCTTTGAGTATTTTCCCCAGTTCAAATGTGAATGGGTTTTGTGTGAGTTTGGCGATGTTTTCATTGATCTTGTCAATAAGTTTGTCCCATTGCTCAGAAGCTTTGTTGGCATCGTATTCTATTTTTTTAGAGATGCCATTTTCACCAATAAGTTTGTTAAGTTCGTCCTGCAGTTTTTTTCGTTGGTTGCGATTTTCATTTATGGCTGTGGTGTTTTTCTTATCAATCTTATCAAGATCATCATCGAGGTGGCTGATCTGTTTTTTGATATCTCCGATTGTATCCGCTGCAGCTTGCGCTGTAGTAGTGGCGGTGATGATAACTGTTTCAATATCTTTTTTTGCTGCTTCTCCAATATCGTTTTGCAGAATTTTTATTTGCTGAAAAGCATCATTGAGTGCAAGCAGATCTACATCGCCAAGTTTTGCGGTTTTGAATAGGCCAAAGAGGGAAGATTTTTCAGCACTCTTTGCAGCACCGGCTGCATATTTTTCAAAATCTTCTGTGCTGAATCCGCTGAAATCTGCCTGTGCTTTTAATGAAATAATTGCTGAATCTCTTTGTTTGATTTTATCGGTAAGCAGTGAAGTTTTAGCTTCCACTTCTGCTTTTGTTTTGAGTGAAGCAATGTATTCGTCGAGTTTTTTCTTTCCTTCTTCTGTGTGGAAGTTTTCCAGTGTTAATCCCTGCAGGTATTTTGGGTTGATATCAATGAGTGCCTGCAATGCTTTTTTGCGATTGTCGAGCGAAACGGTGTTATCATTTATTACCTGTTTTAATATTTCAATTTTTGATACCTGGTCGGAAGTGTTTTCTACCACTTTTTGCTGTATGTCTTTTTGCAACTGTTGGGCAGCCGTTAATTTATGTGTGGCATTGTAGAGTGAAATGATGCCTACTGTTAAAGCACCAACCACTAAAAGGATTGCTCCGATAGGACCTGCGCCCAGGGACATTGTGATGTTCCATAAGCGTTGTGCAGCGATGGCCAGTGCTATTCTGCCGGTAAGCAATTCTGTAATAGTGATCCAGGCAGCTTGTGCCGCGATTGCAATATTGGTTGCTACTGCTGTGCCTTTGGTGACAACTGCATTTTTTATTTTTAGTGCAGTGTCACGAATGATGAGAGCGCCGGCTTTGATGTAGGATGCATTCATGATGGCGATGCCTGCGATAAGCAGGTAGAGGCCGGATTGGTTTTCTTTCAGCCATTGAGGAACTGCACGCAGTACTGCAATGAAGCCACTTATAGCGTGAACGCCTGCAATGAGAATGTCCGTGAGTGTTTGGCTGGCAATAAGTGAATTGAATGATTTTTCGAGCTTGGAGAGTTCAGCGCCGAGGCCTGTATTTTTCTTTATGAATTCGTCGGTGATACTACTGCTTTCTTTGAGTGCATTGGTCATGAGGGTGACCTTGTTATCGAGTAATGCGTAGTTTGTGCCGAGCTTGCTGATTACTTCACCTGCGCCGCTTCCATCAGCATCAAGGTCTTTGAGGATTTTTCCGAAAAGAACGTTTGAGCTTCCTGCGGTTTTAGCACCCTTCGCAACTTCGATAAACGCACCTACCATGTCGGTGTTTACCAGGTCAGTAAATTCTTTTACTGATTTACCTGCTACTGCAGCAAACTTTTCAGGTTCTGCAGCTATCTTCTGGAAGAGTTTTACAACGGCTGTTGATCCGCGTTCTGTTTCTATGCCGAGTTCCTGGAATACGGAAGCAATACCAAGTATTTTTCCTGAAGAGACATGGAATGATTCTGCTATGCCGCTTATGCGGTTTGCTACTTCAGTAACTACGGGTGCTGTGGCAAGGCCAGATGCACCGGCGATATTGAGTGCATTGCCGATGTGCAGGATATCATCGGCATAGTTGCCGGTTTTTATATCCTGCAGGTTATTGCGTAAAACAGAAAGGGCATTGGTGATCTCTCTTGCGCCGCCGCCAAATTCATCACCCAGGGCAACAACGATTTTGTCAATTGCTTCAACGTTTGCTTTGTTGGCTTCTTCATTGATCTGGCCAAGGCCGATAGCGATTTCGCGCAGGTCTGCCCTTGCTGTTCTTGTATCAATTTTGCCAAGATCTGAGTTGAGTTTTTCAACTTCTGCAGATGATTTACCTGTTGCTTTCTCAACATCTTTTAAGCTATCAGCAAGCTTTGCATTGCCGGTGACGATACCACCGACGTAACTTGCTATGCCGGTACCGATGGCAGAAAGAATGTTGCCGGCAAGCACGCCTACGGCCATTGTTTTTGCCTGATCAAACCAGGTGCTTTGTGCTTTGCCTACGCCGTTGATGGATGTTTTCAGTCTGTCGAGATGTGCACTTGCAAGCTGGAATGCTTTGAATTTTTCAGCATATCCGGGTGCGTCTTCGCTGAGGTTGCGCAGTTGATTTTTGATACTGTTTACCTGCCTTTCGAGTTGTGCCATCGAAGGGCGCAAACCTTTGTTGATTTGCTCCTGCACATTATCCATTGCGGTTTTATTTTCCCGCACGTCTTTATTGAAGCTGTTG
>WNGA01011177.1_pt1 | contig 11752 bp, 8 predicted proteins | sample 5400061 | NCBI WGS metagenome assembly WNGA01 (sample SAMN13153366, study PRJNA577476) | soil metagenome | isolation source: 100 cm soil or saprolite under grassland replicate 2 | place: USA:California | collected 2016-06-15
CACAACCCGGCGATCGTGCTCGCGGGCGGCCCGGTCAGGGCCGCCCGGCCGCGGGCCGTCAGCTGCAGCCGCCCGCCCGCCAACTCGGCCAGGCCACCGGCCTGCACCAGCAACGGCCACGCAAAGGCGCTGATCGGCTCGGCCGGATAGAAGTCGCCACCGACCAGCGCCTGCGACACCACAGCGACGGTGGCCCCGCCCGCCAGCCCGGTCTTCGCGCTGCACCGAAGCTTCCCGGCCGCGCACAGCTGCAGGACCGCCCGCACGTTCGCCAGCGCCTCGCCCTCCGTCGCGCGCACGACGAACCCGTCCTCGTGGTGATCCTCGGTCATGCCGGCAGACTGTACGGTCGGCCCGCGGCGACCCATCCTCCGGCCGTGGCGTTGACGGGCGTGCCGCAGTGTGCCTAGTGTTGAACGCATGTTCAGAACGGACGTTCAGGTCGGTTCTGGTCGGCGGCGTGCGGAGGGGCGGGGCCTGCCGGCGCGGTGTGCGGTGGTGGTGCTCGGAGGTGGGATGGCCGGTATGGCCACTGCGCTGCGACTGCAGGCCGCTGGTCTGTCCACCGTGGTGTTCGAGGCGCACGGCCACGTCGGCGGCTGCGCGGGTTACTACCGGCACCGGGGCTTCTCCTTCGATGTCGGCGCCACCACGCTCGTAGACTTCGAGCCTGGCGGGGTCGGTGCGGAGTTGCTCGATGCGGTGGGTCTGCCAGCCCTGGCCGGCGAGCCGCTGCCCGGCTACCTGGCCTGGCTGCCCGACCGGACGGTGACCCTGCACCGTGATCAGGCCGCCTGGCACCGCGAGCGGCTACGGACGCTGGGCGACAGCGAGCGGCATCGCGCGTTCTGGGCGTTGCTGGACCGGTTGGCCGAAGTCTTCTGGGCGGCGAGCCGGTCCGGGGTGCGGCTGCCGGTGCGCGGACCCGCAGACGCGCTGCATGACCTGCGCGCGGTCGGGGTCCGGCAGGTGCCGCTGGCCCGCCATCTCGGGCGGACGCTGGGCGATGCGCTGCGGCAGTTCGGACTGCGCGAGGAGGCGCCGCTGGTCGGGCTGCTCGGGATGCTGGTCGAGGACACCGTGCACAGCACGGTGGACCGGACTCCGCTGATCAACGCGGCGTTGGGCATCACCATCCGCGGCGCGGGCCTGACCCGGCATCGCGGCGGCATGCACGGCTTCTGGCGAGGCATGGTCGCGCACTACCGGTCGCTGGGCGGCGACCTGCGCACCGGCTGCCGGGTGCACCGGCTGACCGGGCGCGCCGGCGCCTACCAGGTGCACACCGCGCGAGGCACGATGCAGGCCAGCCAGGTGGTGAGCGCGCTACCGGCGGCAACGACCGCGCGGATCGCCGAGGCCACGCCGTTGGCCGGGCGGCTGCTGCCGTACCTGAAACGTGACGGGCCCAACCTCGGCGGCGCCGTCATGGTCTTCCTCGGCGTGCCGGAGGAGGAGGTCACCGACCATCGGCTGACCCACCACCAACTGCTACAGGACTACCGGCGCCCGCTCGGCGACGGCAACAACATGTTCGTCTCCGTCTCCTGCGCCGGCGACCCGGACAGCGCCCCGCCCGGCCACCGCACCGTGATGATCTCCACCCACACCGAGCTGGCCGGCTGGGCGGACCTGTCCGAAGTGGACTACCAGGCCCGGAAGCGGGAGGCGGGCGAACGCCTGGTGGGATACGCCCGGCGCGCGTATCCCCGGCTGGGCGAGCGTGCCGTGGTACGGCAGGTGGGCACGCCGCGCAGCTACGAGCGGTTCGCGTTCCGGCCGGGGGGCGCCGTCGGCGGCGTGCGGCAGACGCTCGGCAACACCAACCAGCGCGCGATCCCGCACGAGCTGGGCGTACAGGGCCTGTGGCTGGTGGGCGACTCGACCTGGCCCGGCCTCGGCACGGTCGCCTGCGTGCTGGGCAGCCGGATCGTCGCCGACGACGTACGCCGGCAGGCCCGCCGGTACGCCACGATCGCCGGAGGGGGTCGAGCATGACGACCGGGACACAGCCGCCGCTGTCCGCACTCGGCCCGGACCTGCTGGCCACCACGCCGCGGCAACGGTGGATAGCCCTCGCCCGGCCGTACCTGGGCGTGGCCGTCTTCGTGCTGGTCGCCTGGCAGCGGTGGTGGTGGCTCACCCCGGTGGTGATGTTCGGCATCTTCGTCGCCGTGGTCACCACAACCCACGACGTCGTACACCGCTGTCTGGGACTCGGCCAGCGGCAGACCGAGTGGGCCCTGTTCCTGCTGGGAGTGGTGCTGCTGGAAAGCGGCCACGCGTACCGGATGACCCACCTGCAGCACCACCGCCTCTTCCCGAGCGCCGAGGACCCGGAGGGCCACCCGGCGAATCTCAGCTTCCTCGGCGCGGTCTGTTATGGACCGGTGTTCCTGGTGCGGCTGTGGTGGTGGGCGTACCGGCGTGACCGCGGCAACCGGCGGCAGCGGGTCTGGCTGCTCGCCGAAGCGACCGCACCGCTGGCGGCGCTCACCGGCGGCGCGGTGCTCTGGCCCACCACACCAGGCGTCCTTATGTACACGCTGATGGCGATCGTGGGCAGCTGGGTCTACCCACTGCTGACCGTCTACCTCCCGCACCACACCTACGGCGACACACCGCTCACCCAGACCCGCACCCTGCGGGGCCACCTCATCCCCGCGCTCTTCCTGGAACTCACCTACCACCTGGAGCATCACCTCTACCCGCAGGTGCCCAGCCACCATCTGGCCGAACTGGCGCGGCGGCTCGACCCGTTCTTCGCCGCGACCGGCGTGCGCCCACGGCGGGTCATCTGAGGTGGCCCGCGCCCAGACCAGGGACCGGGTGCTGCGGGCCGCCGTGCGCACGCTGGCCAGCCAGGGGTACGCGCGAACGACCGCCCGGGCCATCGCCCGCACCGGCGGGTTCGCGCCAGGTGTCATCTACTACCACTTCACCGACCTGGAGGACCTGTTCCTCGCCACCGCTCGGTTCACCAGCCGGGCCCGCCTGGAGCGCTACCAGGCCGAGATCAACGGCCTGACCAGCGCGGTCGACCTGGTCCGCCGGCTACGCCGGCTCTATGCCGAGGATGGCGCCGAGGGCCACATCGCGGCGGTGCAGGAACTCATCGCAGCAGCCACCTCCTCCACCCGGCTGGCCGAGCAGCTCCGGGCCGAGACAGGCATCTGGCGGGACTTCGCCGAAACGGTCCTTCGCGGCCTGCTGGCCAACACCCCGCTCGCTTCGGTGGTGCCGACCCGCGAGCTTGCCACCGCGGCGGTCGCCGGCTACCTCGGCATCGAGATGCTGTCCCACCTGGAGGCCGACCGCACCGCACCAGACGCACTCTTCGACGCCGCCGAACGCGCCGCCGCCCTGGCCGACTCGCTACACCCCCAATGACCCGACCGCAGAGACGCCGACGTCCGACTCTGCCGCCTTGCGCGCGGAGCGCGCCCATGCCGCCCTGCGCGTGGAGCGCGTTCACAGCCGCGGACCGGCATGCCGCGTGCACGGTCATGCCGCAGCCCTGCGGGTCACTCTTGTCGCGTCGAGCCGGGTGCCAGGATTGTTGGGGCGAGGGAGTTGGTTGCGGTGTCGGGCCTTGAGCACGATGTTGTCCTGCTCGATGTGCTCGATCCGGCGTTCCGGCCGGACTCTGAGCAGGTAGCGCAGGCGCGAGCCGCGGGGTGGTACGCGCGTACAACGGTCGGGTTCGTGGTCCTGCGGTACCCGCAGGCCGCCGAGGTGTTGGCGGATCGCCGGTTCGTGCTGCCGGGTGCTGCCTCGCTGATCGCCCGAGGCGTGAGCAGCGGCCCGATGTACGACTGGTGGACCTCGATCATCGTCAACGTCGACGGTGCCGCCCATGCCCGCCTGCGCCGACTGGTCGGCAAGGCCTTCACCCGGCGTGCCGTCGATGCGCTGCGCGGCGTCATGCGGGCGGTCGCGGAGGAGTTGGTCGACACCTTCGCCGCGACCGGGGAATGTGAGTTCATGGCGGACTTCGCCGACCCCTACCCGGTCCGGATCATCTGCGAGCTGCTCGGTGTCCCCAACGATCAGCAGGCACTCCAGGGCTGGGTCGACGACCTCGGGCTGATGTTCGGCCCGGCCGTGGCCGAGCACCGCGACCGGATCGAGGCATCGCTCGCCGCGCTGTACCACACCGTCGACGACCTCGTCGAACGCCGCCGCGCCCGGCCCGGCCACGGCCTGCTCAGCGACCTGATCTCCGTCGAGGAGTCCGGAGACAGGCTCTCGGCCCAGGAACTGCGACTGCTGGTCAGCACGATGCTGTTCGCCAGCCAGGACACCACCCGCCACCAACTCGGCCTGGCCATGACGACGTTCCTCGCCCACCCCGACCAGTGGCGGCTGCTGGCCGAGCAACCCGAACTGGCCACCCAGGCGGTGGAGGAGGTTCTGCGGACCGCCCCGGTCATCCCGCTCAGCGGTCGGGTTGCCGCCGAGGCCTGCACCCTCCACGGACTGCACATCCCCGCCGGCGCGCGGATCCACATCCTGATCAACGCGGCGAACACCGACCCGGCCGTCTTCGGCCAGACCACCTTCGACATCACCGCAACCCGACCCGCGCCGCAGCTCACCTTCGGCGGCGGAAGCAGCCATCACTGCCTCGGCGCCTTCCTGGCCCGCACCGAACTCGCCGAAGCCCTGCCCATCCTCGCGCGAGGACTCTGCGATCCCCGGCTGGCCGGAACGCCGCAATGGCGTCCACCCGTCGGCGTCACCGGACCGGTCACCCTGCCGCTGCGCTTCACCCCGACCCGGCAGCCGTTCGAGACCTGAAAACACATGCACGGCCGGGCCATGATTGGTCGTGCCGGTCACGTCCTGCTCCGGCTCGACCGGCGCTCGCAGTCCAACGGACTCCTCACCGCGAACAACGGGGGCACCCATGGATCTCGACAACCGCATCGGCGAGTCGCTGCGGACCGACTACTTCCTGCTGCGCGAGGAGTTCACCCCCGCGCAGTTGGACTACCTGCGGCGGACGCGGGCGTTCGTCGAGCAGGACGTGCTGCCGGTGATCAACGGCTACTGGGAGCGCGCGGAGTTTCCCTGGCCGTTGGTGGAGAAGCTGGCGGCGGTCGGCATCGTCGGGGACGGGATCGAAGGCTACGGCTGCCCGCCCATGGATCCGCTGTCCGCCGGCCTGATCCACATGGAGCTGAACCGCGGGGACGGCAGCCTGGGCACGTTCCTGGGTGTGCAGGCCGGGCTGGCGATGCGGTCGATCGCGATGCTCGGCTCGGAGGAGCAGAAGCAGCGCTGGCTGCCGCCGATGGCGCGGTTGGACAAGATCGGCGCGTTCGCGCTGACCGAGCCGGAGCACGGCTCGGACTCGGTCGGCCTGGAGAGCTCCGCCCGCCGCGACGGCGAGTCGTATGTGATCAACGGCCACAAGAAGTGGATCGGCAACGGCAGCATCGCCGACGTCGTGGTGGTGTGGGCGCGCGACGTGGCCGACGGGCAGGTCAAGGGTTTCCTGGTGGAGAAGGGCACCCCCGGCTACAACGCCCGGGTGATCGAGGGCAAGGGCTCGGTGCGGGCGGTGTGGCAGGCCGAGATCGAGTTGGACGAGCTGCGGGTGCCGGCGGAGGGTCAGCTACCGGGCGCGCGGTCGTTCAAGGACACCGCCGCGGTGCTGACGACCACCCGGGCCGTCTGCGCGTGGGGAGCGCTCGGCCATGCGGTGGCCGGCTACGATGCCGCGTTGACCTATGCCCAGCGTCGGGTCCAGTTCGGCAAGCCGCTGGTCAGCTTCCAACTGATCCAGGACCGGCTGGTCAGGATGCTGGCGAAGGTCACCGCGATGCAGCTGTACTGCCGCCGGCTGGCCGACCTGGCGATGTCCGGCCGTGTCGAGCCAACGCTGGCCGGCCTGGCGAAGGCGCACAACACCAGCACCGCGCGCCAGGTGCTCGCCGAAGCCCGCGACCTGCTCGGCGGCAACGGCATCCTGCTCGACTTCCACGTCATCCGACACATGGCCGACCTCGAAGCGATCCACACCTTCGAGGGCACCGAGACCATCCAGAACCTCATCGTCGGCCGGGACATCACCGGTGTCTCCGCGTTCGTGTAGGCGTTCGTCACAAAGCGGGGAGATGACATGAACCTCGCCGGCAACCCCGTCGAAGCCACCCAGATGTACCCCGACCGGCCGGCCCTCCGGCTGGACGAGCGCCGGCCACGGTGGGTGGGGGGAACAACGGCGCCGGACTCGCCCGGCAGCAGGCAGTTCCCCATCCTGGGCGACGCACCCGGCAGCTACGTGCTGGACCGTTGATGACCGTAGTGCGGACGGTGTCGGTCGGCGGGCGGCGGCTGCGGGTCGCCGTCCGCCCCGGCACCGACCCGGGGCGGGCGCCGCTGCTGCTGTGCAACGGCATCGGCGCCAGGCTGGAACTGCTCGGACCCTTCGTCGACGCCCTCGACCCGGCGATCGAGGTGATCCGGTTCGACCCGCCCGGGGTCGGCGGGTCACCGGTGCCGCCCCTGCCCTACCCGTTCATGGCGCTGGCCAGGCTCGTAGGCCGGCTGCTCGACACGCTGGGTTACGACCAGTTCGACGTCCTGGGGATCTCCTGGGGCGGCGGCCTCGCTCAGCAACTCGCCTTCCAGAACCCGCGGCGCTGCCGGCGGCTGGTGCTGGTGGCCACCGCGACCGGCTGGCTGATGGTGCCGGCCAGGCCGGGCGTGTTGCTGCGCATGGCAACCCCTCGACGGTACCGGGACGCCGGCTACGCCCGGGCGATCGCCGCAGAGCTCTACGGCGGCAGGATGCGTAGCCGGCCGGACCTCGTCCAGCGGCTGATCCTGGACTTCGGCCGGCCGGCGTCCAGGCGCGGTTACCTGTACCAGCTTGCCAGCGGCGCCGGCTGGACCAGCCTGCCGTTCCTGCCGCTGATCCGGCAGCAGACGCTGATCCTGGCCGGCGACGACGACCCGATCATCCCGCTGAGCAACGCCAGGGTCATGGCCCGGCTGCTGCCGTCGGCCCGGCTGCACGTCTACCCGGACGGGCACCTGGGCCTGCTGACGATGAAGGACGACCTCGCACACATCGTCGGCGAGTTCGTCGGTCGCCCCCCACGTGACCGAACCTAGTAACTCATCGCCTCCCGCAACCTGTGGCCGGCCTCGGCACGGACGATCACCGGCGGGGGTCGCGGGGTGCGCCGGTCCGCGGGGGTGCGCCGGTCCGCGGGGTGCGCCGGTCCGCGGCCGGATCCCGTGATCATCGCCGGGTTGTCGCGGCCGTGACCGCGGTTCCGCGGCGACGATCACCGGCCGGGTCGGCAGGGCACGGACGATCACCGGCGGAGGTGGTAGGGCACGGACGGCACGGACGATCACCGGCCGGGTCGGCATGGCACGGACGATCACCGTCGCAGAAGCAGCCGGCCTCCTGCATCGACGTCGCCTCATCCCCGCACCTGATTCCCACCCACGCGACGCCCTGGGCGCCGCGCCCTCCACCGCCCGGTTCAGGGAGACGATGCCGGCAAGGCGCTGCCCCGCCACGTACGACGACGTGGCGGGGCGGCGTGGCCGTTGCCGTTGCGGCTCAGCCGGTCACTGTGAACGACCTGGTCAGGTCGGCGGCCGAGCTGTCGCCGGCGTAGACGTCGATGCGGCCCGGCTCCACCACGAACGTGCCGCGGTTGTCGTAGAAGCCGAAGTCGCTGCGGTCCAGCGTGAAGGTCACCGTCCGCGTCTCGCCGGGGTTCAGCGTCACCCGCTGGAACCCGCGCAGCCGGCGCACCGGCTGCGAGATGCTGGCCACGGGGTCGTGGATGTAGAGCTGCACGACCTCGTCACCCGCCCGGTTCCCCGTATTCGTCACGTCCACCGAGGCGGTGATGCTGCCGCCCGTGGAGGTGGTGGCCGAGCTCAGCCGGAGGTTCGTGACAGAGAAGGTGGTGTAGCTGAGCCCGTAGCCGAACTGGTACAGCGGCAGGCAGGTGTTGAGGTCGCGGTACCGCGAGTTCCACTTCTGAGTGGCGTCGCAGGGCCGCCCGGTGGGCTCGTGGTTGTAGTAGAGCGGCACCTGGCCGAGCCTGCGCGGGAACGACACCGGCAGCTTGCCGCCCGGGTTGACCTTGCCGAACAGGACGTCGGCGACCGCGTTGCCGGCCTGGACGCCCGGGAACCACGCCTCGAGGATCGCCGGCGACGACGCGGCGACCTTCTCCAGGGTGAGCGGGCGGCCGTTGAACAGCACGACCACGAACGGCTTGCCGGTCGCCTTGATCGCGTCGATCAGGGCCTGCTGCTGGCCGGGGAGGTCGATCTCGCTGCGCGCCGCCGCCTCGCCGCTCATCTCCCGCGACTCGCCCAGCGCGAGCACGACCTGGTCGGCGGCGTTGGCCGCGGCGACGGCCTGGTCGAAGCCCGGGCCGGCCGGGCAGTCGGCCGCGGGGTCGTAGTCCGGCGGGTCGGTGTGCGGGAGGGTGCAGGCCTGCACGAATGTCGTCGTGCCCGAACTCTGCGCCTTGATCCCGTTCAGGACGGTGACCGCGTCCTCGTCCCGGCCGGTGCCCCACCACGGGCCGAGCATCGCGTGGCCGTCATCGCCAAGCGGACCGATCACGGCGGTGTTCTTGGCCGGGTCGAGCGGCAGCGTGCCGCCGTCGTTCTTCAGCAGCACCATCGAGCGGCCCGCCGCCTTGCGGGCGGCCGCCACCGCGTCGGGCAGCAGTTGCGCCGACGCGGCCTTGGAGACGTCGACGTAGGGGTGCTCGAACAGCCCGGCGCGGAACTTCACCCGCAGGATCCGCCGCACGGCGTCGTTGATCCGGGCCATCGAGATCCGGCCCTGCTTCAGCAGTTGGGCGCCGAAGTCGCGGATGAGCGTGCTGGTCATCTCCGAGTCCATGCCGGCGTTCAACGCGATCGCCGCCGCGTCCGGGCCGTCCGCGGCGACACCGTGCCCGCAGTCGCCGGAGTCGGGGTTCACGGGCGGGCACGCCCGCATCTCCGCGACCGCGGCCCAGTCCGCCTCGACGAACCCGTCGAAGCCCCACTCGCCCTTGAGGATGTCCGTCAGCGTCTCGTGGTTGCCGCAGCCCGGCACGCCGTTGATCGCGTTGAACGAGCACATCGTGGTGTCGGCGCCGGCGTCGATGGCGGCCTTGAACGGCGGCAGGTAGAGGTTGCGCAGCCGCTGCTCGGACATGTCGGTGGTGTTGTAGTCGCGCCCGCCCTCCGGCTGGCCGTATGCGGCGTAGTGCTTGGGGCTCGCGACGACCTTGTCCGGCGCGCTGTAGTCGGCCCCCTGCGCCGCCTTCACCCGCGCCGCGGCCATCACCGAGCCGAGGTACGGGTCCTCGCCGGCGCCCTCCGCAATCCGGCCCCAGCGCGGCTCGTGCGAGACGTCGACCATCGGGCCGTATATCTGCTTGAGCCCGACCGCGGCCGACTCGCGCGCGCCGATCCGGTCGTCGTCCGCGGCCGCCTGCGGGTCGAAGGAGCTGGCGGTGGCCAGCGGGATCGGGAAGACCGTCCGGAAGCCGTGGATCGTGTCGAACGCGAACAGCATCGGGATGTGCAGCCGGGACTGCTCGACGGCGATGTGCTGGAGTCGGTTGATCTGCACGGGATCGGTCAGGCTCAGCACCGAGCCGAGACCGTTGCGGACCTCCTGGTCGGTGACCATGAAGTCGGGCAGCAGCTGGATCTGCTCCAGCTTCTCCTGCAGTGTCATCTTCGCGAGCAGGGAATTCACCCGCGCCTCGATCACCTGGCTTGCCGACTGCCGGGTCGGCGCAAGTGCGGCCTCGTCGCTCGACCGCGTCCCGGCCACCACGCCGCTGGCGGTCGCCAAGCTGAGCGCGACGACCGACGCGACGGTCACGGCTCGTCTGAACCTGGGCATACGTCCTCCCCTTCCCGCTGGTCCCCCGCTGCCCCCCGGCCGGGCCCCTACCCGATTTGCCGGCCTCGCGAAACATCCGCGAAACATCGGGGCCCACATCTGGGTTTCGGCCCCGGCCTGGCTGGGTAGTCGCGCGCAGGGCACGTTGGAGTGTCCCCGCGGAGGTGACCGCGATGCGGCTGAGGTCAGTGATGGCGGTGCGGCCCGGCGTGGCCGGCCTGGCGAGCGTGGTGGTGGGCGCGGCGATGCTCGTCGTGCCGCCGCGGGCGGCGGCGGACTCGACCCAGCAGCTGCGGGAGTATGCGGGTGCAACGTGGGCCTCGCTCGTGGCGATGACCGACGAGGGCTCGGGGCTGCCGGCTGATCGCCTCGAGGCTGACGGGACGCGCAGCGTGCAGACCTCGACGACCAACATCGGCGCGTACATGTGGAGCGCGCTGGTGGCCGAGCGGCTGGGGATCATCACCCCGGCCGACACGGTGCAGCGCCTGTCCAGGACGATCGGCACGCTCGAACACATGGAGCGGTACGGCACGAGCGGCCAGTTCTACAACTGGTACGACCACCGGACGGGAGCGAAGCTGACGATCTGGCCGCCGACCGGGGCGCCGCTGACCCCGATCCTCTCCTCGGTGGACAACGGCTGGCTCGCGACCGGGCTGCGGGTGGTGCAGCGCAGCGTGCCCGAGCTGGCCGCTCGGGCCGGCGCGCTGTTCGACAGCATGAACTTCGGCTTCTACTACCGGCCGGACGTCAACCGGATCCTGTTCTACTACGCGCCGGACACCGGGCAGGCCCCCTGCTGCTACGACACGCAGGTCAGCGAGAGCCGCATCGCCGACTACATCGGCATCACCAAGGGCGAGATCCCGCCGCGGGCCTACTTCGGGCGCTGGCGCAGCTTCCCGGACAGCTGCGACTGGAGCTGGCAGGAGACCCGGCCGCTCGGCTTCCACCGCAGCTACTTCGGCGTCGACGTCTTCGAGGGCGCCTATCCCTACAACGGCACCCGGGTGACCCCCGGTTGGGGCGGCAGCATGTTCGAGGCGCTGATGCCGGCGCTGTTCGTCCCGGAGGAGCGGTGGGGCCCCGGGAGCTGGGGGCCCAACCACCCGCTGACCGTGCGCGCGCAGATCCACCACGGCCTGGTGCAGGCCGGGTACGGCTACTGGGGGTTCTCGCCGTCCAACACGCCCGAAGGCGGCTACGACGCGTACGGCGTCGACGCGATCGGGATGGACCCCAGCGGCTACCCGTCGAATGAGGACCGGACGCTGGTCGACCCGGGCTTCGCCGGCTGCCCGGGCCGCCCGGCGCAGCCCGAGCCGCCCCCATCGGCGTACACCAACGGCGTCGTCACCCCGCACGCCGCGTTCCTGGCGCTGCGCTTCGCGCCGGCCGAGACGCTCGCGAACCTGCAGCGCCTGACGCGCGCCTTCCCAGGCCTGTACGGCCAGTGGGGGTTCCGGGACAGCGTGAACGTCGGCACCGGCACGGTCTCGACGGCCTACCTCTCCCTCGACCAGGGCATGATCATGGCCGCGATCGGAAACGCGCTGGCCGGCGACATGCTGCGCTCCGCGTTCGCGGGGCCCGCGGAGCAGCGGGCGCTGCGCCCGCTGATGGGCGTCGAGGAGTTCAACGATGATCCCCGAGGCTGCACGATCACCGGCACCGCGGGCGACGACCACCTCGTGGGCACCCCCGGTGACGACGTCATCTGCGCCGGCGGCGGGGACGACGTCGTCGTAGCCGGCGGCGGGGACGACACGGTCTTCGGCGACGGCGGCGAGGACGTCATCGACGGCGGCGACGGCGCCGACACGCTGTACGGCGGCACCGGCGACGACCGGCTCG
>WNGA01012893.1_pt1 | contig 11751 bp, 13 predicted proteins | sample 5400061 | NCBI WGS metagenome assembly WNGA01 (sample SAMN13153366, study PRJNA577476) | soil metagenome | isolation source: 100 cm soil or saprolite under grassland replicate 2 | place: USA:California | collected 2016-06-15
GGCGCTGCGCGACGTCAAGCGCAATCCCGAATGGGAGTTCGTGCGCGAAGGGCCCTGCTGGCACGGCCGGCGCGTGGCGACGTGGGCCGAGTTGTTCACGTGAGTGCCACGGTCCTGACGCTCACCGACGCGCCGGGCCCCGACGTGATCGCGGCGATCGACGGCGGCCTGAGTTCGGCGCTCGCCGTCCTTGTCTCCGACGCGGGCACCCAGGCCGTCGTCGCCGGGATCATCGAAAAGGAGCATCCCTCGATCGCCTCGGTGCGGATCGGGACCGAGACCGCGTCCCAGCACGGGATCGAGGGCGGTCAGCGGGCGATAATCCGCTCCCCTGTCGGGCACCTCGAGGTCGAGGTGATCGTGGACGCGCGGGTCGGGCGGGGCATGGTCGTCATGCCGGTCGGCACCTGGATCAAGCGCGGCGGCGGCGCCAACGTCCTGACCGAGGATATCATGTCCAACTTCGGCCAGATGGCCGCCTACGGGGAGACCCGCGTGCGCCTGGAGCCTCTCTGTCACGGCAGTGCTTCTACGAGTTACCGCCGCGCAATGACACGATAATCGAGTGTGCCATGATCGTTGGCATGCGCGCGATTATCGGGTATCCAGCCTGGACCTTCTCGAATCCGAGAGCTTTCGGAATGGCTGGCGCGCCCTCTAACGCGAAACTTGTTAGCCGGATCGTCGAGCGGATTCATTCCAAGATTGTGCTTGGAGCGTACGCGCCCGGCGACCGGCTTCGCCAAGAGTTGCTCGCTGAGGAATTTAGAGTTAGTCGCACGCCGATCCGCGAAGCTCTCCGCCTCCTCGAAGCCAAGGGTGTCATATCGCAAGCTCACCGTCACAGCGCAGTCATCCGGGCGCCCTCTGCCCGCGATGTTCGTGAGACGTATCAAGTGCGAGCAGAGCTTGAAGGGCTCGCCGCACACCTCGCGGCACAGTGGATCAGCGACAATCAGCTCGATGATCTCAGAACCATCCACGATTCCTTCGTTCGTTCGGTCAAGGAGCTCCGAGAGCAGCGCGCCATCGTGAAGCGCTCCGAGCGTAGCCTCTTGCGGGCTTCCAATGCCTGGGTCGATAAGAACCGTGAATTTCACTCCTTGATACAAGCGGCAAGCCACAACCTGCGGCTTCGCCATGTAATTACCGAACTGTATCTCGGTTTTACCGGCAACATTATGTATTCGTCCGCGCGGGGAATGGATGCCCACCGCATGCAGCAGAACATCGACGGTCACGAAGAGATATTGCGGGCGTTAGAAAAGCGTGATGCCAACAGAGCACGCGGCGCGATGCAGAGGCATATCCTCGAAAGCGGAAAGTTTGTGATCTCCTGGTTGGAGAACCATCTCTCCGATTGAAAGTGCAGGAAGACGCATCAGCGGTGTTGCCCGGAATACTCGTAGGGTTGCCCAGCTTGCAGCACGAGGACGTTTTCGCCGGTCAAGAGATGCTGCACGCCCACTCAACCTCATAGTGCGACACGGTCGATGAAGATGGACACTACTCGTTTGCCGTGGCGCTATGATGGCGTGCTCGAATCCACGCTACCCTATCCGATGACTTGCCGACACTTGCGCGCACGCTCCGACGAGATGTGCGCACATGCGCACTATTCCGATTCAATGTCTTCAAGCCGGATGCCGCGTCCTGCACGCAGGCTGTTTCGTGCCTGCTCAATGCGGTGCAAGAAGCGCGGGTCGTGCTCTAGACGGTATTCGAACCAGTCCTCTTCGGACTCGAAGCCGATCAGCACGCCTGCCGGCTTGCCGTGCCGCGTGATGACGATCTCCTGCGTCTCTGCCTCTCGAAGAAACCGGGATAGATCGTCCTTTATTTCGGATAGTGGAACTTCCTTCACTCCGGATCTGCGAACTGTGCGAGCCATGACTCGGCCTCCGATTTGGCCACGATCGCCAAGACCTCGACGGTCGCGCCGAAACATCATAGAACACCCGAACTTCGCCCACGCGCAGCCGGTATTGCGGCCTTAGCAGTCCTCGCAACCGTTTGATGCGACTCCGGCTCGTTTTCTCGGGTTCGTGTCTCAGGTGCGTTTCGAGCGCAGTCCGGACAGTCGCCCGAACATTCGCCGTCAGCCTCCGGAGGTCTTCGACGGCTTCTGGGGCGAGGACGATGGCGAAAGGCATTCTGGCCAGATTATAGCCAGATTGGCCAGACCGGCAAACGCCGGCAGGGCGGCCCGCCGCGGAGCATTACTTGCGCATCGGCTGTCAATGCCTGCGGGGCGTGGCGAACGACAGCGCACGAAAAGTGCCTGAGAAGCTAATGCAGCGTGCTCTGGCGTAAGTGGCGCGCCCTACGGGAATCGAACCCGTGTTTCCGCCGTGAAAGGGCGGCGTCCTGGACCGCTAGACGAAGGGCGCTTAAAAGCGCGGCGACATATAGAAAGCTTTGCGTGCACCGGCAAGCGCGGCGGATGATGCAGCGCCGCTTGCTCACCTCTCCCCAGCGGGGAGAGGCCGCGCCGAAGGCGCGGGTGAGGGGGGACGAAGCGTTTGGGCATGCGCCCCCTCACCCCAGCCCTCTCCCCGCCGGGGAGAGGGAGCTCAGCATCAGCTAGCGGGGAGCCGCGGGGGAGCTCACCACTTCCCGGTATTGGGCATCGACTTCCACGGCTCCTTGGGCGGCAGCGGGTTGCCCTTCTGCAGGAGCTCGATCGAGTGCTTGTCGGGCGAGCGCACGAACGCCATGGTGCCATCGCGCGGCGGCCGGTTGATGGTGACGCCCGCCTGCATCAGCTTCTCGCACAGCGCATAGATGTCGTCGACCTCGTAGGCGAGGTGGCCGAAGTAGCGCGCCTCGCCGTAGTCCTCCGTGTCCCAGTTGTAGGTGAGCTCGACCGCCGGCGCCTCGCGCCCCTTGGTCTTCTTGGTTTCGGCGACCAGGGGCTCGTCCTCGGAGGCCGCGAGGAAGACCAGCGTGAAGCGGCCCTTCTCGTCCACGCGGCGGCGGACCTCCTTGAGCGCGAGCTTGTTGCAGTAGAAGTCGAGCGCGTCGTCGAGATTGCGCACGCGCAGCATGGTGTGCAGATATCGCATGGGACCACCTCACAAAAATCACCGCGGGAGCATACATGATCGCACCCGACCTGAGCACCGCCATCGAGAAGCTGGGCGACCTGATCGCGGCCTCCGAGACGATCGTGCCGTTCACCGGCGCCGGCATCTCGACCGAGTGCGGCATTCCCGACTTCCGCTCGCCCGGCGGCATCTGGACCAAGATGGCGCCGATCCCGTTCGACGATTTTCTCGCGAGCCAGGCGGCGCGCGACGAGTCGTGGCGCCGCCGCTTCGCCATGCAGGACCAGTTCGGCCAGGCGAAGCCCGGGCGCGGTCATCGTGCGCTGGCGAGCCTGTTCCGCGCCGGCAAGTCGCCGGGCGTGGTCACCCAGAACATCGACAACCTGCACCAGGCATCCGGCATGCCGCACGACTGCGTGGTGGAGCTGCACGGCAATACCACGTATGCGACCTGTCTCGACTGCGCCAAGCGCTACGAGCTCGACTGGGTCAGGAGCGCGTTCGATAAATCGGACGGCCGGGCGCCCGATTGCCCCGACTGCCTCGGCCACATCAAGACCGCGACCGTGTCGTTCGGCCAGGCCATGCCCGAGGACGCCATGCGCCGCGCCGATGACTTGACGCGATCCTGCGACCTGTTCCTGGCGATCGGCTCGTCCCTGGTGGTGTGGCCGGCCGCGGGATTCCCGCTAATAGCCAAGCGCAATGGCGCCCGGCTCGCCGTCATCAACCGCGAGCCGACCGAGTTCGACGACATCGCCGATCTGGTGGTGCGCCAGGACATCGGAACCGTGCTGGAACCCTTCATCGCCGCCTGAAGCGGCAAAAAAACCGCCGCACGACGCTGTGAATAAAGTCGGAGTCGGCCGCACGCGGCGCTTATTTTGTTGTTGGACATCTTGCCCGCAATGTTATCTTCGTTGCTGAGAGATTCGCGGAAGCGTCCTTAAAGAGGCGCCAGAAAGGCGGCGGCGTACGGCGTCATGGCGTCGGACGGTATGGGGCCCAAGAGTTCAGATCCAGGCTATCCGCTTGGACCCGAGGCAATTGGCGACGTAACCGATGAGACCGCGGTGAGCGTGATCGAGCTCACCGGCGCGATCAAATGGTTCGACGTCTCCAAGGGCTACGGCTTCATCATTCCCGACAACGGTTTGCCCGACGTGCTGCTGCACGTCACCTGCCTGCGCCGTGACGGCTTCCAGACCGCGTATGAAGGCGCCCGCGTCGTCTGCGAGGTGCTGCAGCGTCCCAAGGGCCTGCAGGCCTTCCGCATCCTGTCGATGGACGAGTCTACCGCGGTCCATCCGACGCAGATGCCGCCGGCGCGCACGCACGTCACGGTGACGCCGACCAGCGGCCTCGAGCGCGCCCAGGTGAAATGGTTCAACCGCCTGCGCGGATTCGGCTTCCTGACGCGCGGGGAGGGGACCCCGGACATTTTCGTCCACATGGAGACCCTGCGCCGGTACGGATTGACCGAGCTGCGGCCGGGGCAGTTCGTCCTGGTGCGCTTCGGCCCCGGCCCGAAGGGCTTGATGGCGGCCGAGGTCAGGCCGGAGGGCGCGACCGTGGGCCCGGCCTCCTCCCATTGAGCGTCCGCGCGCTTCCGTGTAGCTAAGGCTTCATGCAGTCCCATCCGATGTTGCGCGCGGCGATCGCCGCGGCGGCTCTCATCCTCCTCGTTCCGTCCGGTGCCGGGCCGACCTTGGCGGCCGAGGAACAGACCGTCGAAATCGTCACCCGGGGCGGCGTCCACACGTTCACGGTCGAGTTCGCCGAGACCGACGAGGAACGAACGCGCGGTCTCATGTTCCGCAAGGAACTGCCCGAAGGCCGCGGCATGATGTTCGACTTCAAGCAGGACATGAACGTGACCATGTGGATGAAGAACACGTACATTCCCCTCGACATGATCTTCATCCGGGCGGACGGACGCATCCACCGCATCGCCGAGAACACCGAGCCGGAGTCGACCAAGATCATCGCCGCCGGGGGACCGGTGCGCGCGGTGCTGGAGGTGATCGGCGGCACTGCCCGCAAGCTCGGGATCAAGCCGGGCGACCGGGTCGCGCATCCCATGTTTCGCGGCCGATGACGGGGCTGCGGCCTTAACGTTGGATCGCCTTAACCTTGCATCGCTTGGCATGCGGCCTTAAATGGGCCGCGCCTGACGGGGCATAGCGCAGCCTGGTAGCGCGGGAGTTTTGGGTACTCCAGGTCGCCGGTTCGAATCCGGCTGCCCCGACCATCCGCCTTCGCTGACGCTTCGGCGTGACTGTGGTCAAGCAGCCGGACCGACCTCGGCGTATCGATCCATGTTATGTGATGTTCAATATTAAGGAACGAATGCGCGAAGAAAGGGCGGGACATGGCCGCACGCATCTATAAACCGGCGAAAACCGCGATGCAGTCGGGCACCGCGCTGACCAGGCAGTGGGTGCTCGATTACGAGCCGGAAGAGCCGCGCGTGGTCGAGCCGCTTATGGGATGGACCAGTTCCGGCGACATGAAGCAGCAGCTCAGGCTCCGCTTCGACACCAAGGAAGAGGCGATCGCCTATTGCGAGCGGCACCTCATTCCCTACCAGGTGTTCGAGGCCAAGGAACCCTCGCGGCGCCCCATGGCCTACGCCGACAATTTCGCCTTCACCCGCCGCGATCTGTGGACGCACTGAGACGAACGGTATCGAGTTCTGACTCATTCCCGTCACCCTGAGGCGCTCGCGTGAGCCGAGCCATCGCAAGTCGGCTGTTGCCGACTTGCGCGCTATAGTACCGATCTCGGGTAAACCCGAGATCGGTGGGCGACGGCCCGGGTGGGCCGCCATCCTTCGAGGGCCGCCGTCATCCTGAGCCGTCACCCTCATCCTTCGAGACGCCCGCTTCGCGGGCTCCTCAGGATGAGGGTGACGGTCGAAGGACGCGGGCCGCCTCAGGATGACGGTCAACGTCAATTACCGCGGGCGGGCGGGGGCCGCTGGGCGCGCGGGCATCTCGGCGCGCTGGCGCAGCAGGGCATGGAAGCGATCCTCCGCCATCGGCTGCGCGAACAGGTAGCCCTGGCCGAGGTCGCAGCCCATGTGGGAGAGCGCATTGGCGTCGGCCGGCTTTTCCACGCCGACGCCGACGGCCTTGCTGCCGAAATTGTGCGCGAGATCGATCACGGTCTTGCATATCGCGGCACGGCCCTGGTCGGTGGCGCAGTCCGCCACGCAGGCGCGGTCGAGCTTCAGCTCGGCAAACTGCGGGAGCTCCCGCAGCCGCGCGAGCGGCACGTAGCCTTGGCCGAAATCGTCGATGGCAAGCCTGATGCCGCTCGATTCCAGTTGCGCATGGACCTCTCGGACCCGGGAAAAGTCGCTGGCGATCTGGTCTTCGGTCACGTCGAGGATCAGGCCCGGCCAATTGTCGGTCTTCGGCCGGTATTCGCGCACGATCTGCGGCAGCGACAGCTTGACCAGCGCGACGAGCGAGACATTGACCGCAAGCCTCTGGTTGATGCCGAGGCGAGAGAATTTCAGACCGGTCTGCAGCGCGTCGATGAGTGATTTTTCCGTGAGCGCGACCATGCTCTTCTCGTCGGCGCCGTCCATGAAGGCGCCGGGAGACATCACGCCGTGCTGGGGGTGCCGCACGCGGGCAAACAGCTCGACCCCGGCCAGCCGCCTGCGGACGAGATCGATCTTCGGCTGATACCAGAACTCGATCCAGTCCTCGCGCAGCGCCAGGTCGAGGCTGACCTTCTGCGATTGGCTGGTCGGAACGTCGAGCTTCTGTTCCTGAACCACCCGTCTGATGATCGCCCGGTCGACTGGCTTCTTGACCGCGGGGAGGATGCGCATGGCGTTGCGCTCGCCGAGCTGATAGATGCTTTCCAGCCCGACGTCGCCGCGGCTGCTCATGAGCTGGAGCGGGCCGCGATAGGCGGCGTCCACCAGGGCGCGGACCGCCTCCATCGCGTTGGTGGGAATCGTCGGGACGTCGAGGAAGATCAGATCCGGCTTGGCGCGGGTCAGACCCTCGCGCAGCGCGGGCGCATTCGCGAACAGGCGCGTTTCGATCCCATGGCCCTGCAGCACCAGCGACATGAAGTGCCGATGGGCCTCCTCGTCGTCGACGACGAAGCAGACCGGCGCACCATCTATATGGTGGCGCTCCGGCACGATCGGCGGCGCGGGACGCTCATCGGACGAGCGGAGCCAGCGACTGAGCTCATTGATCATGTCGCATACCGGAAGGAGCTACCGCCACCTTGGGCATACGTAATTCAACTGATCCGAAAGGTTTAATTATCGGTTTCCATTCGGCTCATCGGCGCCGGCTTTTCAAGGTTTCGGTCAAAAAAGAGCAGGTTCTCAAAGGTGCGTCGTTCCTTTTCATAATATTCACAAGGTTGAATGGGATTGCCGGAAAGGCGGTCCCCGCCGGCCCCGCACTACACTCTGTGGCAATTCAGCCATACAGCCGTGATCGCGGGGAGATCGCGCACGTCCGCGCACAGCTGCTGAACGGATACGTCAGCCCTGGGCGTGAAGCGTCTTGCCGTCCGCGCTGACGGGCTTTGCGTCCACGAGCGTGAAGGCGATCACGCAGGGCGCCGTCCCGCGGTTGACCCAATTGTGGATGGTGCCGCGCTGCACCAGCACGTCGCCCGCCTTCAGATGCACCTCGCTGTCGTCGAGCTGCATGTCGATTTCGCCCGACATCACCACGGCGAAGTCGATGGAGTCGGTGCGGTGGTTGCGGGCGGAGACACCGGGACTGAATTCAACGACGCGGAACACGCAGCCGTTGGCCAAGGTCGTGCCGACCTTTCGGTCCGCGGAATCGGCATCGCCGTTGTTGTCGACGGGGAAACCTTCCGTCGTCCAGATGACGCTGGCCGAGGCTCCTGGCCGGCTCGACACGACGTTCTTCACCTTCTCGTCGATCAAAACCTTGGCTTTTCCTTGTCCGTCATGACCGGTCACCACCCTGCGCACGTTCACTGCCATCGATCTCCTCCCTCGCGGATGCGGCAACGCTATTGGGCCGGGCCGGCCTTCGCAAGCCGCAGACGCGCGGCTCGCTCTTCCCTCCCCCTGAAAGGGGGAGGGATAGGGTGGGGGTCATGCACAAGTTGGCGCGTATAGGATGACGAAGGTGGATTTGCCGGGGCCGAACCGACTCGGGTGGGATCGGGTCTGCGGCTGCTTGACCGTGGCCCGGGGATTTGATCTTAGCGCTGTTCGTGATCGATTAAGCGTTGCCGGCCGGCGGCCGGCGTTTCACAGTCGGGAACAAATTGACATGGCGGTCATGGATTTCGACGTGGTGGTGGTCGGGGCCGGCAACGCGGCGCTGTGCGCGGCGCTCGCCGCGCGCGAGAACCACGCGAAGGTCGCAGTGCTCGAGCGCGCGCCCGAGGAACAGGACGGCGGCAACAGCCGCTTTACCGCCGGCGCCTTCCGCTGCGTCTATGCCGGCGTCGACGATCTCAAGAAGATCATGCCCGATCTCAGCGTCGAGGAGATCGCCAACACCGATTTCGGCACCTATACCGAGGACCAGTTCTTCGACGACATGTTCCGCGTGACGCAATATCGCGCCGATCCCGATCTGGTCGAGCACCTCGTCCGCAACAGCCTCGCCACCATGGTGTGGATGCGCGAGAAGGGCGTCCGCTTCGTGCCGATCTACGGCCGGCAGGCGTTCAAGATCGCCGGCAAGTTCAAGTTCTGGGGCGGCCTGACGGTCGAATCCTGGGGCGGCGGTCCCGGCCTTGTCGACAGCCTCAAGAGCATCTGCCGCCGCAACGGCATCGAGATCTTTCACCAGACCCGCGCGTTGAGCCTGGTGTTCGAGGACTTCGCGGTCCACGGCGTGCGCGCCCGCCGCGGCAACGACATGGTCGAGTTCCGGGCCGGCGCGGTGGTGCTCGCCTGCGGCGGGTTCGAATCCAACACCGAGTGGCGCACCCGCTATCTCGGCCAGGGCTGGGAACTGGCGAAGGTGCGGGGCACGTGGTGCAACACCGGCGACGGCATCCGCATGGCGCTCGACATCGGCGCCTCGCCGGCCGGGCACTGGTCGGGCTGTCATGCGGTCCAGTGGGAGCGCAACGCGCCCGAGTTCGGCGATCTGGCGGTGGGCGATCAGTTCCAGAAGCACAGCTATCCCTGGGGCATCATGGTCAATGCGCTGGGGCAGCGCTTCGTCGACGAAGGGGCCGACTTCCGCAACTACACCTACGCGAAATACGGCCGCGCGGTGCTGGAGCAGCCGCAGCAGTTCGCCTGGCAGCTGTTCGACGCGAAGGTGTCGCACCTGGTCCGTGACGAGTACCGGATCAAGCAGGTGACGAAGGTCAAGGCCGACACGCTGGAGGACTTGGCGGCAAAGCTCGAGGGCGTCGATGCCGCGGGCTTCCTGGAGATGATCAAGCGCTACAACGCGGCGGTCGATCAATCCGTGCCGTTCAATCCGAATATCAAGGATGGGCGCGGAACGCGCGGCCTCGCGCCGCCCAAGAGCAACTGGGCGAATCCGATCGATACGCCGCCGTTCGAGGCCTACCAGGTGACCTGCGGGCTCACCTTCTCGTTCGGCGGGCTGCGCACCGACACGCGCGCGCAGGTGCTCGACACCGATCTCAAGCCCATCCCCGGCCTGTACGCGGCGGGCGAGCTGGTCGGCGGGCTGTTCTACTTCAACTATCCGGGCGGCACCGGCCTGATGTCGGGCGCGGTGTTCGGCAAGACCGCCGGCACATCGGCGGCGCGCGCCGTCGCGCGGTCGCTCGCCGCGGCGAAGTAGATTTTGATGAGTGAATGCGTCATGCCCGGCCTTGTGCCGGGCATCCACGTCTTCACCCGCGCAAAGCAAGACGTGGATGGCCGGGACGAGCCCGGCCATGACGAAAACACCGGACGAGTCCTGATGCCCGACAACAACGACCAGAAGAAAACCAGCCACACCCTGGCGGACCATGTGCACGGGGCGGACTTCGCGCACATCCACGAGGGCGACGCCGATCACGACCACGACCACTTCGACGTGGATGGTCCACTCGAAGAAAATCCTCTCTGGATCCAGGACCATGTGACGCTCGTAAGCGTTGGCATCGACATCGGCTCGGCGGGAACGCAGGTCATTTTCTCCCGCATCAACCTGCGCCGGCTCGGCGAGGATCTGTCCAGCCGCTACGTCGTCGTCTCGCGCGAGACGCTGTACCAGTCGCCCGTGGCGCTCACGCCCTACCGGAGCGAGGAGCTGATCGACGATGCCGCACTCGGCGCCATCATCGACGACGCTTACGGCGCCGCCGCGCTCCATCCCGACGACATCGATACCGGCGCCGTGATCCTCACCGGCGAGGCGCTGCGGCGCGAGAATGCCGCCGCCATCGCCGACGTGCTCTCCAAGCAGGGCGGCGAATTCGTCTGCGCCGCGGCCGGGCACCACATGGAGGCGATGCTGGCAGCCTACGGATCGGGCGCCGCCCGCGTCTCGCACGATGAGGAAAAGCGCATCTTGAATATCGACATCGGCGGCGGCACCACCAAGCTTGCGGTCGTCGAGCAAGGCCGCGTGGTCGCGACCGCAGCCGTGCACATCGGCGGCCGGCTCCAGGTGGTCGACGAAGACCAACGGATCGTGCGGCTCGATCCGGCGGGCCGGCACCACGCGGCGCGCGCCGGATTCTCCTGGAGCAAGGGCGACCGCGCCGTCCGCTCCCGCACGCAGTCGAGCACCTCTATCTCACCGACGCGATCGGCGAGCTCGGCGCCATCGACGGCGTGATGTTCTCGGGCGGCGTCGCCGAATACGTCTACGGCCGCGAGGAACGCGACTTCGGCGACATGGGCCGGCGGCTCGGCCGCGCCGTGCGGCGCCGCATCGAGCTAGGCGCGCTGCCGTGGCCACTGCTCGCGGCCGGCGAATGCATTCGCGCGACCGCGCTGGGCGCGTCCGAGTACAGCGTCCAGCTCAGCGGCAATACCAGCTTCATCTCCGATCCGGCAAAGCTGCTGCCGCGCCGCAACCTGCAGGTGCTGCAGCCGCAATTCCTCTGCGACGAGATCATCGACCCGGAAAAGCTCGGGCGCGCGATCCGCGCGCATTTCACCGCCTTCGACGTGGCGGAAGGGGAGGTGGCGCTCGCCTTGCGCTGGCGCGGCGCGCCCTCGCACGAGCGGCTGTTCGCTTTCGCGCAGGGCATTTGCGCCGGCCTCGCCGAGGCGATCGCCAAGAGGCAGCCGTTGTTCATCATGCTCGACGGCGACGTGGCGCAGACCCTGGGCGCGATCCTGCGCGAGGAGCTTGACGTCGAGAGCGAAATCCTGGTGATCGACGGCGTGATCCTGTGGGATTTCGACTACATCGACCTCGGCCGCATCCGGCTGCCGTCGCGCACCGTGCCGGTGACGATCAAGTCATTGGTGTTCAGCGAGGACCCGCGCAGCCCGCATGGGCATCGGCACGCGCATCACGATCATCATACCCATGATCACGCCCATCATCACCCGCATGCCCACGGGCAGGACCATCACCACCGGCACGAATAGCTGGCATATGCGATGCGGTGCAGCTTGCTCCACCCCCCGGCATCACAGCCTGCAAGTTCCATCATAGACGTGGATGGCCGGAACAAGTCCGGCCATGACGAAACCGAGAGCAGGATCGGCGCATTCGCTTGAATTATCGGTTCCAAACCGGGAGCA
>WNGA01028577.1_pt1 | contig 11751 bp, 10 predicted proteins | sample 5400061 | NCBI WGS metagenome assembly WNGA01 (sample SAMN13153366, study PRJNA577476) | soil metagenome | isolation source: 100 cm soil or saprolite under grassland replicate 2 | place: USA:California | collected 2016-06-15
AAAAAGTCGAGAGTGATCATGAATGTCCCGGCCAAGACGACGGGCAGCGGCCCGAACCTTCCGACGATCCTCACCGGTCGTCCGCTGACACTCTCCTCTCCCTCTAACGCGCCAGCTTCCACGATCGTCCTTTCGTTCCTTGTGCCTCCATCTCTCGCGCAGCATCGCGTCCGCTGCCCGCCCTGGCAACGCATTCGTCATCGCACGAAACAAGCGAAGCAAAAACGAGTCAGCGGTTGTCGGTCCAGCCTCGTCGGAGTGCTTCGTCTGCTCATGTGTGGTCGGAGCACGGCAGGCGGAGTGTTGTCAGACCTGACGCGAATTTTGTACCCATTTTGTACCCATCTGAGCTGATCCAGCATGATCGAGTGTCGTCGAATATGGCTTAGATAAGCCAATCTGAACCCACCTCATCTGGATCGACGCGTCTCATAACCCGGAGGTCGCAGGTTCAAATCCTGCCCCCGCTACTGCCAAAGGCGCCGGAAACGGCGCTATGGCGTCTTCGAAGACGAATCTCGGAACAGCCGGCTAGGCCGCGCGCGGGGGTGCGGTCGAATCGCGGACGACGAGACGCGTCGCGAGCTCGACGTGGAGCGTCTCGAAGCTCTGCCGCTCCAGCAGCCGGTTCAGGAGGCTGACCGCCGTCCGTCCCATCTCCGCCAGCGGCTGACGCACCGTCGTCAGGGCCGGCGTCACGATCGTCGCGTGCTCGACGTCGTCGAAGCCCACGATCGACAGGTCGTCGGGTACGCGCAGGCCGCGCGCTCGTGCCGCCTGAATAGCGCCGATGGCGATGTTGTCGTTGAACGCGAAGATCGCCGTCGGCGGCTCGGGCAGGTCGAGGAGGTACTCCGCGGCCTCCCGGCCGGGGTCGATCTCCGGCACGGATTCCACCTCCAGCGCGGGATCGGCCAGGATCCCTGCGGCCGCGAGCGCCGCGCGGTAGCCGCGGCGACGACCCTCGGTGGCCACCCAGCCGAGCGGGCCGGTGATCTGCGCGATCCGCCGGTGCCCGAGTTGGAGCAGGTGCCGCATCGCCTGGTCGGCACCTGACGTATGTGCGGCCGAAACCGACGGGATCCGCTCGTCAAGCGGCATCAGCGGGTCGAGCACGACGAACCGATATCCGCCGTCGAGGAGCCGCTCGAGCTCCTCGCTCGACTCCTGGGGCAAGATGATCAGCGCGCCGTCGGTCAGGCCGTGCAGCCGGTCGAGCACCGAGACCTCGCGGTCGTGCTCGTGGCCGGTGGGCGAGAGCACGATCTGCAGGTTCCGTTCGGAGAGCGCCTCGGCGGCTCCGGCCAGGATGCCGGAGAAGTACGCCGGATAGACGAGCGGGACGAGGATGCCGACGAGCCCGGTGCGACCGCCCGAGAGGCCTCGAGCGCTTCGATTGGCGGTGTAGCCCTTCTCGCGGATGATCCGGCTGACGAGGTCGCGCGTCTCGTCCGAGACGTCGCCGCGACCGTTGAGGACACGCGAGACGGTTGCGATGGAGACGCCGGCCAAATCGGCGATCTGGCGAATGGTCATGCGAGGGGGAGCGACTGCCATCCCCCTATTGAAGCATGTTCCGGAACGTTCCGAAGCTCGGTGGCTCGATTTTGCGCGCATTTTGCGAGGATTTTCCGAGAGGCGCCTTGACTTCTGGTGAACAAACTGTTAACTGTTCCGGAAACGTTTTCGGAGTTAGCTTCTGGCTACCCCGCCCGACGCTGGGCGAGAAAGGACAGCCATGCGACGCAGCATCCGTACCACCCGTTGGGTCGCAGTCGCCGTCGCTACGGGTTGCGCCGCGCTCGCGACGACCCTCACTTCGGCCACCACGGCGGCCGTCGACAAGGGAGGCGCCGTCAGTGCAGGCCATCGCTGCCTCGTTATGACAGGTTCCGGCGACCCAGTCTTCGTCAAGAACTTCAACCCCTACACGGCGACGGGCCAGCCCAGCGGCGGGTTCGTCCAGGGCGCGTTCTACGAGCCGCTGATCATCACCGGCGAGGGTGGCCTCAAGCCCGTCCCGTGGCTCGCCCGCAGCTGGAAATGGAGTAACGGCAACAAGACGCTCACGCTGAACATCGCAAAGGGCGTCAAGTGGTCGGACGGCAAGCCGCTGACCGCGGCCGACGTCGCCTACAGCTTCACCGCCGGGCGGCAGGACAAGCTCATGGACCGCGTCGGGCTGGTCGGGGCCGGCAACAACATCCGCTCGGTCAAGGCTAAGGGGAAGTCCAAGGTCGTGATCAGTCTCAAGACGCCCGATTCGCAGTTCATCTCCTCGACTCTGAACCGGCAGTTCGTCGTTCCGAAGCACATCTGGTCCAAGGTGAAGGACGTCGCGAACTTCACGAACTCGAAGCCGGTCGGCTCGGGCCCGTTCAACAAGATCACACGCTTCACGTCGCAGGACTACGTCTTCGGCAAGAACACGCACTACTGGCAGAAGGGCAAGCCGAAGATCTCGTGCCTCGAGTACGTGCAGGCGTCGTCGAACGACTCGGCGCTGGCGCTGATCCAGAGCGGTGAGGTCGACTGGACGCACAACTTCGTGCCGAACGTCGAGAAGGCCTACGTCTCGAAGGACCCGAAGCACTTCCACGCGTTCTATGCGACGGCGGCGTACCCGATCTCGCTCGTCCTCGACACGACGAAGTACCCGTACAGCATTACCGCCTTCCGCAAGGCGCTCAGCCTCGCGATCGATCGCAAGACGGTGTCGAAGCTCGGCGAGTACGGCTACGCGCCGCCGACCGACGCGATCGGATTGAACGGCCTCTTCCCCAAGTGGGTGAGCAACCCCGCGGTGAAGAAGCTCGCGAAGAAGATGGCGGCCTTCAGCCCGTCCGCCGCGAAGAAGCTCCTGACCAGCAACGGTTTCAAGTACAGGGGCAGCAAGCTGATCGATCCCAGGGGAGACGCCGTCAAGCTCGACATCCACGTGATCTCGGGTTGGTCCGACTGGGTCGCGTCGAACCAGATCATCACCAGGAACCTGCGCGACATCGGGATCGACTCTGACGTCGCGCTCGAGCCCAGCTGGGGCGCCTGGTGGCCGAACGCGAGCGCCGGCAAGTTCCCGACGCTGCTCTGGCAGGGCGGATCGCAAGGCTCCCCCTACGGGTACTTCTACGCAAATCTCTCAAAGAACGCCTATATCCCCGCCGGGCAGGACGCAACGGCGACGGGCAACTGGGAGCACTTCGCCGACGCAAAGGCGACCGGGCTGCTCAACCAGTGGAAGGTGACGCTCAACGTGGCGAAGCAGAAGCGAATCGCCACGCAGCTGCAGAGGATCTTCCTGAACCACATGCCGATAGTGCCGCTGTTCATCGGGCCACGGTGGTCGACGTACAGCACCAGGTACTTCCACTGCTACTGCACGAAGAAGAACTTCTTCGGCGATCCGATCTTCACGACCTTCCCCGACAACATCCTCTCGTTCACCCGGATCTGCCCGGGGGGCAAGAGCGGCCCGTGAGGCCTAGGTAAAGACCATTCAACGGCGGGCGGTTCCCTCCGCACCGCCCGCCGTTTACCCTCCGAGGACCGAACATGCGCTGGTTCGCCCGTCGGCTCGCTTTCTACGTCTTCGCGCTCTGGGTCGCGCTGACGCTCAACTTCCTGCTGCCGCGCTTGATGCCCGGCGACCCGCTCGGCGGCATCCTCCAGCACCTGAGCCCGTCGCAGATCTCGGCCAACCCCGGGATCATCAAGACCTACCAGACGCTGGTCGGTGGAGGCCACAACTCGATCTGGCACGACTACGTCACGTACCTGCACCGGATCGTGCACTTCGACTTCGGCATCTCGACCTCCAACTACCCCGCGCACGTCTCCGAGGTCGTGGGGCGGACGCTGCCGTATTCGATCTTCCTCGTCGGCGTCGCGTTCTTGCTCGCGTTCATCATCGGCACGGGGATCGGGATGGTTGCCGCCTGGCGCCGCGGCCGGGTCGTCGACAGCGTCGTCGTCCCGACCTTCATGGCGCTCAGCGCGTTTCCCGCCTTCTTCACGGCCCTGCTCGGCCTCTATTTCTTCGGGCTGAAGCTGCACTGGTTCCCGATTCAGCACGCCTACGCCAACGACATCACTCCGGGTTTCAACTGGACCTTCCTCTCGAGTGCGGCGAGTCATGCCGCTCTCCCGATCCTGATCATCGTCGCCGCGTATACGGGCGGCTGGGTGCTCAACATGCGCACGGTGATGATCAACACGATCGGCGAGGACTACGTGACGATGGCGCACGCCAAAGGGCTGCGTGACCGTCGCGTGATGACGCGCTACGCGGGGCGGAACGCGATCCTGCCGCCGCTCAACGGCTTCGCCGCGCTCTTCGCGAGCGCAGTCGGCGGGCTCGTCTTCGTCGAGTACATCTTCAGCTACCCCGGCGCGGGCTACACGCTCCAGCAGGCCGTGCTGGGAAACGACTACGCCCTCGCGCAGGCGATCCTCGTCGTCCTGTCGGTCTGCGTGATCCTGGCGAACCTGATCATGGATCTGCTCAACCTCGTCCTCGACCCGCGCCTGCGCACCGGCTGATGTCGCAGCTCGACCCCACACTCGACCCGACCTTCGACCTCTCGCTCGGGGCGCCGCCGCGGCGTGTCCGCGGGCGGCTCCGCGTCCCGGGGTGGGTTTCGCTCCTGCTCGGCAACCCCAAGTCCCGCATCGGGGTCGCGATGGTCGGTTTCGTGGTCATCATCGCGCTAATCGCGCCGCTCATCTCGGTCGCCCATCCAAACGACTTCGATCTCTACGCCGCCCACCAGGCGCCGTCGTGGCACCACCTCTTCGGCACCACGGATCAGGGCAGTGACATCTTCTCGCAGGTCGTGGTCGGCGCCCGCCGCTCGCTCCTGCTCGGCGCCGGCGCCGGCCTCCTTGCCACCTGCCTCGCCGGGATCCTGGGAATCACGGCCGCGTACCGCGGCGGGATCGTCGACGACGGCGTCAACTTCCTCATCAACGTGTTCCTCACGATCCCGCCGATCCCGCTGCTCGTCGTCATCTCCGGCTACCTGAAGGCCCGCGGGATGCTGACGATGATCATCGTCCTCGCGCTCGTGCTCTGGGCCTTCGAGGCCCGGATCCTGCGCGGGCAGGCGCTGTCGCTCAAGAGCCGCGACTTCATCCTGGCGGCCAAGGCGTCGGGCGAGTCGACGTCGCGGATCGTGTTCGGCGAGCTCGTTCCGAACATGGTCAGCCGGATCGCGGCTGCATTCGTGCTCGTCTTCTACATCGCGCTCCTCACCGACGCGGGTCTCGAGTTCCTCGGCCTCGGCGACATGACGAAGACGAGCTGGGGCGTCACGCTCTACTGGGCGCAGACGAACTCGACCGTGCTGCAGGGCGAGTGGTGGCCGTTCTTCTTCCCCGGCGCCGCGCTCGCATTCACCGTCCTCGGCCTCGTCCTGATCCTCGCCGGGATCGACGAGTTCAGCAACCCACGCCTGCGGACCCAGCGGACGAAGCGGCGGCGGCTGCTCGGGCTGCTCCTCGGAGGTCGGCTCGCCGCCCGCGCGGAGGGCTCGGCATGACGAGCCTCGTGGAAGATCCGCCCGTGACGCGCACGCCCCAGGACACGCGCGCGGGCCGTGGACGGCGTCGACCTCGCCATCCACGAGGGCGAGATCGTCGGCCTCGCCGGAGAGTCCGGCTGCGGGAAGACGACGATCGCAAACGCGGTGATGCAGATCCTCCGTCCGCCTGGGCAGATCACGGGCGGCAGCATCCTGTTCCAGGGCGAGGACCTCGTCGGCAAGAAGGCCGAGCAGCTGCGCCGCTTCCGCTGGCGCAACGTGTCCATCGTCTTGCAGAGCGCGATGAACGCGCTCAATCCGGTCATGCGCGTCGGCGACCAGTTCGTGGACGCGATGCGCGCGCACGAGCGCATCATCCGGCGGCGCGCGCTTGCCCAGACCGGGGAGTTGCTCGAGATGGTGGGCATCGACCGCCGGCGCGTCCGCGCCTACCCGCACGAGCTCTCCGGTGGCATGCGCCAGCGCGTGATCATCGCCATGGCGCTCGCGCTCAAGCCTGAGCTGATCGTCATGGACGAGCCGACGACCGCGGTCGACGTCGTCGTGCAGCGGGAGATCCTCCAGCAGATCGAAGCCCTCAAGCAGGACTTCGGCTTCGCAGTGCTCTTCATCACGCACGACCTCTCGCTGCTACTCGAGTTCGCGGACCGGATCGCGATCATGTACGCGGGGGAGATCGTCGAGACCGCGCCCGCCGAGCGCCTCGCCACGAGCCCACAGCACCCGTACACGCAGGGACTCCTGCAATCGTTCCCGCCGCTGACCGGCCCGTTGAGGCGGCTGACGGGGATTCCCGGCTCGCCTCCGGACCTCCGAGCTCCGCCGAGCGGCTGCCGCTTCCATCCTCGCTGTCCCCACTGCCTACCCGAGCACCCGGCGCTCTACCTGCGGCAGACGACCGAGCGTCCGCTCCTGCGGGTGATCGAACCCGGGCACGAGGTCGCGTGCCATCTCGTCGAGGAAGGAGTGGAGTGACCACGGCCGCCCCGCTCGAGGTGAGGGCTCTGGCGAAGCGCTTCCCCGTCGGCAATGCCTTTCGGCGTTCGCACGTGCACGCGGTCGAGGACGTGTCGTTCGAGCTGCGCCCGGGGAAGATCACCGCGCTCGTCGGGGAGAGCGGGAGCGGGAAGAGCACCGTGGCTCGCCTGCTGGCGCGCGTGCACGACCCGAGCGAGGGAGCCGTCTTCTTCGAGGGAAGCGACGTCTCGCACGTGCGGCGGCGGCGCGCCGTCCTTCGCTACCGCTCGCAGGTGCAGATGATCTTCCAGGACCCGTTCGGATCGCTCAATCCGGTGAAGACGATTCGTCACCACATCGAGCGTCCGCTCCGGATCCACCGCATCGTCCCCCGTGCACAGATCGAGGAGCGTGTGCACGAGCTCCTGCGCACGGTCGGGCTCGTCCCACCCGCAGACGTCGCGGCGAAGTACCCGCACGAGCTTTCGGGCGGACAGCAGCAGCGCGTTGCGATCGCGCGCGCGCTCGCGGTCGAGCCGAAGGTCGTGCTCGCGGACGAGCCGATCAGCATGCTCGACGTCTCGATTCGGATCGGGATCCTAAACCTGATGCTGCGACTCAAGGACGAGCGCGGGATCGCATTCCTCTACGTGACCCATGATCTCGCCAGCGCGCGCTACATCGCCGACGACATCCTCGTCATGTACGCCGGCCAGATCGTCGAGCGGGGGCCGATCGAGCAGGTTCTGTCGGCGCCGCTCCACCCGTATACCCGCCTGCTGCTCGCCGCCGTACCCGATCCCGCGACGAAACTGCACGCCCAGCGGATCGAGATGCGGAAGGGTCTCGCGTCCGCCGCGGTCGATCCGCCCGAAGGCTGTCGCTTCGTCACGCGCTGCCCGCTGGCGATCGAGGTCTGCTCACACGTGACCCCGCCGCTCGTCGAGGCGCGCCCGCGACAGTCCGCCCGCTGCCATGTGACCGCCCCGTCGACCTGACCGAGAGGACAACGATGCCCATCGAAACCAGCTCTTTCCCACCCGACTTCCTCTGGGGCGCCGCCACGGCGTCGTACCAGATCGAGGGAGCCGCTCGCGAGGATGGGCGCGGCGAGAGCGTCTGGGACCGGTTCTGCGCGACGCCGGGAAAAGTCCGCAACGGCGACTCCGGGGAGATCGCGTGCGACTTCTACCACCGCTACCGCGACGACGTCGCGCTGATGCACGAGCTCGGCCTCGACGCGTTTCGCTTCTCGATCTCGTGGCCACGCGTGCTGCCGACCGGACGAGGGCCGATCAGCGAGGCAGGGCTCGACTTCTACGATCGCCTCGTCGACGAGCTGCTCGAGCACGAGATCGAGCCGTTCGCGACGCTCTTCCACTGGGACACGCCACAGGCGCTCGAGGACGCAGGCGGCTGGCCCGCTCGGGCGACGGCAGAGGCGTTCGTCGAGTACACGCAGGCCGTCGCCGACCGGCTCGGCGACCGCGTCCGCTACTGGATCACGCACAACGAGCCGTGGGTGCACGCCTGGATCGGACATGCATGGGGCGACCATGCCCCCGGCCGCACGAGCGAGACCGACGCCGTCGCGGCCGCACACCATCTGCTGTTGTCGCACGGATGGGCGGTGCAGGAGATCCGGCGCGCCGTTCCGGAAGCACGTGTCGGTATCACGCTCAACCTGTCCCATGCCTATCCGGCGGCCGAGACGCCGGAGGACGAAGCGGCGACGTGGCAGGTCGACGGCAAGGGGAACCGCTGGTTCCTCGATCCGATCTTTCGCGGCTCGTATCCGGCGGACGTCCTCGAGCGCAACGAGATCGTCGCGCCCTTTGTCCGCGACGGCGACTTCGAGGCCATCTCGGCGCCGCTCGATTTCCTCGGCGTCAACAACTACTTCCGCTTCGTGGTGAGCGCCGGACCCGACGGGCCGCGGATCGAGCGCAACCCGGAGGCGCAGGAGACGGACATGCGGTGGGAGGTCTATCCGGACGGCCTCCGCCACTTGCTCGTGCGGGTCGCGCGCGACTATTCGCCGCCCGCGATCTACGTGACGGAGAACGGCGCCGCGTTCGGCGACGTCCGCGTCCACGACGGCCGCGTGCACGATCCCGAGCGAACCGCGTACCTCGAGTCGTACATCGGTGCCGTTTCCCAGGCGATCGCCGACGGCGCGCCCGTGAAGGGGTACTTCGTCTGGAGCCTGCTCGACAACTTCGAGTGGGCGCACGGTTACTCGAAACGGTTCGGGATCGTGTACATCGACTATCCGACGCTCGAGCGAGTGCCCAAGGACAGCTTCTACTGGTACCGGGGCTTGATCGCGAGCCGGCCCCGCGCCCCGCGTCCGTCCCCGATCGCCACGCGCTGATGGTGCGCGCGGGCGCCGTCGCCGTCATCGTCGCGGTGCTTGCCGTGGCGAGCTCGGCAAGCAGTACCCGGATAGATCGATTCGTGCTGCACCCGCTCGTCACGGATCGCGGAGACGCGCAGCTCCTGAACCCATGGGGGCTCGCGGCCTACGCCGAAGGTCCTTGGTGGATCGCCAACGAAGGGCAGAGCTCGAGCACTTTGTACGACGGAGACGGGCGGAAGCAGCGCCTGACGATCGCCGTTCCCGGCGGACCGACCGGCGTGGTCTTCAACGGCGGTCGCGGGTTCGTCATCCGCGGCGGCGGCGATGCCGCGCCGGCCCGGTTCCTGTACGCGTGCGAGGACGGAATGATCAGGGCCTGGGCGCCGACGATCCCGAACGGCTGGTCGACGGAGGCTGTGGTGGCGGTCGACACGGGGGCCTCGGGCGCCCTCTTCCGCGGGCTCACGCTCGCGGCGGGACGGCTCTACGCGACCGATTTCCACAACGCGCGCGTGCGCGTCTACGACTCCCATTGGCGGCGTATCGTCAGGCGCGGAGCGTTCGTCGATCCCGCGATCCCGAGTTGGTACGCGCCCTTCGGCATTCAGGCGCTCGGCGGGCGGATCTTCGTCACATATGCGTGGCGTGCGCCCGTGAACGGCAACGACGCACCCACCGGCGGCTACGTCGACGAGTTCGACCTCGACGGCCGGCTCGTCGCGCACGTCGGCCGGACGACGGAGCTCGACGAGCCATGGGGCCTCGCGCTCGCCCCACCCGGCTTCGGCCGGCTGGGCGGCAATCTGCTCGTCGCGAACTTCGGCAGTGGACGGATCAACGTCTACGGCCGCCGCGGTCGTGGCTGGACGCTCCATGGGCGGCTTCCGTTCAGGGTGCCGGGCGTCTGGGGGATCGCGTTCGGGACGGGCGGCATGAGCGGGCCGCGCACGACGCTCTTCTACGCAGCCGGCCCGCACCGGTGGCGCGGCACGACCGAGGTCGACGTCCACGGCGTCCTCGGATCGATCGCGCCGGCCAATTAAGACGAGGATCCGCGCACGACCAGCTCCACCGGCAAGACCGTGGCGTGCGGCGTGACGGCAGGATCCTCGATCAGCTCGATCGCCCTCGTGGCGGCGAGCGTCCCGAGCTCCTGGCGATCCTGGCGAATCGTGGTCAGCGGCGGATGCGCGAGCGCAGCGGCCTCGAGGTCGTCGAAGCCCACGACGGCGACGTCGCGTCCGGGCTGCAGCCCCGCGTCCCGAATCGCCTGCAACGCGGCGAGCGCCATCAAATCCGAGGCGGCAACGATGGCCGTCGGCCGCTTTGCGAGCGCCAGCAGCGCGCACGTCTCGCGGTAGCCCGACGCAGACGAGAAGTCGCCCTGGCGGACCAGACCATCGGAGCGTTCGAGCCCCAACGCAGCGGCCTCGCGCCGGAAGGCGTGCAATCGCTCTGAGCCCGCGACGGTATTCGAGGCGCCCGCGATGTGCGCGATGCGGCGGTGGCCCAGCGCGTGCAGGTGCGCGAGCGCGAGACGTACGCCGCCCGCATTGTCGGAGCCGACGCACGCGGCGCGCCCGCCCGCGCACCGTACGTCCACCCCGACGAGCGGCACCCGCCGCGACGCCAGTTCGGCGACCAGCGGGTCGTCGCCGTCCACGCCGATGAGGATTGCTGCGTCGAAGCGATGCTCGGGGCCGATGTCGCTCGGTTGGAGCAACACGGGGTCATAGCGCGACTGCGCGAGCCGTCGCGAGATCGCCGCGAGCACCTTCCCGAAGAAGACCAGCGAGAGGTCGCGGTGCCCGGCGTTGTCGCCGACGACGACGGCGACGAGGCGCGTCTTCTGGGTCACCAGTGAGCGCGCGACCGGATCGGCGCTGTACCCGACCGAACGCGCCACCTCGCGGACGCGTTCGCGGGTCTGCCCGCTTACGTCGCCTTTGTTGTTCAGCGCCCGGGAGACAGTCGCGATCGAGACGCCGGCGCGCACGGCGACATCCTTGATCGTCGGTCGCTCGCTCACGCACGAAACGATACGGCCAGTCGCGTCCTCGGGCACGGCGTCGAGCCCTGCCGGCGACGCCGGTTCCCGCAGCCCGAGCGCGCCTACCGCGCCCTGGCCTACGGTACAACGCGACCGGGGGCGTGTGAAATGATCCGCCCGGACCCTGACGAAGGAGGCGACATGGCGACAATCGTGGAAAGCGTCGAGATCTCCCGCCGTCCCGAAGAGGTCTTTGCATACGTGACCGACCCGTCCCACCTGCCTGAGTGGCAGGAGAGCGCGGTCGCCGTGCGGCAGAAGGGGAACGGGCCTCTTGCCGTGGGCTCGAGGGTCGCCGTGACCCGGCGGATGGGCCGCCAGGAGCGGATGATGACCTCGGAGCTGACGGAGGTGAATCCTCCAAGGAGCTGGGCCATTCGTGGCATCGACGGTCCGGTTCGAGGCATAGTCAACGGCACGATCGAGCCGCTCGAGGGCGGGGAGCGTTCGCGCGTGACGATAGCGCTCGATTTCGAGGGGCACGGGATCGGCAAGCTGCTCGTGCCGCTCGTCGTCCGCCGTCAGGTGCGGGAGGAGATGCCGAGGAACATGCAGAAGCTGAAGGAGCGGCTCGAGAGCGGCGCGTAATCGTCACCGTCGGGCGAGTCGGGCGAATCCTGCGTGGAGCTCGTTCTCTAGACGTTCTCGGCCGCAGACTCGGGAAGCGGCTCACGATCCCGGATGAAGAGCAGCGACCTCGTCCAGCGCGGCATCCACCAGTTCGCCCGTCCGAGCAGTTGCATCAGCGCCGGCACGAGCAGGGCGCGGATGACCGTCGCGTCGAAGATGATCCCCGCGGCGAGGCCGATTGCGAACGGCTTGATCTCGTAGCCGGGACTGGAGGA
>WNGA01011184.1_pt1 | contig 11750 bp, 13 predicted proteins | sample 5400061 | NCBI WGS metagenome assembly WNGA01 (sample SAMN13153366, study PRJNA577476) | soil metagenome | isolation source: 100 cm soil or saprolite under grassland replicate 2 | place: USA:California | collected 2016-06-15
GTCTTGACAGCGTCAACCTCGGCGGAGACAATGTGCGCTCGTTACGGAGGCATGGCCGAGTGGCTGAAGGCGGCGGTTTGCTAAACCGTTGTAGGGGCTAAAACTTCTACCGAAGGTTCGAATCCTTCTGCCTCCGCTTACTACTTCAAATCAGCCCTAAATCCAATCAATCCAGACAGTAATCTTACAAGTCTCTCCAGAACGCTCATTGCATCAAGTTGTCTCCGGATGTATGAAAATGTGGCTAAATGATCAAGGGGTAGCCACAAAATTGGCCACAGTGGAATTCCGAATCTGGCGCCTATCTCGGTCCACGGTTTTCGCTACCGCATCACCGCCAACCCTGTGAGCGATTGGTTGGCGCCTGTTAAGAACACCCAATCGACCACCTCAGCGAGAGCCTGCCGGCGCCGTAGACTGGAGATGACATTGAGCGACTTTCGCTAGATTTATTCTTCTCCGACTTCAGCAAGAAATTTTCTCCGCACGGTTTCCTCACCGAGCAGTTCACTCAGCGCGATCAACCCCAGAGCAATGCCGGCTATCCAGCCGAGCGCGGTCAAAACATCGCCGCGATCCCACGGCTTCGCATGCTGATGGGCCAGGGCGCGGTGGCGAGCGACGATGGCTTCGCGGCGCTGAGTCGCTCGCAGACTATCGAATACATCTGGGGCCGCGAATGCCCGAACCACGGCGGAGGCGGATTCACGGCGCTCGCGGCTATGCCGGGGCTGCGCGGGTTGGCGGTGAGCTGCAAGAACGTGGATGACACGGCATTGTCCGCCTTGCCGAGCTTTCCGGCTTTGCGGGCGTTGATGCCGATGGACGTGCCCGACGAGGGCTTCCGCCACGTGGGTCGTTGCGAGCGGTTGGAAGAACTCTGGCTCATATACTGCCGCGACACGGGAGACGCGGCGACCGAGCGTATCGCCGGCTTGTCCGGGCTGAAGACCTATTACGCCGGCAAGACCAGGATCACCGCCCGCAGCCTGGAGATATTAGGGCGCATGCTGTCGCTCGAAGAGATCGAGTTCTGGGAGTGCGCGGGGATTACCGATGCGGGCGTCGCCTTGCTGGCCGGCCTCCCACGTCTGAGAGCGATCACCGTCGGAGGATCGCCCAATGTCACTCGCAAAGGGATGGCGGTTTTTCCCAGCGCCGTTCGCGTGAACTACTGGTGAACGCCGACAATTGCGGCATTGTAGCGCCTAAAATCGATGTGGTAGGATATTCCTACGTTAGTCCGAAATTTATCGGAAAATGTTCCTGTTTTGATTTTACCTGTGGAGGCGCGACCTATGCCGGTAGAAGCGATGATGCCTGTTGAATTCGTGACTATCACCCAGATGGGTGAGAAGGGGCAAGTGACTGTCCCGAAGAGATACCGAGACGCTCTGAAGCTGGAGACCGGCGCGCCGATGGCGGTGTTGCGGTTGGGCGCGGGATTGTTGTTGATCCCGGAGCAGGCGCGATTCCGCCAGTTGTGTGACCGGATCGCCGATATTTTCACCAGCCATGGAGTGACGGAGGCTGAGTTGCTGGCCTCGCTACCGGAAGCGCGCAGGCGCGTCTTTGAGCGCCATTACCCGGACCTTGCCAAACCTGAAAAGGCTCGCTCCAGAAAGCCCCGGAAGAAAAAAACCACATGAGCAGGAAGAAACCGCTGCGGCTGTTTCTCGATTCCAACGTACTAACGGGCGGCATTCTGTCAGATTGGGGGCTGGACAGGGCAGTGTTGTCGTTGTGTGCGGCGCGTATCTGCCGGATGGTGTTGGCGGAGTATGTGCGTGAGGAGGTCGAGAACAATCTGCTCGCCCGCTCCGCCGCCTATTCGCCGGAAGAAGCGGACCAACTGATTGAAGATTACGCAGGCCTGGTTAAGCTGGCGCGACCGGAAATCGTTCCCCTGCCGTCGGCGCGGGATGTAGCCGCGTCGCGGCGATTGATCGCTCACGCCGCCAACGTTCCAGTGCTGCTTTCAGCCATGCAATCGAAGCCTGACTGGCTGCTGACGCACAATACGAAGCACTTCACGCCGCAAGTGGCGAAGCGCACAGGATTGCAGATCAGAACACCAGTTGAGTTCTTTCAATTTCTCTCTCAATCAATCTCGTGAATACACGATTCTTCTCCATTTAAACACTTTTGGTTGCCAGCCTTTCCTTATGTCGCCGGAATTGTTCATTTGAGCGATTGAGGGCCTAATTCACACTTACCACGATTGATCGACGAGCTTTCATTCATTCATACCAGTATCAACGCTGCACTCACCTGCCATCTTGTTTTCCACGACTCTTGAAAAATCCAAGCGAGCAGTCGAAAACGTAAGTTTGACTGAAAAGAGGGTTTACAAGGCTTATGCAGTTTATAAGCCCAAACGAGCTGTTGACCGCGCTCCCGCCGGTTATCTATGAACGATTGGGGCCCCATCTTCAGAGAGTCCGCCTCGAAGTAGGCAGAATCCTTTTTGATGTTGGCGCCACGATTGATTACACCTGGTTTATCAAACGTGGAATTGTCTCGTTGCTTCTCGATACAGAAAACGGCGACTCTATAGAAGTCGCCATGGCCGGTCCCGACAGTGTGATCGGATTTCTGGAAATCGTGACAAAAAACGAGGCCTCGTTCCGCGCTCAAGTGCAGATCGCAGGTGAAGCGCTTCGGATTAGCGCGAGTGATTTGCAAGCAGCGATAAAGCGAGAGAGCCAGATTTACCTACCCCTGTTCGGTCACTCCCATATTCTGAACAAACAGTTTGTGCAGGCGGTCGCCTGCCACCATTTCCACAATATAGATCAACGGCTGGCCCGTTGGCTGCTCCTGGTCCGTGACAGGACACGCGACGGCGCTTTCAACGTCACGCACGAGGCGATAGCGCATATACTAGGTGTTTCGCGCAGCGGCGTCAGCTCGGCGGCAGGCCTGCTGCAAATGAAAGGATTGATTCGCTATGCCCGCGGCCGGATCACCCTTCTTGATCCTGGAGGGCTTGAAGCGCTTTCTTGCGAATGCTACCGAATTCTTAGTCGGACGATGATGCCCTTGCTCCCGTCTGATAAATTTGGTTAGCGGCTGACAGAGTCACTCGCTGACAGACTTGCCACTGCCGCGCAAAGACGAAACACTCAGATAGTGTGTATCCAGGGAGGCGCTGGCGTCTTACGAACGGATTCGGGACTGGGTGGGAAGTCATTCGGCGGCGTCACGCCGGCTGGGAATGCATCGCAACACACTAACCGATTGGTTGGCGAGTGCGCGGCGACGTGTCGCAAAGTCAACGACGCCGCCGAACCGCTAAAGGACCCCAGGACGGATCTGGCCCTCTTCGTCCATGTCCGTTCATTCCTCATTACTCGTCGGAGGTATATAATCGAATCGCCGCCTTCTCATAATATAAGGCGGTGGAAGGACGCTTATGTCGAACCTTACATACGAAACCGTGCTGGATCAGGCTCTGGCGCTTTCCCCGGAGGATCGGGCGCGTTTGATCAATCAACTTACCGCTCAGGAGCGGAGCCTTGCGAATGGTCCGTCCGCCACGGCTGCCGACATAAATTCTGATGCCGTGGAATATCTTCCACCGCAACATCCGAACGCGGATTGGAAAAGCCCGATGGAGTGGTTGCGAATGAACCGTGAACGCTACGAGGGGCAATGGGTCGGGCTTGATGGGGGGCGCTTAGTTGCGCATGGACCGGAAGCTTCTGAGGTTTTCGCTGCCGTGCGCGCTGAAGGAATTCCTCTTCCATTCATTACTTTCATTCCTGAAGAGGCCAAAGAAAACGGGGCGCGTGTCTTCAACTTTTTCTGAATATGGCATCGAAGATTATTGAATTTGACGTCGTCTTCAATTATGCCGATAAAGAAGGGATTGAAATTCCGTTGGTGCTTAACGCAAATGGCCGGTCAACGATGACGGTCGGCTTCGTTGATACTGGCTGCGGAGCTTGTTTGTTCAGCAATGAGATCGGTATTGATTTGGGGATCGACATTGAAAGTGGGGAACTTGCCATTTTCAAGTCCGGAGCGGGCGGCTCTGTGCCCGCATATGGCCATCCTGTTGTGCTCGAGTTCCTCGGCGTCGCCTTTGAATCCTTCGTATACTTTGCAAAACACACGGGGCTCCAGCGAAACCTTCTCGGCCGCGTTGGGTTCCTGCGAAAGCTGCGATTCGGTCTAATTGAATATGAAGCCACGGCGCTGTTCGCCGCATTGAGTTGAGTAGGGCGCAAACTCAACTCGTCTCTGGCTGAATATCAAACCTTTCAGAATGACGAATCCAGCGAAACAATCATCACAGAGTTACACGGCTCTCACTCAACAGGTCGTGCGCGAGGCCGAGGAACCGATCACTGTCGCGGAAATCATGTGTCGGGTCAACTGTCTGCGTCCCATAGAATCGCGGTCGTCGCCTGAGCGCGTGATCCGGAACGCGATCTCACAATGCCGTCTCATCGCCAACACTGGCGACGGCAAGTATTGGTGGTATCCGCGATTGCTCAAAGGCTCTCGCGTTCGCGTACCGCTCATTGCCTCCGACCTTGAGCAGCGCCGGGTTGTCTTTGATGATGACGCGCGTGATCTGCTCTGGCCCAGCTTCTTCGCCGGTCATGACCAGACCGACCGCAAGCCGATCGAGTTACGACTGCCCACCGGCGATTCCGCACCTTTGCCGCTGGAGCATTTCGGCGGCGGCGAATGGGGAACGAGGGGATCGCCAAGATTCTGGAATTGGCTGCGCGCCTGCGAGGCCACAGGCGGCGACGCCCTGATTCTGGAGGCCATCGACGCGGAGGCGAGGCGTTACCGCATCGACCTCGACGCCGCTTCAGTTCGGGATGAATCCGCCATCCGCCGCCGCACGGTTGAGGTCGAACAGGAAGCGCGTGAGCATATGTGGAAACGCCGCGCCTTCAGCGTGGCTGTGTGGGATCTGGCCAAACACCTCCTGGCCACCGGATGTTACAGGCATCCGGTCCCGCCCGATCCGATCTCGTCTTTCTGGAGTCGTCTGGACATGCAGATCGGGCTCTTAAGAGTCTACGCCGATGAATTCGCGGGACGGCGGCGCGGGTCTCGAAAGAAAGCGAGATCGAAGGCTCCCAAGGTCTACCAGCTTAAAGTCACGCTTGGCGATTTTGACCGGCCAATCTGGCGGCGATTGCTAGTTTCCGGCGACACAACGCTTGGAGATCTGCACTGGATCCTCCAAATTGCCATGGGATGGACGCACTCTCACCTGCATTTCTTCGAGATCGGCGGTGCGCAATACAGCGATCCGTCCTTCGATCTGGATGAAGCGCCGGACGAATTCGGGGATGAATTCCGCGCGAGGCTTGATCGTGTGGTTGGCGGAGAGGGCGCGCAGTTCTTGTACGAATACGACTTCGGGGATAGTTGGCGTCACGAAATCGACGTCGAGAAGATTCTGCCGGCGGTCCCGGAAGAGACTTATCCGAAGATCGTCAACGGCGAGCGCGCCTGCCCACCGGAAGATTGCGGAGGCGTCGGAGGCTACGCAAATTTTCTAGAAGAGATCGGCGACAAGGATCATCCCGAGCATGAGCAGTCGCTTGAATGGGTCGGGGGATATTTCGATCCGGAGCGGTTTGATGTCGAGGGCGTCAATTGGCTGTTGAGAAAATTTGCTGAAATCGAATGAGTTTTCCGAGAGTTTAGGGGCGACTCGTATGCATCGCCACAGCCTTCCAGTCGCCGCCTTGGTTGATAAACGTCATCGTATAAAAAGCGGTGAAAGGGCTGGCGTCGCCGGAGCCGGTTGAGCCAGGAAACGCGCTGCGTTGGCGAAGCGATGTTCCGCGTACAACCGCGCTGTCATCATAAACGGTGACTGTCACAATGCTGGTCTCCAGCTTCGAATACTTCAATTACCCCGACCCCAACTCGTCGAGCAACTGCCGCTTCGACGCCTGCCTTCCGTCGTGATACGTCCAGATGAAGCGTGTCCCTTCGGTGGGGTGGCATGGTTTGGGGATCACGAGTGTGTACCGGCTCACCTAAGGGACACCATTATTTGACAATATCCCAACGCGCTCTCCCTACCGCAGCATCAATTGCCATCTCTATTGCCCACAGCCCGATTGGCCCCTCTTGCGCATTGTCAAACACAACTTTTTCTTTATCGCCACACATGACTTTCACCCTCGCATCATAACCATCCTCTATAACGGCATCCTCCGGATATCGCTCCCGCAACTTGAAATACCCCTCTGATTCAATAAGCTTGGCGAGTTTTTTGAAATAGAACTTGCCGAGCTTGCCAGTATGTTTGCCTTTTTTCTCTACAAATGCCCTACCAATGTACAACACCGTTTCGTCACTGCGTAATATCACTTTATATGAAGGAAGTTGGCTAAAACTTCCCCACCTCTCCAGTGTTATTTCTGAGATTTGATCAGTGAGGCAAGTTTCCGTATCTGTAGAAGGTTTACTAGTTTCCATATCTGTAGAAGGTTTACTAGTCTTCATATCAGTAGAAGTTTTACTAGAACAAGACAGGCATACCAGTAGAGCAAGTAGCGGTGCGGTATAAACCAGCATTTTTTTACCCCTTTCGGTGAGCGGGCGTGACAGCTCACTTCTTAACCTTCGTGTCCGTTCGGTAGCGAGGCTTGACAGATGGAAGTCAACGGAAATTATCGTAAGCCTTCGATGAGCAGGCTTGGCGCATCACTGGATATCAAGCCTGCTCATCGAAGGCTTACGGAAGATCGCCTAAGCGGTAGCGCGCTCTTCGTAAAGCTTCGGCAACAGGGCGTGACTTCGGGACCCAGTACGAACAAAACGGCACCGATGCAACAGTTAGTTAGACCGGCCTTTGTCGGTAGCCCCTTCGTCTCCGGAACCTGGATGACTTGTCACCTCTTGATCTGGAAACCCGAAAAACTCCGCCAAGTGATCTGGAAACAAAACGGCGACATGTTTATCAGCCAAATCCCATCCCGGTTGATCATCGTCCATTAACATTCGCATACCTTCGGCAGTCCCGGGGTTCAAGTGACCGAGTACAAACTCCACGAAAGCCCTTACGTGAGCTACGTCGGCAAGCGCTGAGGCAGGCTCCACATATCGGGTCACGTGCAGCATTTCCCGATCAGTGAACCCTTGCGCTTCATTGCCGATATATATGTTCCCGTCAAAAAATACATCGCCCAGCCCATATTTCTGAGGATCCACATTGGCGTGGAGCAAATCATTGCGCTGATTCATAACCGAGTGGAAATTCTTGAATCGCTCATCGGTCGGGTCAATGGGGCGATCAAACCACTCACAATAAATCGACAATCCTTTGGTTCTCACATCGATCGGCAGGCGCAATATTGAATCATACAGTCTGTCATCGTTCTTGAGCTCAGATTTGCGTAGCGAGAAGATGAGTAGATTGATAAAGGCTTCTGCCATTACAGGGGCGATCATCTTGAGACTGGTAGACAACGAGGCCGCCTCGATCATGCCGTCGAGGTATTGCCGGAAGCGCTCACCGAACGAATGCAATTCCGAAAGCGTCTGCGGATTTGAAGGCGGGACTAGCTCAGTAACGTTCAGCTCGCGAAGGCGCGATTCAAAGCGATCTACTATCCCTCGGATTCGTTTGTACGGATTGATGAAGAGCCTATACTTCTCGAGGGCATTACGGACATCTTTTAGCCGGGGCCCATGGTTCCTGAGATCGTTCTTCAGCGCTGAAACGAATAGCGGCCAATCGTCATGCACAATCGCCTCCGCGCATTCTATGAGGATATCTGTCTGGGTGTTTTTTCCAAAGACGTTTATGAAACGATCTTGCGCCTGGAGTGTGTAGTGGTAGTGAATAAGGTTGTCGCTGGAGTCGTCCTTGAACTGCATCGCAAGGCCGTTCGGTTCACCGAATCTTGCTTTCAGATAGGTGTAAAGCGTCAGCGGAGAAAGCGAGGCGTCGAGGACCCAGACATACGTCTTCTCAGACGGAACTTCCTTATTCAGTTTGGCGATCATCAATTTAGGATCAGGCAACGTCCAGTTGGCCGGGTCTAGAACTATCTCCTTCTCAGTCTTGTTGTATGTCATTATCGCCTGTTGAGTTTCAGATAATTTCGTGAGGCGCTGATTCTCGCAACTCACTGGGGGGCCGTCAACTCATGGTAGGACCACGCATTCTTGGGTGTTGGAGTCTCGTTGAAACGTCTCAAAAACTCTACTTATGGGGATGCTGAAGACGGTTTCTGTATGTGGAGCCGGCTCAATGCTCGATCACCGGCGAAAGAAGAGGGTTATTGGGGTCCTTACGGCGCCGCGGCGTTGCATCTGATTTCCGTGAACCTTTGGTGAGCAGGCTTGACGCAATAAATAGGATGTCAAACCAATCTGCCGAAGGCTTACCGCTCTTCGATCCTACTCCTTGGCGACCTTGGCGTCTTGGCGGTTGATTTTTTTGCGCCTTCCCGCCAACCAAATTGCGTATTCCGTGTCTACGTGAATGACTCCAAAAATCAGAAGTTGAATCGTGCGACAAAGTCATTGCAGTAGCGTCGGAGCCAGGCGCCATTTCCAAGAAGTAGAAGTCCGTTCATTTAATTGGAGGACGAAATGTTTCAAGACCCGCGTTTCGGATTGCCAATGTGGAAGATTTTTTGAGACCACATAGTGAAACCAAAACCGACATTTGATCATTAACCAGCAACGCTTCTCGAAACCACGCCCGCGGCCTGATTGTTTTCATTCGGCCCGCCTGCGCCGTTAAAACCACAACGATCGGAGTACGAAATGCTTCAAGACCTGCGGATCGGCCTGCGAATGCTGCTCAAGGACAAAGGCTTCACCGTAGTGGCCGCGCTCACGCTGGCGCTCGGCATCGGGGCTAACACGGCAATGTTCAGCGTGCTCAACACCTATCTGTTTCGGGCGCTTCCCTATCCAAATTCGGACCGGCTGGTTCGTGTATATCGGACTACAATACACTCGCAGGACTGGCCGCATTCGCCAGGGAACTTCTTCGACGAGCGCGAGAAGAACAATGTCTTTGATAAGATGGCAGCGTATACTTTTAACAGTCTAAATCTCGCCGAGCCGGGGCAGCCTGCCGAGCGCTTGCAATCCATCCTCGCCACGGTCGATTTTTTCGGGGCGCTGGGGGTTCAACCGGCGCTGGGGCGCGTTTTTGTTCCCGAAGATCATGTGACCACTGAACGTTTCGGCGCGGGCCCGGTCGCCGTCATCAGCGATCGTTACTGGATGAAGCGATACGGAGGCGATCCGAACGTTCTGGGGCGCACGCTTCGATTGGACGGGCAGGAGGTGAAGATCGTCGGCGTGATGCCTCCGAGGTTCGATCACCCTATGCTGTGGGGCTCGGTCGATCTGTGGCGACCGCTGGCGTTTAACGCGGATATGCAACGGAGCCGAGACAGAAACTGGCTGCGGTCCGTCGCGCGCCTGAAGCCCGGTGTGTCGATAGAGCAGGCCGATCAGGCTATGAAGGCGCTGGCCGCGGCCATCACCAAAGAGACTTCGCGGAATCAGAATGAGAGCCTGCGCCTGGAACCGTTGTATCTGTCAATGTCGAACGACATCGGGCGGAAGATTATGTGGTTCACCTTCGGGCTGGCGGGATTCGTGCTGCTAATCGGCTGCGCCAACCTCGCCAATCTGCAGCTCGCACGGACGGCGGCGCGCGCGCGCGAGTTCGCGGTTCGGGCCGCGCTCGGCGCCGGGCGCATCCGGCTGCTACGCCAATCGCTGGTCGAGAGCGTCATCATCTCTCTCATCGGCGGCGCGCTGAGCCTGCTGCTCGCGTTCTGGGGCGTTGGGTTCATCAGCCGCCGTCTCTTCACCGATCTGCCCGGCGCGAAAGTATCGCTCGATTTCAAGGTCTTCGGATTCGCGTTGTTCTGTTCCGTTCTGACGGGCCTGATCTTCGGCACGGTTCCGGCCTGGCTCGCGTCGCGCGCGGACGTCAATCAGGCGTTGAAGGAAAACGTGCGCGGATCGAACTCGGGCCGCTCGCATCAACGATTGCGGAGCGCGCTGATCGTCGGTGAAGTCGCCTTCGCGTTGATCCTGCTCACCGGGGCAGGTCTTTTCCTGCGTGGGTTGCAACGCTTCGTTAATCTCGATCCCGGCTGGCGCGTGGATGGACTGGTGACGGCGCAAGTCAGTCTCCCCAGAACGAAGTACGCGACCGATGACCAGCGAAGAGACTTCTACAAGCGGCTTGAGGAACGTCTGGCCGCGCTGCCCGGTGTCGAACGAGTCGCGCTCGGGGCCTCGCAACCGGTTTGGGGTTTTTTCGGCAGCGGAGGCTTCATGGTTGAAGGACAGACTGAACCGGCGCAAGGTCAATACCCGGAAATCTTCCAGGAGCCGGTAAGCACAGGCTACTTTGAAACGCTCGGAATCCGATTGATCTCAGGCCGCGCTTTCACAGACGCCGACGCCGCCGGCAGTCCCGCAGTAGTCATCATCAACGAAACGACGGCGCGGCGCTTCTGGCCAAACGAAAACCCGATTGGCAAGCGCATCGGCAGCCCGAATCCTAACCAACGGAACTGGCGGGAAGTAGTCGGCGTCGTGAACGACGTGGGCTTCCCAGCGAGTCTGGGCGAACCATACACGCGCCTTCAATCTTTTCAGCCGCTGGCGCAGAACACCTGGGACAGCGTAAACATCGCGTTGCGCACTTCCGCATCGCCAGAAGCGTTGACGAGCGCATTGCGCGGCGCCGTCGCCGAACTCGATCCCACTATTCCGGCGCATCAGATCCGAACCGCGCGCCGCATGGTCGAGCAGAGCCTGGGAAGCGTCTCGCTCCTCGGCTCGCTGCTCGGCGCCTTCGCCGCCCTGGGGCTCGGATTGGCGGCCATCGGGATTTACGGCGTGATCTCGTACTCCGTCGTTCAACGCACCGGGGAAATCGGGATTCGTATGGCGCTCGGCGCCCAAACGCGCGACGTGATCGGGCTGATCCTGGGCAAAGGGGCGCGCCTGATCCTGCTGGGCTCACTGCTCGGTTTCGGCGGCGCCTACTCCGTGGCGCGCTTCCTGGCGTCGGCGATCCCAACCCTGCCCACGCGCGATCCGGCGGCCATGGCCGGCATCACATTCACACTGGTCGTCGTCGCGATCTCGTCCTGTTACCTGCCGGCGTGGCGGGCGACCAAGGTCGATCCGATGATCGCATTACGCCACGAGTAGGTGCGATCCGTTCCTCCGAAATGACTCTCGTAGTCAGGGATGGAGGGCTAAGACCGAAAGGTCCTTGATAACTTGAGCTTTATACAGGTGTGCCAGTCGCAACCGATAAAAATGGCCTGGAGCCCCCTCAGGCCCCTTCGACTTGCGATTGATAGCCTGAGGGGAGGATTCAAAAGGGGTGTCCCTTCGGCGCGGCGGCTTGACAATGTTTTGGGAGTGTCAATCCATCGCGCCGAAGGGACACGATGAAGCTTTCGTCCACCAACTTATCATGTGCCTCGCCAAAACTCGATTTTCCTGTATTTTCAACAACTTCGCTCGTCATTCTTCCACCCACTATTTTCCAGATCAAAATTCGCACTTAGCGTAGAGGGATCGTTAATAGCGGCAAGTTAACTGTTAACACTGGATGTCGGTAAGTTGGTTTTGACAACCTGTAATGTGCCGCGTCACATTACAGGTTTAATGTGACGCTCACCGTCATGTGGAGTGATTGCCCAGGAGCCTTTGTTTGTAGCGTGAGGCGAGGCAACGACTCCACATAACGATCGGCCCCTAAA
>WNGA01012229.1_pt1 | contig 11749 bp, 10 predicted proteins | sample 5400061 | NCBI WGS metagenome assembly WNGA01 (sample SAMN13153366, study PRJNA577476) | soil metagenome | isolation source: 100 cm soil or saprolite under grassland replicate 2 | place: USA:California | collected 2016-06-15
CCCGCCGACGACCTCGCCGTCCGGCAATGGCGGCATCGGGGACCGGCTGCGCGACAGGCTGCCGTTCCCGTTCGGCAACGGCCCCGGCTTCCCCTCCATCGGCGACACGATCAACGGCTGGTTCCGCGACCTGGTCGCAAGCTCGCTTGGCCCGCTGCTGGACATGGTCGCCCGCACCATCCTGGCCACCCCCGACCTGACCGCCGCCACCAGCCGCGTCCGCGAACTCTGGCTGGTCTCCGCCGGGATCGCCAACACCGCCTTCGTGCTGCTAGTCACCGCGGGCGGGGTGCTGGTCATGACGCATGAGACCCTGCAGACCAGCTACGGCGTCAAAGAGATCGCCCCCCGCCTGGCGGTGGCGTTCCTGGCCGCCAACCTCAGCCTGGCCATCACCGCCCAGGCCATCCCGCTCGCCAACGCACTGGCCCGCGCCCTGCTCGGCACCGGCGCCGACCCCGCCCACGTCCAGGCCACCCTGCGCACCCTCGCGCTGGCCCCCCTGGACACCTCAAGCGGCCTGCTCATCCTGATCGCCCTCGTCATCGCGGTCATGGCGCTGGCGTTGGTGGCCACCTATGTGATCCGGGTCGCGCTGCTGATCGTCTTGATTGCTGGGGCGCCGCTGGCGCTGGCCTGCCACGCGCTCCCCAAGGCTGAGGGGCTCGCCTACCTGTGGTGGCGGGCGTTCACCGGCTGCTTTGGTATCCAGCTCGGCCAGGCGCTGGTGCTGGCGATGGCGGTGCGGGTGTTCTTCCAAGCCGACCGCGCCCACGTCCTCGGCCTGCAAGGCAGCGCGCACCTGGTCGACCTGATCGTGGTCGGCTGCCTGCTGTGGATGCTGCTGCGCATCCCGGCATCCGAAGCTGGGGGCGAGGCTGATGCGCCCCCAGCCGACCCCTGCCCCAGCGCACCTGCACGCGGAAGCGTCCACGCTTGGGACGCGACGCGACGAGCCTTCAGCGGTGGCGATCCGCCGGCCGGCGCTGCGCTGGCACGGCGGCAAGTGGCGCCTGGCCCCCTGGATCATCCGCCACCTCCCGGCCCATGACGCCTACCTGGAACCCTATGGCGGGGCCGCATCCGTCCTGCTGCGAAAGCCGCCCGCCCCGCTTGAGACCATCAACGACCTGCACGGCCGGCTGGTCAACTTCTTCACCATCCTGCGCTCCCGGCCCGACGAGTTGGTCGGTGCGGTCGAGCTGACCCCCTATGCCCGCGCCGAGTTCCAGCGTGCCCACCAGCAGGCCGACGACCCGCTGGAGGACGCCCGCCGCCTCTACGTGCTGGCCAACCAGGGCCGCGGCGGTGCCGCCAGCGGCCGGACCCGCGCCGGCTGGCGGGCCGAGCACAACCCCACCCACCGGCTGGTCCCGCCACGCGACTTCACCGCCGCCCACCTCCGGGCCATCGCCGCGCGGCTCAAGCACGTCCAGATCGAGCACGCCGACGCGCTGGCGGTGATCGCCCGCTACGACTCCCCGGGCACGCTGCACTACGTCGACCCGCCCTACGTGCGTGCCGCCCGCAACCCGCGCAGCCAAAGCCGCTACGCCCACGACCTGTCCGACGCCGACCACCGCGCCCTTGCGGCGCTGCTGCACCAGGTCCAGGGGATGGTCGTGCTGTCGGGCTACCCAAGCGAGCTGTACGCCGAGCTGTACGACGACTGGCAGCGCCTTGACCGCCACGCCCGCGACGACGCCGGAGGCGCACGGATCGAGTCGCTGTGGCGCAACCCCGCCGCCGCCCACACCAGCAAGGAGGCCCCCGCATGAGTCGCCGCGCCCGCATTCCCGCCGACGTCGAGCGTCCCGACCGGGTCGCGTTCAACCTCACCGCCCGCCAGCTCGCCATCCTCGCCACCACCGGCCTGGTCGCCTGGCTGCTGGCACGCGCCGCCCAGCTCCTGGTCCCACCCCTGATCGCCGACGCCCTCGCCCTGCCCATCGTCGCCGTAGGCGCGGCGTTGGCGCTCGGGCAGCGCGACGGGCTCGGCCTGGACCAGCTCGCCCTGGCCGCCCTGCGCCAGGCCCGCGCACCCCGCCGGCAGGTGCCCGCCCCCCAGGGCGTGCCCGCCCCACCCGACCTGCTCGCCGGCATCCCTGCCGGGCCGCCGCCCGGCCCGTTGGCGCTTCCTGCCTGCGGCATCACCCCGGACGGGCTGGTGGACCTCGGCGGCGACGGGATGGCGCTGGTCTGCCGGGCCAGCACCGTCAACTTCGCCCTGCGCACCCCCGAAGAGCAGCAAGCCCTGGTGGCCGCGTTCGCGCGGGTCCTGCACGCGCTCACCGGCCCCGTCCAGCTCGTGGTCCGCAGCGAACGGGCCGACCTCGCCCGCCTCGTCAGCGACCTGGGCGAGGGTGCGGGTGGGCTGCCGCATCCGGCGCTGGAGGCGTGTGCCCGCGACCATGCCCGCTTCCTTGGCGAGCTGGCCCGCCGCCGCGACGTGCTGCGGCGCACCTGGCTGCTGGTGTTCCGCGACCCCACCCGCCGCGACGCTGGCGTGCGGCTTGCTCGCCGCGCCGAGGAGGCCGCCGTGCTGCTGCAAGCCGCTGGCGTGCAGCTTGTGCGGTTGGACCAGCCACGCGCCCACCTCGTCCTTGGCCACGCCCTGGACCCCGACACCCCCCAACCGGCGAGCGCGCCCGCGCCGGCTGACCAGCCCGTCACCCGCGCCCCGAGGAGGCCCCCATGCTGACCCAGCACCGTCGGCTCCGGTGGCGTGCCCGCCGCGCTACCACCACGAGCCAGCCGGCCGGCACGCCTGGTGGGCTCCCCGCTCCCGACGCGATCGAGGTCAGGCCGCGGTGGCTGCGGGTGGGCGGCACCTTGTGCCGCACCCTGGCGGTCACCGGCTACCCCCACGAGGTCCCCCTCGGCTGGCTGGAGCCGGTCCTGGCCGCGCCCGGCACCCTCGACGTCGCCCTACACGTCGAGCCGATCCCACCCTTGGTCGCGGCCGAACGGCTCCGACGCCAGCTCGCCCGGCTGGAGTCCACCCGCCGCCTGGACACCGACAAAGGCCGCCTGCCCGACTTCCAGGCGGAGGCTGCCGCCGACGACGCCGCCGAGCTGGCCCGCCGCCTCGCCCGCGGCCAGGGCCGGCTGTTTCGCGTCGGCCTGTATGTGACCATCCGCGCCCACACCCAGCGGGAACTCGACGAGCAAACCGACGCGATCCGGGCGCTGCTCGGCTCCCTGCTGCTCACCAGCCACCCCGCCACCTTCCGCACCCTGCAGGGCTGGGCGACCACCCTGCCGATCGGCGTGGATTCCCTGAAGCTGCGGCGCACCTTCGACACTGAGGCGCTGGCAGCCGGGTTCCCGTTCGCCTCCGCCGAGCTGCCCCACACCGACGGCGTCCTCTACGGGCGGAACCTCAACAGCCAGGGGCTGGTGTTCTGGGACCGGTTCGCCCAGCGCAACTACAACACCGTCCTGCTCGCGCCTTCGGGCGCCGGGAAGAGCTACCTGGCCAAGCTGGAAGCGCTGCGGTGGCTGTACCGGGGCGTCGAGGTGTTCGTCGTCGACCCCGAACGCGAATACCAGCGCCTCGCCTCCGCGGTCGGCGGGACCTACCTGCGGCTTGGCGCCCCCGGCGTGCGGCTCAACCCCTTCGACCTGCCCACCCCGACCGGCACCGAGGGTGACCGGGAGGCGCTCACCCGCCGCGCGCTGTTCCTGCACACCCTCATCTCGGTCCTGCTCGGTGGGCCACCCACCCCAGAGGAGGCCGCCGCGCTGGACCGCGCCATCCTCGCCTGCTACAAGGCCAAGGGGATCAGCGCCGACCCGCGCACCCACACCCGCCCCGCCCCACTGCTCCGCGACCTCGGAGCCACACTCGCCTGCGACGCCCACCCTGGGGCCAAGACCCTCGCGGCGCGGCTGGAGCCGTTCACCACCGGCTCACACCGCGGCCTGTTCGACGGGCCAACCACCACCCGGCCCGAGGGCCACCTGGTCGTCTTCTCCCTGCGGGAGCTGCCCGACGAGCTAGCCGGCGTCGGCACCCTGCTCGTCCTGGACGCGATCTGGCGGCAGGTCACCAACCCCGCGCAGCGCAGGCGACGGCTGGTCCTGGTCGACGAGGCGTGGCTGCTGCTCCGCGACCCGGTCGGCGCGAAGTACCTGTTCCGGCTGGCCAAGGCGGCCCGCAAGCACTGGTGCGGACTCACGGTCGCCACCCAAGACGCCGCCGACCTGCTCGCCAGCGACCTCGGCCAGGCCGTCGTCGCCAACGCCGCCACCCAGATCCTGCTCGGCCAAGCCCCACAGACCATCGACCAGGTCGCCCGAACCTTCCGCCTGTCGGGCGGGGAACGCGCATTCCTACTGGCCGCCCAGCCGGGCGAGGGGCTGCTGCTGGCCGGCGAGCATCGGGTGGCGTTCAAAAGCCTGGCCAGCCCCTCCACCGAGCACGCTCTGGCCACGAGCGACCCGGCAGAGCTCGCCGAGCTGCACGGCGACCATGACCCCGACAAAGCTGGGGGGCCGCTGTGAAGCGCCTCCTGGTCGCCGTGACGGCCCTCATGCTGTTGCCGGCCGTGCTGCTTGGCGCCGCGCTCGGCGCGCTCAGCGGCGGCTCGGAGGCGACCATGCTGGTTGTCGCCCGCGGCTCGGCCGGGCTGGCTGTGGCCGCCGCGCAGGCCGGCTTCACGGGTCAGGGGTTGCGGCTGGCGGTGGCGGTCGGGCTGGCCGAGTCCGGCGGCAACCCGGCCGCCCGCGGTCCCAACCCGCCCACTCCCGGCTGCCCGGCAGGCTCCACCGACCGGGGCGCCTGGCAGCTCAACAACTGCTACCACCCCGAAGTCGCCGACGCCTGCGCCGACGACCTGGCCTGCGCCGCCAAGGCGACCTACCGGATCTCCGCGGCCGGCAGCGACTGGAGCGCCTGGACGACCTACACCTCCGGCGCCTACCTGGCCCAGCTTGGCGTCGCCGACCAAGCCGTCGCCACCCTCGCCGCTCCCAGCGCTAGCGGTGGCGTTCCGCCCGGGTATGGCACGCCCGGCCCGTGCGGGCTGTCGCCGGCCACCGACTACGCCAAGCACCTGGTCACCGCGCTGTTCGGCATCAGCGACATCGGCGGCTGTGCGCTGTTCTCCGGCCACGTCGCAAACAGCGACCATTACCCCGACGCAGGCGGCCAGGCGCACGCCATCGACGTGATGGTCGGCAGCAACACGGCGCTCGGCTGGCAGGTCGCCGAGTGGGCGGCGGCCAACGCAGCCACGTTGCATGTGAAGTACGTGATCTTCGCCGGGCAGATCATCGACTTCCGCGAGCCCGCACCGGCCTGGCATCCCTGCCGCGACCCTGGCTCGAGCTGCGCGGTCGAGCACTTCTCCCACATACACGTCTCATTCGAGGCGATCGCCTGATTCCTGCTGTTCTGACTGCCCTTCCCGTCGGCTGCCGGAAGGAGAACCAGATGACCGCTCCAGCCAACCCCACGCCCCAGATCCGCCACCCCGAGGCCCAGGTGCGGCTCACCGGCACCGACGGCAACGCCTACGCGATTCTCGGCGCCGTCCGCACCGCGCTGCGCACCGCCGGCCACGCCGACGAGGTCGCCGCGTTCCTCGCCGAGGCCACCAGCGGCGACTACTCCCACCTGCTGGCGACCTGCATGCGCTGGGTCACCGTCGAATAGAGAGGAAGCGAGGCTGATCCGCCATGCGTCCCACCCTGGCCCCACCGCCGCCCACCACCACCCGCCCCAAGGTGCCGTCCACCACCATGCCGGACCTTGACCACAGCCCGATCGGCCGCTATCTGCTCCACCCCCAGCGCACCCTCGCCGCCATGGCCCGGACGCTGACCCAGCACGCCGCCGGAAGCCTCCACCGGTACGGCCTGTGGCTGCTCCTGCTGGCCACCGCCCTGGTGGCCGCGAAGGTCGGGCTGGCGCGGTGGCGGGCCGCGCGGCTGCAAGCAGGCGCCCGGCTGGTCGAGATCCTCCCACCACCCCAGGTCGACCCGGACGGCGCAGCGGCCCTGTGGCGCAACCTCGCCGGGCTGCTCCGGCAACGCCGCCTGCTCCAGGGCCGGCCGCACGTGGGGTTCGAGTACCGCTGGTCGCCTGACGGGCTCACCATCGGCCTGTGGCTGCCCGGCATGGTTGCCCCGCGGCTGGTCGAGCGGGCGGTCGAGGCGGCCTGGCCGGGGGCACGCACCCGCACCCGCACGCCCGCCCCGCCGCCGCTGCCGGTCGGCCAACGGGTCGGTGGTGGGGCGCTGCGGCTGGCCCAGCCCGAGTGGTACGCGCTGCGCGGCCACCCCGAGCATCCCACCGACCCGCTGCGTGCCCTGCTCGGCGCGGCCGAGGAACTCGGCGCTGGCGAGTCCGCCATCGTCCAGATACTGGTCCGGCCGGCCAGGGGCCGGCGGCTGGTCCGTCTGCGCCGGGTTGCGCGGGCGCTGCGGCGCGGCCAGCACCCCACCCGGCCCGGCCGGCTGCTGGACCTGCTCAACCCCACCACCAGCGGCATGGGGAGCCGCCGGGCCTACACCGACGACCCCGCCCGCCACGCCGACGTCCAAGCCATCGGCCGCAAGGCCGCCGGCCCCGGCTTCGAGGTGATGATCCGCTATGGCGTGGCCACGTCGGTCGAACACCACGTCCGAGGCCGGCTTCGTGCCCGCGCGCACGCGCTCGCCGCCGCCTTCGCCGTCTACGCCGGCCGCAACCGCCTGACCCGCACCCACCACCCCAGCCTGCTTGCCGCCCGAGCGCTCTGGGAGCGGCGGCTCGGCCGGGGGATGCTGCTTGGCCTGGACGAGCTGGCCGCCCTGGCGCACCTGCCCTGGGACCGTGGCGTCCCCGGCTTGGAGCGCGCCGGCGCCCGCTCGGTCGCGCCACCCCCCAGCGCACCCAGGGCCGGGAAGGTGCTCGGCGACGCCGACACCGGCCCCACCCGCCCCATCGCCCTGGACCCGGCTGACGCGCGCCAGCACACGCACCTGGTCGGCGCGACCGGCTCCGGCAAGTCCACCCTGCTCGGCAACCTCGTCCTCCAAGACGTCGACGCCGGCCGCGGGGTGGTGCTGGTCGACCCCGCCAAGGGCGACCTGGTCCGCGAACTGCTGGACCGCCTGCCCCGCAGCGCCAAAGACCGGCTGGTGCTGCTGGACCCCGACGAACGCGCCGCCCCACCAACCCTCAACATCCTGGACGGCCCCGACCCAGAGCTCGCCACCGACCATCTGCTGTCCAGCCTTCGCCGGGTGTTCGCCAGCTCCTGGGGGCCACGCACCGACGACGTGCTCCGCACCGCCTGCCTCACCCTGCTCCACCGTGGCCCCGCCACCCTGGCCGACGTGCCCCGCCTGCTCACCAACCCCGGCTTCCGCCGCCGCATCACCAAAGGGTTGGACGACGACCTGCTCCAAGGGTTCTGGGACGGCTACGACCAGCTCACCCCCTCCGGGCACGCCCAGCTCGTCGGCCCCGCCCTTGCCCGCCTCCGCGCGTTCCTGCTCCGCTCGTTCGTGCGGGACGTGGTCGGCTCCACCACCTCCAGCTTCTCGCTCGCCGACGTCCTGGACGGGGGCATCCTGCTCGCGCGGCTGCCCAAGGGCATGCTCGGCGAGGACACCGCCCGCCTGCTCGGCTCCTTCGTGATCGCCAAGACCTGGCAGGCCACCACCGAACGCGCCACCCGGGGCGAGCAGACCCGCACGGACGCGGCGCTGTACCTGGACGAGTTCCACAACGTCCTGCACCTGCCCTACCCCTACGAGGAGCTGCTCGCCGAGGCACGCGGCTACCGCCTCGCCCTCACCCTGGCCCACCACAACCTCGCCCAGCTCCCCCGCGAGCTCCGCGAGGCCGTCAGCGCCAACGCCCGCACCAAGCTCTACTTCACCGTCTCCCCCGAAGACGCCCACATCCTGGAACGCCACGTCGCCCCCGAGCTGACCGCCCACGACCTGGCCCACCTCGGCGCCTACCAGGCCGCCGCCCGGCTGGTCGTCGGCGGGGTCGAGGTGCCCGCCTGCACCCTGACCACCCACCCACTGCCCGAGGCGATCCCGGGGCGGGCGGAGGAACTGCGCGCCGCGGCGCGTGCCCGCGTCGGCCGCATCCAAGCCCGGCGGCGTGCCGAGCAGCAGCGCCGCCAGGCCGGCGAGGATCACACCCGCCGCCCGCGCCGTCCACGCTCGGCTCCCTCGGCTGCTCGGCCCGATGCCACCGACGCGGATGCCACCACGACCACAGCCCACGACCGGGCAGCAGCACCGCGCCGCCCCAAAGGCCCGCCACGTAGCGGTCGCGGACCGGCGACCCCGAGCCAGGACCACCAGTGACCGCACCCCGCCGACCCAATCAGCCCGCCACCGGAGCCAGCCCGAGCGGCCGGACGACCAGCCAGCCGGCTCCGCCGCGGACCCCGGCCAGCGCCGACCTCGCCCTGCTGGCCGGCCGGCTCACCGACCGCGACCGCCAGCTTTGCCGGCTGCTGCACGAGCATCGGGTGCTGACCACCAGCCAGATCCACGACCTGGCGTTCGGGTCGCTCAACGTCGCCCAACACCGCCTGGTCGCCCTGGCCCGCCTGGGCGTGCTCGAACGGTTCCGCCCCGTGTGGATCGACCGCGGCGGCGGCTCCGCGCCCTGGCACTACGTGCTCGGCCCCGCCGGCGCCGCGGTCCTGGCCGCCGAGCAAGCCATTACCCCCGCGCAGCTCAGCTACCGCCGCGACCGGACCCTCGCGATAGCGCACTCCCAGCGGCTTGCCCACCAAGTTGGCATCAACGGCTTTTTCACCGCGCTGGCCGCCCGTGCCCGCAGCCACCCCGACAGCGCGCTGCTTGCCTGGTGGTCGGAGCGCCAGTGCGCCGACCGGTGGGGCCACGTGGTCCGCCCCGACGGCTACGGCCGCTGGCGCGACCCCGGCGGGGAGGTCGACTTCTTCTTGGAGTACGACACGGGCACCGAACCGCTGGACCGGCTGCTGGCCAAGGTCGACGCCTACGCCGAGCTGGCCACCGCCACCGACATCGACACCCCGGTCCTGTTCTGGCTGCCCGGCCCCGGCCGGGAGGCCGCCCTCCACCAAGCCCTCCGCCGCCCACCGGTCACCGTGGCGACCGCCACGGCCCGGCTCGCCGGGCACCCAGCGAGGCAGGTGTGGCTTGTTGCCGGTGAGGCTGGTTCCCGACAGACCCTTGCCAACCTTGGCAACTCGGATTGACGTGAACCGACGCTTGCTCGCCATCCCCGAGGACAAAACGGTCACTATGGCAGATGCACTACTTGCGATAGGATCGCACGGTTCAAGGGTTTAGATCAGTCTTAGCCGGTGCAACCGGCCTTGGCAGGAAGCATCAACGATGGAGTTGTGAGGAATGAGTCCCGACCGGTCCAGCGGGCGCGACCGCCCATCTGGGACACCGAACCGCGACAGGAACCCTCGCTTCGGCTGGCTCGCCGCCGCTAGTCTCCTCGTGACCTTGGCCGTGGCGCTGGTCCCGATACGACTGTCATGGGGCGTTGACACCCCGATCGACCTGATAGTGCTCTTCGGCGCCTCGACTGCGACACTCTGGGTGGCCGAACGGATCTATGTCTGGCGACAGACACCGAGCCGTCATCCTCCCCGCGGCTTTGCCCCCGCCGTTGGGCTCACGATCGCCACCGTTGCTCTCTTGGTCTCCGTAGCTCAGCCACCCGACCAGGCTCAACACCGAATCCAATGCCGGTTCGGCACCTTCGGAATTTGGCGAGGTAAGGTCTGGATCAAGGCCGTACCGGAAGACAATCAGCTCCGGAAGCTGCACCAATTGCTGGTTTTCTGGGGTCCGTGGTGCGCTCGATACAAGGCGACTTTATACAGGCCGACCTATTTCGTCATGAACAAGCGCGACTGGACATCACCCACGGCTGACATTGTGGAACCTGCGGCCACGCTCTCGTGCGGGACTGGAAGCCCTCCGTCAGGTGCGGACCGCCAGGATCTCACTGGACCTGGGATCTGGCATCGAGGACGACACTGCTAGCTTCGGCTTCCATCAGGATCAAGGCGGCCCATCCTTGTACCCTTGGTGAAACAGCAAATGAAATTCGAGTGGGTGTATCCGTAGCACCAGCTCAGCGGCTTCAAGCTGGCACACCTGCTCACTGATCCGTTGCTCCTTGCCGGTCTTCTCCAGGCCGATCGAGGGCGAGCAAAGCAAACTGGAGCAGCTCGACGGGTCTGGTAGCGGGTCTGGTAGCGGGTCTGGTAGCGGGCTTGGACCCGCTACCCCCACCAGCGGCAGCGACCCAGCACACCGCGGCGGTGTGAGCGCGGCGCGTGGCGCCGACTGCGGTCCGCTGGAGCCAGCCGTCCCCCCCACGATCCCCGGTCGGGGAGTGGGCGGGAGGCCGGCTCCACCGGCCCGCCCGCGCGGCGCGCGTACCCGCACGCCCGCGGGCGCTCCCCCGCCCCGCCGAGCCGCCCGGCTACCCGCCTGGCTCGAAGGCCCAACGGAACGCCGGATGTGGGCCGCGACGGCGAGCCATCGCCGGCCCCATCGCGCGGCCCCCGGGGCTGGCCCGGCCCGATGCCCCGGCCGTGATCCCCAAAGCCCGGCATGCGCAGGGGATTGTCGGCACGCATACCCGAAATCCCCGGCGAGAAATATGCGTCGGAATAATCAGGGGCCGGATCGGGAATTCTGGTTGACAATAGCCCGGGATTCGAGCTACCACCCGGATAGGGATAGGCACGGCAACACGAAAGGGGGTAGTTATGGAAAACCCGCAGCCGATCCTGCCGTGCGGTCTGCCAATGATTCCCGACGAGCCGCCATACGCGGTCCTCACGGTCCCGATCCTGATGCACGGCCACTACCAGAGCCAATTCTGGGCGGTCCCGGCACCGTCGTCTGTGTCCGCTCTATCGGGCCACCGTCCCGGCTCGACATCCCCTAACCATCGAGCAATTCCGAAAGGAGCATGCGCAATGGACGCCGTCAAGGTTCGCCTGCGCAACCCCGACAGTCCCTCGGACCTGGCCTGGTCCGACGTGCCGTACCAACTGCCCGAGCAGTGCGAACACAGCGAAACCATGTGCCGAGACTGCCGCCACCAATGGGAATGGGACTACGAGGTCCAAACCAACGGCCAAACCGAGCCGGATTCCCCGACCATGGCATCCGATCCCGACGGCAACAGCCCTGGCGTCCGCAACGGGGCCGAGCAATGACCCAGCCCCTTCCGCGCGTCATCATCATGACGCCCGTTGCCCCCGACTTCCGGGTCGGACCGATCCAGACCGAGGTCCGCGATGACGGCTCGACGGTCAGGTTCCAAGTGTGCGAGGAGCTGCTCGACGGCCGCTGGGAAGGCTTCGTGACCATCCTCGAAGACACCCGCGATTTCTGCCCGGAATGCGGCACGCACAAGTCCGTATGCCGATGCGCCACCAGGGGGTGATCGTCCGTGACGAGCGACAACCGCGAAATCGACCGCGCGATCCGCCGCATGGAAGCCGCCGGCCTATCCGGCGACGAAGCCAGGCGCGCGGCAGCGCTCGACCTGGCCATCCGCCGCACCATGCAAGAGCCCCGCTGATCACAGCCGACCCACCCCGGCCCACGTCAGCCCCATCACGCCGCCCCGTGGGGCGGCGTGATGGCGTCAGGGCATCGCGGCAGCGTCGCCAAGATCAGCCATGAGGGCGGCCCACGCCGGCCCCACGGCCCCACGCCGGCCCCACGGCCCCACGCCGGCCCCACGGCCCCACGCCGGCCCCAC